>RCUK01000366.1_pt1 | contig 43947 bp, 44 predicted proteins | sample 2166381 | NCBI WGS metagenome assembly RCUK01 (sample SAMN09932809, study PRJNA488358) | compost metagenome | isolation source: compost soil in an enriched community | place: Germany: Experimental Botanical Garden | reverse complement strand
GATTTGTCACCTGTAGGTAAATAGCGGCACTCCTCCGGAGAGCCAAGGTAGCCGGATTCACAGGTATAACGTGTCTCCACTCCGCACGATCTGAAAATCCTCTTTGCAAAGCGCGCTAAATCCGGACTGTCCTGCAGGGAGAAAGCGATTAATTCGGCGATATCTGACTGTGCAATAGAATGAACTGGAAGGGCTGTTCCAATCCCCAGGATAGCAGCCTGGGCATTGCTGATCGTTGACGTCATGTACTAACCTCCTGATATTTAATAATATGCAGTTAGAAAAAGACATGCAGGAGAGGCGTAATGGAGGGGAAGCTTGGAACTGTAGGTGCGAAAGCGATCGCCTACAAGCTTTCTGAAAGAAAGCTACATCGGAAGCATATGCTTTGTCTCCGGATTTCTACCGCACTGCGCCTATAATTAAGATAACCCGTTCACACCAAGCTGTATCCAAAATGACAGGATTCACAGAAAATACAAAGCGGCTGCCGATATGGAATCAGCAACCGCTTCGTGTTCAATAGTGACTAATGTGTAGTATGTTCCGCATCATACTCGCTGGATAATTCCTTCAGCGACTTGATTTTACCATGGGGATGTACTTCTTGCTTGCGTGACTTCCAGGCAGCTTCTTGTCTTCTCTTCTGCTGAGCCATTACAGGTACCCTCCTCTGGGTTGCGCTTGATATACTACACGGTTAGCTTGTTACATTGGGATAGAAATCATTCCATATTTCCTGTCAGAAACCTTCCAAACTTATTGCTTTATTCAGCCTACAAAATTATGCTTTCAGCACTTTCTCCAAAAAGCTGATGGTACGCTCGTGTTTTGGGCTGCCAAATACGTTCTCTGGAGGTCCTTCCTCAACAATGTAGCCCCCATCCATAAAGATGACGCGATCGGCAACCTCACGGGCAAAGCCCATTTCATGCGTAACGATCATCATGGTCATTCCTTCGCGGGCTAAATCGTTCATTACCCCGAGTACCTCGCCGACCATCTCCGGGTCCAGAGCCGAGGTAGGCTCGTCGAACAGCATAATGTCCGGATTCATTGCGAGCGCTCTAGCGATGGCCACGCGCTGCTTCTGCCCCCCGGACAGCTGGCTTGGATATGCGCCAGCTTTGTCCGACAGGCCGACTTGATCCAGCAGCTTCAGAGCTGTGGCGCGAGCCTGTTCTTTGGTTTGCTTGCCCAGCTCAATCGGAGCGAACATGATGTTCCGAAGAACGCTGAAGTGCGGGAACAGGTTGAAATGCTGGAATACCATGCCGATATTTTCGCGAACCTTGTTAATGTCCGTCTTGGGATCGTTAATATCCCAGTTGTCTACGATTACTGTACCTGCTGTAATGTCTTCCAATCGGTTAATGCACCGGAGGAAGGTACTCTTGCCTGAACCCGATGGTCCGATGACACAGACTACCTCACCCTCTTTTACCTCCATGTCGATTCCCTTCAGAACCTGATTGGCTCCATAACTCTTTTTAAGACCCTCTACCTTGATTTTACCCATGACGCACCTTTCCTTCCAGACGGCTCGAGATTTTGGTCAGAATTGTAATGACGACAAGATACATTACGGCAACAACGAGCCAGATATCAAACGAGGCAAAGGTTCTTGCGATTACGATTTTTCCCGATTGTGTCAGTTCCACCAAGCCAATTATCGAAAGAATGGATGTATCCTTCAGCGTGATCACCAGCTGGTTAATGAATGCCGGGATCATGATTCGGATCGCCTGTGGAATAATAATTTTGAACATGGCCTTCCGGTAAGGAAGTCCAAGAGATCTTGCCGCCTCCATCTGACCGCGGTCAATGGATTGGATACCTCCGCGAATAATTTCTGTCACGTATGCCCCCGCGTTAAGACTAAGTGTTAGAATCGCTGCCAGGAACAACGGCATTGTAAATCCAAAGGCCTGTGGGATACCGAAGTATATGAAGAAAGCGAGTACAATCAGCGGAATACCTCGGAACAGATCTACAAATACGGTTGCGATGCCCCTCAGCCATTTGTTCCGTCCAACCTTCATGAATCCAAAGATTAATCCCAGAATAAATGCAAAAAACAGGGAAACCAACGTATATAACAGGGTATTTCCAAGCCCCTTGAACAGGGATGGCAAGGAATCTTGGATGAGCCCCCATCGGCTTTGGTTCGCTGGACTTCCTGCATTTTTACCGAGGTACTTATCCAATATCTTCTGATACTCCCCGCTTGCGCGCAGGTTAGTCAGACCGGCGTTGAATTTATCAAGAAGCTCCTTATTCTCACCTTTACTTACAGCAAAGCCATAGGAAGCGCCTTTCTCCTTATCGGTAACCGTCTTTAATCCATTATTCTGATTCACCCCATAAGCCAGAACGGGATAGTCATCGAAACATGCTGCTGAATTTCCGGTCTTGACGTCATCATACATTTGAGCGGAATCATCGAATGGAACGATGGTGAAACCATACTTGGATGAGACGGATTCAGCAAAAGTGTAACCCTCCGTGCCCGTCTTTACGGCCACCTTTTTCCCTTTCAAGTCTTCATAGTTTTTGACCTCATCATTGTCTTTGCGAACGGCCATGATCACACCTGAATCAAAGTAAGGGTCTGAGAAATCAAATTTCTGCTTGCGTTCCTCAGTAATACTCATACCGGCAATTACACCGTCAACCTGATGAGATTCCAAAGCCTGGACAGCCGCGTTAAAGCCCAAGGATTTGATCTCGAACTTGAAGTTCTGGTCTTTGGCTATGGCTTCCATTAAATCCATATCGATTCCTACGAACTTGCCACTCACATCTTGGAATTCAAATGGAGCAAACGTGGTGTCCGTACCAATTTGATATACTTTGTCTGAGGCCGGCGCTGCCTCAGTAGTTGCTGTCCCATAAGGTATGCCAGCCATACCCAGGAACAGCAAAGACATAAAGATTAAGAACGTCCGCATTGTTTTCATTTAAGTCCTCCTCTTATTCATCCACATCTTATGAATGTTACCCAATAATCATTCTTTGTTAAACAGGTACTGACGGAATCAAGATCTGCCCGGCTATGTCAGATACTATAACCTTCTTAAATTTTACCGTCATCGAAAATATATATCATATAATTAAACATTTTACTATTTCCAAAATTTTGTGGTTAAATATAACAATCCAAATTCACCTACCCATATCACAAAAAGGCCTAGAGTTATTCCAAAATACGGAACCAGCTTTAATGCTTGGAATAATAAGTTGCTGACCCTTTTCTTAAGCCAAAAAGAGATCCCTTTAATAAGGGACCTCATGGATGTATCTTATCTTGACTAGTTCATTTCGTAAGACTTGATACATTCTCCAAGCTCGCCTTCCGAGAGTGGGCTTTACTCAGAAAAGCGTTCAATTTCTCGGAAAATAGGAGCATGGCTGCCGCGCTAATAAAGATATAATAAGGAAATACACTAATGTTCCAGTGGGAAGCAAGAAGCCCCAGAAGCGGCGGCATGAATGTGCTGCCTGTATAGGCTACCGCCATTTGATACCCCATGATCGTCTGAGAATGCTTAGTCCCAAATCGTACGGGGGTTTCATGCAGCATACATGGATAGATGGGGGCTAACCCTAATCCCACAATCATTAATGCAGCCAGTGAAAAAGAAGCCGGCAAGGGCAGGACTAGAAGTATTGCTCCTAAAAGCGCCGTGACTTGACCTCCGCGAATGAGATGACGGTTGCTAACCTTAAAGGTGATGAAGCCTGTAATGAACCGGCCAACCGTAATACCTCCGTAATAGAAGGAAACCCAGCTTGCAGCCTCAGCCGCAGGCAAATTCTTAAGGCCCACAAGAAAACTGCTCCCCCACAAGCCGATTGTAGCTTCAACACCACAGTACAGCAGAAAAGAAACCATGGCCAGCTTGACCCCTTTAATCTGAAGCGGTTTCGTAGGATGGGTAAGCGTCTCGTCAATTTCGTCCTTTTCATCGATTCGCTCCGCTCCTGCTTCGAATGAGTTGACCCGACTTCGATTGGCAACACGGTCCCATAAAGGAAGTGAGACAAACAGGATGATAACCAGAATTCCCTGTATGCCAGCTACCGTGAGGTATCCATGTCTCCACAAGTTCTGTCCTGATATGAACTGAGCCATAATGACAGGGCCGAGTGTAGCTCCAACTCCCCAAAAACAATGCAGCCAGCTCATATGGTGGGCTTTGTAATGAGCCGCAACGTAATTGTTCAGGCCCGCATCCACGGCCCCGGCGCCTAGTCCAAGCGGAATGGCGCACAAGATTAACCAGATCAGCGAGGGTGAAACCGCAAAACCCGTTAATGCCCCGGCTGTCATCATACAGCTAACCAGGGTCACTTTTCCCGTACCAAAGCGCCGAAGTACGGACCCACTTACCAGACTCGATACAATCGTCCCTGCTGCTACGATCATAAATAACAGACCCGCTGTCTCTAGAGGTGCGCTTAGATCCACCTGCATGACTGGCCACGCCGAACCCAGCAAGGAATCCGGCAGCCCCAAACTAATGAAGGCCAAATAAATGATAATTAGAAAAAAGGTAGCCAATATATCTCACACCTCTAACCATTAATATTTAAGTATTTGCTCCTGATACCATGAGACCTATTCCCAGTGTCTGCAGTCCAAATAAATAATCCTGTGTCCAGTCACTAGCCGTCAGCTCTGGAAGATTCTCCTCAGGTATGTAGGTTGTGCTTTGAACTGCAATCTGATTGAGCATGGCCCGGTTCACCTCATCCTGACAGAATATGATCGTATGAGGATTAACAATGGCTGTGAACGCAGCGACTAAACGACTGATTGCGTCCACTCTTTGACTTTGAATCAGCGCTTGATTCTGTTCTCCACCCGGGTTCAAAGCTTGATGGAAGTTTCGCTCGTCATACAATGGAATGAAGGACACCTCCCCGGAGAAAAAAGTACTCCCCCGCACCAGTTCACCATTAACCATAATGCCTGATCCCGGGCCGTTCTGACCGAAATACAGATAAATCAGTGACGGTTGATCCTGGCCTCGCTTGTTATATTGATATCCAAGAACCGCAGCATTCATATCGTTCTCTACAACGACTGAAACGGACAGCCTCTCTTCCAAATAACTCTTGACATCTGTATTCTGGAATTGTTCGTAGTCCGGCATGTAGAGTATGCGGCCATGGTTAACCACTCCTGGAACTCCGATCGCGACAGACCGGATCTTTGGGTATCTTGAGATGATATCCCCAATTTGTTTCGCCAGGCTGTCCAGGTCTCCCGTCAAGACACTTGATGATATCCCTTGCTCCTTGATCTCACCCTTGCAATTAAAGATCGTATAGTGCGTCTCCTTCTTCTCCAGAAAGATGGCCAGACCGAGCATATACTCAGGATTGTAGGTATATCGCTTCGCTCTTCTTCCCCCGCTTGATTCATCCATACCGGCAAGAACAATTTCTCCGTCCTTCTCCATTCTTGAAATGAACTTACTTATTGTCGGGAAGCTGACTCCTAACTTCTCTATAAGCTCAGCCTTGGTTGCGCTTTCAACCTCGAGAAGCCGTGAACGTATATCTCGAAGAATCGCCTTCTGGATCTCTTTCGGATGCGTAGTCAGGTCACTCAAATTTCCACCACCTTAATTAGGCTGGACAGACTTAATTAACACGTTTAATAAGTCAACGTGATTGTAACAAAATTTGATTGTGCACGCAAGCTTCCCCTTCATAAATTATATATATCCATACTAATTGAACGTTAAGAATATTAAAAAAAGCTGCCTAGGCAGCTTAGTACTTCAATATTTATTTGTTATCGGAACCTAATGTAGATATCTGCCAAGTCACACCGAACTTATCGGTTAATTGTCCATATAGCGGACTCCAGAATGTTTCTTGAAGCGCCATAATAACCTGTCCGCCATCCTGAAGCTTAGCGAAGACTTCTTCAGCCTTCTTGGGATCGCTAAGAGTTAGTGCAATCGTCACTTGTGAACCAAGTTGGTAAGGTTGTCCCGGGAAGTTATCGGAAAGCATTAGATCCGTATTACCCACCTTCAAATGTGCGTTAAGCACCAGGTTCTTGGCTTCCGGCGGTGTAGGATGCTCTGGATTTGCAGGCATATCCCCAAAAGTCTGTACTGCCAGTACTTGGGCGTCTAGAGCAGCTTCATAAAATTTCACAGCTTCTTGTCCATTACCATTCGTTACTAGATAAGGATACATTCCTACGATCATACCGCACCTCTTCTGGATTATTTGGAACACAGAACAGACATTCCTATATAATCTTACTGTATTTCCCATAGAGGCGCAAGACACCAAGCTTGCCGATGCAGCTTCCTATTTATATGTTCTGAGCATATCGCTCATCAGGGATTTTGGTCAATACCACGTATAGACTCGAAGGTTCGTTTCCGGTATTGGAATATGCGAATAACTCCCCGCCGTCAACACGGATTGCATCCGTTTTAGATACCTTGATCACATTGTCGTCAATCGTCATTTCTCCACTTCCCTCCAGAACCAGAAGGTATACATCGGCTCCGGGATGTTTGTGAGCGGGCAGGGACTGACCAGGCATGAAGTGAAGCATGAACACCACATTATCACCTTGTTTGAACAGGATTTTCTTGGTGAATGACTCACTACGGAACTCCGTATAATCAGCTAAAGTTTTCTTTTCCATTTCTGTTTCCTCCTATAGTTCAATTGTATTCTTATCCAAGACCACGCACATCATCCGGAAATGTTCCGGACCCAGTTGATGAATCACAGATGGATACCCTATTCCCTCCAATGCGTCAGCCAGCGGCTTTGCGGGATGGGGCACATGCAGCTCTAGAATTGTACCTACAGCCGCCTTCTTAGCAAATTCAATGACTTCGTGTCTGGGATGCTCTCCCTTCAGAATGTTTTTCCTGAGATCGATCACAGCGATTTGTCCATTGTACTTAATGTCAAGCATACGTAATTCCCCCCGTCTCTTCAACAATCACTTGAAACGAATTTCATACTCACAATGAGAGTGGCCACTTACATTACACATAGTTTCCTTAACACTCACCCTTTTGTTCCACATCCGTGTTAAGGCACCTTCCATGATAGCGCCCTCCAGATCACAGACCATCTTCTCTTCCAGAACCGGGAGTCCTTTGCAAAAGCAATCTTCCATGGCAATCCGGATGAAACCGGGATCATTCTCAATCACACGGGGTATTCCGATTTTCAGCTCCTCAATGAGAGCAAGAAGCTCTTCCAAGCTATGTACCGGCAGGCTTTCACCAATCTTCCGCCCGACGGTTAAGGTCGTCCCCTTACCGCCCATGGGTAATCCTTGATGCATTCCAATCAGACGAATGGTGCGAAATAACTCGAGCGGTACTTGATTCCCCAGATGCTCTCTTTGAATCGATCCCATATCTTGAAATGTAAATGTATCCATGTTGTTCTCTCCCCCTTGCTTATCTGTTCTCTCTACAAGACTTATATTGCCATGTTCTGAAGAGATGTACCTTGATCTAGATCAAGTTTTTGGGGAAATCAATGTGACGTATATCACTCGGGGCGATTTGATTTAGGAGTACGCTGAAGTTACCACTATCAGAATCGCAAGGAGGTGCTTGATTATGTGTCAAGCAGCTGAATGTTGTGAAGACTCCGTATCCTGCATTCATCATGTTCCCGTATTTCAGAAGCTAAGCCTAGATCAGAAGAAACTCTTAACCTCCATCACCCAATCCACCCCTCTACCAAAAGGAAGCTATGTGTTCCATGAGGGAGAGCAATCGGAATCTCTGTATGTTCTGAGCCAAGGGCTCGTGAAGATCACCAAAATTACAGACAACGGAAGGGAACATATTATTCGTTTCCTCTTTCCGGGTGATTTCTTTGGGCAATTCGCGCTGCTTCAGGACAAACAACACTATGCTTCGGCTGAGGTGCTCGAACCTTCAGTCATATGCCGCTTGCACAAGGATGATTTCAGACCTTTGCTGGAGAGTCATCCTCAGCTCACCTACAGCTTCTTGCTAGCGATGAGTGAGCAGCTGCAGCAGGCGGATGAATGGGCCGGCGCTATGCATGTCATGGACGTGGAGCAGCGGCTTGCTATGATGATCGTGTACTATTGGAGAAAACAAGATCCAAAGGGATACCGTGTAGTCCTTCCCGCGGCAAAAAAAGAGCTGTCCTCGATGATCGGTACCTCACCAGAGACGTTAAGCCGAAGGCTGGCTGGGTGGGTGAATGACAGCATTATTAACATGAATCACCGTACTATTCAAATCCTCGATCCTGAGCGTCTGATAGAGTTATCGAACTAATAGAGACAAGCTCTCCACAGGTACTAATCATTCCACGTTGCTTCTCGAATGTACGAACCGATTCGATATATTCATGCCATCCTCTTAGATTCATACAAGCTGCCGTCCCATAGTGACAGCAGCTTGTTTAATGCGTTCATCTACAGGCATGACATACTCCCCAACAAAAGCAAGGCCATTCAAGCGAACCGTTTTACATATTTTACTACATAATGGAAAAAAATTTACATAAAAGCTATATACTTTTCGGTAAATTTGGTATAAATTGTTATCAATTACATAATTGATCTATCGAAAACGTTTAAGTAAGCCGAGGAGGAGCGAACAATTGAAACGGATTTTTGCGCTTAGCTGTGGTTTTTACTTGTTAATTGGTATTACCAGTGTTGTTATGGGTTCTCTTCTACCTGAGTTATTATCGCACTATGAACGTGGGTACAGTGATGGCGGAACCTTGTTATTCTTGCAATTTCTCGGATTTTTGGTAGGTGTAATCGCCTCCCCTGTGATGTCATCCCGCATCGGAAGGAAGAACATGTTGCTGATTGCATTATGCAGTATCGCTTCTGCCTGTCTGGTGATGGGCTTTCTGCCATCCTGGTTATGGATCATCTTGATGACCCTATTCGTCGGGTTCGGATCAGGGATTATTGAATCCTCCATTGGTGCATTTACGATTGAATATGCCGAAGAAGGTAAAGCCGTGGCTATGGCTAAATTGGATGTGTACTTTGGGGTCGGTGCCCTTCTCATTCCTGCTGTGGTAAGTTTGTGCATCATATTCGGAGTGTGGCAGTACACTTTCTTCACGATCTCCGGAATAACTTTGATTTTGGTTCTGATGTGGATGACTATGCCTGCGGCCAGCTCAAAAAGCCTTCATACTGGGAACCTTGCTGATTCCAGTCTACCTGTAACCAAAGCTCGCTATACAGCCAGACAAGTCAGGCTGTTAGCTATTTTCATAGTTTTCTTCTTCGTGTATATGGGTCTGGAGCTGGGGTTCATGAACTTCCTGCCTTCCATATTAATCGAGACGATTCATATTCCTAAGTCTATTGCCTCTTTAAGCGTAACTTTCTTATGGATCGCTATGGTCATCGGGCGCTTATTCGTTGGCAGAGTTGCAGAATCCGTTAGATACCTGCCTTTTTTGTTCTGGAGTACGCTGGGCTCACTCTTTTTTATCATAGCGATGGCGTTGAACTCTAGTGAATGGGCAACCTACCTGCTAATTTTTGGAATCGGAATCTTCATGTCTGGGCTGTTCGCTATCGCTCTGGTCTATGCGAACTCACTTATTCCGGGGATGACCGAGAATACAACCAGTATTCTGATTGCTTCGGGTGGCATTGGGGGCGCAATCCTGCAATATGTTATCGGATGGAGTATGACAGAATGGCCGGTTACCTATACCGTCTGGATTTTGGCTGGCTTTACCCTGATTCTACTTGTGGCTATCGGACTTTCCCATCAATGGAGTTTGGGGAACAAACATATGGGCAATCAAATAATGCAGCATAGAAATGAAATATAAAGGTGCATAAGTTAGTCATTTGAGGAGGTGATGCCGAAATTAGTTCAGGTCAGGGCCTTAGCTGGGAAGCTCTATCAATTTAAATTTGGAGGGATGATTATGCAGACGTTAACTAAAGACCGGTTCAGATTTGGTAAAGGAATCCGGTTGATCGACGATTCAGGTGTAGAATATTTGGACGGAGTATCCGGGACTTTCAATCTTTCGTTAGGCTATAATCACCCCCATGTTGTCCAGAAGGTACAGGAACAGGTTGGAAATCTGTCGCATATGTCTTCTACCTTCACTGAGCCTTATGTCGATGAGGTTCTGGCACACTTGGTGGAATATGCACCGAATGGCATCGACGCCGGCTGGATGAGAGATATCACTGGGTCTACAGCGAATGAATGCGCAACCAAGATTGCTCAGAAGTATACCGGGTCCACGGATATTATCAGCTTATTCCTTTCTCATCATGGCCAAACCCAGTTCGCAACCGGGATCTCCGGTAATGCCTTCCGCCGCCGGAAATTTCCAAATTCCGCAGTCGCCAATTCCATTCATGTACCTGCTCCCTACTGCTATAGATGTCCCTTTAATTCTTCACAACCCAATTGCGGGTTTCAATGTATAGAGGCTATATCCGATCAAATTGAATACGCGAGCTCTGGCTCCGTCGCTTGTATGATTATTGAACCAATTCTCGGGAATGGAGGAAATATTATTCCTCCCGATGGTTATTTCCAGCGTCTTCGCAAGCTGTGTGATGAACATAACATGATTCTCATCGCCGATGAAGTTCAGACCGGCATAGGCCGGACAGGCTATATGTTCGCAAGTGAACTGTTCGATATCAAGCCTGATATTATTACTCTTGCTAAAGGCCTGGGAGGAATTGGTGTCCCTGTGGCAGCGGTACTCATGCAATCCCGTCTGGATGTACTTGAGAAGCACGAACACTCCTTCACGTCAGGAAGCAATCTCATTTCAGTAACAGCAGCCAAGTCCACTATGGAGGTCGTATCCGAGCCAGGATTCCTGGATGAGGTCAAATTGAAGGGTGAAATCTTAGGAGACATGCTGGTTGAACTCAACAATAAATACCCTAGCATCGGTGAAGCCCGTGGAGTTGGACTCATGTGGGGTCTTGAAATTGTGGATCGTGATGGAGCCCCTGATGTGGCAAAAGCCAATGCGATTATTGAACGGGCTTTCTCCGATCAACATCTTATTCTAAGAGGATCACGGTATGGTTTCGGAAATGTCGTGAAAGTGAGACCGTCCCTTACCGTTACCGAAGAAGAGCTCGCTCAAATTGTGAATCGACTGGACGCTGTTCTGAAAAGCGTAGGTTAACTAAATAAGGAGGTTACATTCATGCTTGCACTTGTTTATAAATCTGCCTGGGACGTTGCTCTTGAGGAGAGACCCGTACCAGAAATCACAAGAGATAATCAGGTATTGGTACGTATTCGCGCTACCGGGGTATGCGGTACAGATCTTGGTATTGTTAGCGGAAGATACCACGCTTCGTCTTCAATTATTCTGGGCCATGAGTCTGCGGGAGAAGTAGTAAGTATCGGCAGCGCTGTGAGCACCCTTAAGCCCGGTGACCGGGTCGTTATTGATCCTACTTACTACTGCGGTCACTGCGAGATGTGCAGAACCGGCCGGCAAAACCACTGCTTGCACAAGGCAGTTACTGAAACAGGTGTGAGCGCAGATGGTACATTTACGGATTATTATATTACTGAAGATCGGTTTCTATATAAATTAGCGGACCATGTCACCTATGAGGAAGCTACGTTAACCGAGCCGCTGAGCTGTATCCTGACCGGCATTAACCAGATTCAGCTTCTGCCTAATTTCAGAACGATTGTGCTGGGTGCAGGACCGATCGGTATGCTCTACAGTTATGCTCTTGCTTCCAAAGGCGTCACCGGGTGCATTGTTGATATTTCAAAAGACCGCCTGAATATGGCAAGTTCCATTACTCCTGAACGCTGGCAGACCCATGAATCCTTCGATTCAGCCGTTCAGGCTCTGGCTCCATCCAATCATCAAGTGGACCTCATTGTTGATACGACAGGCGTTGTCGGCACCCAGGTCCTTTCCAATCTTGCGCATGGCGGTTATTTAATGCTTGTAGGCCTAAGAGACGGGGTAAGCAGCTTTAATCCAAAGGAAATCGTGGACCGCAGTCTTAAGATTATCGGTTCCATAGATTCACTGGGCACCTTCTCCACAGCACATTACATGATTGAACAGCATATTGTTCCTGCCCAGGAAATTATTACCCATACTTATCCGTTAGATCAATATATTGAAGCCTTCTCTGCATTGGGTTGTGATCTAAATGAAAGAACCTTGAATCCATCTTCCCATGCGATTAAAGTTATTTTACAATCCAGCTAAGGCTAATTTATATCATGGTTATGGGAGAGATGAAATATGAAATCAACAGATGAACACGATTGGAAGCTAGATTCAATAGATGCTGTCATATTTGATATGGACGGTGTGCTCGTCGATAGTGAACCCATATATTTCGATATCGAGCGTGCCTCCTTCGCTCACTTTGGAGCCTATCCGGACGAACAAGAGCATCATAGCTACGTGGGTGTTACTTTGGAAACCATGTGGCAGCGTGTCCTGGACAAGCATCAGCTGAACTTCACCCTGGAACAAGTCCTCGCATATCATAAAGACAATGTGATGAAAATAATGCGGAATCATACCCAACTTAAGCCTATGCCTCATCTGGAAGCTTGGTTGGATTGGCTTGCCGATAAGCAGGTTCCTGTTGCCGTAGCCTCCTCTTCGCCCAAAGAATTGATCGATCTGATTATGGAAAAGACAGGCCTTGGGCGCTATTTCAACGTCAAGGTGTCCGGTGAGGAAGTCGCTCACGGGAAGCCGGCGCCGGATATCTTCCTTCATGCGGCCAAGCTGCTTGGCATTAAGCCCTCAGCCTGTCTCGTTATTGAAGATTCACGTAATGGTGTTAAGGCAGCCAAAAGTGCTGAAATGCGCTGCATCGGATATAACAATCCCGGCTCCGGCAGTCAGGATTTATCCTTAGCTGATCTGCAAATTACGGGGTATGAACAGCTGTGGGCCCAAAGAAATTCGCTGCCGATCGGCTCACAGTCTCTTCGCACAGGAGAACCAAGTGCTCTTGTCTCTGCACCTTCAAGTCTTTAGGTTCATAAGAAAGGAACTGCCCTCTCTGATAGAGAAGGGCAGTTCTTGTTTAATAGGGATTTAGCTCCCCAGGAATTCAATTAGTGCTGAGTTGAACGCATCCGCATGCGTTGCATTTAGACCATGAGGTCCGCCTTCAATGACAACGAGCTGGCTGCCGGGAATCGCCTCATGACTTCTTTTCCCGCTAACTTCAAAAGGAACGATGGCATCCGCATCTCCATGGATAATGAGAGTTGGAATATTGAACTTCTCCAAATCCTCACGGAAGTCGGTACGGCTGAATGCTGCGATACAATCTAGTGTACCTTTTGGGGAAGCAAAAGCAGCAATATCGCGGTTATAAATTCGGAATGGTTCGCTCACCAAGTCAGTTTTGTCTCCAGCAGCGAAGAATCCTTTTGTAAAGTTATCGAGAAAGGCTATTCGGTCGCTTCTCACTCCGTCCTCGAAGCCCTTAATTGCCGCATCGTCAAGCCCGCCCTCCGGATTACCGTCTGATTTATACAGGTATGGCGGAACGGCAGCTGCTAATACAGCCCTGCTTACCCGGCCACTTCCATAAGTACCGATATATCTAGCGACCTCGCCGCCACCCATGGAGAACCCGACAAGTGCCACTTCACGCAGATCCAGATGTTCAAGGAGCTTGTTCAGATCAGCCGCAAAAGTATCGTAGTCATAGCCGTTCCAAGGCTGCGAGGATTGACCAAATCCACGTCGGTCGTATGTAATTACCCGGTAGCCAGCTTCTATCAATGCAGGTACCTGCTTCTCCCAGGAACGACCACTCAGGGGCCATCCATGAATTAATACGATCGGCTTACCTGTACCAAGATCTTCGTAATAAAGCTCAATTGGCGCATCATTCTCTGTACCTACTGTTAACTTCGGCATGTTGATCTCCTCCAGATTGTTGTATTTTACTGATTTATACTGAATAATAGATTTACGTACATAGATTAGTAGTAAATACATAAATTGTCAACAAATTAGTTAAGCAACATATATGTTGAATTAGAGGGAGAGTAAGGAAATGAATGAAGCTTCGCAACGATATTGGGATGAATTCTGGAGATCACAAGGACTAGACAAACCAAGAAAAGTAAGTGCATGGCAATTCGGAGCTAATCCAGACCATCTAGCCCAATTAGTAATCCAGGGTGAGAAGTCAGCCACCTGTTCGGGACTCGTTTTTTATGAAATCGATAACGAGCCATTACCTTGCGTTGGTGATTACAGCATTATTTTGGATAGCAAAGACGAGCCCTTAGCGATCATTAGAACCTCAGAGATGACAATCATGCCAATGAATGAGGTCCCTGAGGAATTTGCGATTGCTGAAGGTGAAGGAGATCAACTTATCGTTATTGGAGAGAAGCTCACGAGAAATTTTTCACTAGAGAGTTAAATCTTGAAGGACTGGAATACACGGAAGATATGATGTTGGCATGTGAGCGTTTTGAATTAGTAAATGTGAAAAAATAAAAAAAACGCTTGGAGTTCCTCCAAGCGTTTCTACATGATACATTATGATACATTCCAGCTGCAATATTGACGTCAATTGCGTTCTTCAGATTACTGCAGGTATTTAGGATTACTGGGGTTGTCGGATTCCTTGAATACTTCGCTAAATATATTTTCTTTGCTGGTTTCAGAAGGAATAACGATATTAGGGAAGTTGGCCATCAATATTCGTTCCAGATCCCCCATCGTTACGGGCCTGGCATGCTCAAATAATTCATACCCAAACTGTCCGTTATCTTCAATCGTTCCTGTCTTAACATCCTCCGGGCTGGATATTCCTAACAAACGCAGGCGCTTCTCAAGATCATCCACCGATATTCTAAGCTTCTTCATGTTCTCGGTTAGCATTGTCCCTTCAGCTATGACAGGAACTGCAAAGCCTTTAAGCAGCTTCTCTGTACGATTAGAGTGCAGCGACAGCCATTCAGAGCCTATCAGAAAGACAAATAGAATGAATGTCCCGAATACAGTCGCTCCCAGGCCTTTGCCCCCGATCTCCGAGCCAAGGACAGCTCCGACCATTAGTAGAATCGTTACTTGGGGAATAGTCATTTCAGAGATGGATTTTCTCCCCGCTAATCTAAGAAATAAAGTACCGGCCACCGCAAGTACTACCGCATTCCAAAACACAGTCCACATAAAATACCTCCAACATTAGGGTCATGTTAATATTCCCATTGGGGAGAGTTTCCATCCTTGTGAACGATGTAGATTTATGCGATCCACTTATAGCCCTAGCTTATGACCCTTCTCAAGCCGCTGTATCTGAGTCTCTCCGCTATCAGCCAGTTCCCGGAACTGATTGATTGTATCGCGCATCTTTGGCAGGGCCTCCTGCTTATACGTACTGATCGAATCCAAAGCTGACAACACATCCGTAAAGGCTTCCTTCAAAGTATCTACAGAGATACTAGTTTCCAATGATTGCTTGTGAATCTCTGCACCCTGATTCTTTAACATTCGGGACGTGCCGGCAATCAGTTCATTCGTCGTTTGATTCAAAAGTTCTATCTTCTTCAGAACAATCTTCTGATTATAGAGTGCACTTGCTACCGTGACGGATATCTTGAGCGCTGAAATTGTGACATTCTTCGCTCGATCTACCCCGCGAATAAGCTCTTTGTTGTTCCGAATGATCACTTCGATGGCCATAATCCCCTGTTGGTTGACTACAAGCATCTGCTGTAAATCCATCACCCTCTGGCGAAGGGGGAAAAGTACTTCTTCTGTGATAAAACGTATCCTATCCGGGTCTTCATTTCGTAGTTTGGCTGCTTCAATTTGAGATTCAATGGCTTCGTCCATCAGGCTGCCCAGTTCAATTTCCTTTTGCAGCTTCTTAGTTAAGTCACGTAGGGTTTGCTGTTCGATCTCAAGAGTGGTGTTGTCATTTCTAAGCGTCGCTTTCCCCTTATCTAGAGAAGTAACAATATTCGCAATTACGATGTCCGCTTTTTGAAACTTCAGAAAGTAAGCTCGTATCGGGTTAAAGAACATCCCCAGAAACCCATGCTTCGCAAAATCGATTACGCTAGGATCTAAATCCTTAAGCTGCATATGCAGTTCAGCAAGACCTTTGGCCACCTGGCCGCCTTCGTCACCTGTTTTTGACAGCTTCCCAACTGACACTTGCAGCAGAGTGTTTTTGTCTGATGACATTTTCATGGTATTTAAACCAAATGCATCAATGGATTGCAGGATTTCTTTGCGCTTCTCCAGTGAGTCCAGATCAAGTTCCATAATGGCGGCTACATTGGAATCAGCAAGCTCTTTAAGCTTTGCAACTTCTTCAGGTACAGGTTTAACTTCCTCTTCGATCGCTGCCTTAATTTCTTCCGGGCTTGCTATTTCCAGCGAAAACGACATGGTCATCCCCCTCTATTCGTATTACATTTGAACATTGAACAAGTTGCCAATCTTGTAGACTACATCATCGGTATCGGCATTAATGCTGGCCGCCTCGTTAATGCTTGAAATACTCTGAAGTGCTTTAATATTAGCGTTGTAGCCAATTGTATAGATCGGAATCTTGTAAGTTTCAACAATTCCTTTAATGTCATTTAGCGAATAGCCCTGATTCGTCTCGCCATCGCTAAGTACGAAGATGATAGGTTTAACATCCGGATGCGCTGCCACCTCATCCCGCAGCATCTTAAGGGCTACCACGATCCCATCGAAAGTAGCTGTCCCCCCGCTTGCCTGAAGACTATTTACTGCACCGACGAACATGGACTGCTGGTTGGTAGTATATCGTCCAATAGGCAGATTGATAGTTACATCGTCCGAATAGGAGACAAGTCCAATGCTGTTGTCCTTACCTAAATACTTCTGACCCTTTAACAAGGATTCCTTCAGCCTGTTCAATGGCTCCCCACCCATACTGCCTGACACATCCGTTACAAATACAGCAGCAATTGCTTTATTTCCGTTCTTCTTCTCCTTCCAGAGCTGCTGTGCTTGAGACAGAAGATTACCATCAACGGCTCCCAGCTCCGACTTATACTCCTCGAGATTATTAAATCCCTTATCCTTAGCAGCTTTCTGATACTTCTCCTCTGTAACAAAGTCCGCAAATTTCTTAAGGATATCCTGCTTGGTCTTGGACAGATCTCCTAAAGCATATAAGGGACTGTCATGTCTTACTCCAAATGGAGTAAAAACGTAGCCGCTCTTCAAATCTTCCGCATTGACATACGTCTGATATTCCAGCACGAACCCGTCCAGCCTTCCCGATTTGGCAGCCTCACGCATCTGAATTGTCGTAGAAGCTGTAAACGGGACATTCGCCTGGAATTTCTCAAATCCCTTTATCGCTTTATCTCCCAATATATTCGAACTGTCGAAAGTATTCAGAGCGGTTAGTAGGAAGTTCAGGCCGGTAGAACTCGCGAAAGGATCTGTATAGCCCATCGAGAAATCATTGCTCGCTATTGCTTCGGTAAGGATTTTGACATTTACAGATCCATATTTATTTACCAGGCTGTCATATTTAGACTTGGCTATCACAATACCGGGAACGTTCCCAACAAGACGCTTTGCAATAAGCTGAGTCTTAACTCCGCTTGACTTCACCATCTCGCCCCAAAGCTCATTGGAAGGTGTGAAGGCATCTGGGATATATTTACCAGATTTGATATAGTCCGCAGCTGTTCCCGAGGCAATGTTACGAAGCTTAACGGAAGCCGGCTTCCCGTCTACATTAATGTTAGCTTTGTTGAATTCAGAGGCCACTTCACTCAACCAGCCATCGACGCCTGTTCCCGATTTCTCAGTTGAAGAGAAGATCTCTACAAAGTTATCTGTCGAATTGTCTACCGTTATCGGGAATTTTGAGATATCCGGAAGTGAATCGCCGACATTTGCCGGATCGAGGTCAATCTGGCCCTTTATTGGCTCAGCCTTCGTAATAGAGAGGCCCGAATACAGCTTGTTTAAATCCTTGGAAGCGTCTTCGGAAGCCACTTGTGTACCGGTCTTTCCTAAATTCGAGGTCAATTTAATACCGAAATATACCAGAGCGAATACGACGATTAGGATTAATGCTGAGATCATAAAGAACTTGCTCTTTTTTGCCATTCTGCACCTCTCACTGTTTATAATATTTGGTCTGCTTAATTAATGAATCGATCTCCTGCATACACGGCATATTCTCGATCTCTCCAAAATCAATGCTATCCAGCCGCGATATTTCGTGAAGAAGCTTATCCAGCTTTAGAAGAATTTCCTCGTTCGCCCCCAGGGAATGCTGCATGAAAACCAGGAAGTCATTGTAGACTTGAGTCTTTTCCTGAAGAAGCTGCGGCGAGAGTTTGGCCCCTTTCTGGCTCATCACACGCTCGAACTCGGACTCATCAAACACATGAAGTCTGTTCAGAATACTCCTCACATTCAGGTAGAATAACTTCTCCACCTCGTTCGTCACAGCAGCGAACTTTTTGTAGCTTAATTCCTCCAGATCAAACCTCTGGGCCAGAACACTGAACAACGTATCCTTTTTCTTCCTGATTCGTTCCATCTGCTCAAGGGCTAGGTTTATATCAGCTTGCAAGGGTTTAACACGGCGGAAATGGCTTAAAGCCTCTACGTAATCTTCGTGCGTCTTGATTTGTTGTACAAGTAACGGAACAGGCTGTTTGAATAGTAACGTATAACTCCCGTACAGAAGGCCAAGAGCGCTTCCGACCAGTAAAGTTACCCCAAATGCTGTAGACAACGCGCTTCCACCGATCTCAAGCCCAAGGAATCCAGGTGACAGCACGATAATATTCAGACCTATTACGCCCAGTATCAATCCTAATAGCTTTATGTACTTTACCACGCTCAACAACGATAACCTCCTCTGCCACCACCAGGAATACCAGGAAGTAAATACCTTATTACTTACAGGAAAATTGTACCACATGTTAACGGTTTAGTGAGGATCTATGGCTGAGATCGAAATAAAATAGGAAAGAGCCCTCGAATTACCGAGGGCATAAAAAACCGAATGCGTATATATTGTAACCTCGCATCCGGGCTATACAGGTTCATTTGATCTCTTCTATACTTTGACCTCAGTCTTCTGTTCTTCCATTTCAGTTACTTTTAACCTAACCCCATCTCGGATATTGGATACCGACTGAGCCAAGTCCCTAGGATGTGCACCTTCCAGGTCCAGAGTGGATACAAAACTCATGGCATTCAGGTGAGGATTACTGCTAACCAGAGTGCCCCGTGGAATTTCGGTCTCAGCGCGGATAAAGGCGCCTTCTTCTAGCAGATGATCCAGCTTCTCATAACCAGAATATCGGTATTTAAGGGCGGGGTCTAACGGGTTGTCCTCCAAATAAATACGCATATTACAACGTGCTTTATGCGAGGATTGCAGCAAATGATCCGGCAAGTCCTGCGAGCTGCCATATAGCAGCACTTCAGCCCATGCTTTTGTCATATCAAGTCCATACACATCATTAATCTGGGGAATGATATTCCATCCGCCGAAGCGTGCTGCAGTTTCTATGATCCCTACCTGTCTGTTCTTCATCAGTTTGACCTCTGTATGCGTCGGGCAATTCTCAAGGCCAAGGCTTTCATTTGCTTTGCGGCAAGCTTCCACTATGATGTTCTGTGCTTCTTTATCCAGTACACTCGGCACAAGGTGTGAGGTCTCCGTAAATGAGGAAAGCATAGGAGTCTTATCCGTAATGGCTACCGGACGATATATTCCATTCACCATCATTCCCTCCACAGACACATAGTCAGCATACAGATCATCCCCATACCAATCCGCATTACAGCCTTCCATATACTGTTCTACCAGGAACAAGCATTCTTCGTTGAACAGCAGCGAATCACCCGTGTTCTCCTGAATATCTCGCTGAACTTCCCGAAATACCTCTACTGGGCTGCGAGTCCCATCCAGCAGGGTAACCCCGATGGAGCATGCCAGATATGTCGGCTTGAGGACTAAAGGATAACCAAGTTCATTCACTGCGGCAAGCATATCTCCCTCAGAATAGATCGCACGAAAATCTGGCGATGGAACCCCAGCACTGCGGAATTTATCCCTCATGGTGTATTTATTGCGAGCCAGGCGTGCGGCATCCACACCTGCTGAACGTAGCCCCAGAGCTTCAGCAGCTTTGGCCACGGACAGAACCATGTTCTCTGCCCCCCCGAACATGATAGCATCAGCCTCGAACATACGGGCATAGCGGATAATTTGGTCCACAACTTCATCATCCGAAAGGGTGTAAGCTTCAGCTCCTGTGAAAGTCACCCACTCGGGATGCTCGTAACTGCCAGAAGTATGTGCGGAGCTTTCTTTCACGATTCCCGTAGCATACCGGTTAATGGATGACATATACCGACTGGTAACTGCGCTGGGACGTGGAATATATACGTACACGTTTGCAATCTCAGCTAATGATTCCAGAGATGGCGGAAATCCACCCAGGTCACTGACAAGCAATATATTTTTCATATGAGTGTCTCTCCTCCATATAGGAATGTGATCATAGACGAGTGATCAAATTTCAGACGAATTACACTGCTGATGGCTCCAAAGGCTTGGCCTCAATATGAAACAATTCGATCGCTTTATGAATGGCAGCTTCAACCTCCGCTTCGCTATTTCCCCGAAACATATATCTGCCGCTGATATGGTAATAGGAACCTTTTCCGTCCATAATTTCACCAGGCTTTGGAATTTGCTCGTGGAAAATCTCCGGGATCAAGTCTTTGATGCTGGTCACGTGAACAACTTCTGCTGGAACACAAGGAGGTTCAGGGAACTGTAGAAGGCCGCCATGAATACCGGTATCGGGAATCGTTAACTTCTCGAAGGTTCCCAGTTCAATTCGGATCCATTCTTCGCATAGATTAACCCCGTATAATTCCAGCGTAAGGAACGGCGTCTCCGCCCCGCCCATCCGTGCACCGATCTCAAGGAACACGGCTTCCTGCCCGTCCCGGTCGATAACCTCTAGATGGAAGCATCCATTCTGTAGTTCCAGGGACTCTAGAACCTCTTCAGTAAAGCTCGTCAGCCGGTTCTTCAATGGGAGCCTGTCCGTCACAATAAATGAACCATTGGGCATCCCTTGAGAAAAGGCAAGGCACCCGTTCACATATTGAGAGATGGCTATAAATTGCAATTCGCCGTGCTGAATTAATCCATCGATATGGAAGATAGGACCCGTGACGAACTCTTCACACTGGAAGCTCTCAGATTCATTTGCAGCGTCGATAGCAGCGAGCATCTCCTCGAGCTCTGCACGGTTATGGGCTTTACTCACACCCTGACTTGCAGCGCCGAGCTTAGGCTTAAGGATAACTGGATACCCGGTTTCTTCCGCAAAGGATATCGCATCGGCCGATGTCTGATAGTCCAAAAACTTGGGAATCCGCAGTCCATCGCTCTGGATCCGCTCCTTCATGACGATTTTATCGCGATATAAGGAGATCTTCTCTTCGGATGTGCCAGGAATGTTGAACTTGGATCTCAGCTTCGCCGCGTTGATCTGGTCAAATTCAGACATTGCGAATAATTGATCGACCTGACCATACTCGGCCACTGTACTTTGCATCGCGGCTTCTAGTGCCGGATAATCTTCGATATCAGCCAGCTCATGAACACCTGCTGCTTGATCCCTATATTCACTTATATCCTGATGTCCTCTGGCATTAACCAGATACACTACCCGATTCAAGCTGTGATCAATGACGCTGGCGTAGTTAACAAACCCGCCAAAAATATAGTCCCCGAAGCGGTGAATCACGACTATCACTTTGCCATTCTTCATTTAGAGACCTCCGTTTATCTGTTTAGTTAGTCTTCCATTTCTCATGGGCATGACTGGCGAGTTTCGGTTGTCTCTCCGACCGGGCAGATAGTATAACAGCACCAATCACGATCGCCATGCCGATCAGATGATTCCAGCCCATCGGTTCATGCAGCAGAAGGCTTGAGAGAACAAGCGAAGAAACGGCAATAATCCCTGTAAAAGAAGCGGAAGTGCTCGTGGATACTGCCGAAACGCCGTAATACCAAAGAACGAAACCTATTACGGTTACGATGACAGCCAAATATATAAGGCAAAGCCAATCCCCATTGGAAGGGATGCTGAAATCAAACGATGCTGCCTGATAGAGACCTGCCGGGAGAAACAGAACAAATCCCCAAATGGTAACGTAAGTTGTTATAGCTAGTGGGGAGAGTCTGCCGGACAGTCTTTTCCCAATGAGCGTAAATAGCGCTTCACTGATTACCGCTATACCTAGCAGTGCATAACCTGGCCAGGAGAATCCTCCGGATTCAGCCGAAGACGATGGAGCATCCAGCAGTCGAATGATCACTATTCCGATGACAGCAAGAAGCACACCAGACCAAGCCCTCATGGGGATTTTGTCTTTGAACAAGATTACCGACAGCACGGAGATCACAAGTGGCGTGGTGCTGGTAATAATCCCTCCCTCAACAGCCGGAGTCCATCTAAGGCCAATCAGCAGGCAAATGTTGAATAAGAAGATCCCAGTTAGCGATTGTAAGAGTAAGAGAAGAAGCTCTCTACCCGTAACTTTGGGTATGCCCTCAATAATTAGAAGAATTAAGATCAGAAGCACCGATGCAAGTCCAAATCTTAATAGAGAAGCGAGAAACACAGGAAATATCAGCGTTACCCATTTGCCCACCACAATGGAACTACCGACAGTGAACATGGCGACCGCCATCGCAATGTATGCTTTGAAGCTGCCTCTCATCCTGGTTCCCACCCCTCGTTAGCGTAAGCTCTATGACCTTTGGTCTCTTCTTGTATATGGGGTTAAGTTGAGAAACTTTCCTCATTTCTAACGTTTAGATGAGATTTATCTTGCTTCAACACCGCCTGCTTCTGCTTTCTTAGCCACCTGAGCAGGATAACCTGGGCAGCTCCCGCAAGAATAAATAAGATTCCCAGGAGCATGAACATAATTGTTCCATTCCAAGCCGTGTAGACTAATCCCCCAACAACAGGACCAAAGGCTAGCGGCAATTGCAGATGCAGTCCGAAGATCGCGAAGTAGAATCCCCTCTTACCTTCCGGGGCTATGCTCGATATCTCATTCTGCAGATGCGGACCAATCAACATCTCACCGATGGAAAAGATAAATTCAATAACAAACAGCAGCGCGATATAACGTGACCATCCATATCCAAAAGCTACAACCGCATACAAGGCGTAGGAGAGTCCGATGACCCGATAAGCCAGCATGAGCTGAGTCTTCTTGGTTACCCAGAGCTGAAGTGCGATGACCATAACTCCGTTAAAAGTCATAAGTGAAGCCAGAATATCTGCTGAATGTTCAAAGTGATCAGATAAATGAAAAGGAAGTATAGAAATGACCAAGGCATAAATCATGCCAACTGGCATCGCCAGCAAAGTGATTCCATACAGAATCTTATGATCTGACCAACGTCCCGAGGTTCGTATTATAGGCGCAGAATGCGCTTGATCATTGGCCCGGTTAACGGACTCAGGCACTCTCCATAACACGAGCAGCAGATAAGCCAGAAGAATCACCGCATTGGTAATGAACACTAATGTGCTGTCCCATTGGAACAAGAGCAGTCCAATAACAGGCCCAAAGGCTGCTCCGACATTGGATGCCGTATGCAATAGAGCGAACACCTCGGTCTGCTGCCTGGAATCAACCACGTCCGAGATCATGGCATTCGCAGCCGGGTTAAATAGGGCTGAACCCACGCCCATAACTGCCGTAATCACCGCAAACGCCCATACATTATCCGCAAGCGTATATGCGCCGAGGCCTAATATTTGAATGAGCAGCGCCAATATCATCACGGGTTTACGTCCGAACCGGTCACTGAGTCCGCCTCCGAAAATACCGGTCAGCATGCCTGCGAATGGCTGAAGACCAATGACTAGCATGGCGCTGACCAAGGAACCACCCAGTTTGTCATACAAATAGATGGCTAAGAATGGCCGAATGATGAAGGTCGTCATCGCATTTAGCGCATTCCCGAATATCCGAATCCAGATCGCCAGGTCGTACCGTTTTAATATGGAGGGCTGCTTGTTGCTAACATTCATTCAAGGCCCTCCTTTCAGCCTGCATGGATCTGCCTCATCTCACACTGGTAAGCCCGGCTAATAAATTCAAGACCCGCTGACAGCGCTTCTTTGACCGCTCCTTCATCCACACCGGGAACTTGACAGCCGAGCAGCCAGACGTGCTGAGTAGCATCCGTCACCTTCTGTGCCTCGCTATCGCGGTAGCAGAATCTGGACAGGGTCTTCTCGTCATCCGCAAGCACAAGCAGTCCTCCAGGCAGGGCCTCCGGCTCACTCTCCCCTAATCCCTGAAACTCCTCACCGCCCTGGGTAAAGGTCAGATGAATATCTCCGCTTACACATTCAGCATCAAAGACACCAAGTGGAATCAGGTGCTGAAGAGCGGCCACATTCACCGCATCCACGATAGGGTGGATAAGCGGAAGTCTATCCAGCTCTTCTTTGATGAAGAAGCGCTGAATTAAATTTTGTACGGAAGGCGGATACTTCTTGGGATTCAGGCCGATCTGCTCATAAAAGTTCTGATAGGCCGCCATGGCAGGAACCGCGGCTACTTCCGCCTTGCTCTTCCCGCGCCAAGCCTTATGGATCTGCTCCCATTCCGCCTTATAGTCTGCCTCGGAATCAGCAGCCTTGGGAGTAAGCTGAAGATGCAGTCCATAAACTTTAACCCCATCCAGGTTTTGTTCTACTTCGGGGCTCATTTTGATTTGAGTGTACATAGCCGTCCTCCTGTGTATGAATCCTTTTTGTGTTCATTCCTCGTCTTTCACTGATCCAAATGTGATGGAGCTTTCGACTTCCAGATTCAGATCAGCCGCTGTCCAAGTCTCCTGCGTGGAGATCAGAATATTATAATGGTTCGGGAAATGACAATCGTCGAAGCCGAGGACGTGACCAATCACCTGATTATGGATGACCACGGGATCTCCGCGACCGATTACTCCGCCACATTTCATCTCAGCAAAACCTAGGAAGCCTACCCGGTTAATCAGGTCCCCAGCCACGCTATCCGAATGCGTAGTCGTTACGATTTCATGTATTTCTCCTTGCTGCACACAGCGTGTCTCGAACTCGATAAGACGCATGCCGCGCTCTTCCTGTTTATGAAATAGTAAGGCTGCGAATGCACCATGAACGACCCGTTTAACCGGCAGACTCATATTTTCAAGGTCTCCACTTGATAAGTATCACGAACCAGTCTTACAGCATCTCTGCCATCTTCTCCATGACATGTCCCGGAGGCAGCTTTGGCTGCGAAATCCAGCAAGATCTCCTCATACTCGTGATATAGGGAGGATTTGAATTCTGTGAACCCTGCCAGCATGTCCGCCTCAATGACGCGGCCGCTTTTCAGATAAATGATGACATCTTTCTGTTCTCCCTTCGGATAGGCCCAGTCCAAATGAACAGATACCGGAACACCTGAAGCCGTTACGAGCTGGACATGAGCTTCGATATCCACACCATGCTCATTACGGGAAATATCTGCAGAGACCACTTCGAGATGTCCCAGGAAAAATGCCAACGTATCATAAACATTCGGACCGTTATCAGCGATACATCCACCCCCGCAGCGGTCAGGCTGCAGATACCACTTATCATCCCCTGCATGCTCTTCAATTTTCTCCAGATAACTGGCGGTGACTTTGACAATCTCATCCTCAGGTTCAAGCTGTTCTAACGCATTCACAAAGTGGATATTGTACCTCCGGTGAAAAGCGGTGAACATGGTGCGCTCCGAAGCGACAGAGACTTGGACTAAATCATCTGCCTCCTCCATATTCATAGTCATCGGCTTCTCACAGCAGACATGCTTACCCATGAGCAGGGCATCTCGGCAGATTTCATAATGTTTGTCATTAGGCACGTTAATGATGACCGCATCAATATCATCGCGTTTCAGCATTTCTTTGTAATCTTGGTAGCAAGGAATTCCGTCATTCAGGAACGGCTTTAATCGCTCTTCACTTAAATCACACACGGCAACGAGCAAAGGGTTGCTCAGCTTATGCTGCAAGGCGTGAACATAAAACTTGGAAATGACACCCATACCGATAATTCCTACCCGAAGATTCATGAATAAATCCCTCCCGATTCGATACATTTCACCTTGTGTGAACCTCTTCCCCAGAAGCCAGCGGAGTAACATTCAGCTTTAGTCCCAAGCGTTCAAGCTGTTCAAATACACTTTGATCAATAGCTACCTCGTCCGTGGCCTGCCGGCCGGAAGCTTCCAGGTATCCAGGATAGACGACCTTCTTATCCGAAGAGACTGGAGGACAATCGAGCAGGGTTTGAAGCATTTGATCCATATGTGAGGTGAAGTCTTCCTTTGGCCGGAATGCATCGACCTGGATTGCGAGGAAGAAGTGCCCGATATTCTGGTCTTCCTGTCCCGCTCCACTCTGATCAGGCTCAAGAAGTCTTGGATCAGGCCCCACATCAGCCCCTGACAACACCCCACAAAGAATGTCCACCATCAAGGCTAGTCCGTAGCCCTTGGCGCCACCAGTAGCAAGTGAACCTCCGAGCATTTGCAGGTGCCCTGTACCCTGATCATAAGCAGCTGGATCTGTTACTGGCTCACCGTTGTCATCTACAAGCCAACCTTCCGGAATCGATTCGCCTCTGCGCTCGGCAGACCGGATCTTACCTGTTGCAACCACCGTTGTACTCATATCCAGGACAAAAGGGGGTAGATTCTCCGCTGGAGCACTGACTGCAATCGGATTGGTGCCCAGCATGTTAACCTTTCCGTTCAGCGGTCTGGCAATGGTCTGAGTTCCGAGATTGGTCATAGCCATGCCAATCATCCCTGCCTGTAAGGCTTGTCCGGTATAATATCCAGCGCTGCCGAAGTGGGAAGAATTACGTACCACCACGCATCCGATCCCAGTCTTTTGCGCTTTCTCAATAGCCAGCTCCATGGCTCTGACTCCAGCTGACAAGCCGAGTCCATGATTGGCATCAATTACAGCAGTGCCGGGGGATTCAGCAATCACCTTCTGCTCCGCAGACGGATTCACCCGGCCATCCAGCAGCCGAGATACATAGATCCTTTCGAGGTTAGTCACCCCGTGCGTGTCAAAGCCATTCTCATCGGCATAACACAGTACGTCCGCGGACATTCGGCTGTTTTCTGCGTCAACTCCGCAGGCTTTGAATACATTAGTAACAAAATCATGCAGACGATCCTTCTTCACTTTAACTTGGTTAACCATGTCTATTGACCACGTCCAATCGATTCATATTTCTACGCGAAGTATAGAAAGCTGTCATCAAATCACGGATATCTGCCGCATAACGTTCCAGTTCTTCCAGTGTGATATATTCTCCCTCTGCATGAGCATTGTGGCTGCCCAGACCTCCAGGTCCATACACAATAGTGTAGCTTTCTGGGTGCTGAGCCCACATGGCATCACAGGTGAATGCCTGATGGAGCTGATCTTCCGGATTGCGGACCCAGCCAATCCTATTCAGATCACTCTCCCACTCGGGATGCCGATTGTTCAGAACGGGAAGCCCTTGCTTTACCCAAGTCAGCTTACATATCTTGGCAGCAGCCCTGGCTGTGTAACGTGCCTGAGCGACTTCATAATACTGCAAGGAGAATTCACCCAGCAGATCCTGCAGTACTTCTTCTACGAGTTGACGTATTTGCCGTCCACCTTCAATCGTGTGATATGCAAAATTCATAAGCAGCCGGCCTGAACCATAAACTTTGTTATGCATTAACCCTGTATGAATGCCGGCAAGGCACATTTTGCCCCCTATAGACTCAACAGGGGCAGACAGTCTGGCAAGCAATTGTGAGGCAAGATAACCAAGCAAAAGGGTCGCGTTATGCCCGGATTCAGGAGCATCGTCGGTGGAATCCTGACCCTGCACCTCAATTCTCGCGGTCATCGAAGTCGTGGACCGGTCGAAGAAGACACCTCCCGAAGGCTCGGCGAATACATTCAAGCTGCCCAGGTAGCCTCCATCCACAAGAAGCTTCGTGCCATATACCCCCATGGCTCCACCTTCTTCTCCGGACACACATTGAAGCAGCAGACTGCACTCATCTGTCCATTCGGGGTTCTCCCTTAGAGCAGCTTCAATTCCTGCCAGCAAAGCGACGCCGGGGCCCTTCATATCCACCGCTCCCCGGCCGGTGAATCGGCCTCCTTCATAAGTGACCGGAACATTCCCATCAACGGTATCCATATGAAAGTTAAACATCAAGGTATCTTCTAACGGCCGCTTGGCTCCCCATCTGAGCACAAGATTGGGCTGGGAATCCCAGAAAGCTGAACCCATTTCGGCGGCGCGTTCCCGAACACTGAGGGGTACCTCTTCACTTTCCAATACGGCTCGATCGGGAGAGCAATGATACAGCATCTCTGAACCGAGCTGTTCATAAGCGAACGCGGCATATTCCGACTGGGCCTGCCTTACATAAGAAGGCAGCCCTGTTTCCATGGGTGAGATCGTATTGATCTGAAGGAGCCTCAGCAGCAATTCGGAATATTTGTCCGTGAATAGGGAAGTCATGCCTCAGTCTTCACCTTCTCTCCGCCCACTTCGATTTCTTCCAGAAGCTTCTCTAACTTTTGCCCGTAATCAATATAGGAATCTCTATACCCGACTGAATTCTGGCTTTGCCGCAGATGAGGAATCAGATGCAGATGAGGTTCAATAGATAAGATTCCTTTGTAATTGTGCTCTAGAAGCCAGATCAGGCTCTCTTTCACATTGGAATGACCTTCACCTGGAAAGGTATAGACTTCCTTACCTTCCTGCATAATTCCGTCCTTGATATGGACATGCTCCACATATGGCCAGACCCGGGTCAAATAATTGAAGGTGTTATAACGATAGGCAATACCATTGCCTGTATCGAACAGCAGGCGCAGGTGGGGACTGTTCACTTCCTCCACAAGCTCCACTGCCCGTTCCGGTATGGTTCCGGCCCACCCAGAGCAGTTCTCGTGCAGTAGAACGATATTCGCCTCGCGGGCCAATTCCGTAAGTATATGGATACGGTCGAATACACGCTCGCGCCACTCTGCTTCAGGTAATCCATCATTGGGATAAGACATGATCCTCACATATTTAGCACCAAGATGCTGCATACGCTCCGATATCCTCCTCAGTTCTTCCAAATCCTGCTCAAAATCGCTTGTGATAGGCCTTTCCCAGTTCGCAATTCGAGAAGCTACGGAAGTTACTTTCAGAGAAGCGTCCGAGATTCCGCTACGCACCTGATTAAACAGCGCAGAATCCCAGTCCCCCAAGGCTTGCCCCTTCACGGTCCGAAGTTCGATCTCACTCCATCCGAGTTCCTGATGGGCTTCAATCTGATCTGCAAGCTCTGGTCCGGCTTCATCACTTAGTCCCGACAGCTTGATCCCCTGCAGATTAGACATGAATCTTAACCTCAGCGTGAAATTCTGTTACAGCAGTTATGACATCCTGCACATGGTCATCCGGCATTTCAGCATATAGCGGGAGGGCCAGTGATCTGCCAGTAATGGCTTCTGCATTCGGGAAATCTTCCGGCTTATGTCCCAGATAGGCAAAAGCAGGCTGAAGAGGCAGAGCCGATGGATAATAAATTTGCGTCTCGATTCCACGGGACTGAAGATACGAGCGCAATTCGTCCCTTTTATCAGCTTGCAGTACATAAGTGTAATAGACCCTCTCCTCATGAGCATGTGTAACCACCTGTATCATCGGGGCTAGGCTGCCAAAGGCTTCATTATACTTCGAGGCAATCTCGCGCCGGCGGTTCAACAGCTTGTCGTATCGACCCAACTTGTGCGTCAGATAACTTGCGACAGTCTCATCCATCCGGTTGTTATAACCGAGCATATGATGATAGAAGCGGGTAATTCCGTCCTGTCCGTGGTTGCGCAGCATCCGGCTGATTCTGCCAAAATCATCATTATCCGTTACAATCACCGCACCATCGCCTATTCCACCCAGCGGCTTCGCCGGAAAGAAAGAGTATAGACCGGCATCACCTAGCAGGCCTGCCATGGCACCATTTTGATGCGCCCCTAGAGCTACTGCGCTATCCTCAAGTACGATCAGGTGATGCTTCCTGGCAATTTCATTAATGGCATTCATATCAGCCATCACGGAGAATAGATGCGTCGGAATAACAACCTTGCTTGCCGGAGTAATTCGTCTCTCCAGATCGTGCGGGTCCATCATTCCCGTAAGCGGATCTACGTCTACAAATACAGGTGTACCCCCGAGCAGCGCGATGGAACTAGCCGTTGAGATGAATGAGAAAGCGGGGGTAAGAACTTCTACCCCTGGCCCGACGCCCATGGCTTTCAGCAGAATCGTTAGTGCGGTTGTTCCATTAGCAACTGCAATTACATGCTTGGCCCCAGTGTATCTGCCAATCGCCTCCTCGAACTCGATCACCCGCTCTTTAAGAATGAAATTATCCGAGGTTCCCACGTTGTATACGATTTCCTTAATCTTCTCCCGGTCTTCCGCATACCGGTCAGCGTAGTTGAAGAAAGGAATCTTCATCATTACACCTCCTTCTCAAAAAAATGACGAATTTGTCCGCATACCTCACTGACTTGCTCTTCTGTCAAGTCAGGGTAAAGCGGTAGTCCAACCGCTCTTTGTGCAGCCCGTTCTGCCGCAGGCATGTCCCCTTTTTGATAATTAAGATGAGAGAAACAAGGTTGAAGATGAAGCGGATGAGGATAATACACCTCGGTTCCGATTCCTTGGGAGTTCAGATGAGCTACCAGTCCATCCCGATCTTCGGTTTCAATCAGGTACACATAATACACGGCGTTCGCGGCTTCATCAGAGCGTCTCTCAATAACCGGTGTACTTATCTGTGGAATGTCGGACAACATCGAGTTATAGCAGGCCGCCAGATAAGCTCGGCGGGCTATTTCCCGCTGTAAGAATTGAAGCCTGACGAGCAGGACAGCGGCTTGGATATCATCCATCCGGCTGTTATAGCCCACGGAATGATGAATATAAGGGGTTCCTTCATCCTGTCCGTGAATTCTCAGCCGCTTTGCCTCATGAGCTATCGAATCATCGTTGGTCAGAATCAACCCCGCGTCACCGATGGCTCCCAAGGTCTTGGTAGGGAAGAAAGAGATCACGCCTGCATTGCCGATCAAACCGGCGTGCCTTCCTTCGTGGAACATACTGATCGCCTCTGCGCTATCTTCGAGCACAAGCAGATTGTGCTTCCGTGCAATCTGATTGACCCGATTCATATCCGCCATATGCGTGAATAAATGAACGGGCATAATGGCTTTGGTGCGAGGCGTAATTTTCTGTTCAATTTGCTCCACATCGATCATGTAATTCGAAGGATTAATATCACAGAAGACCGGTGTAGCCCCTACGTGTGCGATACTAGAAGCGGAAGCGAAGAACGAATAACAAGGCACAATGACCTCATCCCCTGCACCGATTCCCGCAGCGCGCAGCATGATGATTAAGGCATCGGTTGCATTTCCGACTGCAACACAGTGCTTAGCCCCGGTAAAAACCTCCAATGTCCGCTCCAGCTCTTGAACCGCTGGGCCATTGGTGAATTTACCCTCATCCAGGATTTGATCCAATTTATCTGTGATCAGGGGCCACTGCTGCTTGAAAGATTCAGCCCCCGAGAAAAAAGCTACACTCATTCGCTCACCCCATATTGACCATATTGTAAGTCTGACTCACATCCAAAGGTTCGGATTCGTCTGTCATAAGTCCGCATAATCTCTTGGCCTGGCATATTAACGTAACCACCTTGGCATTGAAATCCATGTCACTTACCGGCTTCTCTCCAATTCCTGCAAAGTATTGATAGTACTCGATAAATACAGCGGATAATGGATCATCATGCATAATCTGTTCGTCTAAGAGACGTCCGTTCCCATCACATATTTCCAGCCAGGCATGGCTGTCATCCTGTGCCGATGGGTAATAGCCGAAGACCATATGGCTGTCAAAATTAAGTTGAATTCTCCGCTTCCGCACGGGTGTTGCCAAGTTGGAACTGAGGCGGGAGATAAGTCCGTGATCCTGGTTCAGGGTCAGCTTGGCCATGCCCATATTCGGAATTACATGATCCCCAAAGAGCATATCTTTAACCTCGGATTCCTTGATGCTCGCATTCGTTCCGCCTAGCAGCAAAGCCAGGGCGACCAGATGCGGAATTTCAACATCAAAGGCATTCTGATGGCTTGGATTGGCCAAAGTACGGGATAAGCGGGATTTATTCTGTTCCGCAGTCAGATAACGCAGCGGACCAAAAATATTGGATTTGATCAGAGTATGGATGCTCTTGGTCAAAGAACTCGACAACCAATTTGCAACAACCAGGACTTCACACCGATATTTATTCTGGATCTCCCGAATGACGTCCAGTTCCTTCTCGGTTGTGGTTAGTGGCTTCTCCATAATAATTTTGCGGTAACCCATACTGGCCGCCTCATGCAGTGAAGCCGCATGAATTTCCGGCGGCGTACAAATATGCACAACGGTATTCTCCGGCTCAAACCCCTTCACTTCAGCCAGACTGGTGAATCCCGTGAGCCTCGCCTGGCTAGAGCCCAGAGCAGCCCCTACATTCGGGTCCACAACACCAACTTGAGGGTTGAAAAGGCTCGTATGATTTCCCGTTTGGTTTGCTTTACGCAGACAGTGGTAATGGAGACCTTTTCCCGCTCTTCCAAATCCGATAATCAATGACTGAAGCATGCACGAACCTCCTTTTGTACGTATTAGTGCGGGTCTCCCACGGCCAATGGGCAGCTCCGGACAGCTTGAACAAATTCCTGCATTTTGACCGGATCCTTCTGTCCATTTGTCTCCACCCCACTGCTTACATCAACAGAAAATGGCTGTGACAGACGAATAGCCTCGGCAACATTTCCGGGATGAAGTCCACCAGCGAGAATGATAGGTGTCCTAATACGCATCTTCTGTACATTTTCCCAAGGGAATGTCTGCCCTGTACCCCCCGTTTCTCCTGCTACATAGGTATCCAGCAGGAATGCCCGAACTCTTTCTCCGTATCTGTTCTGGATATATTCATCATCGTGAACCCCGGCACCCATATGAACCGTCTTGACGACCGGACGGACGGCACGGCTGCAGTATTCAGGGGATTCGTCACCATGCAGCTGGAGAAGGTCCAGCCGGCAAAAATCCGCAATCTGATTGACTTGATTCAGCTCTTCATTAACAAATACGCCTGTAGTCGTGATATATGGGGGAAGTGAACGGATAATTTCCCGTGCGAGTACTGGAGTGATCTTGCGTCTTCCCTCAGCAAATACAAATCCTATCGCATCAGCGCCTGCCTCGACCGCAGCCCAAGCAGATTCCTTGCTGGTCAAACCGCATATTTTGACTCGAACCATTGGATTCTCCTTCTTCATTAGATCGGGGTTGCAGCTTTTCTTGTTGCCTGTTTCATTTTGCGGATAAACTCCCCTACCTTAGCCTCGATTTCATGGGATTCCGATTGTTTGATGACATTAATTAACGCACTTCCAACAATAGCTCCATCCGCATATTCACTGACCTCGCGTACATGCTCCTCATTAGAAATACCGAAGCCAACCGCCAGCGGCAGAGTTGTAACCTGTCTGGCTTGATGAATGAAATCCCGCAGTTCTGCAGGCAGTGACTTTCTCTCCCCAGTTACTCCCGTAACGGAGATACAATACAGGAAGCCTTGTCCCTGCTCCACAACCGCAGCTTCTCTCGCTTCACTCGTTGTCGGAGCGAGGAAGAAGATGTTCTTGAGCCCTCTGGCTTCGAAAATTTCTACATAAGGCTTCGCCATAGTAGATGGCAAATCCGGTATGATGAACCCGTCTACGCCAGCTTCTTTGGCATCGCCCGCTAGCTTTTCCAGCCCGTAAGCGAGAAAAGAATTGCAATATCCCATTAAGACGATGGGGGTCTCAAGGCCCTTGTCCCGAAGTGTACGCACCATAGAAATACACGACTTAAGATTGATTCCATTGGAAACAGCGGTTAAGCTTGCCTCCTGGATGGTTGGGCCATCAGCCAGTGGATCGGCGTAAGGCACACCAAGCTCAATAAGGTCTGCGCCGGATTCGGCAATGGTACGGATCAGAGACTCTGATCCTTCCGCAGTCGGGTATCCAACAGGAATATAAGGGATTAATGCACACTCTCCTTGTTCCCGTAAGCGGGCGAACAACTGATCAATACGGCTCATACCAACACCTCCGAATTCTTAAGCTGTTCCAGAGCGGCAATCGCCTGACTCAGGTCCTTGTCACCCCGACCGGATAGATTAACCAGCACAAGAGCATCTTTGGGTAATTGGCTTACCAGCTTCAGTGCATAGGCCACGGCATGGGAAGATTCTAATGCAGGGAGTATGCCTTCCTTCAGGCATAATTCCTCGAAGGCCAACAAGGCCTCCCGGTCATTCACGGAGGTATACTCCACTCTTCCAGTATCCTTAAGATAACTGTGCTGAGGTCCGGCTCCCGGATAATCCAGACCCGGTGCGATACTATGCGTTTCGAGAATTTGTCCGTCTTCATCCTGGAGCATATACGTCAAACTGCCCTGGATAATACCGTGGGTTCCTTTTAGCAGCGGAGAGGCGTGCTTTCCTGTATCAAGACCTTCACCGGCAGCCTGGACTCCAACAAGCTTCACCTCGGCATCATTTAGGAAAGCATTGAACATCCCTATCGAGTTGCTTCCTCCTCCAACACAGGCAATCACATAATCCGGCAATCTACCTTCTGCCTCGAGAATTTGTTCCCTGGCTTCTTCTCCGATCACGGACTGGAAATCTCGGACCATATTCGGGAATGGGTGAGGTCCAACAGCTGAACCGAGTAAGTAATGTGTATCTTCAACATTGGTGATCCAGTCGCGTATCGCTTCACTGATGGCATCCTTTAACGTCTTTTGCCCGCTATGGACCAAATGAAGTTCCGCACCAAGCAGCTTCATCCGCTGAACATTTGGTGCCTGGCGCTCAGCATCCACAGCTCCCATATACACGACACAGGTTAGTCCAAGCAGACTGCAGGCTGTCGCCACAGCTACTCCGTGCTGCCCAGCTCCTGTCTCGGCCACGATACGTGTTTTACCCATTCGTTTAGCGAGAACCGCTTGTGCCAGCGCATTATTAATTTTGTGGGCTCCGGTATGCGTTAAATCTTCACGCTTTAGATAGATTTTTGCTCCGCCAAGCTCAGCGGTAATGCGGTGAAGTGCTGAGATAGGCGTAGGCCTGCCGACGAAGTTTTTTAGAAGCTGTGAGATTTCCTCCCTGAAGTCTTCCTCATCCTTAATTCTCTCGTACTCTCTGTACAGTTCCTCAAGATTACGTATCAATGTCTCCGCAACGTACGCCCCGCCATATTGCCCGAAAAATCCTTCCATATTGATCAGCTGCCTCTCTTATCGATTAGATTGGTGTTCAGCGACTTCCAGACCGGCAAATCCCCTGATGCTCTTCGTTAGGTCTTCCGATTTAAGCAAAGCCTCTCCTACTAAAATAGCGTCGAACCCTCTTTGATGAGCTTCAACCGCATCGGCAGGAGTCTTAAGTCCGCTCTCACTAACCGTTAGAGCCCCTTCGGGAATTACGGATCTTATCTCCTCGGAACGCTTCAAATCGACTTCAAATGTCTGCAAATCCCGGTTGTTCACCCCAATAATACGTGCCCCGGCTTCTACAGCGGCAGCAGCGTCCTCTGCGGTGAAGCACTCAACTAATGCCTGCATACCAAGGTTATGAACTGTGCCGATCATCTCTGATAGATTCCCCTTGTCTGCAATACTACGAACAATTAGTAGAACAGCATCGGCCCCTATTGAACGCGCCTCATAGATCTGATAGGGATCAATAATGAATTCCTTATACATCACAGGCAGATGAACACCAGGGTCATTAGCGACCCTCTCCACCACATGCGCCCCTCCACCAAAAAACTTCTCATCCGCCAGTACAGAGATGGCTCTGGCACCATGCTGGCAGTATAGATGAGCTAACTCTGCAGCAGCAATTTGGATAGGAAATTCACCCTTAGACGGTGATTTCTTCTTAATTTCGGCAATCAATGAAATCCCGGGCAATTTCAAAGCATGATAGAAGTCTCTAACAGGTCTGGCTTCGCGAAGCTTTCCCTGAAGATCCTCAAGGGGTCTAACACGTTTCTTTTCCTCGACCTCGAGCCGCTTGTTTGCAATGATTTCATTCAGCATGAACATAATTTTGAGCCTCCTCACGTATTTGGGTATTGCTGTTCACAAGTTCCTGCAGCTTTGCACCAGCTTTTCCTGAAGAGATCGTCTCTTCAGCCATCCAGTAACCCTCCCGGAGATTATCTGCAAGCCCTGAGATCATAAGTGCGGCTCCTGCATTCACGCAGGTCACCTGACGAATCGCAGAGACTTGACGACTTCCTTCAAACAGCATGTGTAAAATACTCACATTATCGAGTACCGTTCCTCCCTTCAATTCCTCGATATCGACATACTTGAGCCCAATCGATTGCGGCTCCCATAAAGAGCGACTGACCGTTTGTCCCTTAATTTCATAAAGTACCGTTGGTGCAGAAAGGCTGATTTCATCCATTCCGTCCATTCCAAGCGCGACAAGAGCATGCTCGGTTCCAATTGAGGAGAGTATATCGGCATATAGTGGAGCAAGTGCTGCACTGGACACACCCATTAACCGCCTGGTTGGCTGGATTGGATTCCCCAAAGGTCCCATAAGATTAAAGATCGTACGGAACCCAAGACTGCGTCTAAGGGTAGACCAGGAGCTGATCGAAGGATGAAACTTAGGGGTGAACAGGAATGCAAATCCATGCTCCCGCAGCCAGACATCTGCCTCCCTGCTAGATAACTCAATACGGATGCCGGCTGCTTCAAGAAGATCCGCGCTTCCGCAAGAACTGCTGGATGAACGGTTACCGCACTTCGCCACTTTGGCTCCAGCTGCACTTACCGTCAGCGCGGCTGCTGTCGATATGTTGAAAGATCCAAGCATGTCTCCTCCCGTTCCGCAGATATCTACTACATCCCCGGTTCGCTCAACAGGAATCATTTGAGACCACATCGCTTTCAAATACCCCAGCAGTTCCTCCTTCTCAGTTCCTTTGCCCTCTGCAACACTAAGGAAAGCCGCAACTTGTAAAGGTTCTGCTGTCCCGGACAGAATGTGATTCATGCAGTATTCTGCCTCCGCCCCAGAGAGGGACTGTTTGCTGAGCAGCTTCTTCAAGGCTCCTTTCAACAACTACATACACCTCCTATGGAATGTGTGAGCCAAACGCATATTCAAGTTGATCAGTCAAACATCAATCAGGCAGTGATCACCTCCCGGCTGGCGCAATCGATTTCAGCCTGAGCAAAACACCGAATCCCCGCATCGATTTGCTCTTCACTTAAGTTGGAATACCCTAGAACAAAGGTAGGGTTGTCCATCTTGATCTCAGCAAAATAACCCCCCGCAGGATACACCCTCACTCCATAATGCAGTGCGCGGGCAGCTATGGATTCTTCGCAGGCACTTGAGTTAATCTCGATCAAGAGATGAAGCCCCGCCTGATCGCCGAAATAACGGACTTTTTCGCCAAATTCTCGTTCCAGAGCAAGAACTAAAGCCGATCTCTTGGCGGCATATAATTTGCCCATCTGATTCACATGCTTGGCATATTGTCCATTCCGTATGAAATCGGCCAGCGCTTCCTGCTCGATAGAAGGAGTCATTCGATCCGTAATCTGTTTAATGCAAAGGAACGGTTGTATGAGTGCATGCGGCAAGACGGCATAACCAATGCGTAACGCAGGAAACAAGATTTTACTAAAGCTGCCTACATACACAATTCGGCCGGACACACCCATCCCGGCAAGCGCCGATACCTTCTTCCCGACATATCGATATTCACTGTCATAATCATCTTCAATAATGTAAGCCCCTTCTCTCTCTGCCCACTCAAGCAGTTCTAATCTGCGTTCCAGTGTGAGAGTAACTCCCGTAGGGAATTGGTGAGAAGGTGTGACATAGACCAGCTTGGCCGGCCCCGTGCCCTGATCCTGCGGCATAACGAGGTTATTGATCAGGCCCACACGCAGACCCTGCTGATCTACAGGTACCGAGACAACCTTGGCTCCTGAGAAATGAAAGATATCACGTAGAAAGCTGTGTGCCGGATCTTCGACAATCACCTGATCACCAGGCTTGATAAACAACCGGGCCAGGATATCAAGAGCTTGTGTTGCACCGGTCGTAATTACAATCTGTTCAGGCTCTACCGGAATAGACCGGCTGGAACGGAGAAGCCGGGCAATCTCCTTGCGAAGTGCGAGTGATCCTTCGGCGGGACCATAACCTAATAAATCTGGAGTTGCTTTGCGACAGGTTCGAATCAGAGATTTTTGCCACTGATCCATTGGAACGACGTCCCAAGCGGGTACACCGTGCCTGAAATCATACATAACGGATAATTGGTCTTTTTTTGCGGTTTCTTTAGAGGAGCAATCGATCAAGTTAAGATTTGAATCTACTTTCATTCGATTCAGTTCATTCTTGGATTGGCTAAAGTGGAGTACGGCATTGTCGGCGACAAAGGTACCCGATCCTTTTTTCATAATCAGGTAACCTTCTGCCTGCAGCTGTTCATAGGCTTGAATAATAACTGAACGTGATACCTCTAGCTGTTCAGCGAGCTGCCTGGTTGGTGGTATAAGATCTCCTTTATGCAATGTGCCCGATAGAATCGCTTTCCGAATTTGATCGTAAATTTGTCGATTTAGCGGAATGTTCATTGTTTTATCAATATCGATTAAGAGCTCTTGCACCATGATGGCCTCCCTAGTTTTTTGGGGTTCTGGGAAGTACTGGGGTCTGTCGGATACTATCTGGGCGAGAAATCCTTTATCACATAAACACACTAACGTTACAATACGCTAAAGCACCGACACAATAATGTATCGTAGACGATTTGAAAACCTATAAATCACGTTGTTTTGACCTCTTTCTTGTTCTTATGGAAAATTATAACTGTAAAAATCGGATATTGGAACGACCAATTTTACTTCGGTCGACCATACCAATTATCATGCCCGATCAATTAAGGGAACCAAACCAGATGCATCTTAAGATATATCTTCTAAAGTGAATCCACGTAATCTTTCGCTTCCTTTAATGACAATCCCATATGCTGCCTGGCCTTCTTGATGGCTTCGATTTTCTCTTTATCTCTAATGAGCTGCCGCAGTTCTTCATTCAAGGGATGTTCAGGAACCCGAGCGTGTTCTGTCAAGAATTTCAGCTTTGATTCCGTACGTTGTATTCGTCTATTCATCCTGATCATCGCGTCTATCAGATAGATAAAAGCAAAAATAACCACGAACGTAATCCAGTTCTCCACCAGTTTCACCCCTTCCCATTTGCCATTATATTACAATATTTACAAGTAGTAAAACAATCCCATTACGTTGATGCACAAAAAAGAGCCACTCACGTGGCCCTAATTGAAGTTAGAACTTATACTCGTTCCGTCATTTGGTTCAGATCAGCAATGATCTTCTCAAGTTCTTTGAAGCTGGTTACAATTTGCTGGGTCATAACATGCTGCTCCTCAATTCCTGCAAGAATTTGTTCTGCCGATGCAGTTGACTGCTCCGTTACACCGGATATTGAGGTCACTTCCATCACAACCTCACCCGAGGAAATACTCAAGTGCGTAGTTTTGGCTCCAACTTCTTCTGCCTGGGTGAGAACCTGCTTCGTGTTCATGCGGATTTGTCTGAGTGATTCTTCGGAGCTTTTGGCCGAAGCTATACTTTGGTTCAGCACTTGCTTTCCCTCGGAGACTTGAAGAGTCAACCGCTCGGTCTTAGCTTTAATATTATTTAAGATACTGGATATTTCAACCGCAGAATTAGAAGAATTCTCCGCCAGCTTTCTAACCTCAGCAGAGACTACAGCGAAACCGCGTCCATGCTCGCCAGCCCGGGCCGATTCAATCGCGGCGTTAAGAGCCAGAAGGTTGGTCTGATTCGCGATCTCCTGAATGGAAGTCAGGATCGTGCTGATTTAATCGTTTTGCTGATTGAGCTCCATCATTTCCTCACTAATGGCTTCTACAATCGTATTGGCATGCCCAATTTTGTTCGTCAGATCGGTTATCTGATCATTTCCAACCTCAGTCGCTTCCTCGGTATGAGAGGTCAACTCCAGCATCTGCTGGGTATTTCGAGATACATTCAAGATATCCTCGTTTGACTTACGCATCAATTCGTTAATATCCGCTACACTGACTGCTTGCGATTCAATTCCCTTTACGACCTCATTGAAGCCTTGGCTTACTTCTTTCGCATTGCGCTGAGTCACAGCGACCTTAATCTGAAGCTCACTGTGGAATTCCTTCAGGAATTGCAAAGCGTTCTTTACCTGGATCATCAACTCGTCCGATCTTTGTTTGGCAGCTGCGGTCTCTTGGCTGCGAACTGCCACCTCACGTGTAATCTTCTCGGAGATCCGTACTACAGTGATACATAATGCTGACACCATTATAAAAGCGAAAGTCCCCTTTTCCAGGAAATGATGGGGGTGCAGCGCCAGTCCACCACTACTGATGACAAGTTCCGCAAAAATAGCAGCTGCCGCAATCGTAACCGGTCGATACGATGGGTATAACGCAGGAATTACCGCCAGTATAATCGGCAGGGTTACATCCTGGAGATGTATAACAAAGGACAATAAACCGTAGAAAACTACGAAAATACCAATATAGATATACGGCATGATTAATGACAATTTCTTGAATCTGGACATGACTGTAAGTACAACTGCGACGACACCCATAGGGATGCCAGACGTGAGAAAAATATCTGTATTGCCATCAAAAAGAGAATATGTACCAGGTACTAACGCGAGCAGCCAATAGAAAATGACCACCAGCTTATTTCTTTGAAAATAGAGATCTCTTCTAAGTTCCAAGTTCATATCAATGACCCCTTCATATTCTATAACTATAAAGTTTAAGCATAACTTTACTTACTTTTTATCGGCAGAAATGTGCCTTGTTGTTACATAGATATTGCTTCCTACCCGTAGCAAAAAAAGCCCGCCAACGGGCGGACCCTTTCTACTTCTCTATAAGTTGAATTCTAGTTCACCGCGGCAGGACGTTCCTTTGCTTTATCGGATTCACCTGCATTCCGGCTGGCTTCTTCCCGGTTCTCCATCATCTCATCTACTGTCTTGACCTTCAATCTGGCGGCTCCATCATAATCCCTTGTAGGAAGCAGGTCCCCATTCGATTGGCGATCTTTGGCCTTGGCAATAGCCTCCGAATACTGAGGCAGCCACTGCTCCTGTGCCACCAGCATCTCATCCACCAGCTGCCAGATCTCTTTCGGATTACATACGGCACCAACCAACGGGTCCATCATCATCGCCTGGCGAAGCAGCAGATCATCTCCAGCTATGGCGGCTTCGACAGCGAGCCGCTGCACTGAGATACTTACATTGCAGACGGCTGCGCAGCCAAGCGGCAGATCACCGACATACGGCATGGAAATCCCGTTACGATCCACATAACCGGGAGCTTCAATAATGGCGTCATCCGGTAGATTCGAGATTATCCCATTATTGACGACATTAAAGTGCCCACGGTAGACTCTGCCCGTCTCCAGTCCCTCAATGATATAAGATCCATGCTCCTGGCCGCGATTCTCCGCCGTGTACTTCATGGCAGGCTCCTTCATCCAGTTCGGAAAATCCGTCTCGAACCAGTTGCGTCCTTCCTTACACACCCTCAGATAACCACCTGTCTCCCCGTTGATCCAAGTACCCAGATCGATCCACTCTCTGATCTCCTCTGGACGCTTCCGGTACCAAGGCACATACTCGCTCAGGTGTCCATTCGACTCTGTACTGTAGTATCCAAAGCGTCTGAGCATATCGATGCGGACTTTCTCGGTCACCTTGAATTCAGGATGATTCTCAAAGGCCTCTAGAAGCTTACCTGTCATATCCACACCGTTATGTTTGACCTGAACATACCACGTCTGATGGTTAATTCCAGCACAGACGATATCCACTTCCTGCTGCTCTAGGCCCAGAGCTTCAGCGATCTGCCAATGTCCACCCTGGACACCGTGACATAATCCGATGGTTCGAACACCGCCATATTTATTACATGCCCAGGTCAGCATCGCCATCGGATTCGCATAATTCAGAAGCAGACAGTCTGGATGAGCTACCTCTCGAATGTCTTTGCAGATATTCATCATCTCTGCGATTCCGCGTTGTCCATACATAATCCCGCCAGCACACAAGGTATCTCCGACACATTGGTCAATCCCATATTTCAGAGGAATATCCACATCCATCTGGAAAGCTTCAAGTCCCCCGATCCGGACCACGGTAAAGATATACTTGGCATTCTTAAGCGCTTCCCGGCGATCGAGCGAAGCATGAATCTGTATATCAAGTCCATTCTCGTCAATATCCCTCTGACAGAGTTCGGTAACCATATCCAGATTATGCTGATTGATATCGGTAAAGGCAACTTCGATATGGTTAAATTCAGGGACAGACAACAGATCCCGCAGCAGCCCTCTTGTGAACCCAATACTTCCCGCTCCAATAAAAGCAATCTTAAATGACATAATAATGCCTCCCTTATGACCTCTTCCATAGTGTTAACTTATAGAAATGTTCATGACCATTCCTTCTAAATCGGATTGTATCAGTTTCATAAGGAAAGCGTTATCAAAATCCTAGCCGGATGTGACTTAAATGTTCAAAATCCTCACTTTGGGTTGCGATATTCCAGCGGCGTTTTGCCGGTGATTTTCTTAAATAGCGTACTGAAATACTGAGAGCTGTTAATCCCGATATAGTCGGAGATCTCCACAACAGGGATATCCGTATGGGTAAGTAACATTTGTGCTTTCTCTATACGGTATGATGTCAAAAACTCAGTTACCGTTCGGCCTGTATAGGCTTTAAATATACGGTGCACATAACCAGGATGAAGGTTCACGCTACTAGCAATATCCATGACCCGGATATCCCGGTCATAATTCTGGTAAATATACCGGATCATCTTACTAACATATTTGTTAGTTTCATGCCCCTCATTAGCAGCCTCTTCTACAGCAAGCCTAGCTATACGAATAATCAACTGGGAGAGCAGAAGGCTTATCATCAGCTGGTTATCTGAAGTATTGGCATCCATCTCATGGATTAAGTTCTTTAGCGTAGAATATACATCGCCATTCTCTCTTAAGAGAACATAAGGAACCTTGAGAGCAAGAAGCTGGGCAACAGCTAGGTTCCCTTCCGCCATTCCCTTCATGCTGGGAGCAGCCGAACCTGCTTCAGCAAAATGGAATTCAACGTTCAGCATTCGGCATGGACTTCCCTTATCCACATGTAATTTGTGGGATACATCCGCATCGATTAGTATAAAGTCACCTTTTTTCAGTCGAAAAGATTGGGATTCCGTATCCACCCTGCATGTGCCGGAGATTACATACATGACTTCCACTCGGTTATGCCTATGAAACTTCATTTCAAAGCCATCCCATTGCTTATAGTAATAAGCTGCGATCTGCGGAATATAAGCTCCTTCCAGCAGCTTGGGCTCATACAAGCTATAACTCAAATTATGTATATCCTCACCCCCTGGTCCGTACCTGCTCCTTGGCGTAACCATAACTAACTACCCGTAACCTATTATAATAGGATAGCTTGACCAATTCACCTGATTATGGATACCTTCTCGAGTCCCATGACAAAAAATCCCCCTACGATGAACGACTAAAC
>RCUK01000360.1_pt1 | contig 44471 bp, 64 predicted proteins | sample 2166381 | NCBI WGS metagenome assembly RCUK01 (sample SAMN09932809, study PRJNA488358) | compost metagenome | isolation source: compost soil in an enriched community | place: Germany: Experimental Botanical Garden | reverse complement strand
GGCCAGCCACACAGGATGGGGTGAGCGGGAAATCCTGGCCATGAGCACTTCCCGGTTTATTTGGTGGCTGGCTGGCCTGCCCAAAGAAAAGTAAATGGCCAACAAAAAACTTTCAGCAGTCATCAGCATTGGCGGCAGCGTTTCCAGTTCGCTGCGCTCTGCCATCGGCTCCACGCAATCGCAAATCGGCCGCCTGGGTGCGGCCGTTGGCGCGTTGGCGCGTGAACAGAAGCTGCTGGGTTCAAGCATCCAGGAATTTGGCCGCCTGGGCAAAAACGTGGACGGCATGCGCGAGCGGTACGCATCCGTCACGCGCGAGCTGGAGAAGCAGCGCGCGCTGCTGGCACGCATCACCAGCCTGGAGGCAGCACGCAAGGCGAACACCGCACGCCGCCAGGAAATCGGCGGCAAGATCGGCAGCACCGTGACCACTGGCACCGTCGCCGCCCTGCCCTTCCTGGCGGCCGTGAAGCAGTCGATTGGCTACGAATACCAGCTGCAGCTGATCGGCAACACGGCCAACATGACGAAGGCCGAGATTGGCAAGCTGTCCGACGAAATCATGGCATCGAGCCGTGAAACCAACCAGTCGGCGACCAACACGCAAAAGGCCATCGGCTTCCTGATCGCGGCCGGCATGGAGATTGGCACCGCGCGCGACATGATGTCCATTGTGGGCAAGACCGCGACGGCCACGGGCGGCGATGTGGAGGACATGGCAAAGGCCGTGTTCACGCTGAATGACAGCCTGAAGATTGCGCCGAAAGACATGCTGGCGGCGATGGACACGCTGGCCGTGGCCGGCAAGGAAGGCAACGTAGAGCTGAAGGACATGGCGAAGGTTCTGCCTGTCCTGGGCTCGGGTTTCGTCGCGCTGAAGATGGAAGGCCGCGAAGCTGCGGCCACCATGGGCGCCGCGTTGGAAATCGCGCGCAAGGGTGCGGCTGATGCCGACGAAGCCGCGAACAACATGAAGAACTACATTGCCAAGATCATGAGCCCGGAAACGCTCAAGAAGGCAAAGAAGGAATTCGGCCTGGACCTGTACAAGATCATCACCGACGCACAGAAGAAGGGCAAAAATCCATTCGAAGCGTCCATGGAAGCCATCATGAAGGCGACCAAGGGCGACCAGAAAGCTATCGGCGAATTGTTCTCTGACATGCAGGTACAGAACTTCCTGCGCCCGATGATTCAGAACTGGGACAAGTACAAGGAAATCAAGGACAAGGCCCTGAAGGGCGGCGGCACGGTGGATGAAGACTTTGCCAAGGTGATGGCCACCGGCAAAGAACAAATCGACAAGATCGGCGGGGCGCTGCAGCGCCTCGCGATTGTCGGCGGCGGCGCGCTGGCAAAAGCGTTCGGTGGTAAGGGTGGGCTTGCCGAGCGCATCGACGCTGTGACGAAATGGATTTCGGCGAACGAAGAACTGGTGGGCACCATCGCGAAAGTCGCCGTGGGGTTCTTCGGCGCGCGCCTGGCTGTGCTGGGCACCATGTACGTGTTCAACATCGCGCGCGGCGCCTGGCTCGCTGGTGCTGCGGTGCTGACGCGCCTTCCCGCCATCCTTGGCCTGGTGGCCACAGGCCTGCGCATGGCGGGCACTGCTGTGTTGTGGCTGGGCCGCGCATTGCTGCTGAACCCGATTGGCCTGGCCGTTACCGCCATCGGCCTGGCTGCGCTTGTCATTTACAAAAACTGGGAGCCCATCAAAGCGTTCTTCACGAACCTGTGGGCCGGCGTCAAACAAATCTTCGACAGCGCCGTGGCGTGGATCATGGACAAGGTGTCGGTGGTGTTCAACATCATCGACAAGGTGAAAGCTGGCATCAAAAGCGTGATGGGTGGCGCGGCCACTGTCGGCGAAAAGGTGAAGGGCGGACAGGTTCAATACGATGCCATGGGCAACGTTACGGGCTTCACTTCGCCGGACGAAGAAGAACTGCCGAAGCCAGCCGCCGCAGGCACCACGAAAGCGCCGGTACAGGTGAACGACAACAGCCAAACGAAAATAGAAATCACGATGCCGCCAGGCACCACAGCGAAGGAAGTAGCCGACGAAGTGGACGCACGAATGAAGCGGCGCGAGGCCGAGAAACGCGGCAGCCGGATGTATGATGGAGCGAACCAATAATGGAAACCATCATGATGCAGCTGGGGGCCTATCAGTTCGGCCTGTCCACCGCTGCCTACCAAGAACTGACACGCACCACGGAATACCGATGGCCGGCGCAGGAACGCTTCGGCCAGATGGCGGCGCGACAATTCACTGGCCCCGGTGATGACAGCATCACGCTGGTTGGCATCATCATTCCCGAGTTTCGAGGCGGCACCTTTCAGCTGGATGACATGCGCGCCACGGCGAGCCTGGGCCTTCCGTTGATGATGGTGAGCGGGCGCGGCGACATCATGGGCCTTTGGGTCATCGAGCGCGTGGAAGAAAAGCAATCCATCTTCGCCGAACAAGGCGTGGCCCGCCGTCAGGAATTCGGCCTGCAGCTTCGAAAGTTCGATGATGGCCCAGTATAAAACCCGCGATGGTGATGTGGTCGATGAAATCGTGTGGCGCTTCTACGGCACGCGCGGCGGCCTCGCCACCGAACGGGTGCTGGAGGTGAACAAGGGGCTGGCTGATCGTGGCCCAGTGCTGCCTGGTGGCGTGCTGCTGACGCTGCCCGACCTGCCGAAGCCTGTTGCCACCAAAACTTTGAAGCTGTGGGACTGATGCAGGTTCAACCCGACTACCGGCTTTTTGCCAACAGTGAAGACATCACCGCGCTGACTCGCGAACGGTTCGTGTCGCTGCGCTACACCGACGAAGCCGGCCTGGCGTCGGACATCCTAGAAGTCACGCTGGCCGACCATCTGCCGAATGAACCCATCGAGCTGCCACCGAAGGGCGCCGAGCTGGAATTGTTCCTGGGCTACGATGGCGACGCTGTGCGTGTGGGCCTGTTCGTGGTGGACGAACTGGAGCTGTGCGGCGGCCCCGCGTCGCTAGTGATTCGCGCGCGCGCCGCGACCTACGACAAGAGCAAGGGCGGCAAGACCAACCTACAGACGCAGAAGACGCGCAGCTGGCCGAAGGGCACGAAGCTGGGCGCGATGGTGCAGAAGATCGCCAAGGAACACGGCATGGAAGCGGCCGTGGCCAAGAGCCTGGCCAGCATCGTGCTGCCGCACATCGACCAAGCCGACGAATCGGACCTGAACCTGTTGCTGCGCGTCGCAAAGAAATACGATGCCATCGTGAAGCCCAGCGGCGGCAAACTGGTGGTGGCCAAGCGCGGCGAAGCAAAGTCCATCAGCGGCGAGGATTTGCCGGCCGTTACCGTCACGCCCCAGGACATTGAACCAGGTTGGCGCATGGTGCAGAGCGCGCGCGAAAGCGCCGGCATGGTGGTGGCCTACTATCACGCCGTGAAGGAAGCCAAGCGCCATTCCGTGAAGGTGGGCCAAGGCGAGCCGGTGCGCCGAATCAAGCAGTATTTTCCCACGCAGGAAATGGCGCGTGCCGCAGCTCGCGCAGAGCTGAACAAACGCGAGCGCGGCGCACTGACGTGGGCCATGTCGATGACTGGCGGCATGGACATGCAGGCCGAAGGGAAATTGTTTTTGGAAGGTTTCCGCGTCGGCGTGCCAACTGAATGGATCATCACGCGCGTGGTTCACACGCTGGATGCTGGCACTGGTTGGAAATCCGATGTGGAAGCTGAACAGCCCGACGCGAAGGCGGCCGACGACACGGTGGAGGATGTCGCGGACTGACACATTATTATTGTGGATGACGCGGCGTGATGAAATTCAGGAAGTACACCCTGAAGTACACCCCGGAAAATCGACTGCCTGCTAAGTGATTGAAATTGCTGGAGCGGGTGAAGGGAATCGAACCCTCGTATTCAGCTTGGAAGGCTGCCCGCGCCTCATAATTCGCCATCACGGCGCATCAGTCAACATCCCCACACGTCATTGATTCCACAGTGAAATTTGACCGTCAGCACGGAAAATGTAATTGCTTCAAAGGCGTGGTGACTTCGGACGAAGTACACCCCGAGGTACACCCTGAAGCGAGGCCATGACGTGCTGACAAACACCCAAATCACTGCCGCCATCAAGGACTGTGAAGGCGAAACGGTGCTAAATGATGGCGCGAGCGAACGCGGCGCCGGCAGCCTGCAGCTGCGCATTCGCAAGACGCGCGCCGGGGCGTCAGCCCTGTGGCTCGCGACCTGGAAGAAGAACGGCAAGCGGCAATCAATGAGCATCGGCCGCTATCCCGACCTGAAGCTGGGCGAGGCCCGCGAGAAATTCCGCGAGGAAATCCGCCAGGTGCTGGCGGCCGAGAAAAACCCGAAGATGGTACGGCAGCAGCAGACGGAAAAGCCGACCGTTGAAAACCTGTTTAAACGCTACGTCGAAAGCCTGCATGCGCGCGAGGCCGGCGCAGCTGGCCACATCGAACACGTCCTGTTGTTGGGCAAGTACAACGCGGCGAACGCGCTGGGCCGCGACACCCTGGCGGCCGATGTCACCACGGCTGATGTGCGCGCGCCTCTGGTGGCCACCGCAAAGCGCGGTTCACTGCGCACCGCCGACATCCTGCGCACCTACATGGCCGCCGCGTTCAGCTGGGGCATGAAGTCGGCGAACGACTACACAACTGAAAGTAATTACGACTGGGGAATTCAGATAAATCCAGTATCAGCCATCCCGCGCGATGCGCGCGCGAACAAGACGCGCGAACGAAACCTGACGGCCGAAGAAATGTCTTCGGTGTGGCACAGCATCACCGCCGAGCAATCGGGCGATGCCATCCGCCTGGTGATGCTGTGCGGCCAGCGCGTGCAGGAAACCGTGAAGGTGGACGGCTGCGAAGTCGATGTGGCCGGCGCGCTGTGGCACATGCCAGCGAAGAAAACGAAGGGCCGCAAGACGCCGCACACCATCCCGCTTCCGCCGCAGGCCGTGGCCATCTTCAAGCGCCTGAAGGAAGAACACGGCGATGGGCCGCTGTTCCCCGCCAGAACAGGCAGCAAGGCCGCCAGGATGGGTTTCCTGGCCGTCACCCATAGCGTGGCCGCCATGACGTGCTGCAAGCCGTTCCAGCCCCGCGATTTGCGGCGCACCTGGAAGTCACGCGCAGCCGACGCTGGCCTGGATAGGTTCGTGCGCGACTTGATCCAGCAGCACGCGAAGAACGACACGGGTTCGAAGCACTACGACCGCAGCGACTATCTGCCCATGATGCGCGAGGCGATGAAGAAGTGGGGCAAGTGGTTTGATGCAAACGTAGTGAAGAAACAACAGCTGCGGCTTGTGGCGTGATGTAGAATTGCGATGACGCACAGTGCATTACATGCCGAGCAATCGGGCTGAAACATGAGATTGACCCCGCGTGCAGTGCCGCCAAGGGTCAACAGCAATTGCTTGCACTCCCTGCGTCCGCGTGGTCCCGGCGATACGGGGCGACAAGTCCCGTTCATCTAGTGGTTAGGATCGCAGGGTTTCATCCTGTTAACGAGAGTTCGAATCTCTCACGGGGCTCCAGACACACAAAAGAGAGAACGCCGCAAGGCAAAGGGCGTAGGCCCGCCGGCTCCAGGCTGGTGAAGTGCTATAGCGTGGCGGTGAAGCTGCTACGTGCCCGCGAACTACCCGCCTTCCCGGCGGGTTTTTCGTTTATGCAAATATGTGAATTCCGCGAACGAACTGCCCGCAATAGCCGAGCGCGGCGACATCGAACCGCCAGCCAATCGGGGCGTTACTTTCCAGGATGCAGCGCACAGCATCGACGTGCTGCGGATCGACGCGCACCGATAGGTGCATGATGCCAACCGCTTCCACGATGGCGTTGCTGGTGTGCTCGCCCACCAGGCATTCCAGATCGATCCTGTTCATGCGTCTTCCTTCGGTGCGTCAGCCATCGCGCCAGCATCCACATCCATGGCGCCGTGGTCGGGGCAATGCGGCGCGCCCTTTTCGATCCACTTCAGCGTGGTTCGCACCACGTAGCCGCACTCCCGGCATTTGCACTTCACCATGCGGGTTTTTTGCTTCGGCTTCGCATTGCTGCTGCCTGGGCCTTCTTCGCCTTCACCATCTTCGCCGGTTTCACCTTCGGCGCGCGGCTGCAGCGTAGACATCCAGGACAGCTTCGCGTGCGGGATGGGTCCGAGTTCTTCAATGAACGGGGCCGCCCATTCCTTGAATGCGGGGCCTGGCGTGGTGGCCGTCATCGGGCGGTTCAGGCCGAGCGCGAGCGCGACCTTTGCGAAGTCGCCTTTGTGTTTGTGTTCGAAGCCCACGGCAGCGTGGATCAATTCATGCGCCAGCACGCCTGCCATATCCATGCTGTCGTCCTGCACCGGAGAAATCATTATTTCGAAAGTCTTATCCGCGCTGCGGCTGCTGTGCCAGCACTCGCCGGCAACCTTCATTGACTTGCCGGCGGACGTGAACCCGACCGTGACGCGATACAGCGGCAGCGGGTGGCCGAGTTCTTCGAACCTGGGGGCCATCAGCGCGGCCATCTTGTTCAGCCAAGTTTCGCGGTTCAGTGTGGTGTTCATGTCAGTTCCTGAAGTGTTGAAACGGTGTGTGAATTCTACGGCGCGCAAAGCGTTTAAACGAACAAAACCCCGCACGCGGCGGGGTCATGTGTTGTTTGCTTGCCACCTCAGTGCGACACGGCAATCAGGATGGTGATGATGCCGGTGAACACCCAGCCGTTATAGATCAAGCCCACGCCGACGCAGAAGATGAACGGCATGGCCTATTTCAGCTGACCAGCGCGGCACGCGTTTGCAGCGTGGTGCCGTCCTTCATCGTCACCGCGATGAACGGCCCCGTGCTGGTGTGATTGATCGCCGAGACGGTGCCACGGCGCACGTTGTTTTTATTGCGCGCCATCACGAAGCTGACGCGCTTGCCGATTTTGATTTTCGAAATGTCCATGGTGATGCTTGATTGAAGTTTGAATGAACGCGCAACATTGCGCGCGCGTTCATTATGCCATCATTCGCGCGTCAAAACGGAATGTCGTCGTCCATGTCATCGAAACCCTTGGATGCGGGCGGCGATGCGGCCGGGGCGCGACCTTGCGACGGTGCGGGCGCACGGGGCGCATAGCCACCAGAACCACCGCTGCCGCCTTCATCACGCTGGCCCTGGGGGCTGCCGAGCATCACCAGGTTATCGGCGCGAATTTCGGTGCTGTACTTTTCTACGCCGTCTTTGTCGGTCCACTTGCGCGTGCGCAGCGAACCCTGGACGCACACCTGGGAGCCCTTGCGCAGATACTGCGCGGCGACTTCAGCGGTGCGGCCGAAGAAGTTCACGCGGTGCCATTCGGTGGCTTCCTTCAGCTCGCCGCTTTGCTTGTCCTTCCACTTATCGGTGGTGGCAATGGTGACATTGCAGACCTGATCCCCGCTAGGGAAGGTCCGCGATTCAGGATCACGGCCCAGGTTGCCGATGATGGTTACTTGATTGAGGGATGCCATTTTGTGAGGCGCTTTCAGTGGTTGGAAAATCGTTTGTGTTCGGCTTCGCAGTGCGAGCCGCAGAACAGGCGCTGATCGCCTGGGGGAAAATCTTCGCCGCAGCGAATGTTAAGGCAAAAGCCCCGAGCCAGAGGGCGCGGCGTCGATGCCGCGCGTGCCTTCTGGGCATCCAGCGCGCGCTGGAGCGTCATTGCTTCCTGCGCGCTGGCCATGTCGATTTCGTCAGCCATTGCCGGCTGCCGTGCTGGCGGCGTTGTCGTTCGCGGGGGCTGTCTTGCGCTGTTCGAATTCAATCAGCAGCTCGATGGTGTGGATTGCCTTGCGCAAATCCTGGATACCGCCTTTCTGGCGGAATCGCGTCACGTACTTGATTGCCGTGTGCTGGCACGGGTCCAACCCGTTCGCCATGCTGTATTCAAAGGGCTGAATGGGCATGCCCTTGTAATGATCGCCGCCGACTTGCTTGGCCAGCGCGCTGATGGGTTCGGTGTGTGTCGGTGCGGTGTTCACTTCTTCGGGTCCTTTTCGTTGTCATTCACGCCGCGCAGCTGCGCGACTTCCCACCGTTCGACTTCATCGAGCGGATACAGCACGCGAGTGCCGAATTTTACGAAGGCAGGCCCATTCCCCTGCGAACGCCAGTTTGCGAGCGTGCCGGTGGTGACGGCGCCGCCCCACCGTTCGTTCAAGTCGTTCGGGCGAAGGTATGTCTTCGCTGCTGCTGCTGTCACTTTCTTGCCCCGCTTGTTTTGAAGGCCGGAAAGAACGCCTAGAAACTCTAGCGCGTCCATACCGCCTTCAGGTTGCCGCCTGGGCGGTATTGCCCAGCACGGAATCGTTCAGATCATCGACGGCCTGGCCATCGCCGGTTGCCGCCAGCTCGCGCTGCTGGTCGAAGTTTTGGGCCGAGCGCTTGAGTTCATCCAGGAAGTCGGCGCCCAGCGTGTCGCGCATTTCCTTGGGCTGCTTCTTCCATGCGGCCTCCAGTGCGGCCATGCCCTGTTCGGTGACGGTGCGCAGCGTGTTCTGTGCGGCCTGAATGGCGGGGTCCACCTTCGCGCCGCCGTCCACCCACTTGCGCAGCGCCAGGCCGTCGCGCGCGCTGATGTACCCCGACTGGCGGCCGAGGATTTCTCGCAGTTCGGCGGGGCACTTCATCACCGCTTGTTCCTTGCCCTCGTTCCACATCATCAGCGATGCAGTCAGCTCGAAAACGAAATTCTTTTCTTGGATGGGCAGCACACCCTGGCTTTCGAATTCGGTTTTGCCGTTCACCTTCACCAGCTTGACCTTTTCGCGAGCGCGCATGCACACGATGATGTGCATGTCCGACGCCAGCAGCGCGTTCATGAACGCCTTGTGTTCGGCCTTCGCTTTGTTCCAGCGTGGCGTCTTCGGGTCGCCAGCGTTCGCGATGTCCTCGCATCCGCCGATGCCCTCCCACTCGTGAGAAACGCTGTCGATCACGAGGACTTCCACGCCGGCTTCCTGGAATTCCATGATGGCGTCTTTGTAGCGCTGGGGGCTGAACGGCGCGTACAAGTCGCCAATCAGGAACTTGTGAACCTCGCCCTTGGTGTCCACCAGGCTGTTCGCGTAGAGCGAGCCCCGGCGGTTTTCCGTGTCGAGCAATCCCACCTTCTTGGCGTTGCCTTTCGCAAGGCCCCAGGCGAGCTGCAGCGCGGTGAATGTCTTCCCGCTGCCACTGATGCCACCCAGGCCGATGACAAGGCGCGCGCCTTCGCGCTCGGCTTCGCGGATATTGATGATGCTCATTTTGAAATGCTTTCAGATAGTCGGCTGCAGAAGAAGACCGGCAGCCCAAACGGTCATTATCGCGCAATAGGTCGCCAGCCCCTTGCCGAACTTATCGCGCGCCAGCTCGGGGCGATCCAGGAACGCCAGCACCAGAATGCCGTGCGAAATCAGGCTGACAGTCAAAAACCCCGATGCCATCACGCGGCCTTCGCCAGCTGCCACGCAGGCAGGCTGATGGTTTGGATTTTGTCGCCGTAGCCGGGGAACACGCCGCTGCGCTCGCATGCTGCGAACATATCGAGGCTTGCGCGATACTTCGCGCGGCCGTGTTCGTTGCTTTCGTTGTCGAGCACGTACACGCCGACCGCATACGGAAATTTCTTTTCCACCGCGATGAACACGAACGCCTTTGCCTTCGCGATGTCATGGCGGCCGGCTTGTTCGCGCATCAGGTTGATGCCGTCCACGTAGTACGGCGCCTGAACGTCATAGCGCCAGTTTGCAATGGACTTTGCGAAGCCTTCGGGGCTCGCGTCTTCGGTGGACTTCAAATCGACAATCACGCCATCATCGCGCCAGAAATCGGGGCGGCAGCGGCACAGAACGCCCGTCACGGGGTCATTCCAATACACCGACAGTTCGGCGCGGCCAGGAACGCGCGTCAGCAGAGCGCTGGCGGCGGGGTGATCCATCACCGCATTGCGCATCGCGTGGACCTGTTCCCAGCTGTCCTGCACAAGCACCTGGCGGTGGCCGTTGTTGCGCTGCCATTCTTCCATGCAGTCGGACCACAGCGTGACGGGCTTTCCGCAGTCGCGCAGCAGCCGCGCGAGTTCGTGACGGTTGCCGGTGGTGGACAGAAGGCCTGGGCGCTTTTCGTTTTCCTTCACGATGATGGCTTTCAGGTCCGCCGTCTTCAGTTCGGCCAGGTCCTTGTCGCCGGCTGCGCACGGCCCGATTTCGCCGACGATGCGCGCCACCATTTCTTCTTTCGAGCCGCTGGTGGGAAGCTTCGCCAGGCGACCTTTATTGATTTCCTGCACCATGCCCACGAGCACTTCGCGTTCATCAATCGCGTCCGGCACATCCTGGCGGCGCAGGGCCAGCGTGTATTCGCTGGTGAATACTTGCGGCTCCAGCGTGATGGCGTGAAACGCGGTGCCGATGGCCTGCGCAGGCGTCGGCACGTTGTCGTTCGCGCTGTCGCGCTTCGCTTTGAAGTGCATCGGGCTGCGCGCGATCAAGTCGAGGCCCGACTTAGAAATGCCGGGGCCGCCGTGATACTCCGCGTTCGAAAGGTTGTCGTAGACGCCTGGTTTCATTGCGTTGCCTTGAAGGTGAATTATACAGAATTGTGACGCGTGAACTGCGCACAGACGCAATGATAACAACGGTTTTGCACACCGTGGTCAAAGTTGTGGCGAATGCACGACAACTGTGCAAGTTCCTAGGTGTCCAATCTGGACAGTTCTGTGGAAGCATCGCGCACTCTGCGATCTAATGCCGCAATCACGCGAGCGTGAACGGGGCTCGGCGTTTCCAAAATTCCAAACGTGTATTTGCTTCGCGTCGGGCGCTGAATGAGTCCGAGTGCTTGCAGCTCTGCAAGTTTTCGCATCGCTGTTGGGCGCGGCATGCCGATGTACTGCGCGAGTTTTAGCGCGGACATTGGTTTTCCTTCCATCTGTCCAACGCCGACAGCCATGCACAGCAAAAGCAAATCACTGTTTGACGCCAGGTTGTCGTCATCGAAGTATGCGGTGTAAGCACCCCGCATCATGTCAATCATGAGTCTCAACAATATGAGCCTTCGCGCGTTGCGCTTCACTCTGTGTGGCATTGCTACACCTATAATGTCTGCATTAACCCTCGTTACATTCCGTGAACTTCGATGAATAAGATTCAACTGTACGACGACCAGGAAGACATCGTGGCCCGCACTGGCCAGGCGCTGCGGCGCGTCCGGCGCGTCATCGTGGTGTTGCCGCCAGGTGGCGGTAAGACTGTCATTGCGGCGTTCATTGCGCAACGGTTCGCTGGGCGTGGAGCGCAAACGTTTTTCAATTGCCACCGCGCCGAGCTGGTGAAGCAGACCAGCGGCACGTTCACGGATTGCGCGCTGCCGCATTCGTTCATAGCGGCCGGCATGCCCATGTACATCAATGCCGCAGTGCAAATATGCAGCATCGACACGCTGAAGAACCGGCTTGCCAGGCTGAAAGAACCGAAGGCGGTAATATGGGATGAATGCCACCACATCGGCGCCGCCGGCTGGGCTGCGATCATGGCCGCGTGGCCGAACGCCTATCACATCGGGCTGACCGGCACGCCCTGGCGGCTTGATGGCACGGGGCTGCGCGCGTACTTCGATGAAATGGTGTTGGGACCGAGCACGGCCGAGCTGATCGCCTCGGGAAGACTGTCGCCGTATCGCATCTATGCGCCGAACAAGCCCGACATGAAGGGCGTGCGCAAGCAGATGGGCGACTACAACAAAGGCGACAGCGAAAAGAAGATGCGCGAGCCGAAGTTAACCGGGGACATTATCAAACACTGGCGGCGCTGCGTGAATGGCTTGCGCACCGTAGGCTATGCGGTGAACGTGGGCCACTCGCGCCATCTGGTGGACCTGTTCAATGCTTCGGGCATCCCCGCTGCGCACCTTGACGGCGGCTCTGACAGCGGCGAGCGCAAGCGCATCATTCAGCAATACGCCGATGGGCATTTGCAAGTGCTGTTCAATGTCGGTTTGTTCGGCGAAGGCTTCGACCTTGCCGCATGGGCTGGCAAACCCGTCACTATCGACGCCGCCATTCTCGCGAATCCAACGCAATCACTTTCGAAGTACCTCCAGGAATCAATGCGGTGCATGCGGTGGGCGCCCGGAAAAACCGGCATCATCATGGACCACGCCGGCAACAGCGACCGCCACGGATACCCCGACGATGAACGCGAATGGACGCTGGACGGCCAAGCGAAGGGCAAGGCGGCGAATGATAACGCGCCGCCGCCACCAGTGACATGCACGGGGTGCTTCATGCAGATACGCCGCCCCCTGCCCCCACGCTGCCCAGGCTGTGGCAAGCAGCTAGAGGCGCTGGAAGTGAAGCCCATCGAAGTGGGTGAAGGCGAACTGCAGGAAATCACGGACACCGAAAAGGCAGAGCGCCGCGCGATGGCGAAGCGAGAACAGGCCGACGCGAAGACGCTGGACGAACTGGTGAACCTGGGCAGGAAACGCGGCTACAAATTTCCGGTGCAGTGGGCGCAAAAAATTTGGGGTGGACGCTCGCGACGTGTAGCGGCGTGACGACAAACAAACCCGAGTGAATCTAACGGGTATTACTGGAGTAAAGTTTTTCGGCGTAGAATTCATTTCATCGCAAGTTCGCGATGTCACTTGAAAGATTCTATGCAACGTTCTTCACCCTTCGCCCGCTCCATGGCCATCATGGCGGCAATGAACGCGGCGATGCTCGCCAACCCAATCCCCGGCGCGCGTCAAATCGCTGCGCTGAACGCAATCCCCGCGTATGAATCGCGCGGCAAGGGCGAAGGCCGCAGCAACCGCCGAGCACCTGGCGCCGGCATGGCCGCACGCCGCGCCGCCCGCAAGGCTCGCAACGTTCGCCGCCACCGCGCGGCATCGCGTGGCTGAAATGAAGAACAGCCACTACACCACGCCGCGCACGATGGCTGATTGCCAGTTCGCGCACAACGCGGACCCCATCGAGCTGCCGCCGCAACACATGGACTTCCTGGACAAGTTCGTGGTGTGGGCTTGCGTCATCGCGCTGCTGGCAACCCTGGCCATCATCTTCTGGCCGTGATGTACCGCTGCCCCGAATGCCGCACGCGGCGACGCGATCATGGGCTGTTCACGCAGCACATCCGCGCCACGGGGCACAAACTCTGCCAGTGCGGCCATGTGGCATATGGCGGGACTGCTTTCCCCCATCGTCGCGGCTCCCCGTTCTGCGAACACAATCCACTGTCCGCGCTGTACCTCGCCGATAGAGACGGCGCGACAGACGAAGACCTGATGCGATGCGCCAGGTACATCATGAAAGAAACGCCACACGCGGCGGCGAAAGTCCGCGAACTGTTGAAAGAATGGAAGTTGAAATGAAGTCGTTTAAACAGATGATCCAGGCCGGCGAAGTGAAGCGCGCCGATGCGATGAAGGTTCAGCCGTGCGACCTGCACGAAGAACCGGGGTTCAATTTGCGCCAGGAAGGCGAAGAACTGGAAGCCAGCATCGAGGCGCTGAAGCTGTACATTCTGGATGGTGGCGTGTACCCGCCCCTGGAAGTGCGACCCCGCGAGGAAGGCGGCGTGTGGATCGTGGACGGCCACCGCCGCAGCCGCGCCATCAAGCGCGCCATTGAAAGCGGCGCCGCCATCGAGTGGGTGAACGTCATTGCGTTCACCGGCAACGATGCAGACCGCACGTTGCGCGTCATCACCAGCGCCGAAGGGCGCGGCCTGTCGCCGCTCGAAACCGCGATGGGGTACAAGAAACTGGCAGCGTTCGGATGGGAGCCGGACCAGATCGCCGGCAAGGTGGGCAAGACCCGCCAGCACGTTGACCAGCTGCTGATTCTGGCGAACGCGCCGACGAAGGTTCACCAGCTGGTGGCAGCGGGCAAGGTGTCGGCGGCTGTCGCTGTCGATGCGGTGCGCAAGCATGGCGACGAAGCCGGCAACGTGCTGGACGGCGAGCTGGGCAAGGCGAAGGCCGCCGGCAAAGGCAAGGTGACTGCGGGCACGATCAAGGGCAAGGCGTTGCCGGCGAAGGTCACGCAGGCCCTGGTGGATGGCATGGATGCGTTCACCGACGCGCTGGAGCCCGAAGCGCACGAGCTGATGGCCGGCGTTCGCAACGGCACCGAGCCCGAAGACGTGGTGGTGGAAGTCAAGGCTTCCACGCTGGCGGCGCTGCTGGCCTGCCACCAGGACGTGATGGACGCGCGCGCCGAACAGAAACGCCGCGCGAAGGAGAAGGCGGCGAAGGCGGCGCAGGCCGAGCTGGCGTGAGCACCCCGGAACATGCGCTGCAGAACACGATACGCAACGCCCTGGCGGGCTTGTGTATCTTGTTCAGGGCAAACACCGGCAAGGCGTGGGCCAGCAATGACGTGCTGCGCGTCAGCAGGCCCATGACCGTGCCGGTGTTTCCTGGCGACGTGGTGCTACGCAAGGCGCGGCCATTCGATACGGGTTTGCCTCCAGGCTTCAGTGACACATTCGGCTTTGTTCAGGTGACAATCACCGAAGACATGGTGGGTCAAAAATTCCCATTGGCGATGTTCGGTGAAATCAAAACAGCGACGGGGCGCGTATCCCCACTCCAGGCGGCCTTTCTGCAGGCCATGAAAAACCACGGCGCGCGCGCAGACGTTTGGCGCAGTGTCGAAGATGCTCTAGCCACCGTGCAGGGCGAAGAAAGCAAGAAGTGAATTTCGGACTTTGCAAATCGGCGGGCGGATGCGCTACGCCTGGGGCTTGTGCTGCGCGTGCCGCGAGCGCTTGCGAGTTTGGCGATGTGTCGCAAGCCGCCACCGACGCGATGGACAGCACCATGGGGGCGCTGGACACGACGACGCGCAGCACCGACATGCACGCGACCGAACGCGCGGTGGTGTGGCGCCGCCTGCCCTACGCACGGCGCCCCGAGCTGGTGCCAATGTCGAAAACGCGGGCGGTGGATGAAGCCGATGCGTTCCGCGAGCATGCTATCGAAGTTCCGGCCGATGGCACTGTGGTGGAGCTGGTTGCCGAAGAACTGACGCCAGCGCACGCCACGCAGGTACTGGTGGACGTGTGCCACGGCGCGAGCATGAAGGCCGGCTGGTGGATCAATCCGAAAACCGGCGTGGACGCGCGAGGCAATCCCATGTGCTTCGCGCAGAAACTGTGCCTGATCCACAGCGAAATCAGCGAGGCCATGGAAGGCGACCGCAAGAGCCTGAAGGATGACAAGCTGCCCCACCGCGACATGCGCGAAGTGGAGCTGGCCGACGCGCTCATTCGTATCTGTGACCTGGCGGGCGCATACGGCATGGACCTGGGCGGCGCCGTCGCGGAAAAGCTGGCGTTCAACGCCGTGCGGCCGGACCACAAGGCCGAAATCCGCGCAGCTGCGGGCGGCAAGGCGTACTAGGCCATGGCCACCCAAACACGCCGGCAATCGGCGGTGGAGGTTGTCACCAACACGGCGGCCGGCATGCTCGGCAGCTGGGTGATTGCCTACGCCACCATGTCGGCCATCAGCGACCGCGCAACGGCCGCAGCTGTGACGGTGGCAGGCTGCACCGTGTGGAGCCTGGCGCGCGGCTACTGGATACGCCGCAGGTTCGATGCAATCGCCAGGGGTGATGCATGACCGCCGCGTGGATCAACTATGCGCTGATGATCCAGTTTGGCGTCCTGGCCTCAGCATGGCTGTGGCAAGGCGACAAGATGCAAGCGGTGTACTGGTGCGGCGCGCTCATTTGCACCGCTGGGGTGACATTCAAATGAACGTTTCCACATTTACCCGCCAGCGTGTCCGAATCGAGCGTCGTTTTCCAGTCGGCGCGAAACGCGACCGCGCCATGGCGCACCTTGTGGCCGACGCTGCGGCCGTGTTGGTGGTCATCGAACGCCGCGTGGTTGCGTGGCGGCTGCAGTGCGGCACCACCGTTTGCGTGAAGAAGCGTTACCCGAACCATGGAGCGGCGGCGCAGCACCTGGACCGCATCCGCGATGAATCGCATCGGCATCATTTGCCGCAGCGCGTTTATCACTGTGAACGGTGCAGCGGGTATCACCTGACCAGCCAGGAACGGCGAGCCGTTTAAACAATACCCGAGTGGAGCCTGTGGGTTTTACTTGGGTAAAGGTTTTTCAGGCGTAGAATTCATTTCACCGCAACACACCAAGGAAATGAAAATGGACCACAACGAAATCAATCTAGAAGTCAACCTGATTCCCGCTAACTCGCGTTTCGTGCGCCCTGTTGTGGTCAACCTGAAGAACGAATGGCGCCGCGCCTACCTGGAGGCATCCAAGGCTGGCGCAGTGGTGTGCGAAATCCGCACGCGCACCGTTGCGGTTCCGTGGGATGGCCGGATGCATTGACAGCGCCAGCCCTTGCCGCGTGACAGGCGGCATGTGCGGGGATTGTCCCGGTAACGAAAGCATCGAATGGCACATTTCAACGAAGAACAGCTGCGTGAATTGGAAACCGTGTTTGGCTTGGTCCGCGCGAAAGACACCCTGCCCATCAAGGATGGCGTGATCGCGCGAGGCGATAAGGTTTGGTGGCGCGGCGAGTGCGGCCCCGAGCATTTGACGGCGGACGACACCAGCGGCAACTGGGACAACATCAAGGCGTACCCGGACATCTATTCGCACAAGAGGCCGTATTTCCGCGTGGAATACCTGGACTGACAGCACCAGCAACAGCCCCGCGCGTCGGGGTTGTTTCGGGGGTTGTCCCTGGCATTGGAGTTTTATGTACCGAATTCATGTGCGAAATGCAGAAGGCAAAAACGAAGCCGCGCTGCTGAATGTCACCACCGTGCGCCACCCGGTGAATCCGAAGGTGTACTGCTGGACGACGAAGATTGACGAAGGCATGCAGATGCAAGCCGACAAGGCCATCGCGATGCACAGCGAAATCATCGCGAAGTACGGCGCTCTGGGCGACCTGTTCACCATCGAGCCGGTGGCACGCGGCTTGGTGGACCAATTGGACCCGCACCGCGTCGCCGCCCTCGCGTCCATTCTCGGTTACAAGGAATGCGGCGCGACGTTCGGCGAGACGCTGAAGAAGACACCACCCCTTCCGTTCGGGTTCTGTCTTCGCGACGCCGCGCTGGCGTACATCGACACGCTGCGCGCCGGCCTGGTGGAAGCCGCACCGGAAATGCGGACGTGAAGCACCAGGACGCTATCGCGAAGATGCCGCCACACCCTGCCACATGGACACTGGCAGAATTGATAGCGGCCAACGGCGGCAGCTGGGGCGCAGGCAAAAGCCGCGTGCAGTCAAGCGTGGCGGCCGGCGATACCGAAGTGGTGCGGCGCGGCAGCATCCACGGGCGCGCGATCTACAGGCGCATGCCTGGGCGGCCTGAGGTTTCCACGTCCTCAGTGGTTGTCGCGCATGCACAACGATTCGCGCCGAACAGCGTGTGGGCGCTTGGCACGATGAGCCCGAGTGTTGCGGACTGATCGCAAAGTAACCTGAACCCATCATTACCCAAGTAAAGCGCAGTGGTACAATCGCGGCCCGCGCTCCAAACAGTTCACGCCATGCACGCCAACACAGAAAAGCTGCGCAAGATAATGCGCAAATACAAAATGACATCCACGCAGGTGGCTGGCATCACAAACCGCACCGTCAACACGGTGCATGTGTGGCGGTGCAAGCATCCCGCGCGCGTCATTCCTGCTGAACTGCTGAAGCTGGTGGAGCTGTCCGCCATCGCCAGCCAGCAGGGGCGCAAGGCGTGAACAAACTCGATTTCGCTGCAATCAATCTTGCGCTGGACCCCGCCACCGTGGTGCCGCAGTGGCTGCCCGATGGCCACAAGCGCGGCAATGAATGGGTGGCGCGCAATCCAACGCGCAACGACCGCAATCCGGGTAGCTTCACCATCAACCTGGTGGATGGGCATTGGAAGGACTTCGCGACTGGCGACGGCGGCAGCGATTTGGTTTCGCTGTATGCGTACATCTTCCACCAGGATGACCAGGGCGAAGCGGCAAAAGAGCTGGCCGAGAACAACGGCGTGGCCATCGGCGACCCTGTGGTGCGCGAGGCGGCAGCGAAGGCTGTAGCGGGCCGCATCGACCCGCCGAAGTATGAGCCCATCATTCCGGTGCCGTTCGCTGCGACCACGCCCGAGTTCAACCATTTCAAGTACGGCGAGCCGACCGCGAAGTGGACCTATCGCGACAAGGACGGCGACATTCTTCTGTATATCTGCCGCTTCGATCCTGAAGGCGAGCGGAAACAAATCGTGCCGCGCAGCTGGGGAATCGACCCGAAGGACGGCAAACAGCGCTGGCACTGGCGTGGCATCAGCGGCAAGGCGAAGCGCCCGCTGTACGGCATCGACCGCCTGGCGGCGCTGCCCGATGCCGAAGTGGTGCTGGTTGAGGGCGAGAAGGCTGCCGATGCAGGCGCCGAACTGCTGGCCGAGCGCGCTTGTGTGTCATGGATGGGTGGCGTGGAAACCGCCGACCGCGTGGACGTGCGACCGCTTGCCGGCCGGCGTGTGATCCTGTGGCCTGATTTCGATTGCCAGGACTACCCCGAGAACCACCCGAAGGCCGGCGAGCGCATGCCGCTGCACGAACAGCCAGGCATGCGCGCAATGATGGCGCTGGCACAGGCGCTGAAGGGCGTGGCCAGCGAAGTCCACATGGTGGCGTACACCATGGACCCCGAGCGCCACGGCTGGGACATCGCTGACGCGAAGGCTGAAGGGTGGAGCGGCCACCAGGTTGTCGAGTACATGGCGAAGCACACGGGCGACCCGCGCACCATCGCTGCGGGCAAGCCGCCTGCGCCCCCCGCCCCGCCGCCTGCTGCTGCACCGCCTGGTGGCGATGATGAGCCCGAGCCGCCGCGCGTGGGGATTGACTCCGAAGTGAACCCCTTCGGGTGGTCGCACATGAGCGACAAGGGCCAGCCGATGAACACGGTGGAAAATCTGGCGTACATGCTGGATGAGTACGGCATCACCTGCAAATACAACATCATCCGCAAGTACGTGGAAGTGAACATCCCCGGCCGCGACTACGGCGATGACCTGGACGCGAACTGCACGCTGGCGGAAATCAATTCGCTGTGCTCGCGCAACCGCATGCCGAAGACGGATTCGCAGGACTACATCAAACTGATTTCTTCACAGCATCGATACAACCCGGTGGAGAACTTCATTCGTTCGAAGCCGTGGGACAAGGTGGAGCGCTTCGGCGCGCTGTGCGACACCCTGAAGACGCCGGAAGGATACGACCGCAACACGCTGCAGCTGCTGATTCGCCGCTGGTTGATTTCGGCTGCGGCTGCTGCGCTGATGCCTCGCGGCTTTTGGTCGAAAGGCGTGCTGGTGCTGCAGGGCGCGCAGTCCGAAGGTAAGACGGCATGGATTAAATCGCTGTTGCCGCCCGAGCTGCGCGGACTGCTGAAGGTGGGCGCGACCATCGACCCCGCGAACAAGGATTCTGTTTCGAGCGTTATTAGTCATTGGCTGGTGGAGCTGGGCGAGCTGGACGGCACTTTCCGCAAGGCCGACATTGCGCGGCTGAAAGGGTTCATCAGCCAGGACATCGACCAGCTGCGCCGACCGTATGACCGCCTGGAGTCCGAATACCAGCGGCGCACGGTGTTTTTCGCCAGCGTGAACCCGAAAGTGTTCCTGGTGGATGAAACCGGAAACGTTCGCTGGTGGACCATTCCGGTGACTGCTGTTGATTCTGCGCACGGCATCGACGTGCAGCAGCTGTGGGCCGAAGCTGCGCACTACTTCGAAGCCGGTGAACGCTGGTGGCTGGACCGCGACGAAGAAGCCGTGCTGGAGCAAACGAACACCGACCACACCGAGCCGAACCCCATCGAAGAACTTCTGATGGCCCGTTATCAGTGGGACAAGCCAGGCACGCGCGCGCTGTCTGCCAGCGAGGTGCTGATTGAATTGCGCTACGACAAGCCGACGAACAAGCAGGCGAAGGACGCGGGCGCCATCCTGCGCAAGCTGACTGGCGGCGAGCCGAAGAAATCGAATGGACGCCAGGTGTTCATGATGCCGCCGCGCATTGCGCAGAATGACCAGGAACGGTTCGGGCACTGGGATGAAAATAGGCCGTTCTGATGTCCATAGTGAAACTAGTTGACGGCACCGAAGTGGACAGCGCTAGCGAGGACTGGCGTTTCGAATGCGAGTGCCGATACATCCTGAACTTGCCCACGCTGATACAGCGGCGCGAATGGCTGTATGGGCGCATCGAAACAAACAAGTTCACCGGCAAAACATCAGCGGTTGGCGGGCTGCTGCAGCGGCGCGGTGCAGACTCTGTGAAGGCCATCGAAGCGAAGATGATGGAGCTGTGGCGGGCGCGGCAGAATAGCCCTGCGGACTAGTCGGATTTACACAGGTAAAGGTTTTGTCTGTAGAATTCATTTCATCGTAACGCACCAAGGACTGAAATGAACAAGTACACCGCCACCTTCGCAGACGGAACCACCATTGCCCGCAAGACGGAACGCGCATACGGCGCCGCGTGGCGGGCGACTTGGACAAACGCGAAGGGCTACGCGTGCAGCGACACCGGCTTTTCGATTTCTTCCGACAAAGTGAACGCTTTCAAGCCGCAAACGGCCCATGTGCATCGCTTCATGAGCACCAACGAACGGGCCGCCGCTCGCGCAAAGAACACGGCTTTTCTGGCGGAAGTAGGCTACCGCGTGGAAGTGGTTCCCACCGTTCTGTCGGCCTGACAGCACCAGCGCCAGCCCAGCGCGCTGGGTTGTCGCGGGGATTGTCCCGGCACTTCGAAAGCCATCAATGAAATTCGAACAGCTCGCCGACCGCTGCGTGGGAAGTGGCGACAGGCGCAAGGCAAAGCGCGCGGCGAACCACATGCGCAAGAGCCTGCAGTCTGACCGCAAGCACTGCGGCTCCAAACTTCACATCACCAAATCGACCCACCGCTACATCATGCGGCACTACGTGCGGCAGGCGATGCTGTGAGACACGAAAGCCAAGATTGGACATTCCAGGGCTTCGACAAGCGCAAGCATCGAGCCCTGGAGGAAGCGCGCCGCCTTCGCGGTAGGCGCATGTGGGCCGCCGTTGTGGTGGCTGTTGTTTTGCCGGTTGTCCTGGTGGCGCTGGTGAAGGGGATTTTGTGAAAACCTATCTAGAGCTGGCCGCCCAGCACATTCCATCTTTCAGCCCGACGCCCAAGGCCAAGCGCAAGCCACTGCGAACCCCGCCTGACCCTCTGTTGTTCTTGGCGACACCTGCGCAGCTGGAGGCGTTCGCCCAGGCGGCGGTGGAAGAACGAGGCGGCCGGCTTCAGCGCGTCGCCCCTGCGGTGGCTGCAATCGAGTTCGCTACCGGCCCCATCGGCTCCATTGAGGGCCTAGAGTTCCTTCGGGCCTGGATGCATGGCGATTGGGATGTGATCCGTAGCGAGTGGCCCGAGGCACCTGCCGCAGTGTTCCCGCCGGCACCGGTTGACCCGTGGCCGTTTCCTGCGCGTGAGGCCGTCTACATCATCCGCCTGCCCAATGGCGACATCTGTGGACAGCGCACGGCACGCAGCGCGACTGAAGCGGCCACGCAGTACGCCAAAGATTACCCGGCATACAAGCGTGTTCGCCTGACTGCCGAGCTGAAGGGCGGCGCATGAACCCCTACACCCCAACCTGCCCCGCATGCCGCACCAGCGACATGGCCACGTTCTACAAGTCCTGCCAAGGATGCCAAGCGCGACGCGCACAGGTGATGGCAGTGTTTCACAGCACGCCTGATGCCGCTTTGCCGCCACCCAGCACGGACAAGCCGCGCGTTCGCTACGTGCTGCACATCGGCCCCGTGCGAAGCGCCACGGATGGCGATGTGCATAGCATCGGCGCTGCGCAGCTCGCGAAGCTGTACGGCGTGCCGTTCAGTGATTGCGTGGTGTACGACCCGAACAGGCCGGAAACCGTGGTGACGTTCAAGCCGTTGCCTGGCGATGTCCACCTGTGGACGCGCGGCGATGGCAATTACACGCTGCCCGAACCGAAGCCCACCTGGCGGCCGAAGGATGGCGCGGGATGGCGCACGCGCGGGCGATGAAACGCAAAGCGTTTAAACACACAAACCACCTTCGGGTGGTTTTTTCATGGGCGCATGCAATGGTGTAGTAGTAGTTATGCTATGATGTGCATGTGCACATACGCACATCATCACATCGACAAACCCCACCTGGTACCCTGACCATGCTATCCATCGAAGACATCGCCACCGCCACGCAGGACGCTGACGATTTTGTGCGCAAGCACGGCGAATGCGGCCTACCGTTCGAATCTCTGGTGCTGATGTGTTTCATCAAGCACCATCAGCCGAAGACCGCGAGCGCGCCAGCAAATCATCCGCAAGAAACGCCGCCCCATACCGATGAAGTCCCCGACTGGTTCAGCGAGGGCGTGAAGCGTTACGCCGGCCAGAAAGTCACCGCGTCCACCATCCTGTCGGGCCTGCAGCGCGCTACAAATATCGGAGCACTGCGGCAAGCGGGCGCGTGGCTTCGCAAGCTGTACGGAGAGCCAATCCGCAGCGGCGGACAGACGTTGTTCGCTGTCGCGGGCCGCCAGGTGAGCGAGGCCAAGGCCCTCGAATACACCGAGAATGACAATGCATTCGACCCCGCCATTCCCCTTGGCACCAGGGCCATTGCATTCGCCGCACGGGAGAAGAAAGGCCGCTACAAGCCCGAGCAAATCGCGGTGATCCTTGGCCACAAAGGCACGCCCGATGAGGCCATGGAAATCGGCAAAGCTCTTACGAAATATGGATTCCCGCACATCGGAGATGGCGTTTTCGACATTCGTCCTCTGACCTAAACAGGGAGGGAGGGAAGCAGAAACACATAAAAGAATATTTGGAAAGCAATGTAGCTATAGTGCATATACACATAACTACATTGCTTATGGACTATATTTATAGGGAATCTCGCTGCCCTTGCTACCTGCTACCCTTTGTTTAAATGCGTAGCGCAATAACAACATCCGGCATCACGATTTATCATGACGCGGCGCAGCCGCTATACAATCGCGCGTGATGAAACTCCCCGGTGTTGCCCAGGAAATCGCTGACGTGATCGGCCGCGAACGCGCGCTGTATCTCATTGGGCAATTGCCACGGTGCTATGCGGGCAGCGATGGGAAGAAGTCCTGGCAGGTCATCATGTACGTGCCGAAGACACTCAAGGCCACGCATCCACTGGTTCGCATCATGGGCTGGCCGGATGCCAAGTCGCTGGTTCAGGCGTTCGGTGGCGAAATCATGAAGCCGCCGGCTTGCATCGACGTTTACAGGCGATTCAGGGACGCAAGCATCATCGAGCTGGCGAAGCAGAAGTTAGCAGCGGCTTACATTGCTGAAGTCATGGGCGTGTCCGTGCGGCATGTGCAGAACCTGCTTCGGGAAATTCCCCCGGAGGGAATCTTGGAAGCAGCGAACGACAATGCCCGACATTGCAACGGGCAGTCACGGAACGATGAACAATCAAACAGACACGGCGGCCGTACAGGTCGCTAAAGTAGTCACCGCGTGGGGCCTCATTGGCATCACGTCCTGGGCCGAAGCTGCCAGCTTCCTGGCCTTCATTTATTCGCTGTGGCTGATTGGCGAAAAGGCTTGGAAGACCATCAAGCCAATCCTTCAGCGGCGCGGCTGGATCGCGCCATGACACCGAAGCAACGGCTTCTATCGCTTGTCGGCGCGGCAAGCGTCACGGTGTTGACCGCGTATGTGCCGCAGTTCGAAGGCACCATCTTGCGCGGCTATCGCGACCCCATCGGCATTGTGACGGCATGCACGGGGCACACTGCCACCGCTGTGCTGGGTAAGCCGTACACGCGCGCTGAATGCGAAGCGATGCTGCAGCAGGACCTGGTGAAGCATGCCGAAGGTGTGCTGGCCTGCACGCCTGGGCTCAAGGGGCAGATTGGCCCGCTGTCATCGGCAGTGTCGTTCGCGTTCAACGTGGGCAACGGCGCGTATTGCCGCAGCACGATGGCACGCAAGTTCATGGCCGGGGATATCGACGGCGCATGCAATGAATTTCAGCGGTGGACGTATGCGGGTGGCCGGCAGCTGCCGGGGCTGGTGAAGCGTCGCCAGGTGGAAGCGGAAATCTGCAGGGGGCGCATCGGATGAGCCGCACGAAGCGGGGCAGCAAAGGCCCCGGTTATGAATACTGGGGAAAGCGCCCACCATCGGGGCACCATGCGCCTGGCGCGAAGGCAAAGCGCGTGACGCACAAGGCAGAGCGCCAACAGGGCAAACGCGATGGGTGGGACGGATGAGCGCCGGATGGAAATTGCTACTGCGCGCCCTGCCCTATGTGCTGGGCGTTCTGCTTATTGGCGCTGCGTTGTTGTATGCGCGCAACGTCGGCCGTGATGGCGAGCATGCACTGCGTGTGGCTGAAGTAGCGCAGCTGAACGCGGACCATCGGGCGGACCTGGCGCGCATCGACGGCGAGAACAAGGCGGCGCTTGCGAGGGTGACACAGGAAGCGCGCGACAAGGAGGCAGCAGACCAGGCGGCCATGGCTGCGCTGGATGAAAAGCATTTCAAGGAACTGCAGAATGAAAAAGCAAATTCGGAACGCACTATTGCTGGCCTGCGCAGTGGCGCTATCAGGGTGCGCGAGCAATACACATGCCCCCGTGCAAGTGACAGCAGCGCCCCAGGTGGTGTGCCCCAAGCCAGCAGCAGCCCCGGCATGGGTGATGGAAGCACCGGCCGGGGGTTTGGGGCTGAAGATGCGGCAGAAGTTATTGCAGCCGCAGACACAGGCGACCGATGGGCCACCCAGCTACTCGCTTGCCAGGCCATAGTGCGACGTGATCGTGGGCAGCAATGATGTTGCGTGAACACAACGCATCGATGTTGTGCCCACGCAACGTTGTGAGCACGCAACACATGCACCAACGTGGTGCAATTCGATGTGTTGTTTAAAAACAACGATGGGTCCTTCCTGCGCCCCACTCCCCTGCGGGGGCAGGGCCTCCGCGTAGTACGATATCTGCGTGGCGTTAAAACAACGATTTTAGAATTACCGAAAGTCATAACGTGGCAGGCAAAAGCCCAGGAAAACAAGTAAACCGTTCTGGCCTGGCGGAAACTTTCGGCGTTGTCACCGTCACCGTGGACGGATGGGTGAAGCGGGGCTGCCCATTTGTCGAGCGCGGCGGGCGCGGCAAAGAATGGGTGTTCGACACGGCCGACATCGCGCGCTGGCTTCGCGACCAGGCGGTGGCTGAAGCCGGCCCCGACGACACCGGCCTGGACGAAATCGAAAAGCGCACCAAGCGCGCGAAGATGACCACGGCCGAAGTCGAGGCCGCGAAGGCGCAGGGCCTGGTGGCACCCATCCGCGACTTCGAACGCGCCATGGCCGCGATGTGCGCCCAGGTGCGCGCGAACTGCATGAACATTCCCCAGCGCGTGGTCACGCAGCTGCTGGGCGAAACCGATGAAGCGCGGTTCAAAGCCGTGCTGCGCGCCGAAGTCATCCTGGCCCTGGAGGCGACAGCCGGCGCCGCGCTGACGCTGGAAGAAGACAAGGCCGACATAGACCCCACCGATGATTGACGCGCTACAGAACACCGAAAAGGTGCTGGCCGCCGCACAGCGCGCCATGTCCAACCTGATCCCGCCGGCCGACATGCTGCCGAGCGCGTGGGCGCAATCGAACGTCCGCATTCCCGTGGGCAACCTGATTCCCGGCCCCATCAACTTCGACAACGCGCCGTATCAGCGCGGCATGCTGGATGTCATCAAGGAACCCGGCGTGTACCGGGTGGACTACATGACCGGCGCGCAGCTGGGCAAAACCACGGTGCAGCAGTGCATCACGGGCTATTTCATCGCGCACGAACCGCGCTCGCAAATTTTCGTGCAGCCGACGCAAGGCGACATCCAGACGTTCCTGGAAACGAAGCTGCGCCCGATGCTGGAGGCAAACCCCGCCATCGCCAGCAAGATGGCGAAGCAGCGGGGCCGCGAAGGCGTCAACAACGGCCGAATGATTTCTTACATCGGCGGCTGGCTGATGTTCAGCTGGGCGGGATCGCCCAAGACGCTGCGCGGACGCTCTGCGCCCGTCACGCAGGCCGACGAAGTGGACGGCATGGACGCGACGCCCGAAGGCGACCCGCTGGGCCTGCTGGCGCAGCGCGCCGCCACGTTCGGCGACCAGCGCCTGGAAACGCGCAGCTCCACGCCCACCATCAAGGACCACAGCCGCATCGAAAAGGGTTTCCAGGAAGGCGACCAGCGCCGCTATTACATCGCCTGCCCGCACTGCAGTCATCCGCAGTTCCTGAAATGGTCTAACGTCCACTGGCTGGGCCGCGCATCCACCGGGGTGGAAGACGCCGAAGAAGATCTGGATAAAGAACACGCACCCGAAAGCGCAACATATCGGTGCGACGCGCCCGGCTGCGGCACGCTGTGGAGCGACGGCGAGCGCATCGCCGCTGTGCGCAACGCCGAACGCCTGGGCCACGGCTGGAAGGCCAGCAAGCCATTCAAGGGCCACGCATCATTCCACGCGCCTGAAATGCTTTCCACGTTTCGCCGCATGCGCGAAATCGTGCAGAGCTACCTGGACAAGCTGAAGGCCGGCGACTTGCAATCGTTCGTGAACGTCAGCCTGGGCGAGACATACGAAGAAAACGGCGAGCATGCGGCCCCCGAAGGGCTGATGAAGCGCCGAGAAGACTGGATCGCCGAAGCGCCCATGGGCGTGCTGTACATCACCGCCGGCATCGATATGCAGCAGGATCGGCTGGAAGTCGAAATCGTTGGATGGGGATTCGGCGAACAATCGTGGAGCCTTGGCTATCGTGTCCTGGAGGGCGACCCGCTGGCCGGCGACGTGTGGGTAGACCTGGACGACTTGCTGGAAGAAACCTTCCGACATGAATCCGGCGTAACGCTGAAAATCAATGCCGCATGCCTGGACACTGGCGGCACGAAGAAGCAGGGAGAGAGCTACACCCAGCGCGCATACGAATACCTGGAAGGCAAAACCGGCCGCCGCCTGTTCGGCATCAAGGGCGTGGGCGGATGGGGCCGCCCCATCGTGGAAAAGAGCATCAAGAAAGGCACCGGCAAGCGCGCGCGGAAAATCGACCTGTTCCTGGTTGGCACCGACGAAGCGAAGCTGATGACGATGCGCCGCCTGGCCATCGAGAAGCCAGGCGCAGGCTACTGCAATTTCCCCGACGATGAAGAACACGGGAAAACCTATTTCGACGGCCTGACGGCGGAAAAGTTGATTACCCGCTACGTGAAAGGCTTTCCCATTCGCGAGTGGCACAAGGCGGACAAGGCGCGCAATGAGCCGCTGGACTGTCGCAATTACGCAACGGCCGCGCTGAAGATCATGAAGCCATCGTTTAAACGCATTGCCGAAAGGCTGGGAGTTCCAGACATGCCCGAATCCATAGAACCCAACGAAGAGGTCGGCGAAGAACAGCCCCAGGCGACGCCAGCGCGCACCCAGCGACGCCCACCGCGCCCGCCGCGCGATGTTCGCAAGCCGCAGGAAAACCCCCCGGAGGATGCGAAGCCCCCTGCGAAGGAAACTACAGTCCTCAAAAGGCCCAAACGGGCGGCGACTTCGCGCCGTGGCGGGTGGGCCACAAATTGGTAAGGCACTGTGGATTGCTGCACTATTCCGGCGAAGTTCGAATCAGGAACTACATTTGACCGCTTGGTGACCCAGGCGGGCTACCCGGCGCCCGATTGGGCGCTGTCCATGCTGCTGCGCGGCCCTTCCACCATCAACGTTTCGGCGACGGCAGAAGACACGCAGCACCGCCTGCGCGTCGAGGCTGCCACCACCAAGGACTGGACGCCTGGCGCGTACCGCTGGGCGTTGCGCGCGACGCGCGGCGCTGATGTGGTCACGATTGGAGCCGGCGCCATCAGCGTTTCGCCCGACATCGAAAGCATGCCGGACGGCGATGTGCGCAGCTACGCGCGCCGTTGCCTGGACGCCATCGAAGCGGTCATCGAGAAGCGCGCGAGCATCGATCAAAAGCGCTACGTCATCAACAACCGCGAGCTGGAGCGCACCGCAATCAGCGACCTGCTGAAGCTGCGCGATGTGTTCCGTGGCGAAGTGAAGCGCGAGAACGCAGCCGCTTGCGGGCGCAATCTGTGGGGGCCTGCGGCGCAGGTTCGCTTCTGATGTTCGGTATCACCTGGGGCGCGAAGGCCCGCGCAAACGTGGCCACCGCCCCGGCCGCAACCATCACAGCAGCTGACCCGCCACAACGTCAGCGCCGGGGATTCGCTGGCGTGCGAAACGCTGTGCGCCAGCTATTCAACGGCGCGAGCACCGACCGCATGACGGCGAGCTGGGGCACCACGCCGTTGCCGGCGGATCAAGTCATCGAGAAGGTGCAGCGTATCCTGGTGGCACGCTCGCGCGAACAGGCGACGAACAACGACTATGCCAAAGCCTTCCTGCGGATGTGCCACCAGAACATCGTCGGCCCCCAGGGCGTGATGCTCACGGCACAGAACAAGAAGGCTGACGGCAAGCTGGACCGCACCACGAACGAAGCGGTGGAGTGGGCCTTTTTCGAATGGTCAAAGGCCGAGAACTGCGACGTGAAGGGCAAGCGCTCGCTGCGCGCCATCGCAAAATCTGCGGTGATCGGCGCCGCCAAAGACGGCGAATACATGGTGCGCCTGGTGTGGGGTGAAGACGCGGGGCCGTGGGGCTTCGCGCTTCAGACCCTGGACCCGCAGCGCTGCCCTGTGGACATGAAGGATGATCGCCCACTGGGCGGCGGCTTCATTCGCCACGGAATTCATTTCAACCAGTACGGCCGCGCGACGGCGTACTACTTCACGACCACGAACGAATCCGAGGCGGATTATTGGTACGGCGGAAAAGCATTCATCAAGGTGCCCGCCGAAGAAATCCTGCACGACTTCGAAGAAGACATGGTGGGCCAAAAGCGCGGCCTTCCCTGGCTCGCCACGTCGCTGTTTCGCATGCGCCACCTGAACGGCATGGAAGATGCCGCCGTCATCAATGCGCGCGTGGGCGCCGCAAAGATGGGCGTTATCCAGTGGAAGGAAGGCGAAGGCCCTGAATGCATGGACGTTCAGGACGAAGAAGACGTGCCGCAAATCAGCGCCGAGGCCGGCGAGTTCCTGACGTTGCCGACCGGCGCCGAGTTCGTGAAGTGGGACCCTCAATACCCCAGCGGCGAGTTCGCCCCGTTCACAAAGTACGTTCTGCGCAGCATGGCCGCCGGCATGGGCGTGCCCTACAACGAACTGGCGGCAGACCTGGAGGGCGTGAATTTCTCCAGCATCCGCCAGGGCACGCTGGACAGCCGAGAAAGCTGGAAAGACAAACAGCAATGGCTGATTGAGGGTTTTTACCAGCGCATCTTCAATGCGTGGCTTCCTCGCGCTCTGCTTTCCGGCCGCATCAAGGTGCGCGGCAAGGCCGTTAGCGCGGTGAACGTCGCGAAGTATTCGGCCGTCGAATGGCAGGCGCGCCGCTGGGACTGGATCGACCCGAACGCCGACATGAAGGCCGCAGAGGGCCGCAAAAACAACCTGCTGGCCAGCCCCAGTTCGATCATCCGCGAGCAAGGCAAAGACCCGCTGGCCGTGTGGACCGAAACCGCGCGCGACATGCGTTCGATGGTTGAAGCCCTGGAGGCCGAAGGATTCCCCGCAGACAAGGCCCAGGAAATGGTCCTGCTGTCGATGGGCCGCCAACCCGACAAACCAACGCCGCCAGCGGCACAAGGAAATGAAAATGCAAATGCGTGATGGATGGGACGGCATCAGCCGCGACGGCGACGGCTTCGCAATCAACGGCGGCGGCAGCGCCTGCGCCCGTCTGGCCGGCCTCTACATGACCCGCGAAGGCAAGGTGGCGCTGACTGCCGAACAGCTGAACGCAAAGGGCAACGGTGCGCGCATGATGGAAGTGCGAAGCATCGACACCGAGAAACGCACCGTCGAGCTGGCGTTTTCGTCCGAATACGAAAACGGTAAGCGCTGGTTCGGCATCGAGATTCTGGACCACAGCCCCGGCGCCATCGAGCTGGACCGCCTGCGCGACAGCGGCGCGGTTCTGGTGAACCACGACTGGGACGACCAGGTGGGCGTCATCGAGTCCGTGACCATCGGCGCTGATCGCGTGGGCCGCGCTGTCGTTCGCTTCGGCAACAGCACGCGCGCAAATGAAATCTGGCAGGACGTGAAAGACGGCATCCGCAAACACGTTTCTGTCGGCTATCGCATCCTGGATGTGAAGCTGCAGGAAACGCGCGACGGCGACGTGGACGTGTACCGCGTCACCCGCTGGGAGCCCTACGAAATCTCGCTGGTTCCCGTGCCTTTCGACCCCAGCGTGGGCGTCGGCCGCAGCGCGGAAATCCCCCCGGAGGATTCGCGCACGCCGAACCCCGAAAATTCGCTCAACAACCCGCAAACCCGTTCTACCGAGGCCAAACCCACCATGAACGAAAAGATTCTTCGCGACGCTGCCGGCAACCTGGTGCGCGCACAAGTCAACGAAGCCGGCGAAATCGTGAAGGTGCTCGAAATGATCGAGCGCGCAGGCGACGCGCAAGCCCAGGCCGGCACTCGTGCCGCAGATGCCGAGCGCAAGCGCAGCGCCGACATCCTGGCGATGGGCGACACCTACGGCTGCGCCGACCTGGCCCGCAAGGCTGTGGCCGATGCCACCAGCGTGGAAGACTTCACGCGCACCGCGCTGGAATTCGTGAACAAGCGCAGCCCCGGCAAGCCGGTGAAGGACAACACCGCCGCGCGCAGCGAAGACACCCCGACCAGCGCCGAAATCGGCATGACCGACGCCGAGCTGCGCCGCTACTCGCTGTTCAACGTGGTTCGCGCCCTGGTGAACCCGAACGACCGCGCCATGCAGGAAGCCGCCGCCTTCGAAATCGAATGCAGCCGCGCCGCTGCCGAGCGCACCGGCAAGGACCCGCGCGGCATCCTGGTTCCCGAAGACGTTCTGGGCCGTGCGTTCAACGCAGGCGGCGCGCCGAATACGCCGACCGGCGCGCAGACCGGCAGCAACCTGGTTGCAACCGACTTCTACGCAAACCAGTACATCGAAGCGCTGCGCAACCGCACGACCGCCATGCGCCTGGCTCGCATCATGGGCGGCCTGGTTGGCAACGTCGAAATCCCGAAGCAGACCGCTTTCGGTTCGGCGTCCTGGATCGGCGAGCACGAGAACGCGCCGGAAACCACGCCGCAAATCGGCCAGCTCGCCCTGTCGCCGAAGACGGTGGCGGCCTACACCGACATTTCGCGCAAGCTGCTGAAGCAGTCCACGCCCGATGCTGAAGGCATCGTGCGCGGCGACCTGGTGTCGGCCATCGCCCAAGCCATCGACCGCGCCGCCTACTACGGCAGCGGCACCGGCAACGAGCCGCGCGGCCTGAAGAACTACGCCGGCATCAACGCCGTGGACTTCGCGGCCGTGCAGCCGACCTACGCCGAGCTGGTGCAGATGGAAACCGAAATCGCGACCGACAACGCGGACGTGAACAGCATGGCCTACGTGATGAACGCGGTGGCCCGTGGCGCGGCCAAGACCACGCCGAAGTTTGCAGACGGCACGTCCGTGGCAGCTGCCGGCGTCATCTGGGAGCCGGGCAACACGGTGAACGGCTACCGCACCGAAGTCACCAACCAGCTGACCACCGGCGATGTGTTCTTCGGCAACTTCGCAGACATGATCATCGCCATGTGGGGCGGCCTGGACCTGATCGCTGACCCGTACAGCCTGAGCCTGAAAGGCGGCCTGCGCATCGTCGTGTTCCAAGATGTGGACTTCGCCGTGCGCCGCGTCGAGTCGTTCGCTTACGGCAGCGCGACCGTCGCACCGTAACCTGGGCTGACAAGCCGAGCCGAGAAAGGCCGCCCGGTGTGGCGGCCTTTTTTACAACCACCCGAGGAAACTTGAAATGAGCCATTCCGATTCCATCACCCTCAAGCTGACCAGCGCAATCGTGCTGGGCGGCAACATCCACCGCGCCGGCCGCCTGGTGGAAGTCAGCGAGCCCGAGGCCCGCAACCTACTGGATCGCGGCAAGGCCGTGCTTGCCACGGAAAAGACCGTGAAGACCCCGCGCGGCCCGAGCGCCAAGGAACTGGAGGACCTGGCCGCCCAGGAAGCCGAAGACGCCGCCGTGGCCCGCGCGATGAAGGACAACGAACTGGACGAACCCGCGTTTCTCGCGCTGTCCAACACCAAGCGCAACGCTCTGGTGAAGGCCGCCCACGAAGCCATCGCCAAGGACGCCGCGTAATGAAGGCCGCGAATTTCGCCGTTGCGCTCGCGCCCACGAAAGCCATCACCGCAACCGACACGGGCGCGGCTGTGAACGTGGGCGACTTCAGCGGCCTTGGCCTGCTGGTGCTGAACGCATCGGCCGGCACCGGCACCACGCCGACCAGCGCCGTGAAGCTGCAGCACAGTGACGATGGCAGCACCGGCTGGGCCGACACCGGCCACGCCTTCGCTGCGCAGGCTGCCGCCGCGTCGCATCAGTCGCTGCTGGTGAACACCGACAGCCTGAAGAAGTTCGTTCGCGTGGTGAACACGCTGGGCGGCACCACGCCAGGCTACAGCTACGGCGTGACGCTGGTTGGCGGCAAGCAGTACGCCTGATGCCAGTTCCTGCCTGGGATGAGCTGGAGCAATTCACGGACCCGGATGATTTCGGGTGCTGGGTTGTTGTCACGTTCCAGGCAGGCGGCACGCGCCGTTTTCCGGCGCTGTTCGATGACCCGGCGGCGGGCATCGAGTACGTGAAGCGCACGCCCATGTCGAAGCCTGTGAGCCTGGGCGACTACGACATGGACACCGAACACCCGCGCCTGACGGCGACCCTTGCGCGCCTGGATGGCGTTCGCCGCAAGGACAGCGTTCTGGTGGAGGCTGACGGCAAGACCTACGGCGTTCTGACCAGCCCGAAGCCTGACGGCAACGGGTTCGCCACCATTTCTCTGGCGCTGGAAGCGTGACGTGCTGCACTTCGATATTGATTTCCGCCAGCTCACAGAAGCCGGCCAGGAACTGAACGCCACACCCAAGCAGGTGCAGCTGGCGCTGTCGCGCGCACTGAGCCGCACCGCATCGGCGCTGCGCACAATGTCGGGCCAGGGCCTGAAAAGCGAACTGGACCTGCGACGCCTGGGGGCACTGCGCAAGCGCCTGAAATCCATCAAGCTGCGAAGCGCGGCTGACGGCGTGCAGCTTTGGTATGGTTTAAACGACATGCCAGTGTCCTGGTTCAAAGGCACACCGAAAGAAACCGCAGACGGCGCGACGTTTCGCGGGCAGAAATTCCCCGGCGCGTTCGTTGCAAAATCCAGCTACGCGCGAACGAAAACTATCATGAAGCGCAAGGGCAAAGCGCGCCTGCACATCGAAGAACAGCTGTTGCCCGTCGAGGACAAGGCGGCCGTGTACATCGAAGACAACATTTTCGACAAGCTGGAATCCATTTTTTGGCCCATCTTCATGCGCGACCTTCAGGCGCGCGTGAAATACAAAATCGGCGCGTCATGAACGCAAACACACAAATCACGCTGGACCAGTTTTATGCGGCTGTCACAGCGGACATCCAGGCCGCGTTCCCGGCGTTCGCCACCGTCGAGTTCGACCGCGAAGACCGCAAGGATGTGCCCCTGCCCGCCGTGCTGCTGGAAATCAGCGAATTCGATGACGCAAACGAAATCGACCCTGGCACCGAGCAATGGTCCACCACTGCGCGCATCGAAGCGTATGTCATCGTGGGATTCCGCACCCCTGCGGTGAAGCTGGAAGTTCGCAAGGCCGCCACAGCGCTGGCCATGTGGCTGCGCAAGCGCCGGTTCAAACACCCGACCGAAGCCGGCAAGGCACTGCCCACCGGCCCCGTGCAGCTTGTCGGCTGCTACAAAGACGACTTCGAACCCGAGCTGGATCAATACGAAGTTTGGCGCATCGAATGGCACCAGGTGATGCACCTGGGGGTAAGCGTGTTCGCCGGGGAAACCGATGGCGTCACGCCAGGCAAACCGCTGTACAGCTGGGCGCCGCAAATCGGCAACGGTCACGCCGACGATTACACCGAAGTGCTGCCACCAACACCGACACCGACACCATGAGCGACGGATACAACACCAGCGAACACGAACGCATCATGGCCGGCATGATCCGGTTCGGCGTCATCACCGAGCTGGACGAAGCGAACGCGCGCGTGAAGGTCAACACAGGCGGCCTGTCCACCGACTGGCTGCCCTGGTTGACGGCGCGCGCCGGCACTACGCGCACCTGGAGCGCGCCCACCGTGGGCGAACAGGTGGTGGTGATCGCTCAATCGGGCGACCCGTCGCAGGGCGTGGTTCTGCCGTCCGTGTACCAGAACAGCCACCCCGCCCCCGCCAGCACCAAGGACAAAGACCACACGGTGTTTCCTGACGGCACAACGGTGGAGCACGACAGCGCCACCAACACCTACGAAGTGACGGTGGCCGGCAGCGGAAACTGGATCATCAATTGCAAGCATGCGACCGTGAACGCTGAAGACGATGTGACGGTGAACACCAAGGAAGCCACGGTGAACGCGAGCACCAGCCTACTGGTGGACACCCCCCAGGCCACGTTCACGCAAATGGTCACAGTGCTGGGCCTATTCACGTATGCCGCCGGCATGGTTGGCAGCGGCACCGGCCCCGGCGGCAAGACGGCGCAAATCGACGGTGACATGGCATTTATCAACGGCCACGGCATCACCACGGACGGCGGCGACATCGTGGCAGGCAACATCGCACTGAAGGGCCACAAGCACCCGACAGCGCCCACTGGCCCCGTCAGCTCGCCCATTCCGTAAGGAAATCCCCCCGGAGGATGGCCCGCCGCGTGCGGGCCAAAATCGGCGGCATGTATGGAACCGATGCTGTCACCGGCAAAAAGCTGGGCGGGATTTCGCACCTTCGCCAGTCACTGAGCGACATCCTGCGCACGCCGCTGGGTAGCCGCGTGATGCGGCGCGAGTACGGCAGCCGTTTGTTCTCTCTGATTGACGCGCCGATGAACCGCAGCACGCTGCTGGACCTGTACGCGGCGACGGCTGAAGCCATCGCGCGATGGGAGCCGCGTTTCCGGCTGATGAAGGTGAAGGCCGTCAGCGCATCGCCTGGCAAAGTTGAACTGGACCTGACCGGCGAGTATTTGCCGGACGGGCAGACTGTCACGATTGATGGCCTGGTGGTGCAATAATGGCCGGCGCATTCACCGTTGTGAACCTGGCGCAGCTCGCGGCGCCGAACGTCATTGAGGCCCTGGATTACGAAACGATCCTGGCCGAAATGCTCGCCGACCTGGTGGCCCGTGATCCGTCCTTCACCGCGCTGGTGGAATCGGACCCGGCCTACAAAATCCTGGAAGTCGCCGCGTACCGCGAACTGCTGGTGCGGCAGCGTGTAAACGAGGCGGCAAAGGCCATCATGCTGGCGTTCGCCACGGGCGCCGACCTGGACCACATCGGCGCGAACTACAACGTGGCTCGCTTGGTCATCACGCCTGCCGACCCGGACACCATCCCGCCGACCGAAGCCGTGATGGAATCGGATGACGCCTTCCGCGCCCGCATTCCGCTGTCTCTGGAGGGCTACACCACGGCCGGCAGCGAGGGCAGCTATGTGTTCCACGGCCTGAGCGCAGACGGCCAGGTGAAAGACATTTCTGCAGTGAGCCCCGACCCCGGCGAAGTGAACGTGTTTGTGTTGTCGCGCACGGGTGACGGCGCTTCGGATGCGCCGCTGCTGGACAAGGTGAACGCAGCGCTGAACGCCGAGCGCGTGCGGCCCATGACGGACAATGTGACGGTGCTGTCCGCGTCCATCATCAACTATTCGGTGACTGCGGTACTCACGCTGTACCCTGGACCGGCTTCCGAAGTCGTCCTGGCTGCTGCGCAGGCCGCGCTGGATGCATACACAGAATCGATGCACCGCATTGGCTATGACGTGACGCGCTCGGGCATCTTCGCCGCGCTGCATCAGCCTGGCGTTCAGAACGTCGCGCTGACTTTGCCGGCCGCCGACATCGTAGTGGACGATGGCCAGGCCGCGTTCTGCACAGGCACCGCGCTGACCATCGCAGGCGCCCCCGATGTCTGACCTGCTGCCACCCAACGCAACCAGCCAGGAAGTGGCGCTGGAAGGCGCGACATCGCGCGTCAGCAATGTGCCCACCCCGGTGCGCGACATTTGGAACGCCGACACCATCCCTGCAGGCCTGCTGCCGTGGCTGGCGTGGGCGTACAGCGTCGATGAGTGGTCCGCGAACTGGACGCCCGAGCAACAGCGCGAAGCCATCAAGCGCAGTGTTTCCGTGCATCGCTACAAGGGCACCATCGGCGCCGTGCGCGAGGCACTGGACGCGCTCGGGTACGGCGTGGTGATCCAGGAATGGTATCAAAAACTCCCCGAGGGCGAGCCCTACACGTTCAACGTGAAGCTGACCACCGGCCAGGTGGGTATTGACCAGCCCGCGCTGGCAAAAATCTTCCAGATCATCAACAGCACGAAAAACCTTCGCTCGCACCTGGAGGGCGTCGAAACCATCGTGGTGACGGGCTCCGAAGTGTTCCTGGGCGGCGCGTCGATGATTGGCATCGAAGAAGACGTGACGCCGCTTCACGATGAAGAAGACGTGGACAATCTTATGACCGCGCTTGAATACGAATTTCTCGAAAATGAAGCGTTGCTGAACGCTTTCCACAACAACCTGAATGTGACGCTGCCGGCTCCCGGCTACTGGTGAAAAATGACTCTGTTTGAATTGATTACGCGCTGGATTACTTCGGACGCCCCAACGGCGCACAGCATCATCCACAGCGATGCGAATACTGTTGTGGAGACTGAAGGTGGGCCGGTGCGCTCGCTGGCGAAGATGATTGCCGACAGCGCGGCGTACATCGCAGAAATCGCGGGGTTCAAGTACGAAGCGGCCGACTACACCGCATTGCGCGCGTACAACGGTGTTCTGAAAAGTGTTTTGGTGTTGGCGCCCGGTATTGGCGGCCAGTTCGTGCGCGATACGAGCGACGCTACCAGCGCCGACAACGGCGGCACGATCATCGTGGACGCATCCAATCGGCGATGGAAACGAATTGCCGATGGTGCCGCGCGCGTGGAGTGGTTTGGCGCCGTCTCGGGCGGCGTTGTGGAGTGTGGCGCGGGACTTCAAAAGGCATTGGACTACGGCGGCGCGCTGCATTTGAACGGGCGCTACCTCACAGCTCAGAAGCTGTTCGTTGCCAAGGAAGGTACGCGCCTAATCGGCCCGACCGCCATGTGGAATGAAGAAGTCTCGCACGGCGCGGGCCTGTTGGCAGCTCCGGGCCTCGCCGCCGATTTCATGATCGAGTTCAAGAATCCATCGCGCGCGGCCATGCGGTCGGTGGGCATGGAGAATGTCGGCATCGACTGCGGCACATCAAATGCAGGTGGACTTGCCGTCTATGGCGCATACGACGCGAGCGCTTTCGAGCGCATCAATGTCACGAATGTTCCTCTGAACAAGATTGGTTTTCTGGCCACAGCTGGTGATCCGGTGACGCGAACCGGCGTGATTCAGACGGCAGTTTTCCGAAGCATCTGGGCGATCAAGCGAGCCGGGGTGTCCACCGCGCCGGCCATTCGCACTTTCGCCCTGCAAGAGAGCGAGGTGGTCAATTGCAAGGCGTCTCATTCTTCAGCCACGGTCGCGGCATGGGAAATCCAGAGCTGCGCGGGCGTAGTCTTTACGGCTCCCTCTTTCGTGAACTCCACTGGGTACGGCGTTGATGTCATCGAGAACCACGGCGGCAATGTCGGAGTGACCATCGACACGCCAACATTCGAGAACTGCAAGAACACGATTCGCACCTACACGACCGATGCCTACGTGTTCGGGACCATCACGAGCATCCCTGCGGTGGGAACTGTTGTGAGACAGCCGGCAGACGGATCGACGGCAAGCGGGATTGTGTGGCAAGGATCGGGGACTGGGGTCTATGTCAAGAGTGTCACGGGGGCCTTTGCCACTGGGTCGCTTTACGACGCGACAGGCACTCTGATCGGTACTGTTTCTTCGCTGTCGCCACGCGGCAATGAGTCCGTCCGCATGATGAACCCCCGAACCCTTGGTGGCGCGGCGGTCGGAAGCGCATCGGGCGGCTCATTCGCAAGCCTCAAAAATTCCGACATTGAATTGCCGGATGATTCGAACGCGGCTTACCTTCATGCCTATACCGCCGACGATACCGTGGTGAACTGCAAATTTATTGCACACCGGCCGGCCCAAATGTACGGCCCCGGCAAATACAACGGCGTCGGCGGTGTGGCGCCGGTCAATCTGACATACCCGGACAACTGGCCGTGGCCGACGCAGACTGTCCGCCTCACCAGCTATCCGAATGCCACTCGTGTGACCGTCACCAAATCGAGCGCCGCATCTTTTCTCAGCATTTTGCCGACCACCGATACGGTAAATGCTTTTGGCACAGCGGAATTCCGCCTCTATCAAGGTTCGGTGACGTTCGTTCGCACAGGCTTGACTACGTGGGCGCTGGAGAACGTCACCGGCAGCGTTTTTGTGATTGGTGTTGCCCGCATTGGCGAGCTGAAGAGATACGCAAACTTTACGGCCGCTTCTACCGCAACGGATACCACCGTCATCGACGGGGTGATGGCTACGAACACCGGAGCTACTGCCACTGTCAATTTGAATCTAAGTGCTATCGGCGCTGCGGTTTTGATTGGTACGCGTTGGACAATGACTCGTTCGGCGAATTTTCCTTTTCGCGCAACACCCAACGTGGCGGACACTATTTTGGGGGCGAGCGCGGCCGGAAAATACTTGGAGCTTAGCGCGGTGGGTTCATCGGTCACGCTCGAATGCGTTGCCGCGAACACGTATGCGATTGTGTCTTCAAGCGGCAGCTTCGCATTCCAGCCCTAGCAGAGAAGAAATAATCCAGAACGACCATGGCATTCAAAACAATCCACACCCTGTACGGCCTGCAACGCATGGCCGCAGCCGAATCCACTGGCGTGCCCATCAACCTGGTGCAGATGGCCGTGGGCGACGGCGGCGGCAACCCGACCACGCCAGGCGAAGGGCAGTCTGTGTTGGTGCGCGAAATGTACCGCGCCACGGTCAACCGCGTTTTTCAAGACCCCGGCAACCCGCGCATGTTCACCGCCGAGCTGGTGATTCCTGCGGGCGTCGGCGGATTTGTCATCCGCGAAGCTGGTATCTTCGATGATGCGGGCGGCCTGTTCGCCGTGGCCAACATTCCCGACGCCTACAAGCCCGAAGCAACCGAGGGCGCCTATGCAGACACGGTGTTGCGCCTGCAGTTCATCGTGTCGAATGTGTCGGTGGTCACGCTAATGGTGGACCCGAACGTGGCCGTGGCCACGCATACGTGGATCATCAACAACATCACGCCGGCCTACCTCATTCCTGGCGGCACCACGAACCAGCTACTGGCGAAGGAATCGAACGCGGACGGTGATTTCAAGTGGGTTGACCTGGACGGCGTGAACGTCACGGTGGACTGCATCGAAGACCCGCAAACGCTCGCAGCGGGTCAAACGGTGGTCAACCTGGTGACAACTACCACGCGCGGCCTCGCGGTCTACATCGAAGGCGTGCGCCTGCGCGGCGACCAGTGGACGGCGGACCCGCTGCTGAACACGAAGCTGACGCTTGCCGAAAGTTACCCCGAGGGAACGAAGTTCGTTGCCGCGCAGAACGACCCCTACGGCGTGGCGCCGGACCCGCTGCTGAAGGCGCAGAACCTGGCGGACGTGCCCGACAAGCCGCTGGGCCGCACGAACCTGGGCGTGGACAGCAAAGCCAACACCGACACGCACGCGCCCGTCTCCGAAGTCGCATTCTTCGCGCGCAACACCGCGCCGCCTGGATGGCTGAAGTGCAACGGGGCGCAAATCAACCGCACAGCCTATGCGGCGTTGTTCGCCGTCATCGGCACCACGTATGGCCCCGGCGATGGATTCAACACCTTCAATTTGCCAGAGCTGCGCGGGGAATTCATTCGTGGGTGGGATGATGGCCGGGGCGTTGATGTTGGTCGTGTGTTTTCCAGTGGGCAGGCAGATCAATTCCAAGACCACCACCACCAGTTCAGCATTTCAAACGGCACGGGCGGCACGCGCTATCCAATTGGAGACAACAACCAGGCGCCCGCCAACTGGCCGACCTCCGACCCCATTTCCGGCCGCCATGGCAGCGAGACGCGACCGCGAAACGTCGCCATGCTGGCCTGCATCAAGTTCTGAACCATGACACAAAAAACCGTCTACCAAACCGACCGCGCCGGCCACTATGTCGGCGAAACCATGGCCGATGAATCGCCGTTGGAGCCTGGCGTTTTCATCATGCCGGCTGGCACTGTGACGAAGGCGCCGCCGAAGACGTGGCCGACCGACAAGTGGCCGCGATGGATCGGCAAGCGCTGGGAGTTGATCCAGAAGCCGCAGGCCGCGAACGACAATGACCCGGTGGCGAAGCTGGCCGCATTCCTCGCGGCGAACCCGGATGTTGCAGAACTGATTTCCAAGCCGGGAGGTGTATGAGCCGTGTACTTAATTTCTGGCGAGAAGAAACAGGCGTTGTAAAGGATTTCGCGGGGGCCGCTGCGCCTTCGGGATACCTGATGTGCTTCGGGCAAGCCGTCAGCCGCACGACCTACAAAACTCTGTTCGATGTCATTGGCACCATCTACGGCGCGGGCGATGGCAGTACAACGTTCAACATCCCCGACGCGCGCGGGCGCGCCTCGATTGGCAAGGATGACATGGGCGGCGCCGCCGCCAGCCGCGTGACAACTGCCGGTGGCGGAATTGACGGCGCGGTGCTGGGCGCTGCTGGTGGCGCACAGACGCACGCGCTGACCACGGCGCAGATGCCGACACACACGCACGCGAACACGCTGAATGATCCGGGACACGTTCACTCGAATACCCTGAGCGACCCAGGCCACACCCACGGCCACAATGCCGCCATGGCGAATGCCGGCAGCTCCACTGGTGGCGGCGGTTTCGCCATCTATGCGCCGGCCGGCGCAACCATCAACGCAGCCACCACTGGCATCACCATCAATAACGCATCGAAGGTGACGGGCGCCACCATCACCAACGCTTCGCAAGGCGCGGACGGCGCGCACCCGAACGTTCAGCCTGGGATTGTGTTTAACAAAATCATCAAGACCTAATGAGCCGCATCCTCGATTTTTGGAAGGGGATGACGGGCACCGTGTTGGATTTCGCGGGCACAGCGCCGCCTCCAGGATGGCTACTTTGCTTTGGTCAATCTCTGCTGCGCACCGACTACCCCGCGCTTTTCGGCGTCGTCGGAACGACTTACGGCGCAGTCGATGCAACGCATTTCACGCTGCCAGACTGTCGTGGGCGCGCTGCCGTGGGGAAAGACAACATGGGCGGCGCAGCAGCTTCCAGGCTGACCACTGCGGCCGGCGGCGTGGACGGCGCAACACTTGGCGCAGCTGGCGGCGGCGAAGCGCATGCACTGACTGCAGCACAGATGCCGCTGCACAACCACGGTGTGACTGACCCGGGGCATAACCACACCATCAGCGACCCAGGCCACACGCACGGACACAATGCGCAATCCACCGCCACGCAGGGTTCAAGCGGTGTCGGTGGTTCCGTCATCTTTTCGCAGTATGGCGGCGCCACCATTAGCGCGGCAGGCACAGGCATTTCAGTGGTTGCCAAAGTCACCGGCATCACCACGCAGAACGCCGGTACCGGCAACAGCCACCCGAACGTGCAGCCGTCCATCGTCCTGAACAAGATCATCAAAGCCTAATCTTGCCTGTTGCCACCCTTCGGGGTGGCTTTTTTTCGGAAATCCCCCCGGAGGAAAGACCGTCGCAGGGCGCCGAAAATCAGCGAAAATTCAGACCGTTTCCAAGGATTAAATAATGGCTGGTGAAACTTTCCTGCACGGCGTCGAAGTCCTGGACATCGACGCTGGCCCGCGCCCCATTTCCACCGTTCGCACTTCCGTCATCGGCCTTGTGGGCACCGCCCCCAACGCCGATGCGACGGCGTTCCCGCTGAACACGCCTGTGCTGATCGCAGGCAGCCGGCGCGAGGCCGCAAACCTGGACCTGTTGGGCACTGGTGAAGGCACCCTGCCCGCCGCCATGGATACCATCTTCGACCAGGCCGGCGCCGTGGTCATCGTGGTGCGCGTGGAAGAAGGCGCGACGGCCCCCGAGACGCTGGCGAACATCCTGGGCGGCGTCGATGCTGGCACCGGCCAGTACGAAGGCGTTCACGCATTCTTGGGCGCTGAATCGGTGGTGGGCTTTTCGCCTCGCATCCTGATCGCGCCAGGCTTCACGCACGAGCGCGTTTCCGGCGGCATCACCGCCGTGACTGTCACCACGCCAGGCAGCGGCTACACGTCCGCGCCCACTGTCGCGTTCACGGGCGGCGGCGGCACTGGCGCTGCTGCGGTGGCCGTGCTGGGCACTGGCGCAAACGCTGGCAAGGTGGTGGCCGTCAACATTACGGACCACGGTTCGGGCTACACCAGCGCGCCCACCGTTGCGTTCTCTGGCGGTGGCGGCACCCTGGCAGCGGCCACGGCATCGTTCGGCATCACGGGCAATGCCGTGGTGGCCGAGCTGATCGGCATTGCCGAGCGCATGCGCGCTGTCATCATCGCCGATGGCCCGAACACGAACGATGCCGCAGCCATCGGCTACGCTGGCGACTTCGGTTCTAAGCGCGTTTACCTGGTGGACCCGAAAGTCATCAAGACCGATGAAACCGGCAACACCGTGACCGAGTGGGCCAGCCCTGCCGTCGCTGGCATCCTGGCGAAGTCGGACAACGAACGCGGTTTCTGGTGGAGCCCTTCGAATGTCGAAATCAACGGCATCCAGGGCACGGCCCGCCCCATCGACTTCACGCTGGGCGACCCGAACGCGCGCGCCAACCTGCTGAACGAATCCAAGGTGGCCACGATCATCCGCCAGAACGGTTTCCGCCTGTGGGGCAACCGCACGCTGTCGATGGATCAAAAGTGGGCGTTCCTGTGCGTGGTCCGCACGGCCGACATCATCAACGATTCGCTGATGCGCGCGCACCTGTGGGCTGTTGATCGCGGCATCACGAAACAATACGTCACGGACGTGGTGGAAGGCGTGAACGCCTATCTGCGGCACCTGGTGACCATCGGCGCCATCCTGGGCGGCGAGTGCTGGGCGGACCCCGACCTGAACACGCCGGACCAGATCGCGCAGGGCAAAGTGTATTTCGATTTCGACTTCACGCCCGTGTACCCGGCCGAACACATCATCATGCGTTCGCACCTGGTGAATGATTACATCGAAACGATTTTCGAGTAATCGAACCGTCACTACTGAGAGAAACACAAAATGGCTGCACGCGACGTTCGCAAAAATCTGACCATCAACGTGGACGGCCGGGGCTACGCCGGCCAGCTCGATGAATACAACGCGCCCAAGCTGGTGCAGAAGGTCGAGGAATTCCGCGCTGGCGGAATGAATGCGCCCATCGAGCTGAACATGGGCATGGAAAAGCTGGAAGGCGATTTCAGCCTGATGCAGTACAGCCGCGATGTGCTGTCCCTGTTCGGCCTGGTGGACGGCGCCCTGGTTCCCATCACCGTGCGCGAATCCCTGGAATCGTATGACGGCACCGTGACCGCCGTGGTTCACGTCATGCGCGGCAAGCTGAAGGAGGTGGACCCCGGCACCAGCAAGCCCGGCGACCTGAACCCCATCAAATTCGCCATCGCGATTTCGTACTACCGGCTCACGCATGGCGGCGCCGTGGTGCAGGAAATCGACGTGGAGAACATGATTCACATCGTCAACGGTGTGGACGTGCTGGCAGCGCAGCGCGCGGCCCTGGGCCTCTAAAAACAGAGCCGGCACCAGCCGGCCTTTCATCAACATCATTTCAGGCAAGAAACCATGAGCGCGAACGAATTTGTGAAGTACGAAGATGATGGCAGCGCCACCATCACCCTGGCCGGCAAAGTCGAAATGGACGGCGTGAAAGTGTCCGTCATCAGCATGCGCGAACCCACCGTGCGCGACCAGCTGGCCGGCGAGAAAGCCAAGGGCGGCGACGCCGAAAAGGAAATCGCCATCTTCGCGAACCTGTGCGAGCAAACGCCGGCATTCATCGAATCGCTTTCGTTGCGCAACTACAAGCGCGTGCAGGCGGCCTACCTGGGTTTCGCCGACTAGCCCCGGAATACATCCGGTACGGGGCGCTGGCGCTGGCCAGCCACACAGGATGGGGTGAGCGGGAAATCCTGGCCATGAGCACTTCCCGG
>RCUK01000353.1_pt1 | contig 45093 bp, 46 predicted proteins | sample 2166381 | NCBI WGS metagenome assembly RCUK01 (sample SAMN09932809, study PRJNA488358) | compost metagenome | isolation source: compost soil in an enriched community | place: Germany: Experimental Botanical Garden | reverse complement strand
CCGCCATCTACACGGTTCTTGCGAGAAAATGGATGAAGAGCCTGAAGCTTTCGGATGTGTCCTTCGTAATGATCAGTATCGGTTTTATCGTATTTAACGCGATATCGCTCACCGGACATGCAGCACATACTTTAAGCCATTCACGGATGTAGGCTTCGTAACCGCCATCCTCTATCTGGCTGTGCTGTCTTCTCTCTGCACTTCCCTGCTCTCGAACTATGCGATTTCCCGGATTGAAGCCTCCAAGATGAGTGTGTTCAACCAATTATCGACCATCGTGACCATTGGAGCGGGAGCGATTATTCTGCATGAGACGCTGGCGTACTATCATTTTATCGGAACCGTGATGATCCTGGTGGGTGTTATCGGCGTTTGTCTGCCGAAGGGGTTACTGGCCCGGAAGAAGAGGGGCCGGGACAGCGAGGGGCATAAAGGAGGATATAAACTCTAGGGGTGCTTATCTAGGTCGGTTAGCCATTTCAATAAATGACCGAATATAAAGAGCTGTCCCGGCAATTTGTCACCCGAACAAATCGCATGGGACAGCTCTATAATTGAATTCGGCAGCTTTTAGTTCATTCCCTATTAATTCACAGAGTTCCAGAACGTAGTCTCGTCTACACTCAGTCTTCCGGTGAAGCGGCCTGGTGCAGCAGCTTTACCGATAGCGATAAGTACGGCAGGTACCAAAGTGTCTGGAAGGTTGTAGGCTTCCTTGAATTTCTCTGCATTGAAGCCGCCCATAGGAACGGTATCATAGCCTTTGGCTTTGGCGATAAGCATAAGCTGCATGGAGACAAGACCTGCATCGAGAAGGTTGATGTTATGAAGTTTGTCTTTCGGCAGACCGCCGTACATTTGGACAATACGCTCCACCATCGCGTTCTTGTTCTCTTCTGTCATTAGGCCAGCTTCTACGGTCTTGCTGTAGATTTGGTCTGCCTTATTATAAGATTCCAGATCTCCAAGAACCGCAATAACTGCTGCTGCTTCGGCAACGTGCTTCTGACCGTTCGCGATAGTAACGAGCTCTTCCTTTAGTTTCTCGTCATCGATGACAAGGAAGCGCCACGGCTGGATATTGGAGGAAGATGGAGCAGTAGAGGCAAGCTCCAGGATTTCGGTTAACTCTTCCCGGGAAATGCGTACAGACGGATCGTAGGATCGAACGGAATGTCTTTCCTTTAATACGGTATAAAGATCTTGAGCCACTTGAACTTGGTTACTCATCTGAATCACTCCTAAATTATATATTATACTGTGTAATAAATAGCACAGTTAAACCCGAAAAAAACTACAGCATATCAGCTACGGTATGTCTTTCCAATACCTGAAGCACATTTTCATTGATTTCCTGAACGATAGCGCAGAATGACACGTGCATTTCTCTTCCGAAAGCATGATCACCGGTTGTCTCAAGCATCGCACTGCAGTAGGGACCTTTCTCTTCCAAGGCCAGGTAAATGTCCTTCAGAGAAATTTCTTCAGGTGCACGCTTCAGCCGGTAACCGCCATCGCGGCCTTCTCTTGTCTCCAGGATGCCTTCGCAAGCAAGCTTGGAGAGTATCCGGCGGAGCAGGGTGGCTTCGGAATGCAGCTGGCAGGCAATTTCACCGCTTGGACAGCACTCCGGCTGTTTGGAGAGCACAACCAGGGCCTGAACAGCAAGACCAAACCATTTGAAGTTAGGGGAGCCTATCATTTTATCGTTGGACATGGTGTGGTACCGATCCCCTCTCTTGGTAGTTCACCATCAGTATATAATTTAACTGTTACAATTTCAAGCACAGTATATAACGAATAGGCGATGACTCTGATAATGAATTTTTTTCGAGGTTTCTTTACTTGCGCCACGCTACTGTATAAGATAGGACTGCAGCCAGAATTTGCATAAATTGTGGGGGTCGGAATTCGGTGAATCATATATTTAGTCTCAGACATAAAATTGCAATCCTGTTTACTTTATACACCCTCGTTGAGGTAGTTCTCGTTCTCCTATTTCCAAGTGCTACTGTGATCTCCGATTGCTTAATGATCCTGGCACCATTCTTAGCTATTCTAGTGTTTATGTCCATGATCAAGAAGCTTCCAGGTGAACAAAGATTGTTTTGGTTCTTGATTTCATTGGGGATATTAGGTGAATTTCTGGCACAATCCACCTGGGTCTATTACGATTGGGTACTTCATTCTCCTACTCCCGAGTTGAGTGAGGCGGATATCTTTTGGATACTTCAGTCCATAGCGTTTATCGCTGCTCTAATTGTCCGCAGTAAGATGACTATATACGGACTGAGGTATTCTCTGGATATGTCGATCATTCTGGTGGGTACCTTCTCCATAAGCTGGAAGTTTGTGATTCTGCCTATTGTGGCTTCGTCCGGCGATTTAGCTACGATTATCGTAGATTTGATTTATCCGATCAGCGATTTAATTATTGTACTCCTGAACTTTCTATTGATATACAATAGGAGAACTAAGTTTAGTACAGCGGTGAATAGATTGCTAGCCATTGGATTTTTGGTGTATGTTGCAGGTGATACGATATATCTTCTTTTCGGTGACCTTGCCGGATATGAAATAGACAATTTGCTCAATCCATTCTGGTTAGCTGCCACCTTCCTGTTGGCTCTTGCCTGCATTTATTCAGACCAGCCTGGTTCTGTTAAAGCTTTAGCAGAAGGAGAGGCGGATCAATGTTTAACGAGGACAATGCTGCTTCCCTATGCTGTTCTGGGCTGCCTGGTTATCCTCATGCTGTTTGAAGTAGGTTTGAATGATAGTATCGTAAGTGGGATCGTGGTGTCCATTCTCCTTATCTCACTCAGGCAGGTCACTGTTATGGTGGAGAATAGCAGGCTGCTGAACGAGCTGAAGCACGCCTTGGAGAAGTCCGAATATCTGGCCAGTCATGATGGGTTGACCGACTTGCTTAATCGGAGAACATTTGAAGAGAAGCTTGCAGTATATATGCAGGAGTCCCGCCGCCCTGGACAGCGAATGGGATTGATGTTTTTTGACCTGGATGGGTTCAAGCAGATTAATGATACGTACGGTCATGATGTTGGGGATGCACTCCTTAAAGCCGTAGCGGCACGGATGGAGCGCTTAAAGCGTGAAGATATGATCCTGGCACGTCTGGGCGGAGATGAATTTATTGTACTGCTGCCACAATTGGGATCGGATCAAGAGATACATGATTGTGCAAAGATGTTGCTAACGGCGATTACTGAGCCACTTAATATTAAAGGAGTTCAGCTGCAGCCTAGAACAAGCATTGGAATCGCCATATATCCGGATCATGGGCAAACTCCTGATGATCTTATGAAAGTCTCCGACATAGCGATGTACCGCTCCAAAGAAAAGGGAAGCAACCGCTATACGATATATGAATCGTAGGCTTGTACATGGAACACAAAGAAAGAGGGCGAAGAGCCCTCTTTCTTGTTGTTCGGGTATGATCTTTGCTTAATCTTAGGCTTCTGGAGAGAACGAGCGTCCACCAAATTCTTTATCCAGCTCAAAAAAGGCTGTGCTGTTCACATCAATCCGCTTCAACTTCTGAATAATGCCATCGAACAGAGCTTCTTCTTCCACTTGTTCTTCAATGAACCAGGACAGGAACTGGAGTGTTGCATGCTCCCGGTCATCCAGAGCAAGATCCGATAGACGGTAGATCCGCTGGGTGTTCACCTGCTCATGCTTGTAGGCATGCTCGAAGGCATCCAGAATCGAGTCATAATCGTTCTTTGGCTCCTCAAGTGCTGATAGAACCACCCGTCTGCCGCGGTCGTTCAGGAACTTATAGATCTTGGATGCATGGAACCGCTCTTCTTCGGCCTGGACCAGAAAAAAGTTGGCAAAGCCATCCCAATTGACGGCTGAGCAGTAGCCGGCGATAGCCAGGTAGACATGCGCAGAGTGGAGTTCAAAATTAAATTGTTCGTTCAGAGCTTCGTATAATGATTCTTTTACCAAGTCGTCCACGCCCTTCCTGTATTGGAAATGTCAAATCACTCTTATACTAACATATCCCTTATTTGAAACGCACCCCCGGGAAGTGTTAGGCTGGGTAGTAGAGATACTACCGCTTAGTCGATGCGCCAACAACTCTTAAACAGGGAGGATGCAAAGAAGGTGAGCGAAAGCAGATTCAAAGTGAATTTAACCCCAAGGGATGTACGGGAACTGGTAAAAGAAGGACTGGACGCCGATCTGATCCATGAGGAATCTCATGATCTGGGCGATGGCAAGGAGATCGGAACGCTGATCTTCGAGAAGTATTTTTTTCGCGTGAAGAACCGGGTTGCGCTTGTGGTCATTGCCGACAACATTTATGGAACGACGGAAGTCAGAGCGATTTCAACCGGCTCATCAGAAGGGATGATCTTTAAGTTTGACTGGGGAGCCTCAGACGATTTCGCCGGAAGTGTGGAGCAGATTTTGAGCGAATATATTGTTGAATAGAGGGGCGAAGCTGAAGATGATTCAGAGCCATGAAGTCACGATTATGGAGAAACCGGCCTTTCTGGCGGTAGGAATCAAATGGGAGGGAACCTTTGCCGAGGCAGGTGCAGGTGGCATTCGTCAGGTTATCCAGCAGATGCATGATCGTCTGCATGAAATCCAGCATGTATCCGATCCGAACACCCTGCTTGGCCTCTCTTATCATGTAACCGAGAGCGGCTTCATTCATTACTCTGCCTTGCAGGTGTCGGCTGTTCACGAGATTCCAGAGGGTATGGTCAGCATATCTGTTCCTGCTCTTTCCTATGCCAGATTGGAGCACCGCAAGGGACAGAATATTGACAAATCCTATGAGCAAATCTTTGCCTGGATTGAAGAGCAGGGATACAAGAAGGCTCCAGGGGATCTGACCCACTGCGAAGAGTATCCGATAGAACAGGACCCGTATACCGGGGACCCCGAATTTAACATACTCATTCCTATACTTAAATAAACTGAATTCATACAAATAAGGACCCCGCGCGTTAATTGCGCCGTGGGGTCCTTTGCTATGTGCAGCGAGAGCTTCAAGGTCAAGGTTCCGGCATATCAATCGGCTTCAGAGCGGAAGGCTTTACCGATCTTCTCAGGAACAGAGAGAGGACCAGGCCGATGACGGCGATCCAGGTTGCAATCACGAAAGCGTCGTTAATCCCGTGGATGGCGGATTCCCTGGAAGCAAGACCATAGACGACCTGTAGTGCTGTACCCTGAGCGGCTTCAGGCGGAAGTCCTCCCGCAGCAGCCAAAGTCTGGCTGAGGTTCCCGATCTGATCTGTTACGGATGGATTGTTCGTCGTAACTGCATTTCCGTAGTCAGCCAGATGCACGGTGGTCTTCGTTGTCATTACTGTGACGAGCAGGGCGGTCCCAATCGAGCCGGCAATCTGCCGGACGGTGTTGGACATGGCCGTTCCATGACTCCCGAGATGCCGGGGCAGCTGATTAAGCCCCTCTGTCTGCACAGACATCATCAAGAGGGACATGCCGAAGCTGCGCACCGTGTAGACCATCATAATGTGACCGTAAGTAGTATCTGAGGTCAGCCTGCTGAACTCCCAAGTCGTGATTGCGGTGATGGCAAGACCGATGATTGCCAGCGGACGTGCGCCGATCCGGTCGAAGATGCTTCCCGAGATCGGCGACATCACCCCCATTAGCAGCGCACCTGGGAGGAGGAGCAGGCCGGACGCAAGCGGTGTGAAGCCTCGGATATTCTGCAGATAGATCGGCAGGAGCAGCATGGCCCCGAACAAGGTCATATTTACGGTAGAGCCAATAAAGGTAGAGATGGTGAAGATATCATACTTGAACACACGGAACTCCAGCATCGGACTCTCCATTCCGAGCTCCCGGAAGACGAAGAGCAGGATGAACAGGACACCCAGCACAAGTGTAATTACGACCGTGGCGCTGCCCCACCCTTTGCTGCCCGCGGAGCTGAAGCCATACAGCAGGGAGCCGAATCCAAGGGTGGAGAAGAGGGTGCCAAGTACATCGAACTTGGGTGAAGACAGCTTGGACACATTTCGCAGCCAGAGCCAGGACAAGATGATATCGAGCAAAGTCAGCGGAATGACCATGATGAACAGAATGCGCCAAGTGTAGTGCTCCACGATCCAACCGGACAGGGTTGGACCAATCGCAGGGGCGAACATCATGGCAATGCCCATCGTTCCCATGGCAGCACCCCGCCTTTCGGGAGGAAAGACCGTCAGGAATACATTCATCACAAGAGGCATGATGATGCCTGCGCCGCCAGCTTGGATGATTCGGCCGATCAGCATGATGGAGAAGGTGGGGGCTACCGCGCATATGACAGAGCCGGCTCCAAATATGGCCATAGCCCAGATGAACAATGACCGTGTTCCGAATGATTCAATCAGAAAGGCGGTAATCGGAATCAGGACGCCGTTGACCAGCATATAGGCGGTCGACAGCCACTGGACCGTTGTCGCTGACACGTTAAAGTCGTTCATCAGATGCGGGATTGCCACATTCAGAAGTGTCTGGTTCAGGATGGAGATGAACGCGCCCAGCATAAGAACGGTCAGGGTGCGGCCGAGCGATATATTTTCCATAGGTGCCCCCTAAATATGAATTCTTACCGATGCGTTCATGCCTGGAACAATGCCAAGCCCCTTATAGCCCTCTACGGTAATCACAATCGGAATGACCTGAGCCACCTTGGTATAGTTGGCATTGGTGTTGGAGGTCGGGAGCAAGGAGAAGGTGCCTGCAGTGGCCAGTCCGATACTGTCAACCTTGCCCGATATGATCGTTCCTGGAAAAGCATCAATATATACATCTACGCTCTGGCCGGCTTTAATATCGTTAATCCGGGTCTCATCAATATTGGCGGTAATCCAAAGGTTATCGAAATCATAAGCCCGTCCTAGCGGCGTACCCGCCGCAACCAGAGCATTCTGTACCCCGGACTGCTGTACGACCGTACCGGACACCGGAAGTGTGATGTCGGTTGCTCCAGCTGTGGACTGAACAGAGCCAAGGCGGTCACCCGCGCTGTAGACCTGACCAACCTTGGCATTCCACCTTACCAGCTTACCGGCTGCTGGCGCACTGATCGTGATGGGCTGGCCAGCAACCTGTGCATTATCTGTTTTGACATAGTTGGCGTTCTGATTGTAATAGTAGATTCCTGCCCCCGCCCCGGCCAGAATAACCACGATAACCAGAATATTGACCAGAATTGCACGTGAACTCATAGGAATTGCCCCCTCCTTGTATTGTCGAAGTTCATGCTCTCATTCCTGTGAAGAGGATTTCCTGAAAGTTCTTCCCTTATTCAGTATGGGGAGCTAATGATTCTCAGCTATTCCGGGCATACCAATACACGAAGGATAGAAGGTAAAGGGGAATGGATATGAATATTTATGTCGTATATGACAGTGATAACGGTCATACCGAAGCATTAGCCCGCGCCGTGGCGCAAGGGGCGGAGATTCCAGGTAGCAAGGTGCATCTGCATCATGTTAAGGACGCAAGGGTGGAGGATTTGACCAAGATGGATGCAATCCTCTGGGGCTGCCCGGGACATTTCGGGTCGATCAGCGGCGGGCTGAAGAATTGGATTGATAAGCTGGGGTATCTATGGGCACAGGGCGCGCTTGTCGGCAAGGTAGGTGCCGTGTTCTGTACAACCGCTACGGTACACGGAGGGGTTGAGGCAACCCTGCTGAATCTGATTGTTCCCATGCTGCATCAAGGTATGATCATTGTCGGCCTTCCGGGAAATATCCGGGAGAATGCCCTGTACGGTTCTTATTACGGGGTTGGAGTTACCTGTCCTGTAGAGCTATCCCCTTATGACCCGCCCAATCTGCCGTCTGAGAAGGATTTAATCCTTGGCAGAGCTTTGGGCCAGAGGGCCGCGAGCGTCGCGGCTAAATTATCGGATGCACAGACCAGGTAGGGGGCGCTCTATGGAGTACGCATTTGCAGCTTTGGTGGTCATTGGGGTTATATTCCTCGTTATATTCAATATCCGTACCAGCAGAAGGGTTAGAGAGCAGCAGGAGAGAACAGAGGGACAAGGCTCCGGGGAAGCAGCTGCTCTATCGGACCGAGCAGTCCGTCCGGCAGCTGATGATCCTGCCCGGCTTGATCCCACTGTGATGCAGATCAATGAAATATTGGAGCCTGTAGCTGAGTCGAGGCTTGAAGATGAGCCGGAGCTCCATGCACTGGGAATGAGCACGAAGCCGAACCGTGGAGCGGCAAGAGGACAAGTCGCGGAGCCTGATCGTGGAGCGGCAACGGAACAGATTGTGGAGCCTGATCGTAAGGCTACATCAGATCAGATCGGGAAGCCGGAGCCTAGAGCGACAACAGAACAAATTGCGGAGCAGCAGCATATAGGAACATTAGAACAGATCGCGAAGCCGCAGCAAGAACCAGAACGCCAGAGTGATCTGGCACTGCAAATCCAGCCAGAGCCGCAGGCAGGTTCCCATGACCAGGTCTCAGCCGCTCATAGGGATGATTCCGGAGCAGCAGTGGACAAGCTTCTGTCCAGAACCGGGACGACTAGCCGCGATGAACAATACCGCCGGGCTCTAAGGCAAATGGCCGAGCCCGAGCAGGCAGTGAAGCAGGTGCCTGAGGGCGACGATGACGCCGGAGATAAGGCTTACCGCGAAGCTCTTCGGAGCATTCTGGAGAGGAAATCTGCAGATCATAGCGAAAGGGGCAGCAAGAATGAATAACAATAAGAGCATGAAGAGCGACCTTCAAATGCCGGATGAGGCATACCGCTCGGCTCTGCGGAATTTCGCCGGGCAGGAGGCGGCAGACAACATGGATGCTGAATTCTCGGAAGAGCTAGGTGCAGGCAGCGAATCCGAAATAGTGAAATGGGTAAATAAGAACCTGGGTAGGCAGATCAAGCATAAATAAGCTGACGGGTGTTCAGAGCAAAGCCAAGAAGAACCGCAAAGCCTGTGTGGGCCCTGCGGTTCTTCTTGGCGTATATACACTTACTTCTGAACGGTTTTGTTGTAATTGCTGATCTTCTCCGTGATCGCTTTGGCTGCATCATCAAGCGCCTGCTTGGCAGTCTTGGAGCCGCCGATCACTTCCTCAATCGCACCTTCGACCGTCTGGCGTGCTTCAGGGAATACATTTACATCCATTTGATGCAGGATAAATAATATTTCTGGCTAACCTGATATTAATAAAGCCCTGTCCTGGGGACAGAGCTTCTTCAGTATGAGAAAGGCGGTTGTTACAACTATAGACGAGCTAACACGGAGATGATCAGTGGTGCTGCCCCAAGGGTGAACAAGGCGGCAACAATCATCGAAATGCTGGAGATGGTACCTGTCAGCGAGCTCAGCTCGAAGGCTTTCGAGGTGCCAGTACCGTGAGCGCCTGTACCAAGCAGGACACCGCGTGCAACCTCATTATCGATCCGGAACATCTTCACGATCATTGGACCGATAATTGAACCGAGAAGCCCGGTGATAATGACGAATACGGCCGTGATGTTCGGTACGCCGCCAATCACCTCGGAGACACTCATGGCTATTGGGGTAGTGACGGAGCGCGGCACAAGGCTGCTCACGAGGGCATTATCCAGATGCATGCTCTGGGCGAGCAGCAGGGAAGATACCATGGCCACAACGGAACCGGACAGGACGCTGATCAGAATCAAGGCCGCATGTTTCTTGAGTACTTTATAGTATTTGAACAGAGGTACGGCAAAGGCAATCGTTGCCGGCTGCAGCATGCTGCTAAGCCATTTCCCTCCGCTGTTGTAGGCTTCATAAGGAATATGAACGAGCAGAAGCCCGGCGACCAAGATCAGCGGCGTCACAAGCAGTGGCGATAAATAGACACGCGGCTTGAATCCGTACAATTTTTTGCATACAAAATAAAGGCTTACCGTGATGAACAGACAGATTAGACCGGTAATCATATTTGCTTCTCCTTTCGCTTGGCGATCCGGGACGCGGTAAGTCCGGAGCTGGCCATGACAATAAATGTACTAAAAATAACGACGATCAGGATGCGAACTCCATCACTTTCTAACATGGGAATGTACTTCATTATGCCTACCGCGGAAGGGATGAAGAACAGAAGCAGCTCTGCCAGCAACCAATTAGCGCCTTTCTCGATCCACTCCAGCTTCACAACGCCGGTCTTCAGCAGCGTAAATATGACGATAATTCCGAGGATACTTCCAGGTATATTCAAGTGGAGTAGGTCCACAATTTTATTCATAGCCATGGAAATAAAGAACAGGATGGCGATTTGGAGAACACCCATCAACAAGGACTTTAGTTTTCCCATTTGCGAAAGCCTCTTTTCATTTTCTGTGTATATTGAAATTTTACATCAATTACTTTCATAGGTATAATGCATATATTGAATGTTTCACATTCCAAATGGCTATGATAGAAGAAGAGGTGCTTCCTGTGGATATTCGTCAACTGCAGTATCTTATTGAGGTAGCCCGTTTGAAGAGCTTCACGAAAGCGGCTGAGTCGCTGTATATCACACAGCCGACCATCAGCAAGACGATCAGGCAGATGGAGGAAGAACTCGGGATCGTCTTATTTGACAGAATTGGCAAGCGGATCAGTCTAACGGATGCAGGTCAGATTATGGTTAATCAGGCTCAGAATATCGTCAAATCATTCAACAATATGTCTGCAGAGCTGGATGATCTGCGGAATTTGAAGAAGGGACATATAAGGATCGGTCTTCCGCCGATGGTGGGAGCCAGCTTCTTCCCGAAGATCATCGGACAGTTCCATAAGCGTTACCCGGACATTACGATTCAGCTGTTTGAGGATGGGGCCAAGAAGGTGGAGGCGGACACGGACAGCGGAGCGCTGGATGTAGGTATCACTGTGCTCCCCGTAACCGTGGAAGGGCTTGAGTGCTTCTCCTTTGTGGAAGAGAAGCTGAATCTGCTCGTGCATCCATCACATCGGCTTGCGGGCCGGAAGGAAGCCCCCCTAACCGAACTTGTAGAGGAGTCCTTTGTCTTGTTCCGGGAGGACTTCGTCCTTCATGACCGGATTATTACGGAATGTGTCCGCGTTGGATTTCAACCCCGGGTCATCTATGAGAGCTCCCAATGGGACTTAATTAGTGAGATGGTAGCGGCTAACCTGGGAATCGCCCTCCTGCCAGAGACGGTGTGCCGGGAGGTGGACCCTTCCCGGGTTACCATTCTGCCTTTGGTGGACCCAGTAATCCCCTGGAATCTCGGTATCATTTGGCGGGAGGACCGCTATTTATCGTTCGCTGCAAGGGAATGGATTCGTTTCGCCCAAGAAGTATTAACCGGGGAGGAATAACAAGCAGGGGAGTCTCTGGTATAATCAGGGTTATACTAGGCTTAGGAGGTAGACGAAATGGCGATCAGCAGCCGCTTTTCAGTTGCAGTGCATATATTATCCCTGCTCGATTTGGAGAAGGAAGGACGTATTACTTCCGAGTTCATTGCGGGCAGCGTAAATACGAATCCTGTCGTGATACGCCGGATTATGGGTATGTTAAGCCGTGCAGAGCTTGTGATGACCTCGGCAGGTGTAGCTGGAGCCAGGCTTGCGCGTCCACTTGCGGAGATCACCTTACTTGATGTCTACCGGGCGGTTCAAGTGGATATTTCAGATGAGCTGTTCTCCATTCACAGCAACCCGAACCCTGAATGCCCCGTTGGACGGAACATCCAATCGACTCTGGAGTCTTCTTTCACCCGGGCGCAAAGCGCCATGGAAAAGGAACTTTCATCCATAACGATGGAGCAGGTCGTCTCCGATCTGGTGCAGCGCGAGTCCGCCAAGTAAGACGCTCGAAAGCTTGGAATATCAGCGAAAGCATCCGACATGGGGTGCTTTTTTGTGTCCGTAAATTTGACAAAAAAGAAAAGTAATATATTACCTCACAGCTTATTCTTCTTTTGTTTGGTTAAATTCCTTATAATAGCGAAATATGATACAAGATATCGTATTTCATCACAAACAAAAACTGACTAAATTTAGAGTAGGGGAATCTGGATGAATGTAATGAGGAAGAAGTCCATCTCATCAATGATGGAGATGAAGGACAAAGGCAATACATTAAAGAAAGAGCTGGGCGCATTCGATCTGACAATGCTTGGTATTGGCTGCGTGGTGGGAACCGGGATCTTTGTAATGACCGGGGTGGCAGCAGCCCAGCATGCAGGCCCCGCTCTGATCTTGTCGTTCGTTATAGCAGGATTGGTCTGTGCCTTCTGTGCCCTCTGCTATGCGGAGCTGGCCTCGATGGTACCTGTCTCCGGCAGTGCATATACTTACAGCTATGCCACCTTCGGAGAGATCATCGCCTGGATATTAGGCTGGGACCTCATCTTGGAATATGGCTTCGCTGCCTCGATGGTCGCCAGTGGATGGTCGGGATACTTTCAGGGCCTGATGTCCGGCTTTGGCATTCACCTGCCGCATGCTTTCACCAGTGCTTTTGATACGAGCAAAGGCACTTATATTGATCTGCCGGCCATTCTCATTGCTCTGCTGCTGACTTTTGTGGTCTCGCGGGGAGCCAAAGAATCAACCCGGCTGAATACGATCATGGTGGTGCTTAAGATCGCAGTCATCGTGCTGTTCCTCGTAGTCGGAGTCTTCTACGTGAAGCCCTCCAACTGGTCCCCATTTATGCCGTTTGGCTTCGGGGGTGTGATGACGGGTGCAGCCACCGCGTTCATCGCATATATCGGCTTTGACGTAGTCGCTACCGCAGCAGAGGAAGTGCGTAATCCGCAGAGAGATCTGCCGCGGGGTATTATTGCCTCACTTATTGTGTGTGCCCTGCTGTATGTTCTCGTGACCGCTGTACTGACCGGCATTGTACCTTACCAGTTGCTTGATGTGAAGAACCCGGTGGCCTTCGCCATTCAGTTCATTCATCAAGACTGGATTGCCGGGTTCATTTCACTCGGGGCCATTGTCGGGATTACTACGGTATTGTTCGTGCTCTTGTACGGGCAGACGCGTCTGCTCTATGCGATGGGACGCGACGGCTTGCTTCCGAAGAGGCTGTCCCAGCTTAATCCTAAGACAAAAGCACCAACGATCAGTACATGGGCAACAGGAATTATCGTTGCGTTCTTCGCGGGCGTGCTTCCCCTCGACAGACTGTCGGATCTGGTCAGTATTGGAACGCTCTTCGCGTTCATTTCGGTGGCCATCGGTATTATTATTCTGCGCAAGGCCCGTCCTGATCTGCAGCGCTCCTTCCGGGTGCCATGGGTGCCTGTGATTCCGCTGCTTGCGATCATTTTCTGTGGATATTTGCTGTTCAGCCTGCCGCTGGTGACATGGGAAGCTTTCCTGATCTGGATGGTAATTGGGTTAATTGTTTACTTTACCTTTAGTATAAGAAACAGCGGGCTTTCGAAGCCGGGGCAAGACGAATAAGAGAATAGCCAAAGAGGCTGGTACCTGTCGTGAAGACGGGCGACCAGCCTCTATTTGTTCAGGGTTAGTTATGTGAGATTGCCTACCTGATGAACCACATACATCATTCCAGCCAATCCTCCTGCAAGCAGGACATAGGTAATTCCGTAGCCTATACGGGAAGCCATCGGGACATCATAGTACTTGTTATTCTCGAAGATCTCATAATCGACCTGGCATTGTATGGATAGGTGCAGGCCGTCTTCCTTCTCCATATGATCAATGTGAACCACTTGTACTCTCTGGATCAGACCCTGCTGAGGCAGGGCGATCAATCCCTCGAAATGAAGTCCCTCCCATACCGCCTTAACATACTGCTGACCGTCCAGTTCGCTGTACGTCGTGAAAGGAAGGTCTCTCCGGTGCCCGGTTCCAGGGATGAGGTAGCCTTGTTCCCGCAGGTGCTCTACCGGGACCTGGAATGTACCCCGGAGTGAACGTGGAGCCTGTTTCTTCTTGCGTCCGAATTTCTCATATAGTTCAATGGCGAACAGAACCCAAATAATAAGAAATAAGAATGATTTAAGGTAAATGATGATGTAGAGACCGCCAACGAGTCCAACCAGCCATAGCCAGCGGGTTACTGCGGTGGCAATCCTGCCCCCATCCAGCGGATGAATGGGCAGCAGATTAAGCAGGTTAAGGAAGAAGCCCACATTGGCCAGTACATACAGCAGAGGGCTGTCCAGGTAATACGCAGCGCCGAACATGACTAGGGCACCGAGACTTCCAAGGATGGGGCCGCCAAGTGCAATATAGGCCTCGGTCTGGGCATCCCGCGGATTCCGCTTCATCGTGATTAATGCACCGAGGAAAGGAATGAACAGCGGAGCTGATACCGGCAGCCCCTTCCGCTTGGCAGCAAGTACATGACCCAGCTCATGTACGAACAGGAGCAGGACAAGGCCTACCGCAAAGCCCCAAGGATAAATGATGGCGTAGGCTCCTATGGACAGCGCCATGGAAATAAGGGCACCGCCCAGTTTGCTGAATTTTAAGATGGCGAGCAGAGTCTTCCCTTTGGCTAGGATTAATGCGAGCAGAGTGCCCAGCCGCCAGAGGGAATTCTTCTTTTGGGTCTTCGGATTTTGTTGTTCCTCCAATTACCTTCATGCCTTTCTGTATTGGGATTTATACATTAAATGCGTTATTTCTGTAATTCAGGTATAGAAGCGGCTCAATTAACAAAAGTTAAGATCATATTGCTATAAAACAAGATCGCCTCACGAATATACACAAGGGAGAACATCAATGAAACGTAGGGTATGGATGGCGGCAGCCATATGCATGTGCTTGGGATTAAGCTTGGCTACATCAGGTAATACGGCCAGGGCAGATGGACCGTTTCATTTCGGGTTCAAGAAGAGCGTTAATGGAAGTCTTCCTTCCATCAATGAGGAAGGGTTCAAGGATATCATCGATAAGAATGGAGCCATTTTCACAGGGGACACCACCAAGAAGGACATCTTTCTGACCTTTGACAATGGCTATGAGAATAAAGGCTATACCTCCAAGATTCTGGATACCTTGAAGGAGAAAAAAGTGCCTGCGGCATTCTTCATTACCGGGCACTATGTGAAGGATCAGCCTGAGCTGGTCAAACGAATGGCTGCGGAGGGGCATATTATTGGCAACCACTCCTGGAGCCATCCTGATATGACGACGGTATCCAACGAGCGCATCAAGGAAGAGCTGGATAAGGTAAAGCAGGCCGTATCGGAAGTGACCGGAGTGAAGGAGATGACTTTCCTGCGCCCGCCAAGAGGCATATTCAATGATCGTACCCTGAGCGTAACGCGCCAGTACGGATATACGAATGTCTTCTGGTCTGTGGCCTATAAGGATTGGGATGTGAATGACCAGAAGGGCGCAGACTACGCCTTCCGAAAGGTGACCAGTCAGCTGCATCCAGGCGCTGTGCTGCTCATTCATGCGATTTCCAAGGATAATACAGATGCGCTTGCATCCATCATCGACGAAGCCAGAAAACAGGGCTACACGTTCAAGAGCCTGAAAGACCTGCCTGGTCAGCAGAAGGTACTGCCAGGCCCTAAGCCGTCAACAGAACCTAATCAGAAGAAGCAGTAAGGAGCCTTAAGCAGTTAGCAATATCTTAATTGCCAGCCAAGCCTGAGCCCGCCCAGACAGGGCGACGGGCAAATAGCTGGTGATTGCATATGACAAGGTCCCTCGAATTGGGGGGCCTTTTTGGTATCTATTTAAGCGGGAGTAAACATTATTGACTTGGCTTAGAGAGAGGAATATAATTAGCTTTGCAATATAATAGGTTACCTAATTATTAAATAGTGCAAACAAATCCAAAGAGGGTGAATAAGTGGACATCAACGAGAATCCGAAGGTACAAAGGTTGTTCGACGCCTTTAACCGTGCCCGCAGGGCGGATTGGCGCAGACCCTCAGTAGGGCAGTGCAAGCCAAGTGAGATGAAGCTGCTCTTTTATATCAAGAGAGGCATGAAGAACCATAAGGAGGGATTCACGGTATCGGAGCTCAGCAGTGCGCTGGAAGTAACTTCGCCCACGGTTACCCAGCTGATTAATAGTGTGGAGGCCGGGGGACTGGTAGAACGCAGGATGGACCCGAGTGATCGGAGGGTTGTCCGTGTCAAGCTGACCCAAGAGGGCGCCGAGTTAACACACAAAGCGATGGAGTCCTTCTTCGGAAGGTTCTATGAATTATATGAGCATTTGGGTGAGGAACAGAGTCAGCAGCTGGCGGAGCTGCTGGAGAAGGTTACCCGGTTCCTCAGTGATTATCAGAGCCGGGAAGAGGAAGAGAAGCGTGATCAATAAAGATACACGATGTTGAGTCGTGGGAGGGGAGCGTATATGATCAGAATTTTTCGTTTTTTGAAGCCATACCGTATTCCACTGAGTTTCGTAATTGTACTTGTGTTTCTTCAGTCTTTGTCTGAGCTGTATCTGCCAACACTGATGGCGGATATTGTGAATACCGGGGTTGTCCAAGGAGACATCGGATATATTTGGCGAATCGGGCTATTTATGCTGGTTGTCGCTCTCGGAGGCATTATTACTTCCATTGCGGCCAGCTATTTCTCCTCACGGGTGGCTACGGGATTCGGCAAGACACTGCGGAGCAAAGTGTTCTCGCATGTAGAGCGATTCTCGCTGGAAGAGTTCGATAAGCTCGGTACCGCCTCACTCATTACGCGTACGACGAATGATATTACCCAAATTCAGCAGGTTCTCCTGATGATGATGCGCATGATGGTAAGTGCGCCGCTGCTAGCGATCGGGGGCATTATCATGGCGATGTCGAAGGACAAGACGCTCTCGCTCGTATTTGTGGTGATTATTCCGGTATTGGTAGGTGCGATTTTCCTGATTGCGGGCAGAGGTATTCCACTATTTAAGATTATTCAGAAAAGAATTGACCGCTTGAATCTGGTTCTTCGTGAAGGATTGACCGGGATTCGTGTCATCCGCTCGTTCAATCGGACCGAGCATGAAGCGAAGCGGTTCGAGAAGGCCAATTTTGACCTCACAGAAACTTCAATTAAAGTGAATAAGGTCATGGCTGCGATGATGCCCACGATGATGCTCGTTCTGAACGTATCCTCCATTGCAATTATATGGTACGGAGGCATCCGTATTGATAATGGCAGCATGGCCGTTGGCGACCTGATCGCATTCCTGCAGTATGCCATGCAGATCATGTTCTCGTTCATTATGGTATCCATCATGTTCGTCATGGTCCCAAGAGCTTCAGCATCAGCCGTTCGGATTAATGAGGTGCTGGATACGCTGCCTGTGATCAAGGATGCGGAGCCTGCTCAGACTGCCGACAATACTGGGCTTGATTCAAGAGAGAATGAGGAGTCTGCTGTACCAAGCTTGAAAGGATATGTGGAGTTCGATGATGTCAGCTTCAGCTATCCGGGAGCGGAGCAGCCTGCGGTGTCAGACATTTCGTTCCGTGCCAAGCCGGGCGAGGTTACCGCTATTATTGGAGGTACCGGTTCGGGGAAATCAACACTGATCAGCCTGATACCGCGCTTCTATGATGTGGGCAGCGGCCGCGTGCTGGTTGACGGTCAGGATGTCCGTGACATTCCCCAGGAGGAGCTTCGGGCGAAGGTCGGCTTCGTGCCGCAGAAGGCCGTGCTGTTCACCGGCTCCATTGCGGATAATATCCGCTACGGGAATGAAGCAGCGACGGACGAAGAAGTTGAGCAAGCGGCACGTATTGCTCAGGCTGAGGATTTCATCTCAGAGATGGAGAAAGGGTACGATGCTGAGATATCCCAAGGAGGTAACAATGTATCCGGTGGTCAGAAGCAGCGTTTGTCCATTGCAAGAGCGCTCGTCAGAAGACCGGAGATTTATATCTTTGACGATAGCTTCTCCGCTCTGGACTTCAAGACAGATGCGAAGCTGCGGGCGGCATTGAAGGATGAGACAGGCGAATCCACCGTCATTATCGTGGCTCAGCGCGTAAGCACGGTGAAGGATGCCGACCGGATTATCGTTATGGATGAGAGCCGCATTGCAGGGATGGGCACACACCGTGAACTGCTTGAGAGCAGTGAAGTCTATCGTGAGATCGTATATTCCCAGCTGTCAGAGGAGGAGATCGCATGAGTGAGCCGCGCAGACAGGGGCCTCCAGGTGGGGGATTCGGCAGAGGTCATGGACCTGGGGGTCCGGGCATGGTCCTGCCGGGGGAGAAGGCTAAGGATTTTAAAGGCACACTTCGTAGATTGCTTAAATATTTGAAGCCGCACCGTGCTCAGATCATCGCCGTTATTGCTATGGCCGTGCTGAGTACGATATTTAGTATTATAAGTCCGAAGATTATGGGGAAGGCAACTACCGAGCTGTTCGAAGGAATTAAAGGCAAGTTGATGCATGTTGCTGGAGCACATATCGATTTTGGATATATATGGAGGATTATTCTATTCCTGCTTGTACTCTATATCATCAGTTCCGGATTCACTTATATTATGCAATTATTAATGGCTGGGGTATCGCAGAAGACGGTCTACGATCTTCGGCGGGATGTTAATGATAAGCTGGGCAGACTGCCGCTTAAATACTTCGACTCTCGTACAAATGGGGAAATTCTAAGCCGTGCCGTGAATGACGTGGATAACATCAGCACCACGCTCCAGCAGAGCTTAACCCAGCTGATTACCTCGGTACTTACCATCATTGGGGTTATCGTAATGATGCTGACGATCAGCCCTCTGCTGACACTGATCGCTCTGATTACGCTGCCTGTCAGCTTTCTGGCGATCAAGAAGATTAGCGGGAGCTCACAGAAGCATTTTATCGGTCAGCAGCACAATTTGGGAGAACTGAACGGACATGTAGAGGAAATGTATACCGGACACCGGATTATCAAAGCGTTCGGACGTGAGGAGAAGTCGATCGAGAAGTTCGATCAGATCAATGAGCGGTTATATGAATCCGGTTGGAAGGCCCAGTTCATCTCGGGGTTAATCATGCCGATCATGAGCTTCATTGGAAATATCGGCTATGTCCTGATCAGTGTCATTGGCGGGATCATGGTCACTCGTAAAGCGATGGACATCGGGGATATTCAGGCCTTCATCCAGTATGTACGCCAGTTCACGATGCCGATTACACAAACCGCCAACATTGCTAACATCATTCAATCTACAGTCGCTTCGGCTGAACGGGTATTTGAGCTGCTCGACGAGGAGGAAGAAGTACCGGAGGCGACGCGGCCTGTGGAGCTTGCTGAAGTCCGGGGAGATGTAGCTTTCGAGCACGTAAGCTTCGGATACAATGACCAGCAAATGCTGATTGAGGATATGAACATAGATGTTAAGCAGGGACAGACGATTGCCATTGTCGGACCGACTGGGGCGGGCAAGACCACCCTCATTAATCTGCTTATGCGCTTCTACGAAGTGAATGAAGGCCGAATTACCGTAGACGGGGTGAATATTACCGACTTCAAGCGGGGGAATCTGCGTAACTTGTTCGGGATGGTTCTTCAAGACACCTGGCTCTTTAACGGGACAATTCGGGACAACATCGCGTATGGCCGTATTGGAGCTACGGAAGAGGAAGTCGTTGCAGCTGCCAAGACTGCGCATGCGGACCACTTCATCCGCACGCTGCCTGATGGATATGATACGATTCTCAATGAAGAAGCCTCGAACATATCCCAGGGCCAGAAGCAGCTCCTCACCATTGCCCGCGCCATTCTCGCCGATCCATCCATTCTGATTCTGGATGAAGCGACAAGCAGCGTGGACACCCGGACCGAGGTGCTGATTCAGAAAGCGATGAATGAGCTGATGAAGAACAGAACCAGCTTTGTCATTGCCCATCGTCTATCGACCATCCGGGATGCGAGTCTGATTCTGGTAATGAATCACGGTAAAGTCATTGAGAAGGGTACACATGAAGATCTGCTGCATAAGGGCGGCTTCTACGCCGACCTCTATAACAGCCAGTTCAATAACAGAAGCGCTCAAGAGGTTGCAGGCTAACGATGGGATTATGCATAAACAAACAGCAAGTTTCCAAGGTACTGGAGACTTGCTGTTTGGCGTTTATGGCCTATGTCGGTTTGTCTTAAGAGAATGGGTGAGCATAAGCCGATGATTAGAGTTCGGGTCATGCTGAATGCAACGTTCTGTTCGTGGAGCATCTCACAAAACACCCTCTTAGGCTAGGCACGGATACGTATTATTACAGCCACCATTATGATGAGGAAGGGCTGGCAACCGCATCGGGTTCCAAAGTGCGTGGTGCTGCTTTGCCCTTAATCATGAGCGAAACGAAAATAGCCAGTACCGCGAACGAGAACGCAACAATATAGCCATGATTGATAGCTGTTCCCAGTGAATCCTGAAGCGTATGGATCCAGGGTGCAGGAAGTGAACCTTTGGCATTCATGATTAGCTGCGGATTTGCGAGTGAATCTACTTTGTCAGAAGGGATGTGCGCCGAAGCCGCTTTTCCTTCAAGAATGGACTTGAATTGGTTGTTGACTACAGTAGCTGTAATTGAAGTTCCAACGACCGCGCCGATGTTGCGCCAGAAACCGCCCAGAGAAGAAGAAAGACCGATGTATTCCGGGCTTACATTTTGGGCGATGCCCATTTGGGAAATGCTCATGAGTGGCCCTATGGAGCAGATGCCCATCACGATCATAATGGAGATCATGTACCAGGAGCTTGCCGAATGACTTGCTGTCATAAGGAAATATATCGCTACGGCGCCTAGTAGAGACGATCCCCCGAGCAAAGCACGGTAGGAAAGCTTGAACATGAGTCCGCCGGCCAGAATAGCACCTACCAGGAGGGAAAGCATGAGCGGGGTCAAAAGAGAGTTGGAGTTCTTTTGCCCCAAGACAGCAACAGAGAAAATAGGTATGTACGTGATCGCCGAGAACATAACCACGCCCTGAATAAAGGACAGGATACTGATCCCACGGACCACGGAGTTTTTATAGATGGCCAGCGGCAGGATCGGCTCCTTGGCTTTCATTTCCGTAATAATAAACAGAACGATACCTACAAGGCTTATAGCGAACAGTCCGAGAACTTGCCAAGAGCTCCAGGCATAGTCTTTCCCGCCCCAATTAAGGGCCAGCATCAGGGATATCGTGGAGACCACCAGCAGAAAGGTGCCGAGATAATCGATCGACGGTTTTTTGGCCGCTTTAGACTCCTTGACAGCGAACAGCAGGAGCAAGAACGAGATTACGCCGAGTGGAACATTAATATAGAAACACCAGCGCCAGCTTAGGTGTGTCGTGATGTAGGTGCCCAGCTGCGGTCCGAACACGGAGGAAATCCCGAATATTCCGGCAAATACTCCGGTAAGCTTAGCTGCTTGTTTTTGATCCGGAAATGCGGCATAGATAATGGAGAAGCTGATCGGGAACAAAGCGCCTGAACCAATTCCCTGAACCGCACGAAATGCAATCAGTTCACCCATCGTATGAGCCTGACCGCACAAGGCAGACCCGATTAGAAAAAAGGCAATGCCGATCAGATAGAATAGTTTTCTACCCAGGATATCGGACAGCTTGCCAAAAATCAGCATCGTGCTGGTCGAGGCCAGCATGTAAGCTGTAAATACCCAGCTCATCGATTCGAATCCGCTCAAATCCTGAATTACACTGCTGATGCAGGCTGAGACGATCGTGTTGTCCAGCGATGCCATCAAGAGTCCTAACGCCATGGCAAATACTACAATGGAGCCTTTTGCTTTGAAAGGTTTACTCACATCCATTCCCCCTACCAAATATACCGTGAAATAATAGTTGTTTCATTTCTTCGATGACTTGATCTTGACCTTTTCCATCTGTAATGGACGGTCTGCTCGCGATGAGGTGAGATATCGTCAGAACTCCGCTTGCGAACAACAGTGCTTGCAGCATCGGGTTTCCTTCCGGAATTTCCCCTCTGTCCATGGCAGATTTAAACCGCTCTACCGTTGGCCTATTAAAACGATTAAAGAAGGCTTGCTGCATTTCCTGAGCGTTGTCGGGGAACACATGGCTTAAATCCTCCGGCAGCATTTTATAGACCAATGGATATACCGGCTTCTCGAAGGCTGAGGAGAGCAGGAAATGAATGAAGGCCTCAAGCGACTGCTCCAGATTTCTTTCCTCTGAAGTCTGTGCCTGCGAGAATTGAAAGGCCTCTTCCATAAGAGCGTTGAACACATACTGAAAAAGCTCAATCTTGCTCTTGAAGTAGTAGTATAGCAGCCCTTTCGCGAGGCCGGCCTCCTTCGCAATATCATCCATCTGGGTCCCCAAAAAACCTTTGGATGCATATACACGAATGGTTGCATTTTTAATTTCATTTATCCGTTCTTCACGAATCTTCTGGTTGTCTTCTTTTGATCGCGGCATATTGCCTCCTTTTTTTGACTTAACTTTAAGTCAATCATAAACACAGCCAATTCGAATGTCAACATATTCCTGTGACTTTAATTATTAAAGGAGTGGAATGAGCTATAGAACAGTCTAGATGTTGAAGTTAAGAATGAAATTTTTTTCTTGGGTTGCGCAAACCCAGAGTGGGTATATATAATATGACTTGGAAATGACCGACGGGTCATTCGTGTTGAAATCTCGAATTAGAATTTTCTGATTTTAGAAATGATCGAATAATTAGGAGGGAACATAAGTGGATCAGCAGAAGAAAGGCTTCGGCGCCTGGGTCTCGGGTCGGCGTGGCAAATGGATCATGCTGGGGGTATGGGTGATCCTGGCTGCGGTTCTGAGCGTAATATGGCCGGGAGTGAACAAAGAGGAGATTAACAATTCTCCGAATTTATCGGACAGCAAGCCGTCGGTTCAGGCCGAAGCGGTAGCAAGCCGTGAATTTCCTACAGGGGAGGGTGTACCGGCCATCATCGTGTGGCATCGGGAGGGAGGCCTGAAGGATGAAGATTTGGTACATATTCAGAAGCTCACAGAGCAGGTGGAGAAGTCACCACTGCCTGAGATGACCTTCATAGTACCGCTGCATAAAGCGCCGCTGCCTGCGCTGAAGGCGGAGTTGTCCAAGGACGGCAGCACACTGGCTGCACCAATTGTATTTAGTAAGTCCGCGGAGACGGATCAGCTCAAGACGAGCCTGGATGAGTTCAAGAGTCAGGCCGTCTCGGAGTTCGGCAGCGATCCTTTTGCGGTAGAGAACACCGCTGGCGGGGAGATGACAGCCAGAGTCACAGGACCTGTTGGAATCTCGATTGATGCGACCGGATTGTTCAAGAATGCAGACTTCTCGCTGCTCTTGTCGACCGTAGTGCTGGTTCTTGTCATTCTGCTTCTGATCTATCGTTCTCCCATTCTGGCGCTAATTCCGCTTATTGCAGTGGGGTTCGCCTATGGCGTAGTCAGCCCTGTTCTTGGGATTATGGCTCACAAAGGATGGATCGTGGCCGACTCGCAGTCGATATCCATTATGACGGTACTGCTGTTCGGCGCTGGAACAGATTATTGCCTGTTCCTGATCTCCAGGTTCCGTCAGCTGCTCCATGAAGAAGGCAGCAAGAGTAAGGCCCTGCTTCGGGCCATTACAGGCTCTTCCGGGGCGATCGCCATGAGCGGATTCACGGTGGTTCTGTCCCTGTTCGCTCTACTGCTTGCCGAATATGGATCTTACCACCGGTTTGCTATACCGTTCAGTATTTCAATTCTCATTATGGGAATTGCCAGCCTCACGCTGGTGCCGGCTCTGCTTGCCATCTTCGGACGGGTATCCTTCTGGCCGTTCATTCCGCGTACACCGGAAATGGAACAGGAGCGCGCCCGTGCAAAAGGTAGATCCGTACGGGAGCGGAAGCCGGGCAAAATGCGGATAGGCAGCTTTGTCGTACGCAGACCGTGGGCAGTTATGATTACCGCGGTTCTCGTGCTCGGTGTACTCGCCGCATTCTCTTCACAGATCAAATTTACCTATGACATTTTATCCTCATTTCCGAAGAACATGGCTTCCAGAGAAGGGTTCGATATCATCGGTAAGCAGTTCTCGAAGGGGGAGCTTGCTCCGGTTAAATTGATGGTGGATACGAAAGGCAACCATACGGATCTTGCTGAGAAGCTGGGAGCCCTGGATTATGTAGATAAGGTTGGCGAGCCTCAGAAGGGCAAGATGAACCCGCAGATTATTGCCTATGACGTCCAGTTCAACCTGAATCCTTATTCCATGGAAGCTATGGATCATATTCCGGACCTGCGTCTCGTCGCTGAGCAATCCCTTAAGGCGGCAGGCGTGTCCGCGCCAGATCAATCCGTCTGGATCAGTGGAGCTACTGCAACACAGTATGACACCAAAGTCACTGGTGACCGCGATACACGCATCATCATTCCTGTTGTCATTGGCCTAATCACCCTGCTATTGCTCATCTATCTGCGCTCTGTGGTAGCCACCATGTATCTGGTGCTTACAGTCATTCTGTCGTATTTCTCGGCGCTTGGACTAGGGTGGATTATTCTTCACTATGGAATGGGAGCAGACGCCATTCAGGGCGCGATTCCGCTCTATTCCTTCGTCTTCCTGGTGGCACTGGGTGAGGACTACAATATCTTCATGATCTCAAGCATTTGGGAGAAAAGAAAGCATATGCCGCTCAAAGAGGCGATCCGGCAAGGAGTCAGCGAGACCGGCTCCGTGATTACCTCAGCCGGCATTATACTGGCCGGGACGTTCGCGGTTCTCGCGAGCCTGCCGATCCAGGTGCTCGTTCACTTCGGCATCATCACAGCCGTCGGCGTGCTGCTGGATACCTTCATCGTGCGGCCGTTCCTGGTTCCGGCCATTACTGTTCTTCTCGGCCGCTGGGCATTCTGGCCGGGCAAGCACGAGCGGACGGCGGAGCGGGCTGGGTCCGCCGCAGAGCGAGGGATGTAAGTAGCGTACGCAGCAACAAACAAGGCGCCCCGTTACCGGGAGCGCCTTGTTTGTGTGTATTCTTTTTAACCTAACCCGTTACTTCGCCAGCAAGTATACACCCACCAGGATTACGGCAACACCCGCAATCTTGGTCATAGTAATCACTTCACCAAAGATGAAGTAAGCAGCAACCATCGCGAAGACGTAAGCCAGACTCTGCATCGGGTAGGCTACCGTAAGCGGCAGCCGGTTCAGCACCGCGAACCAGAGCAGTGTAGCAATTCCGTATAAGGCAAGCCCGCCGAGAATAGTCGGGGAGAAGATCAGCTTGGCCCATTGTCCCATACCGGACAGGCCACCATTCTTCTGCAGGCCGATCTTGAACAGAATCTGCCCGGTAACCAGCAGCAGAATGTTGCCGAGCAGGTAGGCGTAACTAATCATCTTGTCCATGACGGGACTCCTTTTCTTTGCGGATCGTCAGCTCTTGTGTCAGTCTGAGTACTTGATTGGAGAGCTTCGTCACCACTAGCGTCAAGTGAAGAATGAAGGCGAAACAGAAGAGCAGCCCGAACAGGAACAGCATGGCAGGCGCATATTTGACACCGAGCCAGGAAGCAATTGTCTCAATAAACCGGACGTTAAGCGAAATGATGAACAAGAGAACCCCGAACAGAATCCAGAGCAGGGAGTACTGCTCCTTCAGCTTCTGGTGGCGAACCAGCTCAAGAACAATAGCAAGGAACAAGAAGGATAGAATTACTGACAGGAAGTAGATAGTCACCCGATCTCACCGGCTTTCGGTTTATCATAGCGGACCGCACTCATTAGCACAGAGAGCGTAACCTTAATCATATAATATACGGATTTGATTGGTGTAATCGATGACTTCCCGGTCTCTCTGGAGCGCATTTCGGTGGAGACCTCCGTAATCCGGCAGCCTCTGCGCTTCAGGTATACGATCGATTCAACTTCAGGATAATCCATCGGATAATAGTTGGAATACAGATTTATCACTTTGCGTCCCGCTGCACGGAAGCCGCTGGTTGTGTCCGTGAATTTCTGACGGGTCACCAGGGTCACCAGCTTGGAGAAGAAGATGATGCCGACCCGGCGTGCACTCGACGAGCGGTAGGATGTAGCTTCCACGAACCTTGAGCCGATCACGAGATCGTGATCAGATGCTTTGGCTATCAGCTTGGGCAGTTCCTCGGCAGGGTGCTGACCGTCCGCATCCATCTGGATAGCGACATCATAGCCATTATTGCGGGCGTACATATAGCCGGTCTGCATGCCACCTCCGATTCCCACATTAAAAGGCATAGTCAGCACATGTGCTCCCGCTTCCAGTGCCAGCGCCTCGGTACGATCTGTGGACCCGTCGTTCACGACGACAATGTCCGCCTCTGGCGCATGTTTGTTAATATCACGGATAACCCGCACAATACTTCCTTCTTCGTTATATGCCGGAATAATGATGAGTATCTTCATCGGATGCCTGTTCCTCCCTGATTTGCGTTAAGCAATGGTTCTTTTTGTCTCATAACAATAAATTGGTCAATCAGATAAGCAGCAAATAAGAACAATATGATCTCATTAGGATAACCATAACGGTTAAAGGCTACGAATGGCTGATAGATCAGTGTGAAATAAGCCAGCGTAAGCAGCAGCGGCAGCATTCGCTTCATCGGGTGCTTGATCAGTGCCCAGACGAGTCCTATCATACTTACCGCCATCATAATCATTTGAAGCACGTTCATCACCGGACGGGTGATCGGCCAGAAAGGCCGGGAATAGAACGGATGAATATACAGCTCGACCCATCTGCCTAAAGTATACCAATAAATATAATTCAGCGGGTCATGCACAAAGCCGTATTTGATAATGTCGATGCCTTTGGTGACCGCAGCGCTGTCCGCCCCCTGGAAGATCGTCTTCGGATCATACTCCGGGTGCTCCGTGAAGAATCCGGCAGGAGGCAGCGCCCCATGAATTCGGGTTCCCAGCAGGAAGGGGCTTCCTCCCGAGTTGGTGAACAGAATGAACTTGTCAAAGGTGATCATATTCCGTATCCACCAAGGCAGGAGGCACAGTATGTAGACTACAGCCATGGCTGTTAAATATCTAACGATTTCCTTCCAAGGTGTCCGCTGTTTCCACCATAGAATGAAGAAGATGGCCGGATACAAGGTCGCGTGCGGCTTGAAGTATGCGGCAATGGCTACAAGCAGACCTATGAGAATATACCAGACAGTCTTACGTTTATCCATTGCGACAAAAGCCAGACAGATCAGCAGCAGCTGAATCGTACGGAACGTGGTTTCGGACAAGATGCTGCCCGAGGAGAAGTAATCCGGCGGATAGACGACGCAGATCGCTGCGGTGATCAAGGCAATTCGGGTATTAAATACGCGGCGGCCAATAATAAAGATCAAATAGACGGAGAAAGCCTGCATGACACACTGAAGAATACGGAAGGCATTAATGCCCACATCATCTTGTCCAAAAATAGCCATGACGCCTGCCAGCAGAATCGGCATTCCCGGCATAATGAAAGCAGATGGCTGCTCGCCTGTATTATAGGCAAGTATCCCCTGATTCAGCAGCAGCTTGGCGCTGTGAATGTACTTTACGTCGTCATTGTTGCGTTTAATCAAATCGCCGAGCAGAAAGTAATTGTTATAGCTCAATACAATGATACAGGAGAGAACGAGCACGAGCGCGATGCACACCGCAAGAAACCGTTTTGCAGGACGGCTGACTTCGGATAAAGAGAACAATTTATTTTCAACCCCACTCTATAATATATGGAAAATTACAGGATTTACCTAAGTAGTCCATTGTCCATGTTATCGCAAATTCCGTGAAAGTTCCATGCTTATCTTTCAAACGTTTTATAATTGTAAAAAGTTACTGTAGGCTTATGCCGCCCACGCAGATCATGGCTCTAGCTGCTGGGCAGCCTGGATCCACTCCTCCAGCGTTGAGGCCGAGTCCACCGCCCCGCAGTTGATCGCCTCCCATAAGTACAGGCCGGCAATGGCCCCATAGGGTGTCCATAAGTGGGATATCTGCTCCAGATACTTCTTATCCTTCCGTTCTTCCAGGCCGTAGAGCCATTTGGCTGCGCGCTGCAGACCCGCATCCCCGGCGGATACTACATCGTACCTGGCCATGGCAAAAATGAGGAACATTTCCGCTGTCCATTTGCCGATTCCTTTTACAGCTGTAAGCGCAGCGATAATTTCATCATTGGTCATGGAAGGGAAGAGGGCGAAGTTCAGCTCTCCGGACAGAACCCGGCTGCACAAATCACGCAGGTAAGTAACCTTAGAGGCGGACAGACCCGCTGCCCGCAGCGCCTGATCCTCCTGCTGGTGAATGGCTTCCGGTGTGAATTCTCCCGTCAGCTCAAGCACACGACCGCGGATCGTAGCCGCAGCCTTCACGGAAATCTGTTGACTAATAATCGATCTGACCAGCGATACGAAGGGATCGTCCTCTACGCGAATGTTAAGGGCTCCAATTCTTCGGATCAGCTCACCGAGGCGGGGATCAGATATACTTAGCGCAGCAGCTCTAGGGTCTAGCATATCGAATTTCATGTCAGCCGCCTCCATCAATTTAGGGTAAGGTGAACTCCGGCGATGCCGTTTCTAACAACCTAAAGAGAGGGCTGCAGATCACCCTGCAACCCTCTTCATGTCATCCGTCTATACTTAGTACCTTTATTTTAGCTGGATTGCGAAAGTATTTCAAGCACGCTCACCGCGGGTTAACGTGTACACTTCATCCCTGACGGGTAGTTGGCTTTGGTGCTGAACTGCTGCTCCAATGCCTTCATTATGAGCAGAACTTGATCTTCCCGATTCGGCCTGCCGATGATCTGCACACTGATCGGCAGACCGGCGGAGCTCGCCTCAAGCCGGGCGAGTGCCTGGGTAAGCTTGTCTCTGGGAGAGACCTTGCATGCCGAGGTCCTTCCTGGTGTTAAGATGAAGAGTGTGATCTGAAGAAAATATATCGGTGTGATATATTGTGTCAATTTGTTGTTTTATAGATGTTTTTTTGGGGTAATAGTTAGTTTATTGTTCTAAATCCCCTTGATTTACATTATAATAGGCATAATAAGCCTACTTTAATTGGTAAATCATGAAGAAATAAGGGGAGTATATTGAACAGAACGATTGCGAAGCAAATTTTTGATGAGCTGGTGGCGAGAACAGGCAGTCAAGTCACCGTCCGCATTCGGGGCCGGTTCCCCGGTGGCCGGAACGTGGGCGGCAAATATAGCATGAATGAACACGGCATTACGATGTACCTGGATGAGATTAAGAAGCAGTGTCTGAATATTTTCGGATCACTGGAACGATATGAGGAAGTGCTAAGGATAGTTTTTGCCCATGAGCTAGGTCATTCAGCAGACATCCATCTGTCAATGCTTTCCGATCAATTCGATATGTGTGAGGATGAGCTTGAGCGGAAGAAGATTGCTTTGCTGATTGAGGAGAACGCTTGGCATTATGCAGAGGAGATTCTCCCCGAGGTGGATCAAAGTGTGCTGCAGACCATGATCTATGTCTCGCTTCAATCATACCGGGAAGCTATTGCACAAGAAATTGCTTAATGAATCAGCATGAAGAAGGAGGGCGCCCCCGGGCGTCCTCCTTCTGTATGTGCGCCCAGCATAGGCGTCACCTCTAGGGTGAAAATCCCGAACGGGGGCTGGCGAATGTTTACTTTCTCGTTCTCTGGAACTTTGTTAACCTCTAGGACCCGCATGTACGGTGGTATGAGGTGACGGAGGTTAGTCTCTAATTCCGAATGTTAATAGTGCCAGATTCTACGCGAGCCTTGATTACATCGGTCGTTGTCCGCGGTGAATCAGGAACATTTACCATTCCCGACTCTGCTTGTGCGTCGTAGAAACCTTTGAAGTCCGGATTGGCCTCTACATCAATAGTACCTGATTCAGCTTCCAGATCAAGCTTTGTGGATTTCTGATCCTGAATTCGGATGTTGCCTGATCCCGTCTTCAAGCTGCCGTTCCCCACCCAATGATCAAGCTCAAGATTACCTGATTCTGCGCTGAGTACAACATCAGCTTGAACCCTCTCCGCTGTAATAATTCCCGAATTTACTGATGCATGCAGAGTCTTGGCTTTGACAGAACTCAGTTTGATAACGCCTGAACTGCCCGAAATATTAATTTGATCAGCCTGAGTTCCCTTGAACTCTACATCGGATGAGTCCAGAGTAGCCTCAACCATGGCCAGTTCGGCTGGATCGGATAAGGCGACGATCATATGCTGCTGGGTAGATTGGAAATTCACGTTAAAGAACCGAAATTCGAAATTATTTTGCAGGTCAAGCTCAAGTCTTCCTCCACTCACGTTGACGTGGCCAAGCTTATTGATTACATTCTGATTCATGTTTCCCGAGAGTTCCACGTAATTGCTGCCATCCTGGCTCTGGATGAATTCCGCTTCAATAGAAGCGGAACTGGTGTTGATCACAAGCTCTTTGAGTTCCCCAGCGCTGAAGGTCCACTTCTTATGGTAAGAAGGAAGCTCGTCACCGAACGCGAACTTCTGTGCAGCCATTCCTCCGATTCCAATGATCATAAGAAGGATGGCTAACGCAATAAATTTTTTCATGATTATGCATCTCCTTTGGCAAGGTGGTAGTTCCAGCTGAGGTATTTCCGCGTTGTAAACAACACGCTCTTAAGTAGACCGAAGGAACCTATACCAAGCAGGATTCCGAAGCCAACCATAAAAATGCTCGCGAACCATTTGGCCGGCGACACGCTGTGGAATACCATATCCAGAGCTAGAAGTGCAGGGCTAACAATTCCCGCCAAAGCCCCCGCCATAATGGAGATTACCAATGCCCAGAAGGCAATCATCAGCGGACCGAGCACGATATTCATGAAGAACATACCAATCAGGATGAACACCTGGGCTGTAACGCTTCTTCTCTCGCGCTGTGCGGGAGCGGCTGCATGCTGCTGCCGTGGCTTCTTGGGGTCATGGTACCAGTACACGGGCTCCTGTGTGACGAACCGTTCTCCAAGCGCCTCCTTAGCAAGCTCATGCGGGTCACCAAGTTCGCTTACGATTTCTTCTTCCGATTTCCCATTTTGCTTGCCGAAGGCGAAATGGGCTTCATAATCCTCAAGCAGTTCAAGCTTTTCTTCCGGAGGCAGCTGGGATAGCTGCGCATTTAGCTGGGTAAGAAATTCATGTTTTTTCATAATAGTGGCCCTCTCTCGATTAATCTCGATACGCTGTATACGAATTGCTTCCATTCGGTGACTAATGTCTTCATGTGGGTTTCACCGGTTGATGTAAGCTTGTAATATTTCCGCGGTGGCCCTCCAGTGGATTCCTGCAGATATGTGGTGCAGTATCCATCGTTGACCAATCTGCGAAGCAGCGGATATAGAGCGCCCTCGGCGACTTCAATATGCTCGGATACGGATTGGGCTAGTTCATATCCGTAGCGGTCACGCTCATGTATGAGCACAAGCACGCACAACTCCAGAGCACCTTTCTTGAATTGGATGCTAATATCCAAGGGACATCCCCTCTTTTTCATGTGTGGTGTAATCCTTAGTACTGAACATTAATTAGTATCTGAGCTAAATAGTATCATGCACTACTGAACAATGCAACATACTGATTATAATTTAATAATTCCGTAAGATTTGACGGCTTGCAATTTTGGCGGGAGTGAGGACGTTATAGAGGTTATGGTTGGTGCAGTCTATTCCTTGGAGGCCAAGGATCTGGAGGAACTGACAGGTCTAACCTATACAGGCCGGAAGGATCAGCGGGATAAGAAATATGGAGATAAGGCTGCCAATTAAGGAATTGAGCAATGGATATGGGCAAAATAAAATGACGTACACACGAACCCGTGCTGTACGTCATTTTAGTTAGTTACCTTAGGTCAGCATTCCAGCTTAATGCTGTGAATCATAAGGCTTCAGCGGCTCCTTGGCCGGGCCTTCAATAACCTCACCCTTATGATCGAACCGGGATCCGTGGCACGGACAATCCCAAGTGCGCTCACCCTCATTCCAATTCACCTCACAGCCCATATGCGTGCAGGTGGCATCAACAATGAACAGCTTGCCGTCTTTGTCCTTGTAGGCAGCGGCCTTTTTCCCCAGGTGGCGAACCAGACTTCCTTCATCGGGCTGAAGGTCTTCCGCCTTGCGGTGGATGATATCTACCTTACCAGCGATAAGCTCCTTGGCAACATTAGAGTTCTGCACAACAAGATTCTTGATGCTTGGATCAGCCTTGAATCTTGATGGGTCGAACAGTTCCGTATATCTGTTCTCCCGGTTCAGAATTAAATCCCTTATGAGAAGCGCGGACAGGGTTCCGTTTGTCATTCCCCATTTGGCGAATCCGGTCGCTACGTAGATATTCGGATGATTGCCGTTAAGTCGCCCGATGTAAGGGACCTCATCCAGGGTGATCAGGTCCTGTGCGGACCAGCGGTAAGGAATCCGCTTTGCACCAAGTAACTCTCCTCCAAATAGCTCTAAATTCTCATAATATTTAATGGTACACAGCCCTTGCCCCGTCTTGTGGTTCTCTCCGCCGACAATAACGACGTCACGCCCATCCATCTTGGCTGAACGCAGTGATCTTGTCGGAGATCCGGCACTTAAATACATCCCCCCGGCATAGGAGGTCTCCGGCTCGATGGCCACGGCGTAGGATCTTTCGGCATGAAGGCGGGCGAAGAAGAGGCCGCCCCCGTCATAGAAGGGGAAATGCGTAGCTGCAACAACCTGATTACATTTAAGTGTATGCCCGTCCGAGGTCTTCAGGTGGAGGATTCCGTTCTCCTCCTGAATCTCACCGCTAAGGGTTGTCTGCTCATATATCTTACCGCCGTGTGTCACGATGTAATCGAGCATAGTTACCAAATAGTGAAGCGGATGGAACTGGGCCTGATCCGGCACCTTAATAGCCCCCTGGACTACAAGGGGAATCGGTACGGATTCGGTCCATTCTCCGGGCAGGCCGAGCTTCTCATAAGCTTCCCATTCCTTCTGAAGCTGGTTGAGGGAATCATCAGAATCGGCGTACAGATAGGCATCCTGTTTCTCAAGATCACAATCAATACCATGCTCGGCGACGGTTCGCCGGATAAACTCCAAAGCTTCATGATTGGCATCGTGATACCGCCGGGCCTGATCCTCGCCAAAATGATGAAGCAGTTTGTCATATATCAACCCATGCTGTGTCGTAATCTTTGCTGTTGTGTAGCCGGTTGTGCCTTCAAGCACCCGGTTCATGTCGACCAGGGTAACCCTTACCCCCTCTTTGGCGAGTAAGTATGCCGTTGTAATGCCGGAAATTCCTGCTCCGATGACCGCAACATCGGTATATATCGTCTCCTGTAATTTATCGAAGGTTGGAAGATCCGTTGTGCTTCTCCACAGAGACTCAGGGAATCTGGGGAGATCACTGTGCGGTGGAATGGAACTGTTCATGAACATTAGCCTCCTATCAAATGGCAATACCTTGGTATTCATTTATTACCATTTCTCAGGCATTAGAAACGGATATCCTCCAAAGCGGTGGTTGCCCGGATCAGATTCGGCAGGCGGAGGGAGGACTTCTGGCGCCCGTAAAGCTCGTATAATAGGGCCCCTCGAAGTAAATAATGGAATTAAAGAGCATGAAAGGAATAGGAGGCATCCATGAATCGCAGCAGGACATCCAGAAGGGGCGGAAGGAACATCCGCAGTTATACAGTGGAACCAGTACCGCAAAAAAGTAACGAGGATTCCCCCAAGGCGGGCTTCCCAGCCTCAGGTGAACTGGACCAGATACTCGACCGGATAAGACAGGATTTCGGGGATAGCTCGGATATTGTGATCCGCAGACTGGTGATTGGACATAAGACAACCAAGCTTGCTGCCCTGGTCTATATGAATGGGCTGGTGGATCACAAATCGGTTAACGAATTCGTGACAAGCTCTTTACTGGATACAACCGAGACGGAACCTGATTCGAATGATGCTGAAGGATGGATTCAGTTCCTTTTAAATAGGGCGCTTACCTCGGGGGAAGTCCAGGTTATAACCGAATGGAAGGATATGCTCCTGTCTATTTTGTCAGGGAACTCAATTATTGTTCTGGGTGGATGCGAGAAGGTGATATCCGTGGGTACCCAGGGGGGAGAAGCCCGTTCCGTTACAGAGCCTACCTCTCAGCTGGTCGTTCGGGGTCCCAAGGACAGCTTCGTGGAGTCTGTAGTCACGAATGTGTCACTTATCAGACGCAGAATTAAATCTCCGGATGTACGGCTGGAGAACATGAAGATCGGCAAGGTCACCAATACCCGGGTGTCGATCATGTACATTCAGAATATTGCCGAGAAGCGGCTGGTGGAAGAAGTGCGCCGAAGACTCGAGAGTATTGATACTGACTCCATTCTTGAATCAGCCTATATCGAGGAATTTATCCAGGATCATACATTTACCCCTTTCCCAACCATCTTCAATACAGAACGGCCGGATGTGGCTGCAGGAAATCTCCTGGAAGGCAGGGTAGTGCTAATTATTGACGGGACTCCATTCGCATTAATCATGCCTGCGGCATTCCCTCAGTTCTTCCATTCAGCTGAAGATTATTCTCAGCGGTATGATATTAGTATCCTTATGAGATTGGTTCGCTTTGTGAGCTTTATTGTTCTGATTCTCGGACCAGCGGTCTATATTGCGCTGACTACCTTTCACTATGAAATGATTCCGACGCAGATGCTGATCAGTCTGATGGCCCAGCGTGAAGGAGTCCCTTTTCCGGCTTTTGTAGAGGCGGCTCTGATGGAGACAGCCTTCGAAATCCTTCGGGAAGCCGGTGTACGCATGCCGCGGGCGATTGGCCAGACCGTATCCATCGTAGGTGCCCTGATTCTTGGACAGGCGGTTGTGGAAGCCGGAATCATCACACCCGTTATGGTCATTGTAGTTGCGCTGACAGGGATTGCGAGCTTTGCAATTCCTGCCTACAATCTGTCCATTGCCGGGCGGCTGGTCCGCTTTTTCTTCATGATTCTTGCCGGAATGTTCGGTTTCTACGGAATCACACTGGGCCTCATTGTGCTGGTCGCCCATCTGAACAGCTTACGGTCCTTCGGTCTGCCGTATTTGACTCCGCTAAGTCCATTCGTGCTGTCCAGTCAGAAGGATACTATTCTCATCTTTCCTTTTTGGGCGCTGCGAAAGAACGAATCGGCGTCGAATTCAGGTTCTTCGCAGGGCGGCAAGCAGGCCGGACAAAGCTCTGGGCAGAACCAGAACCAGAACCAGAACCAGAACCAGAACCAGAACCAGAACCAGAACCAACCCCTTACACCTAATGATGAGCGAAAGGCGGAGAATAAGCTTCAGGTCGAGCCACTTGGTAGTGAAACAGGTGGGAAGCCAGGCAGGTGGGGTAAGGCCATTCACGAGCTGCCAGGTGATGACAGCTCGAATTCTTCCAATACTAAAGGGGGAGGAAATCAGACATCATGATCAGAAGATGGATTGGGCTAGTAGGTCTGGCGGCGGTCTTACTGTTTCTCTCCGGCTGCTGGGACAGTATCGAGCTGAACAGGCGGGCAGTGGTATCGGGTATGGGCATTGACATCCAGCATGGAGAGAAGCCGAAGTATAAGGTGTCCCTTCAGGTTATTATTGCCGATGAGATCTCCGGAAAATACAGTCGCGGCGGCTCTCCAGTCTCCGTATACCACGGTGAGGGCAGAACGATATTTGAAGCGGTTCGTGAAGCCTCGCGTAAAGTTCCGAGGTATCTCTCCTTGGGACATATCAATGCTCTAATTTTTTCTGAAGAGCTTGCGAGGTCGGGAATTAAGGATGTGCTGGATTATATGGAGCGCGATGCCCAGATCCGAACGACTTCCCAGGTGTACCTGGCGAAGGGACAGGAGGCATCGGATATCGTGAATATTATGACCCCCATCGGCAAGATCCCATCCAGTGATCTGGCTCAGAAATCACAGGCATCGTCCAGGCTGCTGGGCGACAATTACCGGGTTGAAATTGATGATGTAATCCGTGCGCTGCAGATACCTGGTGGGGGTCCTATTATCAATGGAGTCCGAATTGATGGAGATCTCCAGACTGCACCCACCAAGTCCAATATTGAGCAGGTTAACATACCTGCAATCCTTCAATTGGAGGGAGTTGGTATATTCGCTGGAGATAAATTGATGACCTGGATGAATCCGCACCAAAGCCGGGGGCTCATCTGGGTGAGCGATAAAATAAAACAAACAGCTCTGGTAACCGGATGCGCGGATAAGAAGGGGCTGGTTGCTTTTGAGATTATCCGTTCGCGAACCAAAGTGAAGGCTCAGCTTAAAGATCCGGAACACCCGGTGATTAAGATCTCGGTTATGCCGCAAGCCTCAATAAAAGAACTGAATTGTGATCTGGACGTTAGGAAGGACGCTGTATTGAACCAGCTCGAGCAGGAACTTAACAAATTAATTGAACAAGAAATGCAGTCTGCGGTAGAAGAGGCTAAGAAGATCAAGAGCGATGTATTCGGTTTTGGTTCAGTGGTTGAACGTACAAATCCAAAGGTATGGAAATCTCTGAAATCCAGATGGGCAGATGTATTTGCACACATGGACGTAGAGTACAATGCCCAGACCGTGATTCGGTACTCGGGTATGAGAGACCGTTCTTACCGCAGCCAGATCACAAAGGAGGAGGAGTAGCAGAATGGAAAAGAACCGCATAACCTCTTTTCAATTCTTCTCGCTGATGCTCCTGTTCCAGCTTGGAACTTCGCTGGTAGTTAATCTGGGAATGCGGGCTGGAAGAGATGCCTGGATCTCCATCTTCCTTGGGATGGTGTATGGTCTACTGCTCTTCTGGATTTTTACCTTTCTTTATAGATTATTCCCTGGAATGCTCCCAACCGCATATACCCGAAACCTATTTGGAAAGTATGTAGGCTGGGTGATCGGATTAATGTATACAGTGTTCTTTGTCTACCAGACCGGTCGCGATTTGCGCGACGGTGGTGCCCTGGTGCTATCAACGGCACTTAGGCAGACTCCGTTAATTGTTGCAAATGCATTAATGATTATGTCAGTGGCTTATGTCGTACATAAGGGTATTGAGGTACTTGCCAGAACGGCGATTATATTTGCCGTTGTTGTCATTCTCATTGGGAGCTTCAGCACAATTCTGCTTATATTATCCGGGGTTATTGAAATGGAACGGGTTTTCCCGATCCTGGGAAATGGGATTAGCCCCGTACTTGAGACGTTTTATCGTCAAAGCTACGCATTTCCGTTTAGTGAGATTATTTGCTTTTCTATGATCCTGCCTTACTTGGGGAATGCAAAGACGGGAGTAAAGGCTGGCTATATAGCCATCCTGATGTCCGGGATTATACTAAGCTATACCTCGGTCATTAATGTGGCGGTGCTTGGCGTAGATATGGTTCAGCGTTCCCCGCTGCCCTTAATGACGACAATCAGCAAAGCTTCGATATCTGATTTCATCCAGCGTAACGATATTCTTATCGTCATGACCCTGATTATAGATGACTTTTTTAAGGTGGCGGTATACTTCTATGTTGCTCTGATTGGAATTGCCGATTTATTCAAGATTGCTTACCGCAAGCTGATTTATCCGATGGCCCTATTAGTTCTGCTAATTTCATTAGTGGTGGCGAAAAGTCTGCCTGAGCATCTGGAAGAAGGGGCCGTAATCCTGTACCGGATCGACCCTCTGTTCTTTGTAGTCATTCCGCTAATATTATGTGTTGCGGGGTGGATATACAAAATTCGTACTGCTTCCAGGAAAAAAGCGACCTCCAGTAAGGGACAAGTTCAGAGCTCCGAACAATCGCCGGGCGGTCAGCAGGGATCGGATGCAGAACAACCACAGGGCGGTCAGCAGGGATCTGATGCCGAACAACCACAGAGCGGTCAGCGGGGATCGGATGCAGAGCAATCGCAGGACGGTCAGCAGGGATCAGATGCAGAACAACCACAGGGCGGTCAGCAGGGATCGGATGCCGAACAACCACAGGGAGGTCAGCAGGGATCGGATGCAGAGCAATCGCAGGGCGGTCAGCAGGGATCTGATGCCGAACAACCACAGAGTGGTCAACAGGGATCTGTTGTACAGCAGGCATCGAAGGAAGGTCAGCTGTCGGGTTCTGCGCCAGGACCCGACATGGAACAAGCTTCAGTCTCTGACCAAGGGTCCGAGATTGAGCAAACCTCGGGCACAGAAAATCACTGAATCCACACTTCGAGAACTTAGCTGGAACGCTTTTTCCGCATATTCACGATCACTTTAATGAGATCCGGGACAAGCCAGCCTGCAATAAGAACGACAATCATTAATTGCTCTGACCCGGCGACCAGTTGATATTTCATATTACTCAGCGTGTCCTGCCAACGTTGTCCTGAGATGATATCCATCAGCAGCATCATGCCCATGGAGAGGACGTACATCATGGCAACTACAGCATACTTTCTCAACATGAGGATAGGCCTCCTTTAATAACTTGTCTCGTACTAATAGGACTATCTGTAGTATGTGAGGACATAGGAACGGCCATTCAGCCAGGGGAGGTAGATCCATTGACATTTACACATTTTATATTTATACTTATTCTAAATACAATTGAGGGAATGAGTAAGCATGAAATCACTGAACCTAACTACACAGCGCCGGGCTGTTTATGAAGTGGTCCGGAATTCAAATGATCATCCTACGGCTGCCGAAGTTATGAATCGTCTGGTCGAGCAGGGACATAATTTTGCCTACGGTACTGTATATAATTCACTTAGATATTTGACAGATAAAGAAATGATTCGAGAGCTTAAGCTTGGGGAGGCTGCCAGCCGTTATGATGCTAAGCTGGACGACCATCAGCATATCATTTGTGAGGTATGCGGGCGTGTAGATGAAGTGATGACGCAAATTCCGGATGCGTGGAGTGCTGATGTTGCGAAGGAGACCGGGTACGATGTCCATCACGCACATGTCGTATTTGGGGGGGTATGTGCACAATGTCTTCAGAAGAAATGAAGGTAGCTGAGCCCGGCCCGCAGTCGGATTTCTGTCCGGTTACACAGCGGGTGATTGTTGTCAGTCCGCTTCCCCGTGGTCTTCATGAATTGGTACGCGATTTGTCGGACGGCTGCTTCGATGTGATGGTATTCCATCATCTGGAGCAGGGAATTCGGAATGCTCAGTCCGCCGATCTTCTTATTCTTGATCTTACAGCCTACCGTGAACAGGAGGAAGAAGCTGCACTGAAGACCTTGATGATGCAGCATACTGAAGAGATTCCTACCCTTCTGCTTATTAAGGAGTCCATGCTGCCCCGGATGGACGAACGGCTACGTCAGCAGGAGCTGCTTGTATGGCCTGCAAGACCACAAGAGGTTATATATCATGCACAGCGTATTATCCGAACCAGTACTAAGAAAGCACCAGCTTCGCTGCTCCTAAGCGGCACATCACCCGCGATCTTTAAGGATTTGTGGATTGATCGCAAGAAGATGTCCGTCTACCGGAACGGTGCACGGATTGAGCTGACGAAGACGGAATACGATCTGCTGCTGAAGCTTCTGCTTAGTGATGGAGCTGTACTGTCCCGCGAGGATTTGTTAAGTGATATATGGGATACTTCATTTCTTGGCGGAAGCAACGTCGTTGATGTTCATATCAAAAGCTTGCGCAGAAAGCTGGGCGATCGGGCCTCCAACCCGACCTATATAGCTACGGTACGTGGTGTAGGCTACCGAATGGCTGATTAATGATGTTAGGAAACCTGTCATATTTGACAGGTTTTTATTTTTGTTTGTTCAAAAATATGAGGCAATCTGCCGATAAACTATTAAGAGTTCAATGAGAATGAACTATAGAAATGAAGGATAGGAGGCAGACTCTCTTGAAAAAGAAAGAAAAAGAGAAAAAGATAAAGAGTAGTGGAGAGAACAAGAACAAGAGAAAGACGAGATTGACGATCCGGAAGAAGCTCATTATTGCTTTTACAGGAATATTGCTGATTCCAAGTATCCTTATTGGTGCGGTGATCTTCGTTACCTCTGCCAGTTCACTGATTGGGGAAGTCACCAACAATTCCAAAGAGACCGTCAAGTTAATCAATCAGCTGGTGGATGAGAAGATCTCTGACAAAACGCTTAATGTTGAATTTCTGGGAAGGAATATTACACCGGAGAAGTTAACGGATGCGGGCAAGCCACAGCTGGTAAGCGAACTGGATAACTATTTAGGACTTAATACAGATGTGGATAATGTCTTTGTGGCCACACCGCAAGGCAACCTGATCCAGACGACAGACGGGAAAATGACAGATACCCCGGCTGAAATTCTGAAGAGCTCATGGTTCAGTGATCCTATGAAAACAGCGGATACCACGTTCATTAGTCCGGTATTCGTTACTAAAGAGAAGACCCCAGTTGTATACATATCCCGTCAATTGAAAGACGGAACCGGCGTACTGGGCCTGACGATCAATCTTCAGGTCCTCCAAAGATCCGTAGCGATGAAGCTTGGTCTGACGGGGTACGTTGTGATACTCGACAGCAAGAAGCAGTATGTGGTGAATCCCGCAGGTAAGCAGGGGGCAGCTGCGAAGGAAGCTTATATCAACGAAATCTATAAGTCCGATGGGAATATGGACGAGATCAATTATGCCCAGGACGACAAGACCCTAAAGATTCTGACGGTGGAGAATTCATCAACAGGCTGGAGAATCGCAGGAATCCGGGATCAGAAGGAAATTAATGACTCAGCGTCAACAAGTCTGATTGTTTCTATATCTGTATTGCTGGGTTCTCTTGTGCTGGCTGGTGCTGTGATAGTCTTCATTGTCCGCTCCATTATCAAACCGATTCACCGCTTGCAGAAAGAAACGGAGAGCGTGAGCCGAGGAGATCTTACGACAGATGTTGTCGTGATGCACAATGATGAAATCGGTGATCTGGCAGAGAACTTCTCCATCATGGTGCAGAATTTGCGGGACATGATCTTTCATGTTCAAGAGACAACCAATAACGTAAGCACTTCTGCAGAGGCGCTCTCCGCCGGTGCGGAGCAGACTACGCTTGCCATTGAGCATGTGACGATTACCATTCAGGAAGTAGCTTCAGGGAGCGAGCGTCAGCTCCAAAGTGTAGAAACAGGCTCTGAAGGGGTCGAGGACATGACAGGCCAAGTATTTAACATGTCCGACAATCTGAAGGATGTCACCAGCAAGATGGGTCAGACGATTCAAGCTGCTGAAGACGGGAATACCTCGGTAATCAGTGTTGTTGAGAAGATTGAGAACATTAGCCAGACGGTGGAGGAACTGGGCGGGGTTATTAAGACCTTGAGTGGTCATACCGAGCATATCGGTGGAATAGTCGGTGTAATTACGGGGATCGCGCGCCAGACGAATTTGCTGGCTCTGAACGCGTCCATTGAAGCAGCCAGAGCTGGAGAACATGGACGTGGATTTGCTGTAGTAGCTGAAGAAGTGCGTAAGCTGGCCTCAGATTCTGAGCAATCTGCGCATCAGATCGGTGAGCTGATTGAGGGGATCCAAGGGGAAGTGAAGAGAGCGATTGCTTCCATGGACAATGCGGTCAAGCGGGTAGAAGAGGGCATACTGGCAGTAGATTCGACAGGACGCTCGTTCTCACGGATTCGCAAAGCGGTTAAGGAAGTAGCGAGAAAAGTAGATGAAGTGAATGAGGCAGCAGTCCAACTGGCTGATGGTGCGGGAACGGTGAATGCCTCGATTACCGAGATTCGCCGGATTTCTGAAGAGTCGGCAGGGAACACGCAGACCATTTCTGCGGCAGCCGAGGAACAGCTGGCTTCTGTAGAAGAGATTGCTTCCTCGTCGGCCGATCTTAGTCGGATGGCAGATCAGCTTCAGGAGCTCGTAGGTAAGTTCAAAATTTCATAGACCTTTTTTGAAGATAAGGACAAAAGGACTGTTCGCCAGGTTATCAGAATAACCTGTGAACAGTCCTTTTGGTCATCCTGGAGTATATTAAAAGTTACGAATAACGGAAAGAATACCTTAGAACGATTTACAACCTTTTCGGTCTCGTATAAGCTGATAGCAGTAGAAAAAAGCTTATAGCCGTGGTTAAGCAATGGGGGGAGAACGATGGCAAGGAGACTTGAAGGGAAGAGAATCGCACTTACAGGTCCTAGGAAAGCACAGGATCTCGGTAAACTAGTCGAGAATATGGGAGGTATCCCATTAATCCGTCCGGCACAGGGTACTGTATTCCTCGATGATATTGATCTGCGTAACGGACTGGTAGCCTGGGTGGAGAATCGTCCTGATTGGGCCGTATTCACGACAGGTGTGGGTCTGGATGCTCTGTTCGAGATGGCAGAAGACATGGGGATTGCCGGGGAGTATTGGGATCTCCTGCGTAATACCTCGATCGCTGCGAGAGGCTACAAGACCGTGAACGGACTTAAGAAACGGCAGCTTGAACCCGTAGTTCGGGATGATGATGGCAGTACCGAAGGTTTGATACGGGCATTCTCCGCATATGATCTAAAAGGTAAGACCGTCATGATCCAGCTTCACGGTGATCCCGCGCCCAAACTGATCCAGTGGCTGGAAGAGCAGGGCGCAAGGACGCTGCAAATCCTGCCTTATCGTCATATTCCGCCTGCGGACGAGAATCTGGAACTCCTGTTAGCTGATCTTCTCGGAGGGAAGATTGATGCGGTTACCTTCACAAGCACTCCGCAGGTTAGATTCCTGATGGATTATGCAGCGAGATGCGGTCGATTAACCGAATTAATCGAAGCACTCAGCGGGCCTGTCGTAGCTGTAGCTGTTGGGAAGGTTACGGCGCAAGGCCTTGTGGAAGCCGGGATTCCGCGGATTATTGCCCCCAAAGAGGAACGGATGGGCAGCATGATGGTAGAGTTGGCCCGGTATTATGCCGGAGAAAGCCAGCCATTTTTTGAGCGTGACGACAAATTGAACTAAGTGCAGAATGAACCTGTACCTACAAGACCCCCTGCGTGAGGAGGAGACCTATGAATAAGAAAAAAGCGCTGTTAATCGGGGACTATACGCATCCCAAATTTCACCCTCTGCAAGGTGTAGACGCCGAAATAACCCATACCCTGCAGAATTATTTAAGTGTGCAGTGCAGTGAGAATAATCATATGTTTGAATATAACAATCTCGGTGCATTTGATCTGTGCATATCTTATTTGGACAGCTGGACAGAGAAGCTGTCACTGAAGCAGACCGGTGGCCTGCTGTCATTTGTCAGCGGAGGCGGCGGTCTGCTTATCCTGCATAATGGTATTATTATGGATACTCGTTACGAGATTGCCCAGCTCATCGGAGCCAGGCATACCGCTCACCGCTCAAGACAAACCCTGGAACTTCGTGTTACCGAACCTGGGCATGATATTACTCAGGGAATTGAAGGCTTTAAGATCGAAGACGAGCCTTACCGCTTCGAGTTCGATCCTTTTACGGAGAAGACGATTCTGCTTGAGTACAGTGCCGACGGGGAATGGCATCCGGCAGCGTGGGCGCATTCCTATGGCCTTGGGCGTGTCGTATACTTGATGCCGGGGAATGATCAGCCTGCTTTCCAACATCCTGTATACCGCAAGCTGCTGCTTCAAGCAGCGAAGTGGGCGGCACGAATTTCCGGATAGGCAGACATGAAATAAGTGTTAATTTGAGGCTTAATGATAGCTAAACCGTGTTATACTGAAAATAGAGAAAAGGCCGGAACGCCTGGCAAGAGGCGGATCGGTCTTTTGTTTGTAGTGGCAATCCTTGTTACAATGAGCTTGAGGAATGTATGACGAATACGGTCTATGGCATACACATGAAACAATTGTTACCCTTCTAAGCTGTACCGAGCGTACAATGGAGAACGGGGCTGAAGTCCGGGTGGCCGGGCTATCTGAACTATGAGGTGAATAGATTTGACAACTTTTCAAGATTGGGGCTTTCTGCCCGCCTTTTATGATATTTTGCAAGAACAGGGGATTGTGAACCCTACGCCTGTTCAAGAAGCAGCTATTCCAAAGCTTCTCGCAGGGCATGATCTGATTGCCCAGGCCCAGACGGGTACAGGTAAGACGCTTGCGTTCCTTCTTCCGATTATGCACAAGATTCGGCCTGAGCTGGATAACGCCCAAGCTCTTGTTATTACCCCGACCCGGGAGCTTGCGATCCAAATTACAGCTGAAGCGCGCAAGCTTGCTGCCGGTCGTGAAGGCGTATCTGTGCTGGCCGCATACGGGGGGCAGGATGTGGAGCGCCAGCTGCGCAAGCTGCAGGGAGGCTGTCAGCTTGTCATTGGTACACCTGGACGACTGCTAGACCACATGAGACGCGGGGCACTTAAGCTGGATAAGGTAAGAATGCTGGTACTTGATGAAGCGGATCAAATGCTGCATATGGGATTCTTCGAGGAAGTGGAGAATATTATGCGCTCAATCCCAAGAAGCCGCCAGACGATGCTGTTCTCGGCAACGATGCCGGAGAAGGTAAGAAATTTGGCCAAGGTCTATATGAAAGAACCGCAGGATGTCCGGATTGCCTCCAAACAGGATCATATTCCGCGGGGTAATATCCGCCAGCTGGTTATTGAATGTACGGATCGTACCCGGGAAGACGCACTCGTTGATATGATGGAGCGCGATCATCCCTATCTTGCTGTAGTCTTCTGCCGGACGAAGGTCCGCGCGAAGGCGCTGAATCAAGCATTACAGGAGAGAGGCTATATTTCCGGTGAATTACACGGAGATCTTTCCCAGGCGAAGCGTGAACAGGTGATGCGGTCCTTCCGGAATGCGAAGCTGCAGTTCCTTGTTGCTACGGATGTGGCTGCCCGGGGGATCGATGTTGAAGGGGTAACCCATGTCTATAACTATGATGTTCCCCAGGATCATGAAAGCTACATTCACCGGATTGGCCGGACAGGCCGTGCCGGAGAGAAGGGACTTGCAGTTACCTTTGTAGCCCCCAAGGACATGCCAGAGCTTCGGGATATCGAGCGCGGTATTAACCAGCGGATTGACCGGGAGCGTTACGAGCCGGCTAGCCATTCATTCACCGCGGTGAAGAAGTCCTCGGTGAGCCACGAGGAGGGCGAGAGCCGCGCTAGAACAGGCGGGGAGCGAGAAGGCTCCCGCCGCGGCGAGCGCAGC
>RCUK01000349.1_pt1 | contig 45257 bp, 39 predicted proteins | sample 2166381 | NCBI WGS metagenome assembly RCUK01 (sample SAMN09932809, study PRJNA488358) | compost metagenome | isolation source: compost soil in an enriched community | place: Germany: Experimental Botanical Garden | reverse complement strand
ACGTTGTACAGGGCGCGGCCGCCCGTGGCCCGCTGCAGGCTGGCCGTCATGCGCGCGGCCACCACGGGGTTCAAAAAGCCGGGCTGGAACGGGATCATGAAGCGGAAGGTGCTCGTCTCGCGCGCCAGCAGCGCGGAAATGGCCCACGGTTCATCCGTCATGGGGAAAGACGGAATCAACCCGCCCTGGAAGCCCGACAGCTCGGCCGCGCGGGCGATCTCGGCAAGATAGTCGATGTAGGTAAAACCATCGGCGCCGCCTCCACCGAGGCCGGCCTGGCGCAAGTTGTCATTGCCGGGAAACCAGTCGCCGCGAAACGGCGTGCGGGCGCGGTGCGAACTCGGTTCGCCATGCGTGGGGATGCGCCAGAAAAAATCGATTGCCATGTAGTGGTACTCCTTCAAATTAGGGGATTCAGGCCGCTTGCCGTTGTGTGTTCAAAGCCGCCCGCACCAGCGGCAGCACGTGTTCGCCGATGCGGTAGGCTTCCTCGAAATGGGGGATGGCCGCCAGCACGAAGCTGGAGACTCCCGCCTGCGCGTAGGCCTCGAGCGCGGCGCTGACCTGTGCATAGCTGCCGACCAGGGCGCCACGGGCGCCCGTCTGCGCTTGCGCAAAGCCGGGCCAGAAGGCTGCGGCACCGGCGTCGAATGGCGCATCGTCAGGCAATCCCGCCCCGCTGCGGTAGCGGCGCGCGTCGCGCAGCGCTTCGTCGAACGTTTCACGGGCCAGCACGTCGATGCGCACACCGGCCGCCACCGTGCGGCCCAGCTGGCGCGCCTGCGCTTGCAGACTGGCGATGGAAGGCTGCACGGCCTCCACGGGCGCCGCATCGAACACGTGCACGTCGGCCTGGCGCGCCGACAGGGCCAGCGCCTCCGACGACTCACCGGTCAAATAGATGGTGTTAACGGGGTGGTTCGCCAGCGGCCCCTTGAAGCCGCCGTCCTGCACCTCGAAGAACTTGCCCTTGAAGCTGAACGGTGATGTGCTTTGCACGCCGCGCGCCACCGTGATGAATTCATCGAGGCGGGGCAGAATATCGGCGTCCGGCACGGCATCGCCCTGGCGCCGGCGCGCTGCCGCATCGCCGCCGTGACCGATCTGCCAGGCGAAACGCCCGCCCGTAAAGCGCTGGAAGCTGACGGCGTTCTTTGCCGCGTACACGGCCGAACCCCAGGCCGCGTCGAATTCTGCGATCAGTTTCAGGTGGCGCGTGCTGCGGGCCAGGTAGCCGGCGACGATCCAGCTTTCATCGCCCTGCGTATCGTGGCGTATCTGGATGCCATCGAAGCCCGAAAGATCGGCCGCGCGGGCGATCTGGTGCAGGTAGTCGAAATAATTGAAGGGCGGACGCGCGCCGCGCGGGTCGCTCACGCCGGCCTGCAAGGGACTGGGCGCGCCAGCCGCACGTTCGCCCCGGCGCGTGATGCCGGGCGCCGCGTAACGGCCGTCGCCGCTGGTGGGCAATTGCCAGATGAATTCGATGGTCATGCATGGACTCCTGTCGTGGGTCGAAGAAAAGGTCGCGGCGCATCGTGCGTAGCGATCTGCCCTTCCCTCCTCGCAGAAAACATGCCATGCGCTGGCTACCCATCGGCGCCCGAAACTGCTGCTTGCGCAGCAACCGGCTGCAGCCACGGCAGCAATGTGTTGCGCGCGCAGCAGCCATGAAAAAAGCCGGAGCCGCATCGCTGCGGGTCCGGCTCCGGGAAGTCCATCGAGCGCCTAGTCGATGGCGCCCGCCTTTTTCAAAAAGGTGCGCAAGATGTTGCGGCTCAGGTTCAAATGCCTGGCCGTGCGTACCTGGTTGCGCTCGTTGCGCTCCCACGCGGCGCGCACCAGTTCCTGCTGCATGGCTTCGAACTCCACGGCTTCGCCCGAGTCGAGCAAGGCTTGCCAGGCGCGGGCAAAGCGCTCGGCGGCCAACAAGTCGTCCTGGCCAGCCGCGCCATGGGCCGCATACGCGATATCGGCGCCGCCGGCCCACGCATCTGGAACAGGCGCAGAGACAGGTGCGGCGGCAGGCGCGCGGTGCCAGCCCGACAAACTCAAGTCCTCGTCCCGCACGACGCCGCTGCGGCAGACGAGCAGTGCGCGGTGAATGACATTTTCCAGTTCGCGGATATTGCCCGGCCATGGATAAGCGAGCAAGGCCTGCTGCGCATCGGGACCCAGCTCCACCTCGCCCAGGTGCAAGCGCTGCGCATAGATGGCCATGAAATGGCGCGTCAGCGGCATGATGTCGCCCGGACGCTCGCGCAAAGGACGCAGCGGCAGGCCAATCACCTGCAGCCGGTAATACAGGTCTTCGCGGAAGCGCCCTGCCCGCACGGCTTCGGCCAAGTCCACGTTGGTGGCGGCGATCAGGCGCACGTCGATGGGGATGGCGCGCCGCGCGCCCAGGCGCACCACTTCGCGCTCCTGCAGCACGCGCAGCAGCTTGACCTGCATCGCCAGCGGCAAGTCGCCGATCTCATCAAGGAACAGGGTGCCGCCACTGGCCGTCTCGAACCAGCCCGGCTTGCCCTGCTGCGCGCCCGTAAACGCGCCTTTTTCATAACCAAACAGCTCGCTCTCGACGAGGGTTTCGGAAAACGCACCGCAGTTGATCGCCACAAAGGTCTGTTCGGCGCGCCCGCTCAAGCCGTGCACATGGCGCGCGATCAGTTCCTTTCCCGTCCCCGTTTCGCCCGTGATCAGCACCGTCGCTTCGCTGGGGGCGATGCGCTCAATCAACTCGTGCAACTGGCGCGAGCGGGGATCGGCAAAGACAAAGGCCGTGGCGCGTACCAGCAAGCTCATTTGCTGCGGGTCGCGGAAGGCGACCAACGCCTCGCTGTCGCCGTCATCGCCGGCGCCACGGGCAAGGTGGGCGCTGCGCGCGAAATCGCTGCTGAAGTTGTGGGCTAAGAGTTCCATGGGCCGACTATACCGCGCTCCATCCGCAGGCGTGAACGAATGGTGCCGCGCTAGCTTATCCGGATTTTGCATATGCGGGACGTGGGCCCGAACCTTGCTGTGGCAACGAAGCAGACAATGTGGTCTGTCCGGCAACCCGCACACGCTGGCGCGGGCCGCTTGACCGCCGTTTGACTATGCCTGGTCCGGATCGAAATGCTTGCGCAAGCCTTGCCAGCACTCGAAATAGTCATTCTGCAGCAGTTCGCCGTTCAAGGCGAATGGCGTCGGCTTGAGGATGGTGCGCGTCTCGAACATGAAGGCCATGGTATCGGCCACCTTCACGGGCGCGCTCGTGTCGCTGTGCGAGGCCTTTTCAAACGTCTGCGCATCGGGACCGTGGCCGGACATACAGTTGTGCAGGCTGGCGCCGCCCGGCACGAAACCGGCCGCCTTGGCGTCGTACACGCCGTGGATCAGGCCCATGAATTCGCTGGCCACGTTGCGGTGGAACCAGGGCGGGCGGAACGTATGTTCGGCTGCCAGCCAGCGCGGCGGGAAGATGGCGAAGTCGATCGCGCCCAGCAGCGGATTTTCGCTCGGTGCCTGCAGCACGAGGAAGATCGACGGGTCGGGATGGTCGTAGCTGATCGAACCGATGACGTTAAACCGGCGCAAATCGTATTTGTAGGGCGCGTAATTGCCATGCCAGGCCACCACGTCCAGCGGCGAATGGTCGAGGGTTGTGCGCCACAGATGGCCGCCGAACTTGGCCACCAGTTCGCACTCGCCATCGATGTCTTCGTAGGCCGCGTGCGGTGTGAGGAAGTCGCGGCTATTGGCCAAGCCGTTCGAGCCGATGGGGCCCATGTCCGGCAGTCGGAAGGCCGTGCCAAAGTTTTCGCAGACATAGCCGCGCGCCGCGCCGTCGGGCAGGGTCACGCGGAAGCGCACGCCGCGGGGGATCACGGCAATTTCCTGCGGTTCCAGCTCGATCAAGCCCAGTTCCGTGGCGATCGCCAGCCGGCCTTCCTGCGGCACGACCAGCAATTCGCCATCGGCCGAATAGAAGAAGCGCTGCATGGAACGGTTGGCCGCATACACGTGGACGGCGCAGCCGCTCATCGCTTCGGCGCTGCCATTGCCGGCCATCGTTTGCCAGCCGTCGATGAAGTCCGTTGGCGTCGCGCTGTCGGGCAGCGGCAGCGGATCCCAGCGCAGCTGGTTCGGTGGCGTGGGCGGCATGGCGTGGAAATCGCTGACGATGCGGGCATTTTCCACCAAGGTGAATGGCGGATGCTGGCTGGCGGGACGGATGCGGTACAGCCACGAGCGCCGGTTCTGCGCGCGCGGCGCCGTGAAGGCCGTGCCCGACAATTGCTCCGCGTACAGGCCCAGTGGTGCCCGCTGCGGCGAATTCTGCCCTTGCGGCAAGGCGCCGGCGATGGCTTCCGTGGCAAATTCGTTGCCGAAGCCGCTCTGGTAGCCGGCGCCTATCATGCCCGCTCCGCCAGGCTGTCGGCCGCGTCGCGCAGCAAGCCCTGCACCACGTCAGCCTTGCCGATGGCGCCCATGGCCAGCAAGGCGAAGCGGGCCAGGAACAGGGGCGAGCGCTGTTCGCCCAGGCCGCCCATGGTGTGGCATAGCTCGGTGTAAAGATTGTCCAGTTCGATGTCGGTCATGTTTTTTGCCTCTTCTCTGGCTATCGCCATTTTTAACCCCTTGCCAATTCCGGAGTCGGACCCTGAGGGTCCGACCCCAGCCGTTGAGCTGTTGGGTTTATTCAGTTTAAAACTTTCGCCAGCGCGTCAACCACCTGCTCCGCCCGCACTTGCCGCCAGCGCCCCAGTACATGGCCATCCGGACGCACGAGGTAAAAACTGCCAGGCTGCGCGTCGAACAGCGAAAATACCTGCGCCGTGTGGTCCCAGGCGCCCTCTTGCGCGCCGCTGCGGGCAATCGCCACGACAGTCAGCGGCAAAATGTCGCCCAGCGCCAGCAATTCCGCAGGCACGCAGCCATCATCGCTGAAGTACAGCCCCGTGAAATCGCCATCAGTGCGGCTCACCAGATCGGTAATATACCGCGCTTTCTGCCCACCGTTGTGCAGCAGCGCCAGCGGACACTCGGGCAAGACTGTGCCCGGCGCGGGGCCGGCTGCAAACACATCCGATTCCAGCGCATTCAAGGGCGACTGCGCATACGCGATGGCGCTCGTCTGGCGCGGGTTGATCAAGGAGCGCACGTGCGCATGCTTGCCCGCCAGTCCCAGCACGGCCGTGCGCATGAGATCGAAGGCGAACGTGGGCGGCGCCATGAATTCCGTGCTTTTGGTGCCGTGGCGCAGGTTTTCATGGGCGGCGTACACGCGCTCGTCCGAATAGCTGTCGAGCAAGGCCTGCGGCGCCTGGCCCTTGACGACGTAGGCGAGCTTCCAGGCGAGATTGTCCGCATCATCGATGCCCGAGTTCGCTCCGCGCACGCCGAAGATGGGTACCAGATGGGCCGCATCACCCGCGAACAGCACGGGACCGTGCCGGTATTTTTCCAGCGTCAGCGCGTTGGCTTTATAGATAGTGATCCACACGGGATGCCACGGCGCGGTTTCCCCCATCATGGCCAGCAGGCTGTCCACGCGGGGCGCCACATTTTCCAGCAGCACGGCCGCCTGCGCATCCTCGTCGTCGCGCAATTGATAGTCGATGCGCCAGATATCGTCGGGTTGCTTGTGCACCAGCACTGTCGAGCCGGGATTCGACGGCGGGTCGAAATACGCGAGCCGTTCCGTCGGACGGTCGCTCTTCAGGTGGATATCGACGATCACATAGCGCCCTTCATAGCTGGTGCCCTGCAATTTCAAGCCCAGCGCCTCGCGCACGACACTGCGCCCGCCATCGGCCGCCACCAGCCAGTCCGTGTCAATCTGGTAGGTTTCGTCGGGCGTGGCAACCGTGACCGTGGCGCCATCGGCGCGCCGGTCCACGCCGGTGGCCCGCGTTTGCCAGCGGATATCGATCAGTTCCGGCTGGCGTTCGGCCGCGTCGAGCAGGAATTGCTCGATATGATATTGCGCCAGGTTGACCATGGGCGGCAGCTTCTGGTTCGCGTCTTGCGGCATCGTGAAATGCAGCACTTCCTCGTCGCGGTAAAAACTGCGCCCACCGGCCCACGGCAAGCCTTTGCTGATAAAACCGTCGAGCGCGCCCAGGCGTTCGATGATTTCCAGGCTGCGCCGCGAGATGCAGATGGCGCGGCTGCCCGTGCACACGCCATCGTCGGCCTCGATCAGCACGCAGCGCACGCCGTGGCGGGCCAGGCCCAGGGCCGTGGCCAGGCCCACGGGGCCGCCGCCGATGATCAACACAGGAACATGTTGCGTCGATGCGCCCGCCGGTTTGCCGGGCGGATACACTTTCGGCACATGGGGATAAGGGTGGAACGTGTCGCTCATGATGGTGTCCTCTTCAAGATTGTTCTTTGCCGCCACGGGCGATGGGCAGGGTCAGCACGATGGCCGCGCCCGCCACCAGCAGCACGCTGGCGTACAGCAAGCCCATGGCAAAGCTGTGCGTGAAATCCTTCAGCCAGCCCACGACGACGGGGTTCAGGGCCGAGCCGATATTGCCCGTCGCATTGATGACGGCGATGCCGATGGCGCGCGCACCGAGGCTCAGGGCCCGGTCCGGCGTGGTCCAGAAGACGGACATGGCCGTGTACGCGCCCGTCGATGCCATGCATACGCCCAGCAGCTGCACGATGGGATTGGCCGAATACGCGGTGAAGAGCCAGCCGGCGGCCGACAGCAGCATGGGCCAGACGATGTGCCAGCGGCGCTCCTGCAAGCGGTCCGAGCGGCGGCCCCAGGCAATCATGCCGATGACGGTGCACACTTGCGGAATGGCCGCCAGCAGACCGATCTGCGTGTTGCTGGCGTTGCTGTTGAAACTTTTCACGATCAGCGGTGTCCACACGGCCACCATCGCCAGAGTATTGACCAGGCAGAAATAGGCGACGCCGAATTTCAATACCGTGGGCGACAGCATTTCCGCCATCACCGAGGTGTTGTGCCGGGGAGCCACCGGCTTGTGTTCGGCCGCCAGCATGCGCGCCAGCACCTGCTGTTCCAGCTTGCTCAGCCAGTTCGCCTTGCCAGGTGCATCATCGAGGTAGCCATACACGGCCAGGCCCAGGAACACGGATGGCATGCCTTCGAGCAAAAACAACCATTGCCAGCCCTTCAAGCCCCAGTGCCCATCGAGGCCCAGGATCAGGCCCGACAAGGCCGAACCGATGGCGGCCGTCACAGGCATGGCGATCATGAACAAGGCATTGGCGCGTGCCCGGTAGGCGCTGGGAAACCAGTACGTCAGGTACAGCAGCATGCCGGGCAGGAAGCCCGCCTCCGTCACGCCGACGAGGAAGCGCAACGCATACAGGCTGGCCGGGCCGCTGGCGAACAGGGTCGCCGTCGAGGCCAGGCCCCAGGCGATCATCATGCTGCCTATCCAACGACGCGCGCCGATGCGCGCCAGCACGATGTTGCTGGGAATGCTGCAAGCGATATAGGCGATGTAAAACAGGGTGGTGGCAAAGCCGAACTGGGTGCCGGACAGGCCCAGGTCCTGCATCATGGTCAGGCCGGCAAAGCCGATGTTGATGCGGTCAAGAAAGGAAAACACGAACAGCAGGAACAGAAATCCCAGCAGATGGCGCGATACCTTGCGCATCACCTGCTGTTCCAGTTGATTGGTGGCCGCGTCGAGGACGGGCGCAGTGGCGGGGGTGGCCGCTTTGGCGATGGTCATGCTTGTCTCCATAAGGTGTCGCCCTCCCCTTGCTGTTTTTATTGGGTGAGAGCGGCCGGGTGATCCCGGCTTGCAACACAGTATGCAGACGGCGATGCCGCCGGCTGTCCCCATTTTGGGGACATTTTGCGGCTAAAACAGTCAGAAAGGCGGAGCCATTGCTACGTCCAAGGAACTAGACAGGCGCTGGCGCCATGCACAGGGCGAACAACTGGCGCTGGCTGGATATGCCCAGGCGTTTATAGGCGCGCTTCTGGTAAGTCGTCACGCTGGACGGTTGGACGCCCATGGTTTCGGCAATTTCCACGGCCGTGAGGCCTTCGAGCACGCAGCGCAGCACGTCCAGTTCGCGCTTGCTCAAAGCGGGGCAATGCTGACGCAGCCTTGCCAGCATCATCGGCGCGACGCCTTGCGTCGCCTGGCCATTCAGGCTGTAGTGATGCTTGACGGCATGGGCAAACAGCGGCGACAGGGTTTCGATGCCCGCCACTTCGGCGGGCTGGAACTGGCCCTGGCTGCTGTCGCGGTAAAAATTGACGGAGAGCCAGATATCGCCGGCCGGCTGCACCAGCAGGGACAAACGATCCGAGACATTCGGTTTTTGATAGCAGGCGGCGCGGTAGCCGGGATGGTCGATCTCGTCGCTGGCTTGCTGGTGCAGCACGATGGCGGGATCGATTTTCCGCCCCGGCGCCGGCGCGATCACGCGCTGGTTGCCATCGAGCGCGTAGTAATGGCGCGCGTAGCTGTCGGCAATATCTTGCAGGAAACGTCCACCGCGCCGGTCGGCCACGGCGACAGTGCGTGGCCGGTTGCCGAATTCATAGGCAAAGATCGTGCACTGGGCAATCGGCGCGACCGTGCTGACCGTCTTCAGGATGGCCCCGGCGACGGCATTCACGTCCGCATGGCCGATGGCGGCCATCAGCTCCAGGGTACGCCCGAAGTCCAGCTGGCCTTCCGCAGGCCGCCGTTCGACGCGCCAGTAACGCATATCTGCGTCCTTACTGCCCGCGCTGCGGCAAGACCCAGTCCGGCCGGATGTAATGGCAGGTGTAGCCGTGCGGCAAGCGCTGCAGATAATCCTGGTGCTCGGGTTCCGCTTCCCAGAACGGGCCGGCCGGCGCCACTTCCGTCACCACCTTGCCGGGCCACAGGCCGGAAGCGTCGACGTCGCGGATGGTGTCTTCGGCTACCCTTTTTTGCTCGTCGTTCGTGTAATAGATGGCTGAACGGTAGCTCGTGCCGCGGTCATTGCCCTGACGGTTTTCCGTGCTGGGATCGTGGATCTGGAAGAAAAATTCCAGGATCTTGCGGTAGCTGATGGTGGCCGGGTCGAAAATGATCTCGATCGCTTCCGCATGCGTGCCGTGGTTGCGGTAGGTGGCGTTGGCCACGTCGCCGCCGCTGTAGCCCACGCGCGTGGCGATCACGCCCGGATAACGGCGCAGCAAGTCTTGCACGCCCCAGAAGCAGCCGCCGGCCAGGATCGCCGTTTCATTGCCTTGTGCATTGTCTTGTGCCATGGTGTCTTTCCCGTTCTAGTCAGAAGCAGCTATCTTACCCTGTCGCGCGACTTTCTTCAGCGGGCCAGCAAGCGTTTGAGCTGCGCCGCCTGGTAGGCGCCGATGGCGTCGTTGAACAGGCAGCGGATCAGCGGGTCGTCGACGATGTCGGCTTCCGCCAGCTCCGCCCGCGCAGCGGCATCGAAAGGACCATCGTTGATGCGCATATACATCGACGTCAGCGATTCACCGAGCACCAGCGCCGCATGGCATTTCACCAGCGGCACTTCGGTCGTCCAGCCGGGCGCCTCGTCCGTCTCCGGCACAAGGTCGATCAAGTCGCCGTGAGTGCGGTAATGCAGGACGGTGGCCGCACCGTCATGGCCGTACAGCGACAGCCGCCACAAACGCGGTGCCTGGAAGTAGCTGTCCTCGGGCAGCTCCATGTCACGGTAGCGTTCAAGCAAACCGTTGCGGCAGAAATCGAGCACCAGCGCCGCGTCGGCATGGCTCAAGGGTGCGAAACGGCGCGCGATGTCCGCCGTGGCGGGTGGCGGCGCCTCGGGGCGGTAGTCGAAATCCACGTCTTGCGGCCCCACTGGTACCACCCAGGGCAAGGGTTCAGCGCTGCTCACGCCGTGTGCGTCGAGCAGCACGGCCGTCGATGGATCGAGGCGGAAAATGTGCGCCTCGGGCAGCGCGGCGCCGATTTCATCGGCAAAGCGGCGGTAGGTAATCGGGAACATCGCGTGGTTGTACCAGGACCAGTCTTCCTGCACGAACTGGCAAGAGCTGGGCACGATGTACCGTGGCGCCAGCGCGCGCAGCTGCGGCACCCAGTCGTCGGGAAGCTCGACGGGGCCAGGCTGCGCTTGCGACGGCGCGATGACGGCGATCTCGCGCATGGTCTGGAATGGCCACAGCACCATGTCCCACGGCGCAAAGGCGGCCAGCTGTTCAAGCGTCTCGGGGCCGATCCAGGAATCGACGACATTGAGCACGTTCAGCCCGGCCGCGTGCACCTGAAACAGCGAGTCGACATCGTCATCGAGCGCGCGGCGCGGAATCACCTCAATGGCGCCCACCTGCACGGGCACGTCCACCTGCAGGCGCTGCACCTGTGTAAAACCCAGCGCGCGCAGCATCGCGAACAGTTCGTCGAAGACGCAGTACAGGTAGATGGGCGTGGTGCGGTCGAGCACATCGAGGCTGTCGAGCGAGCAATGGTCGTCGTGGAAGTGCGAGATGAAGACGGCATCCCAGCGCAGCCGGCGCACGGCGTCCAGGTCGAAGCGCACGGACGGAAACGCGTGGCAGTTGCGGCTGAACGGATTTTCGACGATGGGGTCGAAGGCGATGGCCGTGCCTTCGCATTCGAAGACATAGCCGGCGTGCAAGATGCGGGAGATTTTCAGGGGCATGGGAAAAGCGGAGAAGACCCAACGGCGGAAATACCGGGGTCGGACCCTGAGGGTCCGACCCCAGACTTTGCCTTCGGGGTAAAAAGAACGCTAACGGCGCGCCAGAGACAAACCTCAATACGGATTATTCAGCACATCCATCGCAAAATACGTAAAGATCATGTCCGCGCCTGCGCGCTTGATGGCGCCCAGGGTTTCCTGCACCACGCGGCGCTCGTCGATGGCGCCGGCCTGTGCGGCGAACTTGATCATCGCATATTCTCCACTGACCTGGTAGGCGCCGATCGGCAAACGCGTCACTTCGCGCAGGTCGCGGATGATGTCCAGGTAGGCGCCGGCCGGTTTGACCATCAGCGCATCGGCGCCTTCGGCTTCGTCGATCAGCGATTCGCGGATCGCTTCGCGGCGGTTCATCGGGTCCATCTGGTAGGTCTTGCGGTCGCCTTTGAGGGTGCTGCCGGCCGCGTCGCGGAACGGGCCGTACAGGCCGGAGGCGAACTTGGTCGAATACGCCATCACGGGCGTGTCATGGAAACCTGCAGCGTCAAGCGCGCTGCGGATAGCCGCCACCTGGCCATCCATGGCGGCCGATGGGGCGATGATGTCGGCGCCCGCCTGCGCGGCGATGACGGCTTGCTTGCCCAGGTTCAGCACCGTGCTGTCATTGTCGACCGTGTCGCCATGCAGGATGCCGCAATGGCCGTGGTCCGTGTATTCGCAGAAGCAGGTGTCGGACATCACCACCATTTCCGGCACGGCGTCCTTGATGATGCGCGACATGCGCGCCACCAGGCCGTCCGGGTTCAGGGTGTCCGTGCCGTGGCTGTCCTTGTGGTGCGAAATGCCGAAGGTCATGACGGAGCGCAGGCCGGCGCGCGCGTAGCGCTCCACTTCCTGCGCCAGCTTCGCTTCGGGAATGCGGCGCACGCCGGGCATGGACTTGATGTCGATGAAATCGCTGCTGCCTTCGTCGACGAAGATCGGCAGGACCAGGTCGCGCGGATTGATCTCGGTTTCGCGGAACAGCTCGCGCAGTTGCGGGGTCGCGCGCAGGCGGCGCATGCGCGAAGTGGGGAATTGTGCTGGCATGGGGTGACTGGCTTCGGGTTAACAACGCCGATAAGTATACGCCGATCGCGCCGCTTGCGCCGGACCGCCCGGCAAAAAAGCCGCGCAGGTCAAGAAACACCGCCCTGCGCCGTCATTGCCCGTGCAGCAGGGCCGTCACTTGCCAGCGCATGTCGGCTGCCAGCTGCACCAGCATGGCGCCCCGGCGGCGCGCATCGGCCCGTTTCTTCGACGGCACCAGCGCCAGGTCCGGCATCCGGCAAGGACCGCATGGCAGGCGGTAATTGCCATCGCTGGCGGGCAGCGCATGCAGTTCGCGCCACGCCAGGTCGTAGTCGCACGAGATATGCCGGCGCCGGCGCCAGTTCAGCGCGATGCGATTGGCGTTGCTGATCAGGTCGAGCTGGCCGCAGCCGAACAAGTCGCCCAGGTCGCGCAAGGCGGCCACCATCAGGTTTTTCGGCCGGCAGCCGTGCAGCGCCCGCGTGGCCTCTTTCACCGCCTGCGCGCCGGCGGGCGAGCGCAAGCCCTGCAAGGCGCCCAGCTGGATGACGGCGCCGCCTGGCTGGGGGCGAAACAGGAAACTGGCCAGGTACAGCGGCACGCCGTCGCGCGTCAGGCGCAGGCACAGCTCCCCTTCCCGGTGGCTGTCGCGGATGGCCGTCAGTTGCAAACGGTAGGTGGCGCCATCCTTGCCATCGATGGCGGCCAGCACCAGCGCACGGCGCGCCGCGTACTCCACCAGCGGCCGCGCGCCCGCCTGCCACAGGAAGCGGTAATGCCCGCACAGCAGGTCCACCCGCGCCGCGCAGCCGAACTGGCGGCTGGCGTAGGGACGATAAATCTTGTACAGCAGGCTGGGATGGGCTTGCGCCAGCGCCACCAGTCCCGGCGTCGTGGAAATAAAGGCTTGCCAGCGCGCACGCTGCACGGGAAAGACGATGGCGCCCAGCGCGGCCTTGAGGCGGTGGCCCTGCCGGTGCGATGGCGCCTGCTGCGGCGCGGCGTTGTCGCCGGTGGCGGTAAAAGTATGCATGCAAACGGCTCTACGACGGGTCTGGATGGAAAGGGCGCGGCGACGGCCGCAGGCAGCCCGGAACAGGCGGCTGCGCGCTGGCAGCCGCTCTACGCCGGGCAGAGCGGATGATAGGGGGAGGTGAAAACGAAGGGGGTTACAAGTTGGTAATGTGCCGCTGGCAAACCTGGACGCTCAGGGTGCCGCCGCAGCGCCCATCGGCCGGCCAGGCTTTCCGTAACGGGCCACCAGCCAGCGGCGCGCGGGCTTTTCCAACCAATGGTAGCTGAGGCTGCAAACGGCGATCAGTACCCCGGTGAACAATGCGGCGCGGATGGCGGTCGGCACAAGGCCGGCGCCTGGCACCAGGCGCAGCAAGGGATTGACAAGAATCAGGCCCAGGGGAACATGCAATAAATAGACAGCATAGGAAATGTCACCGAGGAAGGCCGATATTTTGCCTTCCAGGACAGCAGGACGAAGGGCGGCCAACAGCCACAGCAGCGCCGGAAACAGGGCCATGACCACGAAGGCAAGCAGCATCAGCTCGACGCTGCGCCCCTTGAGGCCAAAGACCAGCAGGATGGCCAGGGTCAGCGCCGCAAAATAGGCGAGTATCCAGGCTTGCTTGCGGCAATAAAACAATAGCACGCCACCCGAAAAACCCAGCAGGCCGCGCAGCAGCCCCTCAGTCACATCCGCGGGCGTATAACCGCGCAAGAAACGCTCGACCATGTAGGCCGTGCCCCAGCACAGCAGCACTGAACCCAGATGCAAGGCGAATTTCCAGCGCATGGTGCGCATTCCAAAACGCACGACAAAATACCAGCCGAGATTGATGGCCACTTCGACGAAAATGCTCCAGGCAGGGCGATTCAATGGAAAGTTTTCAGGGTCATCTAGCATGCAGGGCAACATGACGCTATTTGGCACGATGCATGCCAGGGTCGCGGCCGTCGGCGTGCCAAACAGGTATTTGACCAATGCAAACGAAAATCCCAATGCCAGCGCCACGCCATACAAGGGATATAGGCGCGCAAAGCGCTGCAATGCAAACTGCCTGAATGCCATTCCCTGGCCTATGCGTTCCTCGTAGCTATAGGCCATGACCCAGCCCGAGAGCATGAAAAACAGGTCGACCGCCAGGTAGGCATGAGGAACATGAAAACCGAAAATGGTCGGCAGGTGGTACACCATGACAAACAGGGCAGCGATGCCCCGTATGCCGTCCAGCGATACCACGCGGCCACCTGTCATCGCGCCAGCCCGCACTGCATTTCCCATCTCACACCCCTACGAATAAAAGCTCCGGCATGCTGCCTGGTTAGGCAGCGTTCTTGGCAGTAGATTCCGACGGCGATATCGCCTCAAGTCAGACTATTTCACATAGATGCAAAAATATCAACTAATATCTTTTTAAATATATAAAAAGATAATTCGTATCGGATATTACAAATCGCAGGCCGCTAGCGGACAGGAAAAGGATGCTGCTGTCTGTCATCTTTGCGAAACCGGTGCAGCAGCCAGCGGCGGGCCGGCATTTCAAGGCAACGAAAGCTGGCGGTGCTCAGCGCTATCAACAGGGCGCTGAAGATCAGGAATTTGAGCGCGATGCTGGAAATCCCGGGCCTCGGCAGCATCAATCTCAGCGGTTTTTGCAACAGGATTGCCAAAGGCAAATGCAGCAGGTAGACGGCATAAGAGATATCGCCAAGATAAGCACAGAAACTGTTTTCCAGTATGGCTGGGCGCCACCACGCTGCCAACCACACCAGCACAGGCAACAAGCCCATGACGACAAAGGCCAGCGGCGTGACGCCGCCGCTGTCGCCGCGCAAGCTGAAAGCGAGGAGCACGGCGACAGTCACTGCCGCAAAATAGACGAGTCTCCATGGCTGGCGGCGGAAACTGAAGAGCAAAATCCCTCCGAAAAACCCCAGCAACCCCCGGTACAAACCTTCATGCAAATCATTCGGGTTGAAGCCGCCCAGTCAGTATCACCGGAAGGGTCGCGCCTCTCGAGGCAGGCGCAAGCCGGGGCATTCAGTTGAGCAGGCGTAGCCTCACCCGCAAGCCCGGCGCAGCATCCTCGATCTCCAGGCTGCCCCCGTGCAGGGCCGCGATGGCCGCGACGATGGACAGGCCCAGGCCATTGCCGGGCAAGTGACGGCTCTTGTCGAGCCGGTAAAAGCGCTGCGTCAGCTTCGGCAGCTCTTCCGTTGGCACGCCGGGGCCGTTGTCGCGCACGGCCAGCCAGTTGCCATGCGCATCGCTGCCGGCCGACACTTCCACCGTGGCGCCCGGGCCCGCGTACTTGATGGCATTGTCAACCAGGCTGGCCAGCGCGCTGCCCAGCAGGTTGCGGTCGCCGCGCGCCGGCACGCCCTCGCCATACATCTGTACCAGCAGAACCTCCTGCTCGTCGGCCGTGGCCTCGTACATTTCCACGATATCGGCGCCGATCTGGTGCAGGTCGATGTCGTCGAAATTCTCGGGACGCATGCCCGATTCGGCCGCGGCGATCTGCAGCAGCTTGTCGAACACGCGCGTCAGGTCGTCGATGTCGTCGATGGCCGCCTGCGCCGCGCTCTCGTAGCCTGCCACGCCCTGCTGCTGGCGCAAGGCGCCATCGAGCTTGTTGCGGATGCGGCCCAGCGGCGTGCGCAGGTCGTGCGCGATGGCGTTCGACACGTGGCGCACGCCTTCCATCAGGTGTTCGATGCGGTCGAGCATGCGGTTGATGTCGCGGCTCAGCAAGCCGAATTCATCCTCGCTGGAGACGGGAATGCGCCGGCTCAGGTCGCCCGCCTCGATCTCGCCCGCCGTGCGGCGGATCTGCCCGATGCGCGCTTCGAGCTGGCGCCGGAACAGCCAGGCGCCGGCCACCACCAGCAGGATGGCCGCCCCGCCGCCATAGGCCAGCGAGCGCAGTACCAGCGAGCGGATCGACTTGCCCTCTTCCATGTCGCGCCCGACGAACAGGCGCGCGCCGCCCGCCAGGTCGCGGATCAGCATGCGCGCCGGCACCCTGCGCCCTTCGCGCGTGACGTCGCGGTGCAGCAATTGGCCCACAGGACTGCCCACGTCGGGCCAGGACGACAGATTGCCCGCCACACGGCGGCCATCGGCGTCCACCAGCAAAAAGATCTCCGTGTCGCTGTCGGTGCGGTCGGTGAGCAGATGGGCGATTTCCGCCGTCGTGCGGCTGCTGCCGCCCTGCTCGTACAGCGCGGCGAGGCGCTCCGAGAGCAGGGCCAGCTTGCGGTCCACGCTGCGATCGAGCACGCCGATGGTGCCGAAATAGAACACGGCGCATACGATGCTGATCGACACGACCACCAGCACGCCATAGCCGAGCGCCAGGCGGGCCGCGATCGAACGGTGCAAGTTACGCACTGTCGATCATGCCCAAGGTGTAGCCGACGCCGCGCACCGTATGGATCAGCGGTGGCGAAAATTCCTTGTCCACCTTGGTGCGCAAGCGGCTCACCTGCACGTCGATGACGTTCGTCTGCGGGTCGAAATGGTAGTCCCACACGGCTTCGAGCAGCATGGCGCGCGTGACGGACTGGCCCTGGTGGCGCATCAGATATTCGAGCAAACGAAATTCGCGCGGCTGCAGGGCGATCTGCCGGTTGGCGCGCGTCACGCGCATGGTGCGCATGTCGAGCACCAGGTCGGCGACCTGCAGCTGCGTCGATTCGGGCACGGGTGCGGCCCGCCGCAGCAGCGCTTCGATGCGCGCCAGCAGTTCATCGATGGCGAACGGTTTCGACAGGTAATCGTCGCCGCCGCTGCGCAGGCCGCGCACGCGCTCGTCGACGCTGGACAGGGCCGACAGCACCAGCACGGGCGTGTTGCGGCCCATGCCGCGCAGGCGCGCGACGATGGCCAGACCATCGATCTCGCCGGGCAGCAGGCGGTCGAGCACCAGCGCATCCCAGTCTTCGCCGCAGGCCAGGCGCATGCCGTCGATGCCATTGTCGCAGGCGGTGACGTCGTGGCCCGCCTCGCGCAGGCCGGCACAGATATAGCGGGAAGTTTCGGCTTCGTCTTCGATGACCAGGCAGCGCACGGGGAATTCCTTGTAAAGATCAGGCAGCAAATAGGCGCAGCATACGCCAGGCGCGCGCCACTTGCCAGCCCCGCCGCGTGCGACGCGCGATCACAGGGTCGGGTACAATACAGCCTCGACAATGTTTGGCCGCGCCCGCGCGCGCATTTTTTATCGGCGCCTCCCGGCTTGCCGCGGCCTGCAAACCATCACTGCCACTAACGAACATCAGGCGCGCCTGGCGCGCGCCACAAACCGATACAGCCATGAAATCGACCCACTCTCTCGCACTGGCGCTGGCCATGGCCATCAGCTGCGGCGGTGCCGCCGCCGCAGACACCAAGCAAAGCATGCTGTTCGATGAAATCCCCATCGGCAGCTGGAGCACTTCCGCCGAACTGGGCGCCATCACCACCTCGGGCAACACGGTCGGCACCTCCGTCACGGGCAAGATCGACGCGCGCCAGGAACTCGATGACTGGAGCAACCAGTACATCTTCAGCGGCTATTTCAAGGAAGACGAAACGACGAACGACGATGGCGAGAAAGTGCGCGAACGCTCGGCCGAACGCTTTTCCGCCTCCGCCAAAGCGGCGTACAAGCTGATGGCCGACCATGAAAAACTGTTCGTGCTGGCCTCGCACGTGAACGACAAGTTCGGCGCCTACACCAAGTACTCGACCCTGGCCGTCGGTCATGGCTCGCGCTGGTATCAGTCGACAGACAAAAGCGTCGACGTGGAAATTGGTCCTGGCTATTTCAGCGGCACCAACGACGCGGGCGAATCGGAACACGGCCTGACGGTGCGCGGCGCGGCCGCCATGAAGTGGAAGATCAGCCAGTCGGCCATGTTCACGCAGACGGTCAGCGTGGAACGAGGCACCTCGAACACCCACTCGATCGCCGAAACAGCCCTCAGCACGAAAATCAACGGCACCATGCAGATGAAGGCCGCCTTCAGCGCCCGCAACGACACGCGCGTGCCGGACGACAAGAAGAACACGGATACGCAAACCTCGCTGACCCTGGTCTACTCGTTCTGACATGCGGGCCACGCTGATGCGGCGCCTGTGCCTGGGCGCCCTGCTGTGCGCGGCGGCGCTGCTGAGCGGCTGCGCCGCCGTCACCGTCAGCTCCATTTCACCAGCCGACTACCTGCAGCAGCGGCGCGGCGACATTCTCACCACGGGCAAACTGAGCGCCTCGGCCAGCGAGGTGCTGCGCATCATCGGCAGCGACATCGCCGCCTGCGAAGCCAATACGGGCAGCTGCCGCGCCGACCTGGCCCGCTCCGAGCTGCTCAGCGACGAGCAGCGCCTGGCGACCCTGTCCGAATTGTGGCTGGAAAGCGCGCTGGCGGAAGAAAAACAGGGCGGCCGCCCGAGCGCCGAAACGCTGGCCGCCTGGCTCGAATCGGCCCGCTACGCGTATGCCTACCTGTTCTACACGACGCGCACGCCGGGCCAGCGCGCCTTCGAGGAACGCCAGACGCAAATCCGCGACTACTACAACTATGCCGTGCAAAAGGCCGTCGGCAATCTGTTCCGCCACCGCGGCGAATACCGCCCTGACGGCAATGTGATCCGCGTCGCCGGCTGGCAGATCGACAGCGAACTGTCTGCCCTGCGCCTGCCCGACGACGGTACCCTGCCCGACGAACTGCTGCCGGCCACCTCGCTGTCGTTTTCCGGCCTGCGCAATGTGTACCGGCGCGACGGCTTCGGCGCCGACCTGGTGGCCGTCATGCCCAAGCCCCGGGCGTCGAAAGGCGAGTACGTGCCGTACCAGGAGACGCGTTTTCCCGTCGTCACGGCGCTGATCCGCTTCGACGGCAACAGCCTGCAGGAAGTACTGGCCACGCAGCAGCTGCTGGTGATGCTGGTCGACCCGACGCGCAGCGAATCGACGCGCATGGCGGGCCAGGAACTGCCCGTGGCGGCCAATTTCACGGCCGGCTACGGCCTGTGGCTGGCCCGTTCCGGCTTTGGCGTGCAGGCGCTGCGCACTCTGTTCGGCAGCGCCGACGGCATTTCGCGCCCGCAGGTGCACCTGATGCAACCCTATGACCCGAACAAGCGCACCATCGTCATGCTGCACGGCCTGGCCAGCAGCCCTGAAGCGTGGATCAACGTGGCGAATGAACTGATGGGCGACGAGCAGCTGCGCCGCCGCTACCAGATCTGGCAGGTGTACTACCCGAGCAATGCGCCGCTGGCGGCCAACAACGCCGCCATCCGCAAGGCGCTGAACGCGACCCTGGCGCAATTCGACCCTGCCGCCAAGGCCGACGCGGCCAACGACATGGTCTTGATCGGCCACAGCATGGGCGGCGTACTGGCGCGCCTGATGGTCTCCGACGCCAGCAACACCCTGCTCGACGCCATCACGGAAGAATACAATTTGAAGGGCAAGAAGGCGGAAAAAGTGCGCGCGGGACTGGCGCCCTACCTGAATTTCACGGCCATGCCGCAGGTGAACCGCGCCATCTTCATCGCCGCGCCGCACCGCGGCACTTCGTTCGCCAACCACAAGGTGGCGCGCTGGATCGCCAACCTCGTCACGCTGCCCATCACCATGCTCGACCAGTTGTCGGACGCCGCCGGCAGTCTGGCGCAGCTCGACACGGGCAGCAGCGAACCGCTGCGCATCCCCAACAGCATCGATAACCTCAGCGACAAGGACCCGTTCGTGCGCCTGGTGGCCGACCTGCCCATCAGCCCGAACGTGCGCTACTACTCCATCATGGGCAACGACACGCCGGACCTGCCGCTGGCGGAATCGAGCGACGGCGTCGTGCCCTACGCCAGCGCCCACCTCGACGGCGCGCAGTCGGAAAAAGTCATCCCCTCGTGGCACAGCGTGCAGGAAAGCCCGCAGGCGATTCTGGAGATACGGCGGATTTTGCGCATGCCTGATACCCTGCCCTGAGGCACTTGGCATTCTTTGCGCATGGATTATCGCTGGATAAGAAAGTTACAGCGCATGATAAAGTTGCGAAACATGATAATCTTGTATATGATGTTCTTTACTGCGCTACTGCAAAGGAATCATCATGACAGTGCATCTGCATCACGATACTCTGGCGCCCGAGCTTCAGGCATTAACGGATAGCGACCTGCGGGTGCTGGAACAATTCTCGCGCCTCGTGAGCGCACAGCTCGACATACTGGCACAAGGGCCCGAGCGCCTGCGCCTGATCGACCTGGCCACGCGCGCGCTCCAGCAGGCGCGCGCCTCTTTGGTCACCCCGCCACCGCTCGCGCCAGTCCAGCTTCCCGTGTCAAAACTCAAGGTGTCCGATGTGATCGGACAAGGATGGGTGGAACTGTCACAGGCGTCGCTGTATCGCGCGGTGGAAAGCCAGCGGTTTTATTGCGTGACACCCAAGGGGCGTAGTATCGGCAAGGAATTTCCGGCGTGGCAATTTATCCAGCCCGTGCCGGAACTGATCGCACCGGTACTGGCGATCCTTGCCGGCCAGCCCAGCAGTGAAATCCATGCCTTCTGGATCAGCAGTGCAGACGAACTCAACGAACTGTCGCCAGCAGAGATGCTTGCAGGCAAATCGTTCGAGACGCGGACCGAAGTCCATTCCAGCCAGCAGGCGCTGCTGGAGCTGCCCGCAAGCGAGAGATTGCGCAAGGTGCTTGCGGCAGCGAAGTGGCAGCATAGGGGCATGGCCGACATCACGGGCTAGCCTTGCATGAAACTTGAACTGGAAGAAACACCGATTCCACCTGAAATGGCCACGCGCCTGCCGGCGCTGGCATCGCTGCGCGCTGAATTATTGCGCAATGTCGTCACTTTTCCAGCCGGCCAGGCCCTGGTACGCGCAGCGTGGAACGTGGCATCCATCTGGCCGGCGAAGGTCGAACGGACCTACCGCTTCGGCCCGCCTGCCGATCTGGCCAACGCCAACGGCTTCCCCTATCACTGGGTATATATTGCGGAAGATACCTGCACGGCTGCCTGGGAAGCCCAGCTTTGCCGCAACGACGTCACACGCCCCGGCACTTTTTATATCGCGCACGCTGCGCAACAAGCGCTGATCGCAACCTTGTCCTTCAGCGCCCCGTTGCAATTGTTCGACCTGACCGGGATGGCCGCCAGCCGGCTGGGCATTTATGATCAATTGCACAGCCCCGATCACGGCTGGTGCCAATGGCTGGGCTGGCAGCTTGACCAGATCATTGCGCAGGAAAATAGTCCGATTCACGGCTTCGTGTACCCGTCGCGCCGCCAGCCCGGCAAACTGGCTTATGCGATATCGTCCCGCCATATGACAGCACTGGAAACCAACATGGCATGCTCACACATGCAATTCGGCGCCACTGAAGCATATGCACGCTTGCTCGCCGATCGTCTGCGCGTGAATCCGCCCTGACCTGAGATTCCCTACACCGGCTCGCGCCACTTGTCCTTGATCTCCAGCATGGCCGGCAGCTGCTCGATGAACAGCGCCAGCAAGTCCGGGTCGAAGTGCGTGCCGCTGTCGCGCTGCATGGTGGCGATGGCTTCGTCGATCGTCCAGGCGCGCTTGTACGGGCGTTCGCTGGTGAGGGCGTCGAAGACGTCGGCGATGGCGACGATGCGGCCTTCATGCGGGATTTCCTCGCCCTTCAAACCTTGCGGATAGCCGCTGCCGTCCCATTTTTCGTGGTGCGTCAGGGCGATGGTGCGCGCCATTTTCAGCAAGCCGCTCGCGTGCTCGCCGATGATGGCAGCGCCGATTTCCGCGTGGCGGCGCATGACTTGCCATTCGTCCGCATCAAGCTTGCCCGGCTTTTGCAGGATGGCGTCGGGGATGCCGATCTTGCCCACGTCGTGCATGGGCGCCGCATTGAGCAGGTCTTCCGCGCTGCCCGTGCTGTAGCCGGCCGCCAGCGCCAGCTGGCGCGCGTAATAGCTCATGCGGATGACGTGCATGCCCGTCTCGTTATCCTTGTATTCGGCCGCCTGGCCCAGGGTCTGGATCACCTGCAGGCGCGAGCGGCGCAATTCCTCGGCGTCCACCAGCGACAGGTGCGTGCGCACGCGGGCGCGCACGATGGGCGGGCTGACCGGCTTGGTGATGTAATCGACGGCGCCCGCGTCAAAACCGTCCGCCTCGTCCTTCACGTCGCACAGGGCGGTGACGAAAATGACGGGAATGGGCGCCGTGGCCGGCATGGCCTTCAATTGGCGGCACACTTCATAGCCCGTCATGGCGGGCATCATGATGTCGAGCAGGATCAGTTCGACGGGATTGTTCTGCGCCAGTTCCAGCGCCTTCTCGCCATCCTTGGCGTACAGCAGGCGGTAATCGTCCTGCAGGATCTGGCGCAGCACCTGCAGATTCGTCGCTTCGTCGTCGACCAGCAGCAGGATCGGTTTGTCTTCGTGTAAGGTCATCGTAAGCCCAATGTCAGGAAAGGTCGGCAGGCGCTGGCGTTTCCAGCCACGCCAGCAGCTGGCGCAGCACGCCCGCGGCGCGCGCAAATTCAAAGTCGTCGATGGCGCTGGCCAGCGCCTGCAGTCGCTGCTGCTGGCCATGCGGCGCAAGCAAGGCCGCGATCTGCGCCATCAGGGCGTCGTCGAGCTGCCCGCCTTCCAGGCTGGCAATGGCTTGCCGCAGCAAGGCACCAAAGGCGGTGGCATCGAGTGGCGCGCCGGCAGCCGGCGTACCCACGGCCACGGCCGGCATACCCGATTCTTCCAGTTCGCCGGCCAGCGCCATGAAGGCGGCGGCCAGTTGCACCAGCAATTCGGTCGCCGGCAACTGGCGCGCGATCGCCTGCTCGATGCGTCCCAGCAGGCTTTCGACCTGCACCAGGCACAGGTTGCCCGCCGCGCCCTTGATACGGTGCAGCAGATGGCCCGCCACGCTGCTGCCGCCACGTTCCAGTTCGGCCGCCAGCATGGCGGCGCAGTCGCCATTGGCCTGCACGAAGCGGCCAATCGCCCGCTGCAAGGCTTCGCGGCCGCCCCACAGGGCGATGCCGCGCTGCCAGTCGACCTGGCCCGCGGCAGCACGCGCCGCCGCGCCGGCCGCCGGCGGCGGCATGGACACGGCGATATCGAGCAGGCGGGCGATTTCTGCCGTCAGCTTGTGCATTTCCAGCGGTTTCGAGGCAAAGCCGTTCATGCCGGCCGTCTGCGCGGCGCGCCGGTCCTGTTCCAGCACGCTGGCCGTCAGGGCGATGATGGGCGTCGCCTTCAAACCCTGTTCGCGCTCGTACACGCGGATCAGACGCGTCGCTTCTAGGCCATCCATGCGCGGCATCTGCACGTCCATCAGGACGACGTCGAAGCTGCCCTTGCTGAACTCGCGCACGGCGCTCTCGCCATCGCTGGCGGCGATCACCTGGTGGCCGGCCGCGCCCAGGCTGATCAGGAGCAGCTCCACGTTCTGCGGCACGTCGTCGGCTGCCAGGATGCGCAGCGGCGGCAAGGCCACCACGGGCTGCTCGCTGCGGCGCGACACGGCCTTGCCCGGCGCCAGCGGCAACAGCACGTGGAACACGCTGCCCACCCCCAGGGTGCTTTCCACCGTGATGGTGCCCCCCATCAGCTCGACCAGCTGCAGCGAAATCGTCGTGCCCAGGCCCGTGCCGCCAAAGCGGCGGCTCATCGAGGAATCGGCTTGCGTGAATGGAGCGAAGATTTTGTCCAGGCGGTCGGCCGGGATGCCGATGCCCGTGTCGTGCACGGCGATATGCACCTGCTCGCCCTGCATGCCGACGGCCACGCGCACATGGCCCACTTCCGTGAACTTGACGGCGTTGCCGATCAAATTCGTCAGCACCTGCTGCACCCGGCGCGCATCGCCCAGGAAGAACTGGCCCATGCCGGGATCGACATCGACATGCAGCACCAGGTCGCGCGCATGCGCCGTGATGCGCAGGGACGCGGCCACGTGGTCGACCAGGTCCGGCAGCGAAAAGTCCACCAGTTCCAGCTCGGTCGCGCCTTTTTCCAGCTTGGCCATGTCGAGGATGTCGTTCAGCAGCTCGAGCAGCGAACGGGCCGACTGGCGCACCGTGCCCAGGTGGCGGCGCTGCAGGCTGTCCAAGGCTGTGCCCAGCAGCACTTCCGTAAAGCCGATGATGGCGTTCATCGGCGTGCGGATTTCATGGCTCATGTTGGCCAGGAAGCTGGTCTTCGATTCGGCGGCCAGCTCGGCGCGGTCTTTCGCCGCGCGCAGGTTTTCCTGCATGGCGCGCCGCTCGCTCACGTCGGTGGCCAGCTTGACCACCTTGAACGGCTTGCCGTCCGTGTTGAAGATCGGGTTGTACGAAGCCTGTATCCACACTTCCTTGCCATGCTTGCCGATGCGCTTGTACTCGCCCGTATTGAATTCACCCTGCGCCAGTTGCTGCCAGAACGCGCTGTAGTCGGGCGAGATCACATAGCCCGGTTCGCAGAAGATGCTGTGGTGCAGGCCCAGCACGTCGTCGAGCTGGTAGCCGACCAGGTCGAGGAAGTTCTGGTTGGCAGCCAGGATGCGTCCCTGCAGGTCGAACTCCGCGACGGCCGTCGCGCGCGAGATCGCCGTCACCTTGCCCTCGTATTCGGCGTTGCGCAATTCGCTTTCCGTGATATCGAGGATGACGCCGTCGATCCAGCGCACCACGCCGTCGTTATCGAGCACGGGGCCGCTGCTTTCGCGCACCCAGCGCTCGCGCCCGTCGCGGTGGATCATGCGGTAGACGTTCTCGAAATCGCGCCGTTCGCCGGCCGCCTGCACGCAAGTGTCGTTGACGCGCTGGCGGTCGTCCGGATGCACAAGGTCGAACAGCCTGACCCGCCCTTCGGCGAAGTCCTGCGGCAGCCAGCCCGTCAGGTTGAAAACGGCGTCGCTGATGAAAATCATCTTCCATTCGGGCGCGAAGCTGCAGTGGAAGGACACGCCGGGGATATTGCGGATCAGGGTGCGGTACTGGCGCTCGCTGTCCTTGAGCGCCTGCTCCATGCTGCGCGACGAACGCATGTCCGTGACAAACGCCACGAACAGGGGCTGGCCCGGCGTATCGATCTTGCCGATCGCCACGCGCATGGGCAGCACGGCGCCATCCTTGTGGCGGCCATCGAGTTCGCGCCCGCTGTCGAGGATGCGCGAGGCGCCCGTTTCCAGGTAGTCGCGCAGATAGCCCTCGTATTCGGCCGCGTCGGCCGGCTGCAGCAGCACGCTGGCGTCGCGCCCCACGATTTCCGGTTCGCGCCAGCCGAACAGGCTTTCTGCGGCGGGATTGAAGGAGCGCACCTTGCCCTGGCCATCGATGGTGATCAAGCCATCGGCCGCCGTATCGACGATGGCGCGCAGGCGCGATTCACTGACGCTGGCGTGGCGCAGCAGCTGGCGGTAGCGCAGCAAGCCGTTCGCGGCCGCCACGAAGACGGTCAGGGTGACGGTGATCAGGGCCACGGCCAGGGCCACGAACGAGGCTTGCACCGTAATCGTGTTCTCGCCTGCCGTGGGCGTGCCGGAAAAACGCGCGGCCAGCATGCCTGTGTAGTGCATTCCGGAAATGGCCAGGCCCATCACCACGCTGCTGAGCAGCAAGGATGCCAGCGGGCTCAGGCGCTGGCGCATGGCGCTCAGGCCGAAGCGTACCCACAGCGCCAGCATGGCCAAGGTGACGGCCACCAGCAGCGACAGGGCGAACAGCCAGGGCTCGTAGCGCAAGGCCAGCGACGTTTGCATGGCGGCCATGCCGCTGTAATGCATGGAACCGATGCCCACGCCGACGAGCACGCCGCCCACCATCAGTTGCCGCCAGTTGATGCTCGGACGCGCCAGCAAGTGCAGCGCCACCCACGAAGCGGCCATGCCGGGCAGCATCGACAGCAGGGTCAGGCCAGGGTCGAAGGACACGCGTGTGCAGATATCGAAGGCCAGCATGCCGATGAAGTGCATCGACCAGATGCCGCCGCCGAGCGCGATGGCGCCCGTGATGATGGCCGTCTGGCGCTGAAAGCCGCGCTCGCTGCTGCGCGCCATGCCGGCGATCTGCAGGGCCATGAACGAGGCAAAGATGGCGATACCGATGGAAAACAGCACCAGCCACGCATTGTGCGTGCCATAGATGTACTGCATGGTATCGGTCGATACGGCAAAGATGGAACTAAGCATACTGTCGTGGCATAAGAGAGTGAAACCTAACGTCGCAAAACATGACGGCACACCGCGCGCCGTCGCCGGGCTTTTTACTAAAGCGGCAATACAGCGGAAATGACAACGGTAGCAGTCGACCAGGGCAAGGCTCGGTCATCACGCCCGCGCCTGCCGCGCGGGGGAAAGGTGTCCGTTCAGAGAGAACAGGCGGAATGCGTACGAACTCTGGCGCGGATGTCTGGCCGCCAGCGTGACGATGATTTTTTAAAGAGCCATGAGTATAGTTGCTTTACGAAAATATTCATAGGACTTCAGCAATACACTTGCCAAAACAAACATATTCTGCAGCCTCGATGCCACAGCTCAGGAAAGCAAGCGCTCGGCCATCATCTCGCCATCGCCGTCGAGCCCTGTTTCGACGAAACCGGACTGCGCATATAGTTGCCGGGCACGCGCGTTGGCCGGCACATAGTAGAGCACCACCCTGCCCGCGCCGCGCGCGCGCATCTCGGCCAGCAGCAGGGCCAGGGCCGCGCGGGCAAATCCCTGGCCCTGCCAAGGCGCCGCGATCATCAGGCGGTACAGCACGTGCGTATCCTGCCGCCCCGCACTGCCCGGCAGCGCATACATGGCAAAGCCGATCAGTTCATCGCCGGCATAGATGGCACGCGGGCGCATGTTGGCGTGACTGGCGGCCAGCGCCAGCGACTCGGCATTGCTGGCAATAAAATCGCGTTGCGCCGCATGCAGCGGCAGCCCGATGACGGCCTCGGCGTTGGCCGCGCACACGGGACGCAGACTCAAGGCAGCGTTGACGGCCATGCTATTTTCATTGCGCTCAGGCGTTCTGCGCCAGCATGCGGCGGAACCATGCCAGTTGCTCGCGCGTCAAATAATTGGCGCCATCGCCATGCAGGATGACGATTTCGATCTCGGCGGGAATCGAGGCGACCAGTTGCGCGCCCGTTACGGGAATCTTCGGAAACGCGATGCCGGCCAGGAAGGCCAGGTCTTCCGCCACCGTCACGCACTGGCGCTCGGGATTGGGCGACGGCACGAGGAACAGGTCGATCTGCTCGCTCTGCCCGCCGATAACGACGTGCAATTGGGCAGCCAGCAGTTCGGGCAGGATCAGCTCGATGTTATTCTCGGTGCGCGATTGCTGGAAAGCGCTTTTCAGGGGGGTGAGGACAGGAGTAGCGGTCATGGCAAAGTGAAAAGATAAAGACGGCGGCAGTGTAGCAGAGGCGCCGCAAGGGACGCGCTCTGCTGGCGCAACGGCTACATCTTGTAGTGCAAGGACAGCAACACGCTGCGCGGCGCGCCGTAACGCTCCAGCCCGCCCGACCACGCATAGCCAAGCGCCTGGTAGTAGCGGCGGTCGAGCACGTTGTCGATATTCAGGCGCAGCTGCAGCTGCTCGCTGATGCGGTAGCCGGCCATCAGCCCGACGATGGCGTAGCCGCCCTGCCGCGTCAGGTAAGCCGTGTCACGGCGCTCAATCTTGTCTTGCGCATACACGGAGGCGCCCACATTCCATTGCGCCAGACTGCCGCCCAGCTGGATGTTCGTCATCAGCTTGAACAGCTGCTTCGGTTCGTCCGTGGCGATGCGCTGGCCGATGTTGGCGGCCACGCTGTCCTTGGTGTACTTGGCCAGTACATAGGTGTAGCCGCCCGCGATCTGCCAGCCCGGCAATGGCGAGCCCGACAATTGCAGATCGACGCCTTCGCTCTGCACCTGCCCGGCCGCGCGGGCGCAGTAGATGGCGCCGCCCGTGGGACAGTTGAGCTCATCGGCCATGGCACGATTATTCTGCTTGATACGGAACAGCGCGCCGCTGGCATTGAGCCGGCCGCCGAAATACTCGCCCTTGACGCCCAGCTCCAGGTTGGTGCCGCTCAAGGGCGGCAAGGTGTTGCCGCGCACATCCAGCGAACTTTGCGGCTCGAAAATCTGCGTGCCGCTCGCATACACGGAGTGATGCCGATCCACATCGTAGACGAGGCCTGCGTACGGCGTGAATTTCGCGTTTTCCGTCAGGCCGCGGCGCCAGGCGGGGTTGGTGGCATACCAGCCCGTCACGTCCTGCGCATACCAGCCGAAGCGCCCGCCCAGCACCAGGCGCAGCGGATCGGCCAGGCTGAAGTTGCCGGCCGCATACACACCCTTCTCGTCCGTCTTGCGGCCCCAGTTGTAGGGCTCGAACGGCGCGCCGCGCATCGGGTAGGCGTAGGGATTCCACTGGCGGATATCGATCACGCGCGTGGCAGCGCCTTCCCAGCTCTGGCCCGCGTCCGAATCGTCATGGCGGTAGCTGGCGCCGACGATCACGTCATGCTGGCGGCCGAACCAGGTGACGGGGCCGCTCAGGCGCCAGTCGGCCACGACCTGCTCCGTGTTGTACTTCCAGCCCGTTTCCGACTGGTTCAGCTTGTATATTTCACCATCGATGCGGCTATTGGTGGTATTGCGCGTGCTGGAAGAAGCGTCGATGCGCGTGATGGCGAAGCGGCTGCGCCAGCCCTTGTCGAGCCGCGTTTCCAGGTCGGCGAAGACGACGTTGTTGTCGCGCTTCTGGAACGAGTCGGCATTGTTCAGGAAGGTCGAGCGGGGCAAGTCCATGTGACGGCCGTCAAGCATGCTCGGCAAGCCGACGAACACGCCGTCCGTGCGGCTGTGCTGGCGCGAAAAGCCGATGCCGGCCGTGGTCGACGGCGTCAAGTCTGCCTCGACGATCGCATACACGGTGCTGTTCTTGTTATTGACCACGTCGACAAAGCTGTCGCTGTCGCGCCAGCTGGCAGCTACCCTGCCCCGCACGCTGCCCGAGGCATTCAGGGCATTGCTGGCGTCCACCGTCAATTGCTTGTCCTTCCAGCTGCCCAGGTGAACGGAAGCGTTCAGCAAGGGCGTGGCCGTGGGGCGCTTGCGTATCATGTTGATGCTGCCCGACGGCGCGCCCGCCCCTTCCATCAGGCCCGTGGCGCCGCGCACCACTTCCACCCTGTCGTACATCAGCATGTCGGCCGAGACGTTGCGCTCGTTAAAACCCGTGACGTCCAGCGGCAAGCCATCGACGTTGACGTGGCTCAAGGCAAAGCCGCGCGCGAAATACGTGGTTTCCTGGTCGGACACGCCTTGCGTCTTGCCATAGATGCCGGGCGTGGCGCGCGCCACGTCCTGCAAGGTGGTCAGATCGAAATCTTCCATTTGCTGGCGCGAAATGACGCTGACCGTTTGCGGCGTGTGGCGCTGCGACAAATTCAACCCGGTGGCCGTCGACATATTCCTCGACGTGTATAAACCCGTTCCTTCCGTGGCGCGGTCCGCCTCGGCGCTGACAACGACGGCAGGCATGCTGGCCAGGCCGCCATCGGCCGTGTTGGTATTGATCTTGCGCAGCAGGTAATTGCCATTGCCACCATCCGCCGCTTCCAGGCCGCTGCCCTGCAGCAGTTTTTGCAGGCCGGCCGTAACCCCATGGCTGCCTTGCAAACCCGGCGTCGCCAGCCCGTCGAGCAGCACGCCCTGGGTGGACAGGTTGATTCCGGCGGCGATGGCAAACGATGCCAGTGCGCTGCGCAAGCTGCCGGCGGGAATATGATAGTCGCGCACGGTGGCGACCGGACTGGACTCGGCCGCCACCGCCATGTGCGGCAAGCCGGCGCCGGCCGCGCCCACGGCGAGGAGCAGGACCAGCGCGGCGCGCACGGCGCCGGTGGTGGGATGGAGCGTCATGCGTGCTGCGGTAAAGTTACGGTGCTGCAAAGCCATGTGGACCCTTTCGATGGTTCGGATTGTTCGTTCTCTACCTTGTATGACGAAGCAATCCGGAAAAAGGGACAGGCAAACTGTAAATAGTGGCGCTTGTCGGCTTGGCGGGGCGCAGCCGCGCGTAAGCCGACAAGGCCAGCCAACGTTGCCTGTCGGCTTACGCCCTGCGGGCTAAGCCGACCTACACAAGCACGCCAACCAGCCAATTTGGCATATCCGCACAAACCGTAGGTCGGCTTAGCGGGGCGCAGCCACGCGTAAGCCGACAAGGCCCGCCCGCATTGCCTGTCGGCTTACGCCCTGCGGGCCAAGCCGACCTACAAGCCCCGGCATTCGTCAGCCGACTAGCTCAAGCCGCCTCGACGCTGATCCAGTAACGCGTGCGGCGCGCAAGCCGGATCGGCAAGGAGCGCTGCAGCAAGAGCAGGATATTGTCCGGGTCGTTCAACTGGAAGATGCCGTCCACGGGCATGGCCGCCAGCGCGGGATCGCAGCGCAGCACGCCGTAACGGTAACGCGCCACCTGTTCCAGTACCTTGCCCAGCGGCATGCGCTCGGCGATCAGCACGCCCCGCAGCCAAGCGTCCGCATGCAGCGCCAGCGGCGTCAAGGCAGAAACGGCACGGTCATCGAAACTGCCCTGCCGGCCCGCATCGATCCTGCGCGAGGCGTCGGGCGCTTCGCTTGGCCGGATCTCGACGGCGCCCTCGCTGACGCTCACCTGCGTGCGCGGCGCCAGCAAGGTGCCAAGGTGGCGCACGCTGAAGTGCGTGCCCAGCGCACGCACGGCGCCATTGCTGCTGCGCACAAGGAAGGGGCGCGCGGGCACGGCTGCGTCGTGGGCCGTGGCGACGTGGATTTCCCCCGCATGCAGCAAGACCAGCCGCGCCGTGCCGTCAAAGTGCACGTCGATGGCCGTGTCCGTATTGAGCACCAGTTGCGTGCCGTCGGGTAATGTCATGTGGCGGATTTCGCCCCTGGCCGTGCGGATGCCGGCGCGCCACGCTTGCCACGGTGCCGACTGGCTGGCCAGCCACAGGGCCGGCCCGGCCGCGATCAGCCCGGCCAAGCCGTAAAGCACGGCGCGCCGCTGCGGCGACTGCGGCACCGCGTCCGCCGTCTGGCGCAGAGCGGGCGGCACGCTGGCCAGGGTGCTGCACACCAGCTCGGCCCGCTGCCACGCCAGTTCATGCGTGGGATCGCTGGCGCGCCAGGCCTGGAACGCTTGCTGCTCGTCGGAAGTCAAAGCGCCCCCGTGCAGGCGCACCAGCCATTGCGCCGCCGCCCGGGCCGCGCGGGGATCGATGGCCACGTTCACAGGATCAACAGAATGCAGCGCTCGAACGCCTGCACCATGTAGCGCTTGATGCTGCGCTCGCTCACGGCCAGGCGCCTGGCAATTTCCCCGTAGCCGAGGCCGTCGACATGCGCCAGCAGGAAGGCGCTGCGCACGAGCGGCGGCAAGCCGTCGAGCATGGCATCGATGCGTTGCAGGGTTTCGCGCACGAGCAGCCGCTCTTCCGGCGACTGCATCAGCAATTCAGGCTGCTGCGCCAGCGTTTCCAGCCAGGCCTGCTCCAGCGACAGGCGCCGGTAATGGTCGATCAGCAGCCGCTGCGCCACGGTGGTCAGGTAGGCGCGCGGTTCGCGCAAGGTTTGCCGGTTCTCGGGCGGCGCCATCAGCAGGCGCACGAAGGTATCGTGCGCCAGGTCGGCCGCATGGTCAGCGCACTGCAGCTTGGCGCGCAGCCAGCGCATCAGCCAGCCATGATGGTGGCTGTAGATACCGGCTATCGACTCGCTGGACTGCGCAATGTTCACTGGGACTCCGATGCGCGCAAGGCAAGGCGCGGCTAATTGATAATAATTCTCATTATCACAAATCATTGCCGCTGGCGTCAATGCCGGCGCCTGCCTACCCCTGGAAACTGTTGTTTCAGCGTGGCTGCGCTCTTCTAGCGGTCGGTATACAAGCTCTTCATCACCATGCCGCCGCGCATTTTCTTCGCGCCCGGCGCCAGACCCGCCGGACAAGCACCCTGGAATACGGCCGCCAGTTCCGTGCGCTGCACTTCGCTCTTGCCATTGACTTGCACGGTGGTGTCGGCGCTCAAGGTATATGCCTTGGCCAAGTCGCCCTTGAAGGTGCCGGCCAGCCTGGCGTCCGGACAGCTGGACGCGAATTGGAAACTGTCGCCCTGGCGGCTTTGCGACTCGATCTTGCACTCCTGCTCGAAGCCGGACCACAGGTCGTCGTCGATCAGGCGGTCGCGCGCGTGGTCGACGCAGATTTCCCAGGAAAATGGCGAGGTGGCAGGCGTCACCTTCCACAGCCCCGTGGCGCGCTGCAAACGCTGAACAGGCTCGGCCGCCGAAGCGAACGTGGCCGCGCACAGGGGGAAAATAGTCATCAGGAGCAAGGTGGCGCTGCGCTTCATGGGCATTCCTCTAGCTAAAAGTTTGAATATAGCAAAGAGGAATGCGCGCAGGCCACACGCTTAGCCGTACATCCCGGGCTTTGCCGCCAGCGCGAAGGGAATGGCAAACGGACCCAGGAAAGTCACCAGGATGGCACGGATGGCCGTTATTCGTAAGGAGCGGCGTTTGGCGATGAAGAGGCAGGCGAAGGCCGACAGCGACCAGATCAAGGCAGGCAAGTATGCAGTCATCATGAATTCCGGAGGCGCCCTGGAAGGCAGGAAATCCATGCTGACACGGAAATGCGGCCACCGCAATGGCAGATTGGGAATCTGCCTTGCGGTGGATAGGGTCGTAATACGATCAGTGCTGGCCGATCTTCATGATTTTCAGCGCGTTCGTGCCGCCAACCTTGCCCATCGGCTCGCCCCAGGTCAGCACGACGGTGTCGCCCTTGGCCACGACTTTATGTTCCACCAGCAAATCTTCCGCCTGCTGCAAGACCTTGTCGCGGTCCGTGCCGGACGTCAGTTCCAGGGTGCTGACGTTGCGGTACAGGGCCAGCTTGCGGCGCGTGCCCACGCTTGGGGTCAGTGCAACGATGGGGATGTCGATGTTGCAGCGGCTCATCCACAATGCCGTGGAGCCCGATTCCGTCAGGGTGGCGATGGCCTTTACACGCAGATGATGGGCCGTAAACAGGGCGCCATAGGCGATCGACTGGTCGATGCGCGAGAACGTGGCGTTGAGGAAATCGGCGTCCAGCTTGCAGGTGTCCCACTTTTCCGCGTCCAGGCAGATGGCGGCCATCGCTTCCACCGTTTCGATCGGGTAACGGCCCGACGCCGTTTCCGCCGACGTCATGACGGCATCCGTACCGTCGAGCACGGCATTCGCCACGTCGGACACTTCGGCGCGGGTCGGCACGGCGTTGACGATCATCGATTCCATCATCTGCGTGGCCGTGATCGCCAGCTTGTTCGATGCGCGCGCCATCTTGATCATGCGCTTTTGCAAGGCCGGCACGGCCGCATTGCCCACTTCCACGGCCAGGTCGCCACGCGCCACCATGATGCCGTCGGACGCGTCGAGAATTTCTTGCAAGGCAGGAATGGCTTCCGCGCGCTCGATCTTGGCGATCATCATCGGCTTGTGATCCCACGCTTCGCCGGCGATATTGGCCAGCTGGCGCGCCATGACCATGTCGGTGGCGTTTTTCGGGAAAGACACGGCCACGTAATCGGCCTGGAAGCTCATCGCCGTTTTCACGTCTTCCATGTCTTTCGCCGTCAGGGCCGGCGCCGACAAGCCGCCGCCCTGGCGGTTGATGCCCTTGTTATTCGACAACTCGCCGCCAATCTTGACGGTGGTATGGATTTCGCTGCCGACGACTTTGTCGACCGTCAGCACGATCAGGCCGTCGTTGAGCAGCAGCACATCGGCCGTGCGCAAGTCGCGCGGCAATTCCTTGTAGTCGAGGCCGCAGCGCTCGATGTTGCCCAGTTCACCGTTCTCGCCCCATTTCGCGTCGAGGATGAACTTGGCGCCGTTTTCCAGGAAAATCTTGCCTTCTTCAAACTTGCCGACGCGAATTTTCGGGCCTTGCAAATCGGCCATGATGGCCACTTCCCGGCCGCACAGGGCTGCCGCTTCGCGCACCATGCGGGCGCGGTCGATATGGTCTTGCGCCTTGCCATGCGAAAAGTTCAGGCGCACGACGTCGACGCCGGCCTTGAACATGCGGACCAGGGTATCGATATCGTTCGAAGCGGGGCCGATGGTGGAAACGATCTTGGTGGCGCGTTGCTGTACTTGCATGGTCATGGTTGCTGCTTTCTAAAATAAGTTGCTACAAGGGCCAGCCTTGTGGGCCGGCCGTCCTGGTGCGCTGGATCAGCGGTACTACGTTCTTACTTGGCCGCCATCAGGGCGACCGTCGTGTCGAGCATGCGGTTCGAGAAGCCCCACTCGTTGTCGTACCACGACGACACTTTCACGAGGCGGCCCGAGACCTTGGTCAAGGTCGAATCGAAGTTCGACGAGGCCGGGTTGTGGTTGAAATCGATGGAAACGAGCGGTTCCGTCTGGTACGTCAGGATGCCCTGCAGCGCGCCTTCCGACGCCGTTTTCAGCAGGGCATTCACCTCTTCCACGGTCGTATCGCGCTTGGCGATGAACGACAGGTCGACCAGCGAGACGTTAATCGTCGGCACGCGGATGGCAAAGCCATCGAGCTTGCCATTGAGTTCCGGCAAGACGAGGCCGACAGCGGCAGCGGCGCCCGTCTTGGTGGGAATCATCGAATGCGTGGCCGAACGGGCACGGCGCAAGTCTTCATGCATCACGTCGGACAGCACCTGGTCGTTCGTGTAGGCATGCACGGTGGTCATCAAGCCCGATTCGATGCCGATGGCGTCGTTCAGTGGCTTTACCAGCGGCGCCAGGCAATTCGTCGTGCACGAGGCATTCGAGATGACCGTATCCGTGGCTTTCAGCACCTGCTGGTTGACGCCGAACACAATGGTGGCGTCCACATCCTTGCCGCCCGGCGCGGAAATGATGACTTTCTTTGCCCCGCCCTTCAGGTGGGCCGACGCTTTTTCCTTGGTCGTGAAGAAACCCGTGCATTCGAGCACTACGTCGACGCCGAGCTCGCCCCACGGAATCAAGGCCGGGTCGCGCTGCGCGAAGACGCGGATACGATCGCCATTGACGAGCATATTGTCGCCGTCGATGGTCACGACGCCGGGAAACTTGCCGTGCACCGTGTCGTAGCGCGTCAAATGCGCATTCGACTTGGCGTCGCCCAGGTCGTTGATGGCGACGATTTCGATATCCTGCTGCTTGCCGCCTTCATAAAACGCGCGCAACACGTTGCGGCCGATGCGGCCATAGCCATTGATGGCAACTTTGATGGTCATGCTGTCTCCTTGATGTTTTCTGCTGAGTTCGTAAAGCCAACCCAAGTGCAAGTACCGGGGTCGTACCCTCAGGGTACGACCCCAGCCTTAGCTGTTGGGCTTGATTTTCATTAACCGCTGTTACGCAAGCCCGCCGCAATACCATTGATCGACAAATGGATCCCCGTGCGCGCCGCCGCATCCTGCTTGCCCTCACGGAAACGCTTCAGCAGCTCCACCTGCACGTGATTGAGCGGGTCGATATACGGGAAACGGTTGCGTATCGAACGCTGCATCAGCGGATTGGCTTGCTGCAGCTCTTCCTGGCCCGTGATCAGTTTCAAAGCGTCCAGGGTGGCCGCGTATTCGGCGCGGATGCGCGTGAAGATGGCGTCGCGCAAGGCCTTGTCCTTGACCAGTTCCGCATACTTGCCTGCAATGGCGATGTCGCTCTTGGCCAGCACCATATCCATGTTCGACAGCAAGGACGTGAAGAATGGCCAGTCCGTGTACATGCCGCGCAGCACGTCCGCGCCATCGGTGGGATGGGCGGCCAGGTAGGCTTGCACGGCGGAACCGAAACCGAACCAGCCCGGCAGCATCAAGCGGCATTGCGCCCAGCTCAACACCCACGGAATGGCGCGCAAATCCTCGATGGACGTGGATTTCTTGCGCGAAGCGGGACGGCTGCCGATGTTCAGTGCGGCAATTTCCGCGATCACCGTCGATTCCCAGAAATACTGCTCGAAGCCCTCGGTGCCATACACGAGGTCGCGGTAGGCGTTCAGGGCCGTGCCGGACAGCTCTTCCATCGCGGCCAGATGGCCCGCGCCGGCCGAAGCCTTCGGTTGCAGCTGGGCCTGCGGCAACAGGGTCGACTGGATGGTGGCGGCCACCAGCACTTCCAGGTTGCGGCGCCCCACTTCCGGGTTCGCATACTTGGCCGTGATGACTTCGCCCTGCTCCGTCAGCCGGATCTGTCCCTGCACGGCGCCTGCCGGCTGGGCCAGGATAGCTTCATAGCTGGGTCCGCCGCCGCGTCCCACGGAACCGCCGCGGCCGTGGAACAGGCGCAACTTGATCTGATACTCCTTGAAGACGGTTACCAGCTCGATCTCGGCCTTGTAGAGTTCCCAGCCGGACGTGAGGAAGCCGCCGTCCTTGTTGCTGTCCGAATAGCCGAGCATGACTTCCTGCTGGTCCGCGCGCGAGGCAAGCAAGCCACGGTAGAACGGCAAGCCGAACGCGCGCGCCATGATGGCCGGGCCGGCGCGCAAGTCGTCGATCGTTTCAAACAGCGGGATGATGTTGACGTCCGCTTCGCGGCTGTCCTGGCGCAGCAAGCCCACTTCTTTCAGCAGCAAGGCCACTTCCAGCAAGTCCGACACGCTGGCCGCCTTCGAAATGATGCAGTTCGGCACCGATTCACGGCCGTATTTGACGTGGGCTTCGCGCACGGCGCGGAAGATGTCGAGTTCGGACGTCGTTTCTTCCGAATACTGCGCATACGGCGACGTCAGCAGGCGCGGCGACTCCAGTTCGGCCAGCAGCAGGCTGATGCGCTGCTCTTCATCGAGGTCCAGGTAAACGAGGCCCGGCTGGGCACCGGCGAACAGTTCGCCCACGACGCGCTCATGCACGTCGGAATTCTGGCGCAAATCGAGCGGCGCCAGCGAGAAGCCGAAGACCTTGACGGCGCGGCGCAGCTGGCGCAGCCGGCCACGGGCCAGCGCGCGCAAGCCATTGCTGACGAGCGAATGCTGGACCACGTCCAGGTCGGCCAGCAGTTCGGCAGCCGCGGCGTAAGGCTGCACGCCGTCGGCTTGCTTGCCCTTGCCGGAAAGCACCACGCGCGTGTTTTCCAGACGCGCATGGATGCCATGCAGGGCACGGCGGTACGGCTCGTCAACGCGGTGCGGCGAGGCATCGGCCGAGCGCTCAGCCAGCGCGCGCAGCGGCTCGCTGCAGGCGTTCAATATTTGCGCCAGCGACAGTTGCGAAGCGAGCTTGCGCAATTCGCCGAGGTAAAAGTCGAGCACCTTGTCGGCCTGCGTTTGCAGGGTGCTGCGCAGGATGTCGGCCGTGACGAAGGGATTGCCGTCGCGGTCGCCGCCTATCCAGCTGCCGACCTTCATGAAATTGGGCAATTCCGCATCTTCCCAACGGGCATCGCGCTGGGCCAGCATGGTTTCCAGCGAGGAATACAATTTCGGCAATTCGCGCAGAATCGTGTGGTCGTAAAACGACAGGCCATTGGCCACTTCATCCATGACGGACAGCTTGCTCGTGCGCAGCAGACGCGTCTGCCACAAGGTGACGATGCCGCGGCCCAGCGCTTCTTCGTTTCGCTCGGCTTCTTCCGGCGTCATTTGCACGCGGTCGCGCTCGCTCAACAGGCGGGCAATGGCCATCTGGCAATTCTGGATGCTCTTGCGCTGCACTTCCGTCGGATGCGCCGTGAAGACGGGGCTGACGAACGCATCTTCAAAGAAGGTTTCCAAAGCATCTGCCTTGCCCGCGTCAAACACGTTGCCGACGGCATGGCTGAGGCTACCCTGGCGCGGCGGCGAACCGGCGATCAAGTGGGCGCGCGTGCGGCGGATGTGGTGCTGGTCTTCCGCAATATTGGCCAGCAGCGAGAAATAGCTGAAAGCGCGCGTCAATTGCGTGGTTTCTTCCTGCGACAGCGCTTGCAGCGCGTCCGACAGCTGCGCACGCGCCGCTTCATCATTGTCGCGGCGGAAACGGATGGCCAGCTGGCGCACATGTTCGATGCGCTCGAAGGCGGGGTCGCCCAGATGGTTGCGGATGGCGTCGCCCAGCAGACGGCCCAGCTGGCGGATATCGCTGCTCAGCAGCTCGTCTTTCACTTCATTCATTTGCATGGTATGTATTTCCTGGGGCGGCCACGGCGGCACCGCACAGATTGCGTAGTTCGCGCTTCCCGGCCCGGGAAACGCCCATCGTCGAATTTGTAGTAAATTTACCTTATTGTTTCACCATCCTCTTGATTTCCATCAATAAAAATCATATCCAAAGGGCCAACAAGGGCTTGCGAGCTGTTTGCCAGGGCAACAATATGAAAATTTACTACGCATTTAGGCGAAAGGCAATCAACTTTTGTCTTTCGGGGCTGAAAAGTGACGGCGCAACACACACGGCCGGCACTCTCCTGTATGCTGCGGATGAAACAAGGATGTAATCCACATCTTTCACACACCTGACAAAAACGTAGCGAGCGGATGAGAGTTGTGGCCGAGAAGCGCAGCTGTGCGGATGCACAGTGAGCATCGCAGGCCGCAAATCGCGACGCGCAGTAGCTTTGTCGGGTGTTTACTCTCTACTCCCATGCGACTGACTGCCTATACCGACTACACCCTGCGCACCCTGATGTACCTGGGCGTGCACCGCGACCGCCTCGTGACCATCCAGGACATCGCCGACCTGCATGCCATCTCGAAAAATCATTTGATGAAGGTGGTGCACCAGCTGGGCCTGTCAGGCATCGTGGAAACGGTACGCGGGCGCAATGGCGGCCTGCGTCTGGCGCGCGATCCGGCCGAGATCAATATCGGCACCGTCGTGCGCGAGACGGAAAACGATTTTTTCATGGCGGAATGTTTTAACAAGGAAAACAATACCTGCCCGCTGACACCCGATTGCCTGCTGAAAGCCAAGCTGGGCCAGGCCACGGCCGCCTTCCTTGCCGTGCTCGACACGGTGACCCTGGCGTCGATACTCGAAGCGACGCCGGGCGCGCCCGCGCTGGCGGCCGGCGTGATCCCCCTGCGCGTGGCAAAGTAAGCGCGCCAAAAACAACAATGCCCGGCGAACCGGGCATTGTTTCCTGCAACGACTATCTAAAACATCAATGCGCGCTGGCGCCTGCCGCGCCGATGCCCGTTTCCGAACGCATTTGCTGCGCTTCGTAGCCGGCGCGGTCGATGCGCGCGCGGGGGCTCTTGTCGAGCACCGAGAACAGCCAGATGCCGACGAAGCCGGCCGTCATCGAGAACAGCGCCGGCGAGGCGTACGGGAACAGCGCTTCGCCATGGCCGAGCACGTCGACCCACACGGACTTCGACACCACCGTCAGCGCGACGGCCGTGGTCAAGCCGAGGAAGCCGCCGATGGTGGCGCCCCGCGTCGTGCAATCCTTCCACAGCACCGACATGAACAGTACGGGGAAGTTGGCCGAGGCGGCAATGGCGAATGCCAGCGAGACCATGAAGGCGATGTTCTGCTTTTCAAAGGCGATGCCCAGCACCACGGCGATAATGCCCAATACGATCGTCGTCACGCGCGACACTTTCAATTCGTTGGCGCCCGTGGCCTTGCCCTTCTTGATGACGGTGGCATACAGATCGTGCGACACGGCCGACGCGCCCGACAGGGTCAGGCCCGCCACGACGGCGAGGATGGTGGCGAACGCGACCGCCGACATGAAGCCGAGGAAGACGTTGCCGCCCACGGCCTTGGCCAGGTGCACTGCCGCCATGTTGTTACCGCCCAGCAGCTTGCCGGCAGCATCCTTGAACTCGGGATTGGTGCTCACCAGCACGATGGCGCCAAAGCCGATGATGAAGGTCAGGATGTAGAAATAGGCGATCCAGGTGGTGGCCCAGAACACGGATTTGCGCGCTTCCTTGGCGCTCGGCACCGTGAAGAAACGCATCAAAATGTGCGGCAAACCGGCCGTGCCGAACATCAGCGCCATGCCGAACGAGATGGCCGAGATCGGGTCCTTGATGAAGGAACCTGGGCCCATGATGGCTTCCTTGGTGGCGTGCACGTCCACCGACTTGGCGAACAGCGCTTCCGGGCTGAAGTTGAATTGCGCCAGCACGGCAACGGCCATGAAGGTGGCGCCACCCAGCAGCATCACGGCCTTGATGATCTGCACCCAGGTGGTGGCCGTCATGCCGCCGAACAGCACGTAGATCATCATCAAGGTACCGACGAGGACGACGGCGATCCAGTATTCGAGGCCGAACAGCAGCTTGATCAGCTGGCCCGCGCCCACCATCTGCGCGATCAGGTAGAACGCCACGACGACGAGGGTGCCTGACGCGGAAAAGATGCGGATCGGCGCCTGCTTGAAGCGGTAGGCGGCCACGTCGGCAAAGGTGAAGCGGCCCAGGTTGCGCAGGCGCTCTGCCATCAAAAAGGTGATGACGGGCCAGCCGACGAGAAAGCCGATGGCGTAGATCAGGCCATCGTAGCCGTTCAGGAAGACGGCGGCGGAAATGCCGAGAAACGAGGCGGCCGACATGTAATCGCCCGCGATGGCCAGGCCGTTCTGGAAGCCCGTGATGCCGCCGCCGGCCGTGTAGAAATCGGAGGCCGACTTGGTCTTCGCGGCCGCCCACTTGGTGACGAACAGGGTGAAGATGACGAAGGCGGCGAACATGATGATCGCCGTCCAGTTGGTCGGTTGCTTGACGGCCTGGCCCAGGTCGGCGCCGGCCGCGAACACGGCGTTGCTGGCACCCAGCAGGGCCAGGACGCCCAGACAGGACACGCCGCGCAGCGCATGCTTGGCGGCGCTCATGCTTGCACCCGTGCCTGGATGGCGTTGCTCAGGTCGTCGAATTGCTTGTTGGCGCGGCGCACATAGATGCCGGTGACGAGCACGGTAAACACGATGACGAACAGGCCGATCGGCATGCCCCAGGTCATCACGCCGGCGCCCGTTTTCGTGGCCAGGAATTCCTTGTTGAAGGCGATGAGCAGGATGTAGCCGTAGTACACGAGCATCATCAGGCCCGTCAGCGCCCAGCCGAAGCGGGAACGCACCTTGACCAGCTGATGATAGCTGGGGTCGCTCTTGATTTTTTGAACCAGATCGTCATGCATTGTGTTGCCTCCTGTTATGTAAAAGCGTGCTCTTTTGTGCGAGCTTGGATTCACAGTACAGCGCGAGGCTTACCCGCCCCTTACGGCAGCGTTTTTTCTCGCGGGGGCAACACAAGGCAGGAAGAAAATCAGTTCAAGGCGGCAGCCGGTCCGAAGAATTCATGGTGCGTCTGCTGCTCCGGCACGCCCAGTTCGCGCAAGTATTGCTTGACGGCCCGCATGAATGGCTGCGGTCCCAGGAAATAGGCATCGACGTCGCGCGAGGCCGGCAGCCAGTGGCCGAGCTGCTCTTTATTCAGCAAGCCGACGGCGTCCGGCGCGTGTTGTTCACCGCCATGTTCCGCATAACAGTAATAGCGCTGCAACTGCGGGTGCTGCGCGGCCAGTTCGTCGATCTGCGCGCGAAACGCATGCACGCCGTGGTTGCGCGCCGCGTGGATGAAGTGCACGGGACGCTTGCCGCGCAGGGCCGCCGTCAGCATGGCCAGGGTCGGCGTGATGCCTACGCCGCCGCTGATCAGCACCAGCGGTTTGTCGCTGTCTTTCAGCACGAAGTCGCCCGATGGCGGCGTCAGCTGTACGGTGTCGCCAGCCTGCACGTGGTCGTGGAAATGGTTCGACACCTTGCCGCCCGCTTCGCGCTTGACGCTGATGCGGTAGGTCTGGCCATTGCTGGCGGCCGACAAGGAATACTGGCGGCGCATGGGCACGCCATCGACGGTGGCCACCACGCCGATGTACTGGCCGGGCGCAAAGTCGAGCACGGGCTGGCCATCGGTGGGCGCCAGCAGGAAGGACGTGATCTCGCCGCTTTCCACCGTCTTGCTGCGCACGGTAAAGTCGCGCGCGCCGCTCCAGCCGCCCGGCGCGGCCGCTTGCGCCTTGTAGATGCGCCCTTCTTCGCCGGCCAGGATGTCGGCCAGCTGGCCGTAGGCCGCGCCCCAGGCATCGATGACCGCGTCGCTGGCGACCTCTGCGCCCAGCACTTCGCGGATCGCTTGCAGCAGGCTGGCACCGACCAGCGGATAGTGCTCGGCGCGGATTTGCAGGGCCACATGCTTGTTGACGATGGTGGCCACGAGGTCACCCAGCGCATCCAGTTTATCGATATGTTTGGCATACATCAGCACGCCATTGGCCAGCGCGCGCTGCTGGTCGCCGCTGTGCTGGTGCGCCTGGTTAAAGTACGGCAGCACTTCCGGATGGTCGCGGAACAGGTTCTTGTAGAAGTGGCGCGTCAGCGCTTCGCCGCCCTGCTCGAGGATGGGCACGGTGGCCGTGATGATGGCGCGTTGTTCTTGGGTCAGCATGTAAAACTCCTGTGGGGATATGGGTAAGCGGTCTCAGGCCAGCGTCTCTACGGCTGGATATAACTCATGGTCTTCGCGGCGCATGCGCTGGAACAGCGCGTGCAGCACGGTATTGGCCTCGCTGCGGAAGGCTTCCGGTTCGGCTTCCAGGCGCACGGGCGTATTCCAGCGGCCGGCGAAATCGAGGTAGGCGCCGGCGATGCCGTGCATCTCGTTTTCGTACTGGCGCCCCAGCTGGGCCACCTTGGCCACGCCGGACGCTTGCGCGGCCGGATACAGGTAGCGCTGCTCGACGGCCAGGTGCAGCTTGATCAAGCCGCTCATGGCGATGATCTGTTCGGCAATGGCCTGCGCTTGCGCGGCCACACCGCCGCGCGCCAGCTGGCGCAAATCGTCGATGGCGGCCAGGATGGCCAGGTGCTGCTGTTTGAATTTGTCGATATTCATGGCGTTTTTCTCTTGTTGAGTGCTGCCAGTGTAGCGGAATTCACCTAAACATGCAAACTACATGCATCTTTGATTATGAAAGTATCGGACGGAAATGCGGAGCTATTGCACCACTATGTGCGGCACAGAACACAAGCTTCCGCGAGGCCTGCCTATAATTTGCTCATCACAGCGCGGGCCCGTTTTCGGCCGTGCCGCACCCTCCACTCCAGCCAAGGATGAGCATGAAAAACAAAACGGGCACGGGCCAGGCGCAGCAACTGGCCGGCATCATCAACGAACACCACACGGAACTGCTGGACGGTTGGATGGCCGGCCTGATCGCCCGCCTGGTGCGTCGTGACAAGATCGCGGAAAACGAGCTGCGCCAGCAGGCATCGCAATTCCTGCCGCTGCTGGCGGGCGCGCTGGAAAGCGGCGACTCGTTCGACATCGAAGGCGGCACCTGGGACGATACGCGCCAGCTGATCGCGGAAATATCGCAGTCGCGCGTGCGCCAGGGATATTCGCCGATCGACACAGCCAGCTTCATGTTCTCCCTCAAGGAGCCGCTGTTCGGCTACCTGCGCAAGGCGATCACGGCGCAGCCGGAGCAGCTGGGTGACGCCATCGTCAGCACCAGCAAATTGTTCGACGAACTGGGCCTGCTGACCATCGCCATCTACCAGAAGGCGCGCGAACAGGTGATTCTGCGCCAGCAGCAGGAATTGCTGGAACTGTCCACACCCGTGGTGCAGCTGTGGCAAAACGTGCTGGCCCTGCCCCTGATCGGCACGCTCGACAGCGCGCGCACGCAGGTGGTGATGGAAAGCCTGCTGCAAAAGATCGTCGATACGGGCGCCCTGATCGCCATCATCGACATCACGGGCGTGCCCACCGTCGACACTCTGGTGGCGCAGCACCTGCTGAAAACCATCGCCGCCGCGCGCCTGATGGGCGCCGACTGCATCATCAGCGGCATCCGCCCGCAGATCGCGCAAACCATCGTGCACCTGGGCGTCAACCTGGAAGACGTGATGACCAAGGCCACCCTGGCCGACGCCTTCGTCGTGGCCCTGAAACGCACGGGTTCCAGCATCAGCTACCAGCAGCAAGCACACTGAGGAGCCTATGGAAAGAATCCCCATTTTACGCATGGGCCGTCTGCTGCTGGTGACGATACAGGTGGACATGCACGACCGCCTGGCGATGACCTTGCAGGACGACCTGACCACCCGCATCGTGACGGACCGTGCCACGGGCGTGCTGATCGACATTTCCGCGCTCGACATCGTCGACTCCTTCATCGGCCGCATGATCAGCAACACGGCGGCGATGGCGAAAATCCTCGACGCGCGCACCGTCGTCGTCGGCATGCAGCCAGCCGTCGCCATCACCCTGGTGGAACTGGGGCTGACCCTGGAAGGCGTGAGCACGGCGCTCAACGTGGAGCTGGGCATCAAGATGCTGGAACGGGGCGGCGCATGCGCATGACGGGGGCGCCATGCTAGGCGCGCAGGCACAGGAGCGGACGCAGGCGGGAGGGCCGCAGACGCAGCAGATCCTGCCTTTGCACAGCGACGAAGACGTCGTGCGCTTGCGCAAGCAGGTGCGCGACAGCATGGTCGCCATGGGGTTTGGCCTGATCGAACAGACCAAGATCATCACGGCGGCCAGCGAGCTGGCGCGCAACACCCTGCGCTACGGCGGCGGCGGCGAAGCGCGCATCGCGCGCGTCTGCGATGGCGCGCGGCAGGGACTGGAACTGCGCTTTGTCGATGCGGGACCGGGCATCGACGATATTCCCCTGGCGCTGACCGATGGCTACACCAGCGGCGGCGGACTGGGACTGGGGCTGGGTGGCGCCAAGCGCCTGGCCGACGCATTTCACATCGACACGGCGCCCGGCGCGGGCACCACCGTCACCATCGCGAAATGGAAGCTGTTTTGAACCACCAGGAACCACAGCCTGACATTCTCAGGCAAAGAAGTTTTCCCATCGGCGAACCGAGCGAGATCGCCGCGGCCCGCCGCGCCGGCAACGAACTGGCGCGCCGCATCGGCTTCGACGACGTGCGCACGGGCCAGTTGGCCATCATCATCAGCGAAGCGGCGACCAACATCGTCAAGCACGCGCAGCGCGGCGAAATCCTGCTGCGCAAGGTGCTGCGCGGCGGCACCAGCGGCATCGAAATGCTGGCCATCGATAACGGCCCCGGCATGGCCAACGTGCGCCAGCACATGGCCGATGGCCATTCCACCACGGGCACCTACGGCGTGGGACTGGGCGCGATACGTCGCCTGAGCCAGGAATTCGACTTGTACACGGCACCCGGCAAGGGCACGGCGCTGATGGTGGTGGTCTGGGGACAGCACGCGAGCAGCGCCATTCCCGCCCATCCGAACTGGCGCATCGGCGCCGTATGCCTGCCGCTGGCGTCGGAACAGGTGTGCGGCGACGCCTGGAACGTGGTCTGCGAAGGCCATGAACTGAGCCTGATGGTGGCCGATGGCCTGGGCCACGGCCCGCTGGCGGCGCGCGCTTCGGAACGCGCCAGCGCCTTGCTGGAAGACGACACGCCCGGCTTGCCACCCCTGCCCGCTCCCTTCATCGAACTGGCCCACGGCGCCCTGCGCACGACGCGCGGCGCGGCCATGGCCGTGGCGCATATCGACAGCGCGCGCCGCGAGTTGCGCTATGCGGGTG
>RCUK01000348.1_pt1 | contig 45642 bp, 46 predicted proteins | sample 2166381 | NCBI WGS metagenome assembly RCUK01 (sample SAMN09932809, study PRJNA488358) | compost metagenome | isolation source: compost soil in an enriched community | place: Germany: Experimental Botanical Garden | reverse complement strand
GAAGTACACGTCGAACAGGTTGGAGGCGCTGTCCTTGACCTGGCGGCGGCCCCCCAAGGGCCCGTCCAGGTTGGCGGTGACGTCGGCGGTGATGTACGGCACGGTCAGCATCGAGGCGAAGTTCCACTTGCCGGCGTGGGTGGGCCACACGTACACGCCGGTGGCAGCGGTCAGGCTGACGTCGGCCTCCAGCCCGAGCGAGATCTGCCCGGCGATCGGCGCGGCCCGGCTGGCGCCGATCCTGCCGTCGTAGCGCACGTAGCTGAGCGACCACTGCATGCCCGGTTCGGGCGGGATCACCCCGGCATACGAGGTGATCTGCATCCCGGTGATCGATCGCCCCAGTGCGCCTTCGGTGGCATGTGCCTGCAGGCTGGCAGCGAGTGCCAGCGCACCCAGCAGTGCCGCGCAGATCCCGCTGGAACGACGGTAGTGGCGGAAGGATGGGCTGCCCATGTGGATCACCTCTCGGGTCGGTTGCGCGCTGCCGCGCCCTGGCGGGCGGCAGCACGTCGCTGGCGTTCGCGTACTTCCTGGATGTCGCGCTCCAGGAACACGTTGAGGAAGGTCCGGATCACCGCGATCGCCCCCAGCTGGCCGATGCTGTCCCAACTGGTGTAGATGGAGGACTCCAGGATGTCGGCGGCCAGTTGCACGGTCAGCCCGGCCACCAGCCAGCGCCCGTACTCCAGCCACAGGTCGCGGCGCGCCACGTTGTCGGCGTGCCCCGACAGCAGCAGGCGCAGCCCCCGCACGAAGGCGATCACCGTGGCCAGTACGATCAGCACCAGCGCCATCGCATCGATCACCACCACGACCGGCTCGGTACATGCCACCAGCCAGGATTTGAGGGCGGACATCGGCGATCCTCCGGAGGCGGCGAAGCGGCGGGACGCGGCGGTTCATCCGCGTTCCACGCAGCGGAAGCCGAGGTGGCAGGTGGAGGTATCCACCGGCTGCGCCATCCGCGCGGCCGGCCGGTAGCGGCGGCAATAGTTGGGCGCGCACAGGTGCGAGCCGCCCTTCATGACCCGGCGTGGAATGGCACTGGCATCGCGTGGATCGTGGCTGCGCTCGCGCTCACCGCCGCGCGGGTTCTCGATGGCGCAACAGGGCCGGCCCTGCAGCTGGTCGTGCTGCTGGTACCAGTCGCTGGTCCACTCCCAGACGTTGCCGATCATGTCGTAGAGCCCGTAGCCATTGGGCGCGTAGCTGCCCACCGGCGCGGTCCAGCGGTGGCCGTCCTCGTCCAGGTTCAACCACGGGAATTGGCCCTGCCAGGTGTTGGCCTGGTGCCGGCCGCGCACGGTGAGGGTGTCGCCCCAGGCGAACTCACCCTCGGTGCGGCCACCCCGGGCGGCAAATTCCCACTCGGCCTCGGTGGGCAGCTGTTTGCCGATCCAGGTGGCATAGGCCAACGCGTCGGCAAAGCCCACGTGCACCACCGGGTGGTCGTCCAGCCCCTCCAGGTGCGTGCCGGGGCCGCGCGGGTGGCGCCAGTCCGCGCCGGCCACGTAGTGCCACCAGTTGTGTGGGTTGGACATGTCCACCGGATGGGCCGGCTGCACGAACACCACCGAGGACGGCACCAGCAGCGCCGGATCGGCGCCGGGGTAGTCGCGCGGGTCGGCCGGCCGCTCGGCCAGGGTGAGATAGCCGGTGGCGGTCACGAAGCGCGAGAAATCGCGGTTGGTGACCGCATAGCGGTCGATCCGGAACGGTCCCACCCGCACTTTGTGCGCCGGCCGCTCCTCCGGGTAATGGTCGTTGGAGCCCATGCTGAAGACCCCGCCGTCCAGCGCAACCATGTCATCGATGACCGCACTCATCGCATCGCTCCTGTGGGTCCGGCTGTGCGGCGGCTCATGCGAATGGCGCCACGTTGAAGGTCATCCCGGCGATCGCCAGCACGCCGAGCAGCCACAGCAGGCCGGCGGTGATCAGCGTCAGGGAGATCGGGTAGTGGCTCTCGCCGTGGATCAGCCCTTCGCGGATCATCAGGTCGCGTTCGCTGCGCAGCTGCTTCATGTAGCGCAGGTGGTAGACGATGCCGAGGGTGAGCAGGACCAGGCCCAGCGCCACCAGTGCCACGCCGAAGTTGCGCGGTGCATGCGGACGCAGGGTGGTACCGGGCACCTCCAGCATGTGCCCGAAGAACTGGTAGATGGTGAAGCCGAAGCCGATCAGCGACAGCGCGGTGCGGATGATCGACATCAAGGTACGGTCGGCGCTCATCCGGGTGCGCTGGAACGACATCCCGGTGCGCCGCGAGGACAGTTCCATCGAGGCCGCGTCGGTGCCGCCGAGCAGGTCGCGGGCCTCGCCGATGGTGACCGCGCGCCCGGCCAGCGTGGTGCGGGGATCCTCTGTGCTCATGGTCCACGGTCCTTGGGCTGGGTGGCGCCGCGGCGGCGCAGCCAGCCGCTGGCGATGCGGTTGATCGGGCCACGCAGCAGCAGGTAGGGCAGGAAGCCCAGCACCACGGCGATCACGAACGCTTCCACCGGGTACTTGAAGCCGCCGAACATGCGGAACTGGTAGATCACGTCCATGCCCACGCCCAGCAGCAGGATGCGGGTGGTCGCAGTGACGCCCTCGCGCCACGTGCTCAGGCGCTGCCCGGCATTGCTGTGGGCCAGCAGCCAGGCATAGGGCGCCCTGCCGGTCCGCGCATCCTTGATGCCGTCGATCAACGCGGTGATCAACGCCATGGTCGGCTGAAGGAAGAAGCGGAAGGTCATCGGACCGTCCGCGCGATCGATCATGTCGGTCCAGAAACGGGTCAGGATGTCGATCACCAGGAGCATTACCGGATTCCCTGCGACAGGCCTCCAGCTTGGCCGCCCCGCCGACCGCGCACATCCGGATTGGTACTGCACCGTGCCCAGTATTTTTACTGCGCCGGCGCAGCCCGGTGGCGGCGGTATGCTCGCCGTGGGCGGCCGCTTCGGTCGTCCATCCCCGGAGTACGCACGGCATGGCGCTATACGGGTATTCACTGATGCGCGGTGGCCTGGTCCACCGCCTGCTGCATGCGGCCGGCGTGCTGCACGGCCGCGCGCATCTGTCCTGGTGGCTGGCACTGGCGTTGCTGCTGCTGTGTCTGCTGCCACCCCTGCTGCTGACCGCCGCGGCCGGCACGCTGCTGCCTGGCGGCAACGGCATGGCGCTGCTGGGCGACTACGCCACCCTGAGCCGCCTGCTGCTGGTGGTGCCGCTGCTGGTACTGGCCGCACCGCATGCCGACGCGCTGCTGCGCAATGCGCTGCGCCAACTCGGTCATGCCAGCCTGGTGCCGCCACGCCGAAGCGCGCGGCTGGAACGCCTGCTGCAGCGGATCCGGCGCGGGCGTGACAGCTGGCTGCCCGAGCTGCTGTGCCTGCTGGTCGCGCTGGCCCCGTTCTGGCTGGCCGGGCACGCGGTCAACCTGCTGCCGGGGGTGGCCGACTGGCGGCTGCACGGCGACCAGCTCACCGCGGCCGGACGCTGGTATGAGTGGGTGTCGCTGCCGTTGTCACGCTTGCTGGGGCTGCTGTGGCTGTGGCGCTTCGTGCTCTGGACGGTGCTGTTGTGCGGACTGCCGCGGGTGGGCCTGCGCCTGCATGCCGAGCATCCCGATGGCGCCGGGGGCCTGGCCTTCCTGGGCCTGGCCCAGGAGCGCTTTGCCATCCTCGCCCTGGCCGGTGGCCTGCTCCTGGCCGGCGCCTGCCTCAACCAGATGCACTGGCTGGGCCAGACCCTGTATTCGCTGCGCCACCTGCTGGCCGGCTACGTCATTGGCGCCACCGCGCTGCTGGTCGCACCGCTGCTGGTGCTGATGCCGACCCTGATGCGGGCCAAGCGCCATGCCCTGTTCCGCTTCGATGCGCTGGGCAATCGCGCCGCGACCGTGTTCGACCAGCGCTGGCAGGCCGCAGGCAGCGCGCTGGCCGGTGACGCTGACGGATCCGACAGCCTGCTCGACCACGGCGATGCATCGGCCTATGCCGATTTCAGCGGTGTCTACCAGGGCCTGGCGCGGATGTCGGCGGTGCCGTTCAACCGCTGGAACCTGGCGTGGATCGCCGCGCACGCCGCGCTTCCGCTGGGCCCGCTGGCCTTGATGGCCATGTCCGTGGACGAGCTGGTGAAAAAGCTGGTGGGGATCCTGGCCTGAGCACGCGCCGCGGCTCAGCGCTGCAGCGAGCGCGACACGAACGGCATGCCGTCCAGCGCGGCGCGCACCGCCAGCAACAGGTCATCGCCGGCATCGGACTTGAGCACGTAGCTGCACACCCCCAGCGCCATCGCCTGCCGCACCATCTGCAGTTCGGCATGCACGGTGATGAACACCACCCCCAGCACCGGCCGCTGCGCGCGCAGACGGCGTGCCGCCTCCAGCCCGCTGAGCCCGGGCATGGCGATGTCGGTCACCACCACATCCGGCAGCATCGACTGCGCGGCCTGCACCAGCGACTCACCATCCTGGACCAGCCCGATCACGTCGAACTGCTCACGCAGCAGGCCGCGGAGCTGACGCCCCATCGCACATCCATCTTCGGCCAGTAGCACACGGACCGCATTCATCGCTTCCGCCCGTTCCACGCGTCCAGCGATGGTGGGCGTTGGCCACGGGCGGCCACAAGGGAAAAACACCCGTGCGCAGGCAAGTAAATCTACTTGCCGCGGCGCTCGCCGGTGCCTGGCCTCAGTGCCGGATCAGACCTTCCTGCTCGGCCTTGCGCACCAGTTCCAGTGTCCCGTGCACGCCCAGCTCCTGCATGATCGCGTACTTGTGCGATTCAACGGTGCGCACCGAGACCCCGAGTTCGTAGGCGATCTGCTTGGAGCGCAGCCCCAGTGCAACGTACTCCAGGATGCGCAGCTGCTTCTCGGTCAGGCTGTAGGCGCGCCGGCCCGAGCACACGATGGCGTTGGCGGCCACGGTCGGGGTGACGTAGGTCTGGCCCTCCATGATGCCGGCCAGGGCGCGCATCAGCTCGTCACCGGCTGAACTCTTCAGGATGTAGCCACGTGCCCCGGCCCGGATCGCCTCGGCCGCCACGCTGGATTCGTCGTGCATGGTCAGGAACACGAACGGCATCGCATAGCCCTCGCCCCGCATCATCCGCATCGCGTCGATGCCACTCATGCCGGGCATGCTGATGTCGGCCACGACCACGTCGGGGGGATCGCGCCGCACCGATTCGACCAGTTGCTCACCCGACCCCACCAGTTCGATGGTGGCAAAGGTATCGGTCAGCAGCCGTTCGATGCCCTGGGCCACCAGCATGTGGTCATCGGCCACCACGACCCTGCGGAACTGCGTTGGAAGCGAACGCTCACACATCACGCTCATTGCGATGTCTCCGTCGGTATCAATCATCCCCTGATTGAGTTGCCGCGCCCCTGGCGGTGCGGCCGGCAGCGGGGCCGGTGCGCAGTGCAAACAGGCGCGCAGCGCGCTGACCATGCGAGCACTCCCGTGACGGTTTTGTGAGGCGAGACCGGGGTCGGGTGCGTACGCCGATCAGCTGCGCAGGGTGTCGCGGGGACATTCTCCAAAGACATTGCGGTAGGTCACAGAAAAGTGCCCCAAATGGGAGAAACCGCAGCGCATGGCAATGTCGGTCACGCTGCCGTCCCGCCCCGCGTGGAGCAGCGAACTGCGCGCCAGGTTGAGCCGTGCCAGCTGGTGCCAGTGACACGGTCCGTGGCCGTACACGTCACGGAACAGGCGTTCGAGCTGACGCTCGCCCACGCCCAGCGCCAGCGACAACGCGCGGCTGTCGAAGGCCCGATCGAGCTGGGTCTTCAGGTAGCGCTCGGCGCGGCGCACGATCGCATCGCGCTGGCGCTCGACCCAGTTGCCCACGGCCCGGTTCTCCGGGCCGCTGTCGCTGGCAAACACCGCATCGATGAATACTCCCAGCAGCAGCTCGCCCTGCGCCTGCACCTGGGCGGCGCTGAGCAGGCCCTGGTGGCAGGCCGCGTTGTCCAGCACGCGGGCCACGCCATCGCGCAGCGCCTGGGCATCGGTGGGCGCGGCCGCGCGGCTGTACCAGCCATGGCTGGGCAGCCGCAGCTCGCGGCCTACCCGCTGCACCGCTCCGCGCTGCAGAACCTCGCGCGGGATCAGCAACACCGCCCACTGCCAGCCGCCCGGGCTGGGCCGCACGTTCAACTCGCAGTCCTCGGCGAACACCATCACCTGCCCCGCGCCGATCCAGCGGCCGTTGGCCCACATCGGCTGCGTGCAGGACACCGCCATCGCCAGCGCGATCATGCCCTCGGCAAAGCTGCCACTGGCAAAGATCGGCAGCGAATACGCGCCGCTGTCCAGGCTGAATTCGGGAAATACCAGCCGCTGCAGGCAGGCGCGGAAATGCCCGGCGCCCAGCAGGCGCTGCTCGAAGCGGGTATCGCGCACCACGCCAAGCAGCGCGTCGGCATCGAAGCCATCGACCACGAAGCGGGTGTATGCAGCCATCGGTTCGTCCATGCCAACTCCCTGGAACAGGTCGGAAATCGGATAGCGGGCCACAGCGGGAAGTGTTCAGATGGGCGCGATTGTGGGGCCGTTGGGCAGCGCCGACAAGCACCGCCCACGTCCGCGTCCGAGCCAGCCGTATCCAGCCACGGTGTGCAGAGGTGCATGGTCCAGTCAGCAAGCCCCGTCAAACCGATCGGCATCGAGCCTGCGGACCCGGCTGTCCCCCGCTCCACCGCGAGCCGCGACGCGGCCTCCACGCGAACCTCACCTGATCTACGCAATCTCTTCACCTGCGTGTTGCCGCTGGTGGCCGGGTGCCTGCTGGGCCAGCTGCTGCCCAACATCAGCGTGGCTCCCGGACTGCGCCTGCACGTGTTGTGGCTGCCCGGGCCGCTGCTGCTGGGCTGGTTGCTGTGCATGCCGCACGCAGCATGGCGTACCTGCGTGCTGGCCGCCTGTGCCGGTACCGTGCTCGGCGCGGTGCTGGTGCCGGAGACCGCGCTGGCGCGACTGCTGGCCAGCCTGGGTGAAATCGCGCTGGTACTGGGCGCGGCCGCGCTGCTGCTGCGCTGGCGCGGTGCGCAGACGGCGCTGGAGGGCTATCTGGATATCGCCTGGTTCCTGCTGCTGGCATGCATCGCGCTGCCGGTGTGCAGCGCGGCCTGGCAATGGCTGGTGAGCAGCACCGGCAACGGCGCGCTGCCGCATCCGGACCTGCGCTCGGCCGCGCTGTGCGGCAGCGTCAGCTATCTGCTGATCGTTCCCACCGTGGTCAGCGTGGCCCGTCTGCTGCGCAGCCCCGAGCGGCGGCATGGCTGGCATTGGCGCAGCATCGTGCTGGCCTTGACCCTGCTCGGCGCATTGGCGCTGCTGTGGCAGGCGGAGTGGCCGCCCGGCGCGTTGACCCCGTTGCTGGCGATGGCCCCGATCCCCCTGCTGGTATGGGCGCTGATCGTGTTCGGGGTAAGCGGGGCCAGCCTGGGCATGCTCGGGGTGGCGGTGCTGGGCATGCAGCTGAGCCTGCTGGACATGGGCCCGTTCGCCGCTCCCCCGCCCGGCCACGACCTGCTGCCCGTGCAGGCGTGGACGCTGGGCACCGGGTTTGCGCTGCTGTTCCTGGGCGCCTTGTCCGAACAGAAACTGTCCAACCACCTGCAGCTGCAGCAGGCCTACCGCCGCCTGGGCGAAGTCACCGGGCGCATGCTGGTGGTGCAGGAGGAAGAACGCACGCGGATCGCGCGCGACCTGCACGATGACGTGAACCAGTCGCTGGCGGCCATCTCGATCCGCCTCAGCGGCCTGCGCAACCAGGTGCCGGTGAACGAGCGCGCCGCCGTGGTGGATCTGCAGGAGCACCTGCTGGCGGTCTCCAACGACATCCGCTCGATCTCCCACGAACTGCATCCCAGCATCCTGCGCTTCACCGGGCTTGCCAGCGCGCTGGATGCGTTCTGCATCAAGCGCAACGCACGCGGCGCGTTGCGCCTGCGCTGCCGCATCGAAGATCCGCCGCCGCTGCAGGGCGACCAGGAGCTGAGCCTGTTCCGCATCGTGCAGGAAGCCCTCAACAACGTGGACAAGCACGCCCAGGCCCGGGTGGCCGAAGTGCTGATCGCCGTGCGTGGCCAGGACCTGGTACTGCGCGTGGATGACGATGGGCGCGGCATGCCGGCCCCGTGCAGTCGCGCACTGGCGCCGGGCCTGGGCATGATCAGCATGGAAGAACGCGCACGCCTGCTCGGTGGCACCCTGGCGGTGGCCCGCAGTCCACTTGGAGGCACCCGCATCGAGGTGCGGTTCCCGTTGGCTGTGGACCAGCGCCCGGGCGGCCACCGGTAGTTTTACTGGTGCAGCGCAGGTAGCAATCCGCTTGCCGCTGCCGCGCGATGCTTGCAGATTGGACCCCTGCCGGCCACAACGGCCGCGACACTGGAGGATGCCATGCGTGCTGCCACCCGGGTGCTGCTGTGTGCATTGTTGGCCGGTTGCGCATCCGGACCGTTGCAGACCACGCCACCACCATCGGCAGCAACCGAGCCGACACGGGGTGTCCCGGAACTGCGGCCCGGCGTGCCGGCCGGCTACCTGGGCCGTGCCCTGCCCGACAGCCTGGCCCTGTTGCCGCCTCCGCCCGCCAAGGGCTCGCCCGGATTCGCGCGCGACCAGGCCGTCAGCCGCGCGTCGCAGAAACTGCGCGGCACCCCGCGCTATGCGCTGGCCAGCGCCGATGCCGACCTGAGCTTCCCGCACGTGGCCGGCACGTTCTCCTGTGCGCTGGGCGTGCCGATCAGCCGCCAGGACACCCCCCGCCTTTACCTGCTGCTGCAGCGGAGCATGGTCGATGCCGGGTTGGCCACCTATGCGGCCAAGGACCACTACAAGCGCACGCGCCCCTTCGTGTATTACAAGGAAGCCACGTGCGCGCCAGCCGACGAGGCCGCACTGCGCAGCGATGGCTCCTACCCCTCCGGGCACACGGCGATCGGCTGGACCTGGGCCCTGCTGCTGACCGAACTGAGCCCGGACCAGGCCAATGCGCTGCTCGCCCGCGGCCGTGCTTTCGGCGAGAACCGGCTGATCTGCAACGCCCATTGGCAGAGCGACGTGCTGCAGGGCCGTGCGGTAGCCGCCGGTGCGCTGGCCGCATTGCATGCCAACGCCGACTTCAGCGCGGACATGGCCGCCGCGCGTGCCGAGATCCGCAGCCTGCGCGGCAGCGGCGTGCCCGCCAACGGCTGCGATGCCGAAACGACAGCGCTGCAGCAGAAGATTCCCGGCGTGGAGTAAGCCCGCGCGTCGCTGTAACGCTGCGTCCTGCGCGTACCGCGGTGGCGTGGCCTGCCGCATGCGATGCTGCCCACCTCTTCCCCGCGCAGCACGGTGCATCGCCATGGCACAGGTCCAGATCGTTTCCGACGGCCCCAACTACCGCCACGAGGTGCGCAGTGGCGCGCACACGCTGGTCGCCGACGAACCGGCCGCGCTCGGCGGCCAGGGGGCCGGCCTGGCCCCGTTTGACCTGTACCTGGCCTCGTTATCGGCGTGCACCGCGATCACCCTGCGCATGTATGCCGAAAAGAAAGGGTGGGACCTGGGGCAGTTCCGCGCCGAACTGAGCTCCACCCGCGACGCGGCGGGCCGGCTGGTGGTGCATCGGGTCCTGCACGCCAGCGGCGCACTCGGCGACGCGCAATGGCGGCGTCTGCTGGAGGTGGTCGAGAAGACCCCGGTCACCCTGGTGATGCGCGAAGGTGCCACGATCACCAGCGAGCGCGGCGTGGCCTGAGCCGGCCTCACCCGGCGTTGACATCCACGCCAACGCACCGGGCGCTGCATCCGCCGCGCCCCTTCCCGCGTAGATCCTGCTGCGTCACCTCGACGCGTCTTTCGGGAAGAAGCACATGAAAACCTCGTTCTCCGGTCTGCTGCTGCTCGCCTGCCTGGCCGGCGCCACCGCGCCGCTGGCCCTGGCCCAGGCGCCGATGGCCAGCCATGACCATGCCGCCGCCACCGATCCGATGGTGGGCGGTGCGGCGATGGACGCCAACAAGGACATCATCGACAACGCCGTCAATTCCAGGGATCACACCACCCTGGTGGCGGCAGTGAAGGCCGCCGGCCTGGTGGAGACCCTGAAGGGGCCGGGCCCGTTCACGGTGTTCGCGCCAACCAACGCGGCGTTCGCCGCGCTGCCCAAAGGCACCGTGGAGGCCCTGCTCACCCCGGCAAAGAAGGCCGACCTGACCAAGGTGCTCACCTACCACGTGGTGGCCGGCAACGTGGACAGCACCGCGCTGCTGGCGCGGATCAAGCAGGGCGGCGGCAAGGCGAGCCTGACCAGCGTCCAGGGCGAGGCGCTGACCGCACGCCAGGCCGGCAAGGGCATCACCCTCACCGACAGCAAGGGCAACACCGCCCACGTCACCATCGCCGACGTGCGCCAGCGCAATGGCGTGATCCACGTGATCGACAAGGTGCTGATGCCCTGACCGGGCAGGACCGGAAAAGGATGACCTGGCCCGTCGCCCCGGTTCGATGACGGGGGAGACATCCGTTCGGGCCGTCGGGCCAGGTCAAGAAGGGCCCCGGCCGATGCGGGAGAGCGCATCGACCCGGGGCGGGCACGGGGGAGGAATCGGCGCGGCAGGCTGCCGCGCCCCTGCTCAGCGCGAGCGCGCCACGCCGGAAATTTCCACGCGCCGGTTCGGCGCCAGGCAGGCGATCACCGCCTGGCGGTCGCCGTGCGCGCATTGCACCAGGGGGTCGGCCTTGCCACGGCCTTCGGCGATGATCGCCGCTGCCGGCACGCCCCCCTGCACCAAGGCCTCGCGGACCGCCTGCGCGCGACGCTCGGACAGCATCTGGTTGTAACTGTCACTGCCGATCCGGTCGGTGTAGCCCAGCACCTGGATGGTCTGTACCTGGCTGGCACCGCGCACCTGTGCCAGCAGGTCCTCGACGCTGCGGCGGCCGGCCTCGGTCAGGGTCGCGCTGTCAAACCCGAACAGCGCATCGGCCGACAGGCGCAGCGGTTGCGCGGGCAACGGCGCCGGTCCGGGCGGCGGCGCGGGTGGCGGCGCAGGCTGCAACAGCGCGGCACAGGCCTGCGGTTTCCAGTAGCCGGCCTGGGCAACGCCCTGGCCATCGAACTGCACCTGGAACTGGCAGGTGAAGTAGTCACCCCCCGGCGTGCTGCGGAAATTGAACAGGTAGTTCCAGTGGCGCACGCCCCACATGCCCTCGCCGAAGTGCGGCGTGCCCAGCAGGGTGTACAGCTGGCGCTTGCTCATGCCGCGGGCAAACAGACGCAGGCTGTCCAGATCCACGAACAGGCCCTCCTTGAGCGTGGCCCGTTGGGGATCGGGGAAGCTGATGGCACTGTCCTCGACCGGCGGGCTGGCCTGGCCTGCCGCGCCCGCCTTGTGTCGGCCGCCGCTGGCGCAGGCGCTGAACAGTAGCACCGCCAGGCACAGCGACAAGGAGCGCAGCAGCGGTGCGGAGTCATGCAGGGTGGTGGGTGTGGACATGGGATTCCCCCTTGTGCGCGCAACCGCGCTGGAGCCCCGGTGCGGCCATGGGCACGCACCGGGAATGATCGCTGCAGGCCTGGACTCAGGCCCCTACCACTGGATGCCCGCGCCGACCGAGACCCCGCCCTCGCCGCGGCTGTTGGTGGTGCCGGCCACTTTGTAGATCCAGCGCCCGCCTTCGGAGACACCCGAGATGCCCACTGCCACGCCGGACTCGCCGTTGTAGCTGCCCGCGGCGATGGCGGCCATGCTGCGCCCGGCCTCGTACGGCTGCGGCAGCCCGGCCACCGCCATCGCCGCGGCGACGCCGGCCGAGGCGCGGTCATCGGTACGGCGCAGGTTGCGGTCGAACGAATCGAAGCGTTCGTCGGTATAGGCCTTGGACCAGTCCAGGGTCTGGTTCATGCCGGCGCGCAGCTGGTCCACGTTGACCGCATCGGTACCGGCGGTGCCGGCGGCCACGTTGCGCACGGTGGTCGGGCCGGTGCTGGTGCTGCCCAGGGTGACGCTGTTGAGGTTGGTGGTGCCGTTGACGTTGCTGTCGTAGCGGATCGTGCCCTGTTGCGAGGCCTGCAGCTGGCGCACGTTGACCGCATCGGTGGCCGCGCTGCCGTCGCCGACGTTGGTGATCTGGCGTTCTGCTCCGGCACTGCCCACCGACACCGTGTTGTCGCGGCTGGCCACCGAGCCGGCACCCAGCGCCACCGCGTTGTTGCCCTGGGCGCTGGCGCCGTTGCCGAGCGCGGTGCTGTTGGCACCGGACGCACTGGACCCCACGCCACCGGCCGCGGAGTTGGCCCCGGTGGCGGCCGGGGCGGCCAGGTTGTTGCTGTTGTTGACCTGGAACATGCCCGAGGTGCCGTTGTTGATGTTGTTGATCTGCGTATCGGTATAGGCCTTGGACTGATCGATGGCGTAGTTCACCCCGTTCTGCAGTTGGCCCACGTTGACCGCGTCGTAGCGGTCCGAGCCATCGGCCACATGGGTGACTTTGCGCTCGCTGCCGGTGCTGCCCACCGAGACTTCGCCGGCCGAGCTGCTGCCACCCGCCGCCCCATAGGCGCCGGTATAGCCACTCTGCGCACCCACGCTGGCCACCGAGCCGCTGCCCAGCGCCACGCTGTTGTCGGCACTGGCGTTGGCGCCATCGCCGATCGCGGTGCTGCCGCTGCCGGCGGCCGAGGCCACCGGACCGATCGCGATGCTGTTGGCGCCGGTCGCACTGGCTGCGGCCTTGGTCGAGTTGACCTGCACGAACGGGCTGCCCGCGCCTGGCTGGATCTGGCTGATGCGGGTGTTGATGTTGAGCAGCGACTCATCCACCGCGGCGAAGGCCACGGTGACGTTGCTGTAGTCGTTGCCGAGCACGCTGCCGTCGGTGGCGATGGAGGAGATGCGGAAGGTTGGCGCGGTCCAGAGGCTGGTGGCGGGGTCAAAGCTGGTGGTGCCGCCGAAGTAGCCGATGATGGCGTTGTTGGTCTGGAACAGCTGGTTGCCGGTCACCGCATCGCGGCTGCCGGCCAGCAGCCGGGCCTCGGCCAGGTTGGTCAGGGCGACCGGCGCGCCGCCGCCGGTGCCGCCCAGGGTCACCGTGTCGGTGGCGTTGCCGCTGGCGTCCACGTCGTACTTCACTGCCAGCTTGTCCACCGCGTCGGTCTGGTCGGCCACGTTGGCCAGCGACTGGCTGACCGCATCGAAGGCGCTGCCCACGTCGTTGTAATCGCCCGGGGTCACCTGGCCGCTGCTGGACACCGCGTTGATGGTGTAGGTCGGTGCACTGACCACGCCGTTGGCATCCACTGCGGCTCCACCGCCCAGGTGCGTGGCCAGCGCCTGGCTGGCATCGAACAGCTGGGCACCGTTGATCGCCTCGGTGCTGCCTGCACTGACCGCACCGGCACGCAGATTGCGCAGACTGGTGGTGCCGGTACCGTTGCCGAGCGTGGCACTGGCGTAGTTGATGCTGCCGTCGGGGTTTTCGTCGTAGCGCAGCGCACCCGCTTCCGAGGCCAGCATCTGGCCCATGTTGACCGCGTCGGTGGCCTGGGTACCGGCGGCCACGTTCACCACCTGGCGTTCGCTGCCCACCGCACCGACCGACACCGTGCCGTCGCGATCGGCCATCGCGCCCGCCCCCACGGCAATGGCATTGGCCGCCACCGCGGTGGCCCCGGTGCCCACTGCGATGCTGTCGGCGCCGGTCGCCACGGCGTCCAGTCCGGTCGAATTGATCTTCAGGAACCGGCTGCCGACCCCGTTGCGGATATCGGTGATCTGCGTGTTGAGGTTGACCAGCGAGCCGTCCACCGCCGAGAACGCGTCAGTGGCGTTGTCGTACACGCCCTGCGCGATCGCGCCGCTGTCGGACACGCTGGTGATCGCAAAGCTGGGCGCGGTCCAGGCGCCGGTCGCCGGGTCGAACGCGGTCAACCCACCGAAGTAGTCGACGATGGCCTGGTTGCTGGAGAACAACTGCGCACCGTTGACCGCCTCGGTACTGGTCGCCCCGATCGCACCCGGGGTCAGGTTGGCCAGCGTGGTGGTGCCGGTGCCGCCGCCCAGGGTGATCCGGCGGTAGTCGGCGCCGCCGGCACCGTCGTCGTCGTAGGTCACCGCGAACACGTCCAGCGCATCGATCTGGTTGATCGCCCCCTGCAGCTGGCGCACGTTGACCGCGTCGGTGGGCGCGCTGCCGGCGGCCACGTTGGTGAGCTGGCGCTCGCCGCCGGCAAAGCCGACCGAGACCTCACCTGCCGATACCTGCGGGGCGGTCAGCCCGTAGGCGCTGTAACTGGCCTGCGCACCCCGGTTGGCCGCCGAGCGATAGCCCAGCGCCACGCTGTTGGCCTGGGTGGAGGTCGCTTCGGCGCCCAGCAGCACCTGGCCATTGGCGGTGCCCTTGGCGCTGTCGCCGACCACCACCGAGTGGCCCATGCGTGCGGCGTAGTCGGCGGTGGGCACCCCGGTCGGGTCGCCCGGATCATTCAGCCCGGCACCGGGGAAGGCCACGTTGGCATCCACCTGCGGCAGCTCGTGGCGTGCGTTGGCACCAATGACCACCTCACGCGAGCCGTTGGCATAGGCGCCATCGCCGACCAGCACCTGATAGTCCTGCGCCGCGTTGACTGCCCAGCAGTCGATGCTGGCCACCAGCAGATCCACGCACGTGTTGGACCAGCCCGGCGCCTGGTCGGGCAGGAGCAGCCCGAGCAGCCCGTTGGGATTGCCGTTGTTGATGTTGTAGATGTAGCTGTCCGAGGTCACCCCGCCGATCAGGGTCAGGTGCGAGCTGCCGCCGGTGGTGGCCCCGCCCAGGCCGTTGAGCAGGGTGCCGGCCGGGGTCAGGTTGACCACCGGCACGCCCAGCACATTGGTCACCGAATAGGTCTGCATCACGTTGGCGCTGCTCACGGCCAGGTTGCCGTTGCGCATGTAGCCATCGCCGCCCAGCAGCCCCTGCGCGGTCGGGCCGACCAGGCTGCTCAACGAGCCCACCAGGCCGCCGGTGCCGATGATCAGGCCGGCATTGGGATCGGTCGCCGCCGGCGCCTTGGGATGGCCCGGCGGCAACGAGGTCGGCGCCGGGAACACCACGGCGCCCACGCCGCCGACGATGCCGCCCACCGTGTTGCCGACGCCGCCAACCACGTTGCCCACCGTGGTGCCCACCCCGCCCACGACGTTGCCCAGCGTATCGCTCACCCCACCAACCACGTTGCCCACGGTCGTGCCCACCCCGCCAACGACCGTGCCCAGCGTGTTGCCCACGCCATTGAGCAGGTCGCCCACGCCGCCGAGCAGGCCCCGGGAAGCGGCCGTCGGCGACACCGTCAGCGAGCTGGTCTGCGCCACGGCCGCACTGGCATCGACGAGCTTCTGGTTGCGATCGGCCGCGAGCACCGCATGGGCCAGCGCGTCCACCTTCACTGCGCCGGCCACGCCACTGTTCAGCGTGGCCTGCACGGCGTCGTCGACGCCCACGCTGACGGTTTCATCGCTGCCCAGGGTGGCCGTTGCCGAAACACGGGCGGTGGCCCCGGCCGACAGCGTGGCGGGCAGGTCTTCATCGCGCCTGCGCAGCGCTGCGCCCGCGTCCACGCCCAGCGCCGCCGTGGCGTGCACGGCCGCCTCCGGTGCTGCAGCCACCGCCACGTTCACCGCGCTGTCCACGGCCCGCCGTGGCGTGCCGCCCACGCCGACCGCCAGCGTGCCAGCGGCCTCCACCCCGGCACCGGGCACGGCCACCTGCTGCGGCACCGCAGCCTTCAGCGCAGTGCGTGCCTGCACCTCGAGCAGCGGCGCCGGCGCGTTGGCCGGCTTGCCCAGGTTGAGCGACACATTGGCATCGGCGCTGAGCGCCGGCGTGCTGTCGCGGTCGCGTACCACGGCGGCCAGTGCCGCCTCTGCATCCAGCTTCACCGGCAGCGGCGCGTACTTGGCGGTCAGCGCCTCCAGGTCGCTGCGGGTCTGGCGCTCGCCGGCCAGTGCGGTGCCGCTGCACAGCGCCAGGGCCAGGCCCATGGACAGCAGCGACAGCGGAACCTTCAGGTGCACCACGACCGGACCGGCGACCAGGCTGCCGCGCGAGGTGGCCACTTCGGAAACGACCACCAGGGCATTCAGCCGGTGGCTCCAGACCAGTCGAAAGATACGGTTCATCAGGTGTTCCCCCGTGTACGGACGATGTGGACTGCATCCATGCCTGTTGGCACTTGGAGGTCATTACAGTCGCCACGTCATCGGTGGGGCACTTCATTCCGGCAGCGCATGCGTGCGTTCCGGCAAGACAAGAACGATAACCGGCAGCGGGATGCGCAATTCCGGCAGATTGCCGGAAACGTGCATGTCCATCCTCGGTGGGGTGCAGCCGGGGCTGCGGTGGCTCAGGCCGGGGTGCCGATCTGGGCTGGCGCCCGCATCAGCGTGTCGCGCGGCAGCTCACCAAATACACGACGGTAATTGTCGGCAAAACGGGACAGGTCCCACAGCCCGCAGCTCAGCGCCACCGCCTTGACCGACTTGCGGCTGGAGTCGGCCATCGACAGGCCACGGCAGGCCGCGCACAGCCGCAGCATGGACAGGTAGCGGTTGGGCGAGGTGCCAAACAGGTCTTCGAAGGCATAGCGCAGGGCGCGTTCGCTGACCCCGGCCGCATCGCAGATCTCATGCATGTAGATATAGCGCCGCAGGTTGAGGCGCATGAAATTCTCGGCACGCTGGGCGATCAGGTAGTGCGCGCGGCGTGCCCGCGTGTTGGAAGGACGGTCCTCGCTGCCGGCACCCAGCAGCGCGTGGATGTGCTCGTGCAGCAGCGACTCCACCGCGTCGGCAGGCAGCGTGCCGCCTGCCGTGGCCAGCTGCGCATGCAGCTCGGCGTAACGCTGCAGCAGGCGCGCCTGGCCGCCGGCCGGGTCCAGGGTAAACAACGACAGTGCCTGTCCCGAGGGCAGCGTGCTGCGCAGGCTCAGTTCGGTCAGCTTGCGCTGCACCCGCTGCATCGGCGCCAGCAACAGGCTCAGCCGGGTGCCGGCGCTGAGGGTGAATTCACTGATGCCCTCGGGCAACACCGTCACCACCATGCCGGTGCTCAGCGGGATGCCGTGGCACCAGCTGCGGCCCTCGTCGGTGGCATGGATGAAGCCGAGCAGGCACCAGTCCTGCGGCAACATGAAACGCCCGCGGAAATGGAAGCCGCAGTGCGCGGTGCAGAACAATGCTTCGTCGTGCACGCGCGAGTGCAGCGCCGCGCGCGGGCCATTGCCATCCAGCAGCACCATCTCCAGGTCGCAGACGCGCAGCACGCCGCTCAGCGTGGCCAGGTCGTAGGACCGGAGCACGCCGTCGCCGTTGTCGTCCACTACACCATCTACCATGACAGTGATGCCCCCTTAGGCCTGGCTCCGTGCCGCATGCACGCGCGGCGCGTACGTCGTCCTGCTTTCGGCCTGTGACAAGTGAATGTCCGCAGAAACCCGTTGGCTGCCGCCAGCAGCGCAACGCAAACCAACCTCCACATAAACCATTCATACTGCGCCCGGGTCGAACCCGATTATCGATGCGCGTTTTCGGCAAGTATGCATGAACTCGCCGCGCGGTAAACCCATCCGGTAGATTCACATCAAGCCGCGCCCGGAACGACGCAAAAGCCCTGCCAAACAGCCTTCACGCGCGTCAATAAACCGTCATCACAAAACCATCACTACATAAACACAACGCCTTCACTTTATAAACATTAAATGGTTGTCCACGCAGCACGAACGATAAAAAAGGACCGGCCGTTCGCTAAAGTCCAGGCCATCGCTGCCGATTTTGTGTATTGAATTCTGTTGATGACGCCGAAGATTACGGCAGGCAACAAACCCGGCAGCTCCGTGGCGGAAACCGGGCTTGTACGACAGGGGGACGCAATGCAGATGCTCATGGATGACTGGACATCGCTGGATCGGATCGATCCGGCCCCGCACGCGCAGGCGATCACGCCGCGCCATGTGCCGCTGCCTGCACCGCCCTACCCGCACCCGGCCCGCCTGGACCATGCCAGGCAGGCCCGTGGCCGTCGCTGACAGCCACGCCCTGCGCAGGGAACGCGCAGACCACAGGATGGATCCGGCGGAGCCGGCGTCCACCATCCGCACGCAGGCAGTCCCATCGATTGACCGGAACAGGGAGTAGACCGTCATGAAGGCTTCAATCCGCAATTTTCTCGTCGAAGAAGAAGGTGTCACCGCGCTGGAGTACGGCATCCTCGCCGCAGTGATCGCCGGGGTGCTGGTCGTCGCCGCACGCACCGGCCTGAGCGACATGTTCAGCACCCTCTTCAGCAAGCTCAAGACGCTGGTGGAAAGCGCCAGCGGTAGCGCACCGACCACCCCGACCACCTGACCGATCGCGGCAACGCGCACGGCTCCGACCGCAGTCCCGGCTGCGGCGACGCCATCGGCTTGCCTCGAACAGGGGTTCGATGCGCCATCAAGGAGGAACCATCGGATGTCACTGCTGCCCGTATTGGCCCTGCTGCTGAGTGCCCAGGTCGCGATCAGCGACCTGTACGCGCGGCGCGTGTCCAACCGCTGGCTGCTGTGCGTGGCCGGCCTGGCCGTGGCCGGCCTGCTGTGGTCATGGATGACCGGCGCGATGCCTTTCCCCGGCATGCATCTGCTCGGCCTGGCGGTGGGACTGGTGGCGCTGCTGCCGTTCTACGTGATCGGCTGGATGGGTGCCGGGGACGTGAAGTATTTTGCGGTGCTGGGGCTGTTGCTGGGCGCCCCGGCGTTGCTGCCGATCTGGATCGTGGCCAGCCTGATGGCTGGCGCGCATGCGCTGGCGGTGATCGTCGCGCCCGGGGTACGCAGCCTGCTGCCGATACGCGCCCAGCTGCTGCACGCCCGGGTGCAACAGCAGTGGCAGGCCGGTGCCACCGCGCGCGGCCTGCAGTCATTGCGCCAGGGGCGCGCCGGCATTCCCTACGCGGCCTACCTGGCCGCCGCCACGCTGGGGCTGCTGGTCTGGCAGCAGCACGGGGCCAGCGCATGAGCGCCCATCCGCGTTCACCCGCACGGCAGCGCCAGCAGGGCGTGGCCACCCTCGAATTCGCCTTCATGCTGATCCTCGGCGTGGTCCCGCTGCTGCTGCTCACCTACACCGGGGTGATGATCATGGCCGCCCAGCAGACCCTGTCGCTGGCCTCGGCCGAAGGTGCGCGCGCGTCACTGCGCTACGCCAGCCCCCAGGAGCGGCGCGTGGCTGCCTGCCAGGCCGCGCAGCGCTCGATGCAGTGGCTGCTCGATTTCGCCGGCCAGCAGGCCAACTGCAGCAACGCCGGCGTGCCGCCCATCGTGGTCTCGGCGCCGGCACCCTGCGTGGGCCTGGCCAGCGCGCAGTGCATGCAGGTCTCGGTAAGTTACGACTACACGAGCAAGCCGTTCCTGCCCGGCACCGGGCGCATGTACGGCTGGCTGATGACCCAGCCGATCCGCAGCACCGCGGTGGCCCAGCTCGACCTGGCGACGCCCTGATGCGCGACGCATTTTTCCTGGAGGCCGTTGCATGCTCAAGCTGACCCGCATTGCCGCCGTCGCGCTGATCGTGCTGGCGCTGGTGCTGGCACTGGTCGCCTTCCTGGTCAGCCGGCGCACGCCGCAGACCGTGGTTGCCCCGTCGCCTGCGGTGGCCGGGCAGCCGCAGAGCTGGCCGGTGGTGGAGGCCGCCACCCTGCTGCCCGCCGGCCGCCCGATCAGCGCGGCCGACCTGCGCATCGGCGCCGCACCGCAGGCGCCCACCAGCGGCTACGCCACCCTTGCCGCGGCCACCGGCGCGGTGCCCATGCACGACATTCCCGCCGGCACCGCGCTGAACAGCGCGCTGATGGCGCAGGGTTATGCGCTGCGCCTCAATCCCGGCGAACGTGCCCTGGCCGTGCCGGTGGACGAACTGGTCGCCGCCGGCAACCGGATCCTGCCCGGCGACTACGTGGATGTATTCCTCAACCTGCGCGCACCGCCCGGCATGAATACCGATGGCCAGGCCCAGGCACGCCTGCTGCTGTCACGCCTGCGCGTGTTGAGTTACGGCGCCGCCGACGCCACGCCGGCCCAGGTCGCGGCCGCCAACGCCACCCAGGCGCAGGCACCTGCCGCGGGCAACGACAGCCGCGCCCAGGACATCCAGGGCACGTCCACGGGCGCCACCGACAGCGGCAGTGCCAACGCCCCGATCCGCAGCGCGGTGCTGGCCGTGCCGGTGGCCGAGGCCAACCGCCTGCTGCTCGGCGCGCAGCAGGGCAAGCTGTTCCTGGCGCTGCGCAACCCGGCCGACGTCGGCCAGCCCGACCAGAGCCTGTTCGCCCAGCCCGGCGGCGTGCTTGATGCGCGGCGCGAATTGAGCCCGGAGCAGCGCCTTGCGCTGGCCTCGCCGGAGAACGATGCCTTTGCCGGCCTGGACAGCGATGCGCTGGCCGGGCGCAGCGGCGCGCGCCCGGCACGCACGCCGCCGCCGGTGCGCGCCAGCGCGCCGCGCCTTGCGCCGCGCCTGGATCGCGGGGTCGAGATCATCCGCGGCGATGTTTCCTCCCATAGCGGCTCTCCCTGAGCCATGCCGAGACAGTCCATGACGCCATGCCCCGCCCGCCTGCACCGTCCTTCCCGCCGCTGGCCCGCGCAGCTGCTGCTGGCGCTGGTGCTCGCGGCCAGTCCGGTGCTGGGCATGGCCAATGCCGATGTGGTGCTGCAGACGCGCGAACAACGCCCGTGGCCGTTGCCGGCCGACCTGGAACGGGTCGCCATCGCCGACCCCAGCGTGGCCGACGTGGTGATGCTGCGCGGCCCGCGCCAGGCGCTGCTGGTCGGCAAGGCACCGGGCACCACCACGCTGCTGGTGTGGCGCCGCCAGCAGAGCGAGCCGCAGCGGATGCAGATCGATGTGCGCAGCGCGGTCCAGGGGGCGCTGCCGCACTCGGAGGGCCTGCAGGTCACCCTGCAGGATGGCCAGGGCCTGCTGCAAGGGAGTGCGGCAGGCCTGCTGGACCATGAGCAGAGCCGCAAGGCCGCCAGCATGGCGTTGGGCAGCGATGGCCAGTTGGCCGATGTCTCCACCATCGCCAGCGGCGGGGTGGTCCAGGTCGAGGTCAAGGTGGTGGAGTTCAACAAGTCGGTGCTGCGCCAGATCGGCATGAGTTTCGCCAACAGCAACAACGGTTTCTTCTATGGCATCACCCGGCCGGGCGGCACCCTTCCCGGGGTGGCGCCGGTGGGCACCGACCCGGACGTGCCGGTGGTCAACAACCCGCTGTCGTCGGCGTTCGGGCTGGTGTTCAAATCACTCACCCACGGCTGGGATGCCAACATCGACCTGCTGCAGAACAACGGCATGGCACGGGTGCTGGCCGAGCCGACGCTGGTCGCCCTTTCCGGGCAGAGCGCCAGCTTCCTGGCCGGCGGCGAACTGCCGATCCTGGAGCCGCAGGGGCTGGGCACCACCACGGTCACCTTCAAGCCGTTCGGCATCGGCCTCACGGTCACCCCGACCGTGCTCGGCCCGGACCGGATCGCGCTGAAGGTGGCGCCGGAAGCCAGCGACCTCAACTACGCCGCCGGCATCTCCTACAACGGCGTGCAGATTCCCTCCATCACCACCCGGCGTGCCGACACCACCGTGGAGCTGGGCGATGGCGAAACCTTCGTGATCGGCGGACTGGTCAGCAACACGGTCAGCTCCAGCGTGGACAAGATTCCGCTGCTGGGCGACCTGCCGATCATCGGCGCGTTCTTCCGCAGCCTGAACTACAAACGCGAGGAAAAGGAACTGGTCATCATCGTCACCCCGCGCCTGGTGCAACCGCTGGCGCGCGACACCGTGGTGCCGTTGCCCGGCGACCGCGAAGCCCGGCCGAACCTGCCGGTCTGGGGCGCCTGGCTGCTCAGCCCGGCATCCTCGGACCAGCTCCCCGGCTTCTCGCGCTGAGCCGATGCCAGGAGCCCGCCACGCATGTCCTCCGCCCCCATCCCGCTGCTGCACCCGATGGCGCCGCCGATGACACTGGTCCTGGTCGCCCCGAGCCGTGACCTGCTCGATACGCTGGTTCCCAAGCTGCCGGTGGGCACCCGGGTGCACTGGGAAGACAGCCGCGGCTCGAGCATCGCGCTGGACGCGCATCGACGCAACGGCCCCTGCGTGGTGCTGCTCGACTTCCACCGCGAGCAGGCGGCGGTCTCCACCGAACTGACCCGCCACCTGCACCGCAGCGTGCCCGACCTGACCGTGGTGGCGGTAGGTTCCACCGCGCCGGAGCAACTGGACGGCGTGGTCGCCGCGCTGCGCGCCGGCCTGCGCGACATCCTCGACCTGGACGCCTCCACCGCCGACATCGATGCCGTGCTGCGCCGCGCCGGCGGCAGCCCGCCGGTGCGCAGCATCACCCCGGAGCCGGCGCACAAGGCGCGTCTGGTGCTGCTGCTCGGCGTGCGCGCCGGCGTCGGCAGCAGCACCCTGGCCGCACACCTGGGCGTGCTTGCGCAGCAACTGGGCCACCCGGCCACCGCGCCGGGCGCCGAGGGCGATCCGGCCCAGCAGGACAACCGCCTGCTGATGCTCGACCTGGGCCAACCGGCCGGGGATGTCGCGCTGTACCTCAACCTGGACAGCCAGTTCCACTACGACGATGCGTTGCGCAACGCCACCCGCATCGATGCCACCCTGGCACGCACCGCCATGACCCGGCATCCCGGTGGCCTGGCCCTGCTCGGCCAGCCGGCCGGCAGCGAGGCCGGCCCGATCGCCGATCCGGCGGTGCTGGTGCAGCGCCTGCGCGGCGTGTTCGATACCGTGCTGTGCGAGCTGGGCGGCGCCCCGGTGCGACAGATCCCGCGCTCGCTGCTCAACAGTGCCGATGAAATCTGGCTGGTCGCCGACCAGGCGATCGGCACCCTGGTATCGCTGGACCTGGCCCTCAAGCAGCTGGAGGCGCTCGGCGTGCGCGATGAACGCCTGCAGTTGGTGGTCAACCGCCACGACGAAGCCGGCGGCCTGGCCCCGGCGCAGATCGCCCAGCGCTTCGACCTGCCGCTGCTGGCCACCCTGCCCGACTGCCACCGCCTGCGCGCCAGTGCCAACCACGGCCACCTGCTGCTGCAGGATGCGCCGCGCGATCCCTACCTGCGTGCCCTGACCCCTCTGCTCGCGCGACTGGACCCGGCCCTTGCCCGGGCCCTGCCACGCGGCTGGCGGGAAAAACTCGTCCTCCGCCTTGGTGGCCTTCCATGGAAGACAAAGTGACCCCGTTCGCTCCCCTGCATGCGCGCAGCGAGGCCGCCGCCGCGGTGGATGCCACGCCTGCCCCGTTCGCCCAGTCCGAGGAGTACCAGAAGGTCCTGGTCGCTGCCCACGAGCACCTGCTCAACAGCATCGAGGACGAGCGCATCGACATCGATTCCTGGGCCCCTGACACCATCGCCCGCTGGGTGGAGGTGCAGACGGTCAGTTTCATCCAGGAATGGCGCATCCCCATCAATGAAGAAGAAATGCAGGTGGTGGCCGAAGGCCTGGTCAAGGAGCTGACCGGGTTCGGTCCGCTCGATGACCTGCTGCATGACCCCACCATCGAAGACATCCTGATCAATGGCTTCAAGGATGTGCATGTCTCCCAGGGCGGGCAGCTCAAACGCGCGCCACAGCGCTTCACCGACGACACGCACCTGCTGCGCATCCTGCGCCGCATCATCGCCCCGCTCGGCCGCCGCCTGGATGATTCCAATCCGATGGTCGATGCGCGCCTGCCCAATGGCGGTCGCCTCAACGCGATCATCTCGCCATTGGCGGTGGACGGGCCGATGGTGTCCATCCGCAAGTTCCGCAAGGACCCCTTCACCCCCGACGAACTGCTGCGCATGGGCACCTTCGACCGCCCCATGCAGGCGCTGCTGCACGCGATGGTGCTGGGCCGCTGCAACATCCTGGTCTCCGGCGGCACCAGTTCGGGCAAGACTTCGCTGCTCAATGCCCTGGCCAGCTACATCCCCGCCGACGAGCGGGTGATCACCGTGGAAGACACCGCCGAGCTCTCGCTCAACCACCCGCACGTGGTACGCCTGGAAAGCCGCATCGGTGGCGCCGACGGCCAGGGCGCGGTGAGCATCCGCGACCTGGTCCGCAACAGCCTGCGCATGCGCCCGGACCGCATCGTGGTCGGCGAAGTGCGCGGTGCCGAAGTACTGGAGATGCTGCAGGCCATGAACACCGGCCACGACGGCTCGATGGCCACCATCCACGCCAACTCGCCGCGCGACTGCCTGTACCGCATCGAGATGCTGGCCGGGTTCGCCGGCTTCCAGGGCAGCGAGGACAGCCTGCGCCGGCAGATCGCCAGCGCGATCGACTTCATCGTGCAGATCTCGCGCCTGGGCAGCGGCCGCCGCGTGCTGGTATCGATCACGGAAATCACCGGGGTCAGCGACAACCTGATCAGCACCCAGGAAATGTTCCGCCACGAAATCCAGGTCGATGCCGATGGCAACGAACACGACCGCTGGGTCGGCCTGGGCTTCCATCCGCACTCGCACAAGCTCGAGCCGTTCCGGCGCCAGCTGCGCGAGGCCCTGGACGGAGGCTACTGACGGTGACCACGGTGCTGCTGCTGTGCAGTGCGATCCTGGTGCTGGTGGCCGTGGCCATCGAGCTGTGGTGGGGCGCGGCCCGCCGCGAACGCCAGCGCGCCTCGCTGCAGCACACCGAACAACGACTGGCCGCCACGCCTGCGGCGCCGCTGCTGGCCGGCATGCCGGTGCGCCCGGCCAATGCCGCGCCGGCGCCCGCCGCGACCCCGCGTCCCGGTGCGTTGCCGTGGGACGCGCTGCTGCAACGGGCGGCGCTGCGTACCGGCTGGCGCCTGCCCATCCTCTGGCTCGGCGGCGGCCTGCTGCTGGCCTGGGCGGCCGCCGCGCGGATTGGCACCGGCTGGGTGTGGCCGATCGCGCTGGGGCTGTATGCGCTGGTGCTGGGGGTGTGGGTGTCGCGACGCATCCTCGGCCTGCAACGGCGGCTGCTGCGCCAGCTCCCGGATTTCCTGGACAACCTGGTGCGCCTGACCGGGCTCGGCAACAGCCTGCAGATGTCCTTCCAGACCGCCAGCCAGCAGGTACCGATGCCGTTGCGCGGCCTGCTCGACGACACCCTGTCGGGGACCCGCAGTGGCCTGGACCTGGACCGCGCGCTCAGCCAGGCCGCCCAACCCTATCGACTGGACGTGCTCGACGTGCTGGCGGTGGTGCTGGGCGTGAGCATCCGCATCGGCGGGCGCTCGGACCAGATCCTGCAGCGCATGAGCGACTTCATGCGCGATGTCGACCAGGCCCGCCAGGAACTGATGGCCACCACGGCCGAAACCCGCATGTCGGCCTGGGTACTGGGGCTGTTGCCGCCGCTGTCGGCGCTGCTGATGGCCCTGGTCAGCCCGGATTTCTTCGAACCGGTGCTGCAGGCCCCGCTGGGTCATCGCATCCTCGGCGCGGCCCTGCTGCTGGAACTGGTGGGCGGGTTCGCGCTGTATCGCCTGGCGCGCTCGCTATGAGCGCCAGCGCCCTGCTCATCGCCGCCCTGTTGCTGCTGGCCCTCGGCGTGGGCCTGCTCGGGGTCGCCGGGTTGTGGCTCAGCGGCCACCAGCGGCGCACCGCGGCCACCCTGCAGAGCGCACTGCGCCACCGCGAAGACGGCCCGCGCGAACCGGCGGCCGCCGCGAGCGCCGGCGAGGCCGCCCCGCGCGGCTGGGCCTGGCTGGCCACGCTGGGCGAACGCTTCAACGGCGGCCGCCTGGAGGCCGCGCTGCTGGCTCCGGAGGACCGCCTGCTGCTCGACCAGGCCGGCTGGCATACCCGCGCCGGCACCGCCAGCTTCCTGGCCCTGCGCCTGCTGCTTGCGCTGCTGTGCCTGGTGCTGGCGATGCTGTTCTACCGCGGCGACGGCCTCAGCCGCATGGTGGTCATGCTCGGCGCACTCGGTACCGGCGTGCTGTTGCCCAAGTTCGCGCTGCGCGCCTGGGCCACGCGCCTGCGCAGACGGGTCGCGGCCGAACTGCCGCTGCTGATCGACCTGCTGCGGCTGTTGCAGGGGGTGGGTTTCAGCATGGACCAGAGCCTGCAGACGCTCGGCGACAAGCTGCGCAGTGCGATCCCGGTGCTGGGCCGCGAGATCCAGCAGGCCAACATCGCCTACATGCACGGCCGCACCCGCCAGCAATCGCTGCGCCGGCTGGCCGAGTCGTTCGATGACGAAGACCTGCGCAGCCTGGTGCAACTGATGCTGCAGGTCCACGAACATGGCGGTGCGGTGCAGGAGCCGCTGCGCCAGTTCAGCGTGCGCCTGCGTGAGCAGCGCCGCTCCTCGCTCAAGGAAAAGGTCGGCAAGCTCTCGGTCAAGATGACCGTGGTGATGATGCTGACCCTGCTGCCGGCACTGATGCTGGTGTTGTCCGGCCCGGCGATCATCGCCCTGGCCAATGCCGTGAACCGACTGGGATGACCGCCATGCCGATCCGTCCGCACCATTGCCTGTTGCTGCTGGCCACCGTTGCGCTGTGCAGCGCCTGTGGCGGTGCACGCAACGCCTACCGCCCCGATCCGCTCAGCCTGGCACCGCTGGAGGCGCCGCCGCAGGATGACAAGCGCATGTACCTGGACCTGATCGGGCAGATGCAGCGCCAGGGCGCGTACTTTGCTTCGCTGGCGCACGTGGATGCCTACCGCCAACGCTATGGCGACAGCCCCGCTCTGCGCCTGCTGCAGGCCGACGGCCTGCGTGAAACCCAGCAGGTGGACGCCGCGCGCAGCCTGTACACCAGCCTGGCCAACGGCCCGCAGGGCGCTGCCGCCTGGCATGGCCTGGGGCTGATCGCCGCGCGTGCCGGCGATGCCGCCCAGGCCGAGGCGGGCCTGGCCCGGGCGGTCCAGCTGCAACCGCTCAACACCGACTACCTGGGCGACCTGGGCTTTGCCCGGCTGCAGGCCGGGCAGCTGGACCAGGCCCGCGAGCCCCTGGCCAAGGCCGCCGAACTGGCCCCGGGCAACGTCAGAGCCAACGCCAACCTGGCGGTGTGGGCGCTGCTGCGCAACGACACCGCGATGGCCGAGCAGATCATGCGCAGCGCCGCCCTGCCCGCCACCGCGCGCGAGGAAGTGCAGCGGCTGGCCCAGCAGTTGCGCCAGCCCGCGTTGGCCACTGCCATCACCCCGGCACCGGCGCCGGCGACCGCCGCGAGCACTCCCGCCCCGCTGGCGGTCGGTGCCGCACGCGCGCCGCGTGCCGATGCACGCCTGGCCCCATCGATGCTGGAACGCTTCGGTGGCCCTGCCCCTGCCAACGAGAGCACGCCATGACCGCCTTCGCCCTGCCTGCCCTGCGCCTGGCCCTGGCCGCCGCCTGCCTGGTGTCCAGCCCGCTGGCCACGGCCCAGCAACGCCCGCTGACCGGCCAGATGCTCGGCGACAGCGCCGCGCCGCGCACCGACACGACCGTGCGCCCCGCACCAGCACCAGCGCCGCCGCACGCCGCGCTGGCGGCAGCCACATCGCGCGCGCCCGCACCGCGTGCCACGCCGCCGGCGGCACCGGCGCAGATCGGCGACACCACCCGCGCCCTGCTGCAGCTGCAGGCCAGCGGCAGCCAGGCCGGTGCGCGCCTGCCGATGCTCGGCGACCAGGCTTCGCTGAGCTACGCACGCTACCTGCAGAGCTTCACCCACCCCATCCCGGAGTTCCTCGACACCAGCGTCCGCAAGGAAATCGCCGGACCCGGCGGCGGAGACTGAGGCCATGAACCGGTCACGCCAGCACGGCGGCATGTCGGTGACGATGATGCTGATCATGGTCGGCCTGGTGACCATGCTCGGCCTGGTCGAGGTTGGCTACCTGTACTGGGCCAAGCGCGATGTGCAGAAGATCGCCGACCTGGCCGCCCTGGCCGGTGCGCAGCGGCTGGACCTGTGCAGCGCCGACCGCAGCGACAACAGCGCCGCCCGCGGCAACGCGGTGCAGGCCCACCGCTTTCCCGGCACCTTGAGCGTGCGCTGCGGTGACTGGAACCCGAAAAACACCAGCAGCGACCATTTCCTGGACAGTGCCACCGTCAACGCGGTCAAGGTCATCGCCGAACGCCCGGTGCTGCCCTTCTTCGGCCAGACCCACGGCCTGCCGCAGGTGCGTGCGCAGGCCGTGGCCACGCGCGCGCCGCCGCTGGCGGTGTTCAGCGTCGGCTCGCAGCTGCTGCGGGTCAACGGCAATACGCCGCTGGGCGGCGTGCTCAAACTGGTCGGGGTCGACCTGGACCAGACCACCCTGCTCGGCTACGACGGCCTGGCCCAGGCCAGGATCACGCCCGGTGGTCTGCTCAAGGCGCTGGGCATCCCGGTGGATGCCAACATCAGCATCGGCGACTTCAACGCCCTGCTGGCCGCGCACAAGGTCTCGCTCGGGCAACTGCTCGACGCCACCGCCAGCGTGCTGGCGCAGAGTGGCGCGGCCAACGTCGACCTGCGCGCGCTGCGCAATGCGCTGGCGGCCCAGCTGGACATCGACCAGCTCACCATCCAGCTCGGCAGCAACGCCGCCGGCAGCGGCCTGTTCGGCAGCATCGTCGCCCCGGACGGCCCGGCCTCGGCCGCGCTGCAGGCCGAGGTCAACGCGCTGGACCTGATCACCACCAGCATCAGCATCGCCAACGGCGGCAAGGGCGTGGCGGTCAACCAGCTCACCATCCTCGGCCTGGTCCAGGCCACGGCCGCGATCATCGAGCCGCCCTCGATCGCGATCGGCGGGGTGGGTGCACGCGCCTACAACGCGCAGGTGCGGGTGCACGTGGACATCGACAGCAACAACCTGTCGCTGGGCCTGGGCAAGGTGCTGGGCCTGCTCGGCATCCGCCTGCGCCTGCCGGTGTATGCCGATGTCACCAACGCGATGGGCACCCTGACAGGCCTGCAATGCGCCGCGCAACCGGCCACCGCCAGCATCCGGGTCGAGTCCTCGGTGCTGCGCGCCTGCGTGGGCAAGGTCGATGCCAGCGCGCAGTTTTCCAAGCGCAACGTCTGCGATGCCGGCCTGCAGAACGAGCAGCTGCTTACCCTGCTGGGCACACCGCTGATCAACGACCAGATCAAGCTCAACGCGCTCACCCACGACGAAACGCTGACGCTGTCACCGGGCGAAACCAGATCGACCTGGATCAACGGCGCGCAGATCGGCAGCGCGGTCAACGACCTGGTCCGCGAACTGCTGCGCGTGCTCGGCGGCATGCTCAATCCCGCGCCCAAGGGCATGGGCAAGGCCGAAACCGCCCAGCAGCTGGCCGACCAGTACCTGGCCGCCACCCGCAAGAGCAACGGCCAGTTCGACGTGGATGCCAGCATCGCATTGCTGCGCGACGGCTCTGCCAGCCTGGGCATCGCGCGCTTCGGCGACTGGCAGGTCAAGAACGGCGTGCCCTACGCCTGCGGCCTGCTTGGGCTGGGCACCTGCTACCGCGACGGCTCGGTGTGGGAGGCGTACCGGGTCACGGTCACCGGCCAGGGCCTGGGCGCGCTGGACGGCCTGCTCGGCACGGTGCTGGGCGGGCTGGTGATCAACCGCTGCAGCGGCCTGGTCAGCGTGCTGCTGTCCTACAACAACTGCGTCAAGGGCAACCTGGCGTCCTACCTGCAGACCGCCGATGACGGTCTGCTGGACAACCACCAGGGCAGTGGCGGCGTCACCGATCCGGGCACCAACACGGTGGCCTGCAGCGGCCTGTTGTGCACCCTCCTGCGGCCCGTGCTGGAGGGCCTGCTCAAGCCGCTGCTCAATGGCGTGGGCACGCTGCTTGGGCAGACGCTGGCGCTGGTGCTGGGGTTGGAGCTGGGCCGCACCGACGTGCACCTGCAGGCGGTCCAGTGCACCCCGGCGCAGCTGGTCTATTGAGCCTGCGGCGCGCTGGCAGCGGTGCGCGGACTGCATGCTAGACTGCGGCGGGGACTGGAATTCACAGACGAACTTTCACCGATTGAGCCATTCGTGGACGGCCAGATGATGCGAGACAGAAAAGCGGTTGTAACCAGCGGCCGGACCTTCGTGGCCGGCAGCCTGATGCTGTTGGCACTGGGCATGGCCCCGCAGGCCTTCGCCGCGCGCGCGCCCAAGGGCGAGCCGGCCGAGCCCGCACGCACCGCCCCGGTGGTCCGCAACAGCGTGGATGAACTGCGCCAGTTGATGGATTCGCAGCAGCTCACCGAACTGCGCACCACCTACAACGGCAGCTACGGTGCCAGCCTGCTGTTCAACACCGCCACGCTGCAGTACTACGCCGCGCTGTTCCATGAAAAGGACTTCTGGCGCGTGATCAAGACCGACTCGGTCGACAACGCCGAGAAGGTGTACCGCACCTTCGTGCAGCAGACCGAAGAACTGGCCCAGGTGTATATCGACACCACCCGCCTGGAAGCCGGCAAGCGCTACACCGAGAACCTGGTCGCCTACAACGAACAACGCCTGCGCAGCCTGCAGCAGGAAGCGGACCTGCAGCGCCAGCAGTCGCTGCAGGTGAGCAGCTCGATCCAGCAGGCCAAGCAGCAGGCGGTCTCGCTGAGCACCGACCTGCGCAGCACCCACAGCCAGCTCGACGCGCTCAACCAGCGCATCCAGGCACTGCAGGCCCAGCAGGGCAATCCGGAGCTGTCGCTGCCGCCGCCGGAGGCCAGCGCGGCGCCGGCCGCCCCGGCGCCGGCCGGCCCGTCCAGCAACCCGTAACGCACGCGGCTCCCTGCCGCGCGGGGAGCCTCCGTCGATGCGCGGGCGCGGTACCGGGTGACCCGGTCACCCCGCCAAGCGCTGACAACTCAGCGGCACGCGTCGAACACGGCATCATCCATGCGCCGACTGAGGGCCAGGCTGCGCGACATCCCTGCCTGCCTGTACGCGGCATCGCGTTGGCGCCTGGCCTTCGCGCAGCGGCGGGGCTCGGAGTGCAGCGCGATGACCGCGCCGGGCGGCCCGCGAGTCCGCTGTCGTGGCGGCGCACTGCCGCGCCGCGGTCGCGGCAGCACCGGCGGCTGGCGCTGCAACTCCAGTGCCCGTTTGCGTGCCTGCAGTTCACGCCGGATCGCCTCGATCCGGGCGGCGTGCTGGCGCGCGGGCGGCACCACATCCACTTCCCATGCCTGTTCGGCCTGGCCGTCCGCACAGGCGTGACGCTGGTACGTGGCTACCCCGTCGACCCGGCATTTATGGATCTGCTGGACCTGCGGGGCCGGCGACCGGGGTGTGGGTGCGGCGATGGCCGACACCGGCCAGCAGGCAAGCAGCCACCACCACAGGCCGCGCAAGGTGGATCGACAACGGACATTTCGCATCGGCAGCCTCCGGGAACTGCCGCCAGCATCGCGCGCCTGCCGCAGTCACATCGCGACACGCGTTACGCATTCTCCCCAGCGCGCGGTGTCCCTACCCGCGCATGCGTGGAAGTCACCGCCCCCGTGCCGTGTCTCACCCGCGCAGATGCAGTTCCAGCACTTCGTCACCCAGGTCGTCGAGGGCGCCGGTCGGCTGCCAGCCCAGGTGCCGGTAGAACCCATGCGAGCGCACGCCCGGATCGGCGGCGCAGCCCAGGAACAGCCGCTTCAGACCCCAGCCCCGGAAGTCGTCCACCATCCGTGTCAGCAACGCCTTGCCGATGCCCTTGCCTTCCCAGGCCGGCAGCAGCGCCAGCACGATGATCTCGCCACTGTCGCGATCGCCGAAACAGTAGCCCACCATGTGCGCGTCCACCTCGGCCACATGCCCGGGCAGGCCGCCCTGGGCGATACCGGCTGCCCAGCTCTCCACGGTGATGCCCAGCGCGGCCAGCTGGCCGGCGGAAAACGCGTTCTCGCGCGTGCGCCCACGCAGGTCGATGCAGGCTGCGGCATCGGCCGGTACGGCGGGTCGGTACACCACATGCATCGCTGCGCTCCCTGAGCATCCATGACAGCGCCGCAGCATACGACATCAACGCGGCATCGGGCCGCGCACAGGGCCGTCGGCAACCTGCGCACCTGCGCGCGCTCACGCACAAGGGCCCGGCAATGCCGGGCCCTTGTGCGCCGCATACACGGTGGGTTTACAGGAACCGGTAGTCGAACTCCAGCCACAGCTGCCGCCCGTACGGGTCGTAGTTGCCGACCGGGTAGAACGGCCAGCCGCCGCCATTTTTGTCTGCCGGCGGACGGCTGTCGCGCAGGTTGTTGACGATCAGGCCCACGCTCGCGTTGTCGTTGAGCCTGCGGTAGACACTGGCGTTGTAGGTCATGTAGGGCGCGATGCGCCCGCTGCCATCGGTCTTGGGCAGCGAACCGTAGCGGATGCCGTACACGGTGGCGGTCCAGTCGCTGATCGACCAGGTCACGCTGCCGTTGACCTTGCTGCGCCACTGGTAGGAATCGAGCGAGTTGCGTTGGTCCACCGCTGCGTCCTCGGCGAACTGGCGGTACTGGTGGTCGATCACCAGCGAGTAGGCCAGGCGCGCGGCGAACTGTCCGTAACGGCCGGCGTCCCAGCGTGCATTGGCCTTCAGGTCGATCCCGCGCACCGACTCGGAGGCGGCGTTGATCGGATTGATCAGCACGCGCACCACCTGGTTGGGCTGCACCGCGGCATCGGCCGGGTTGCGGATCACCCGCGACAGCGCGTCCTGGCACTGCGCCGAGGCGATGTCCCGGGCCTCACCGCCCACGGTCTGGCCCAGCCGGCAGTCGGCTTCGTCGCGCAGGATCCGCGAGGCATCCAGGTTGGTCACTTCCTGCTCGATGCGGATGTCGTAGTAGTCGGCGGTGAAATCGACATTGGCCGACGGCGACCACACGAAACCGACGCCGTAGGAGGTGGCCGTCTCCGGCTGCAGCTGCGGATTGGCGCCGCTGGTGTAGTCGATGGACAGGCCGCTGTAGTCGCAGTCGTCATAGGCCTGGCCGGCGCTGCGGCAGCGCCAGTAATCGGTCATGCCGGGGTTGTAGCCACGGGTTTCACTGGCAAACACATAGTTCATGTCCGGTGCGCGGAAGCTGGTGGCCGCGCTGGCGCGCAGCAACAGGCTGTCGAACGGGCGGAACTCCAGGCCCGTGCTCCAGGTGGCCTTGCCGAGGTGGTCGCCGGCGGCGCGGTACTGGTCGTAGCGCCCGGCGACGGTGGCGGTGAGGCGTTCCAGCAGCGGCAGCTGCAACTCCACGCCGGCCGCATAACGGTCACGCTCGCCACCGGCGGGGATGCCGGCGCTGGTGTTCCAGAACTCGCCGGTACCCAGGCGCGGGTCCGGGCGGTTGCGGTAGCCCTGGCTGCCCGCCTCCACCACCGCGGCCAGCGCGGCGCGCCCGCCGGGCAGGTCGAACAGCTGGCCGTTGACGCTGAAGGTGGCCGCCTGCAGCCACGCCGCGTTGCGGCTTTCCTGGGTGGCCGAGAGGTCCTCGTACTCGCCCGGGGTCAGCGGCTGGTACAGGCGCGCCGGGTCCGGGGCGTACACATCCACCCCGTTGCGGGTGCCCAGCCGCGGACCCAGCAGGTAGTCGTTGATGCCGGCCAGCAGGACCGGGCGACGCGTGCGGTTTTCATAACGCGAGCGGCTGTAGGCCGCTTCGTAGTCCCAGTCCGAGCCGCCCAGGCTGCCGCGCGCGCCGACGTTGAACGACCACGAGGTCTCCAGGAAACGACTGGCGTTGCGCTGCACCCCGCCGATCTCTTCCGGTGCGAAGCGGCGGTACCAGCTCTCCAGCTGGCCGCTGTTCTGGTTGTAGAAGTAGTTGCGCGAAGAGGTCCAGCTGGGCGCGCGGGTGTTGTTGTAGATCCGGGCCGTGCCGATGGCCACGTCGGCGAACAGTTCCTGGCGGTCGCCGAGGTGCCAGGTCAGTGCGCTGTACGCGTCGATGTTGCGCTTCTCGGTCTGCACCGTCCAGAAGGTGGCCGCCGCCTCGTTGCTGCCGCAGTACGCTCCCTGGCGCGGGTTCTGGGCACGGAACACGCTGCCGCCGTACAGGCTGCTGCCTGCGTCGCAGCCGGCCAGGCCGGGGTCGATGTAGGTGTTGGTGCTGGCATTGCGCCGGTAGGCCACCGCGGTGGGCAGCGGGGCCACGCCGCGCGGATCGTCGCTGAGCGAATCCATGAAGTCGCGCTGCGAGCCGTAGATCGCCTTGCGGTTGGCGATCTCCAGGCCGAAGATCGCCTCCCACTGCTCGTTCGAACTGCCACCCACCACCTGCAGGCGCTGGTTGTCGCCGCCGCCCTGTTCGGTGGTGCCGGCCTTGAGGTTGATGCCCACGCCCTCGTAGGACTTCTTGAGGATGATATTGACCACCCCGGCGATCGCATCGGAGCCGTACACGGCCGAGGCGCCGCCGGTGAGCACTTCGATGCGGTCGATCAGCGCGCTGGGGATGTTGGCCAGGTTGACCACGTTGACCGAGCCTTCGTAGGCCAGCGGGTAGTCCGATTGGCGGCGACCGTTGACCAGCACCAGGGTGCGGTTGGGGCCGAGTCCGCGCAGGTTGATGGTGTTGGCGGCCGGGGTGAAGGTGTTGCCGAAATCCTCGCCCTGCACGTTGCCGGTGTTCTCGGTGAGTGCACTGAGCGCTTCGAAGGCACTGCGATAGCCTTGGGCCTGGATCTGCTCCTGGGTGATCACGGTGACCGGGGACGGCCCTTCCACGCTGGCCCGCGGGATGCGCGAACCGGTGATCCGCACGGCCTCCAACTCGGTGGGAGCGCTGCCGTCGGCGGCCAGTGCCAGCGGGCTGACGGCAAACAGGGGCAACAGGGACACCACCAGGGGGTGCAGGCGCAGCGGACGACGAAACAGAGACATGCAGGTTCCAGTAAGGGGGACATCGCTCCGGTGCGGCAAGCCGTTGCCACAGGGGGACCGGAAGGCGCGCCAGTCTGCTGAATGGGCACCGTCCCCGGAAATGACCGGCCGCGATATGCATATCGGGTTTTTGCCTAAGCCCCATCCCGCATGGGCGGGCGCACGCCGCGCCGGCACAGCCGCGTACACTCGGCGCTCTGTTTACGTGGAAGCACACCATGTCCCTGCCCGATGCACCGTTGGTGTTCCTGGTCCGCCTGCAGGTCAAGCCCGAGCGCCTCCAGGACTGGCTCGATGCCGTGCACGCGCTGATCGACAGGATGGCCGGGGAACCGGCGTTCATCCGTTGCGAGCTGCTCCGCGACGCGCACGATCCGAGCGTGTTCATGCTCTACGAGCACTGGAACGAGGCCTCGGTCGAGGACTTCCTGGCCCACCAGTCCACCGATTACCGCGCCGCCTACGATGCGCTGCTGCCCGAGCTGCTGCAGGGTCCGCGCCAGCCGCAGGTGCTGGAGCCGCTGCAGTACTGGGGCTGAGCACACATGGAAACGGCGGCCCTGGGGCCGCCGTGTCAGTACATCGCCGTGCCGAGCCGATCAGGCCTTGGCAGCAGCCTGCTGGCTCTGGCGCTGGACCAGCGCGTTGAAGCGCGCCAGCGAGCTCAGGTGGTGATGCACCAGGGCCAGGTAGCCGTTGCGGTGCCAGGCCAGCACGATCTCGTCGGGCAGCTTGGCCAGCTTTTCCACGTCGACCACCTGGAAGCCGTTGACCGACATCTGCTCGCCGTTGTTCAGCGTCACATCGATGCTGCGGTCGATCAGCAGGTCCTGGGCCTTGATCGCGGCGCTGAACTGACGGGTCAGCTCGTGCTCGCGGGTGAAGTCACCGCAGAAACGCATGGCGTTGTCGAGCAGCTCGGTCGGCTTGCCGTCCACGAACAGCGGCTCGCCTTCCTCGCTGGTGCCCTGGTTGACGTGTTCGGAACCGGCATCGATGGCGAGCATGTAGTCGCCTTCGGCCTCGGCCTGCATGAACACGAACGGATAACGACGCACGTAAGCCGGTGCGTAGGTGTCCTGGGCCCAGTTGTTGCCGTCGATGAACAGGTTGTTGCGGGCCAGGCCCACGGCCACGATCGGCGACGCATCCGCGCCGGTGAACAGGATCGGGAAGTGCTGCGCGGCCAGGCCGAACTCACCGACGACCGCCGGAATGGCGTTGGTCTCGGCGGCGAAGGCCACGGTGCCCTGCACCAGGCGCCAGTGGGCGTGCTTGTCCGATTGCAGCGGCAGCGGATCGCGGTAGAACAGCGGGCCGGAAGCCTGGGCCGGAGCCGGCGGAGTAGTGGTTTCAGCAGTCATGGATTAAGTCAGGTACGACGCGCCAGACAGCCCGGGCGCGAAAGCGGGCACCGCATTGATCGGCCACTATAACGTGGCTCCATGACGAATGTGCGCCGGCAACGCACGGCGCGCATGCATCCAGGCTGAATTCGGACCGCCCGCTACGGGGCGGTGAAGTCGGCGCAATCGGGCAGCGCGGCGTCGGGCTGGTAGCGGCCCCCTTCCATGCGCAGCACCCGCTGGTAGGAACAGGCCGGCACGGTCTCGGTACGCAGGTCGCGCGGCCGCAACGGTGGCCTGGCCAGCGAGTCGGCGCCGCGCGACACCCCGACCGGGTAGCGGGTGGCGTGGGTGCGGTAGCGCAGCACCGGCATGCCCTGCCCGGCCGGGTCCAGCGACAGCCCGGCGGTGAAATCGTAGGTGTCCTCGCAGACATCCGCGCGGCGGCGCGCATCGGCCTCGCTGAAGCAGGCGCGGATCGCGGCGTGGCTGTCGGCCGGCAGCAGCAGCACCTCATCATCGATCTGGATGCCATCGTCCTGGTGATACAGGCGCGCCAGGGCCAGCTGCGAGACGCGGCCTTCGCCGCCGGAGTAGTCGGTGCTCTGTTCGCGCACCACGCCGACCAGCACGTTTTCCAGCGCGGCCTGGTCCGGATCGGTCGGCCGCTGCGGGGCACCGATCCCCGGCGCCATGCGCACGATGAACGGCCACGGGCGTTCACTGCCGGACTGCGCCAGCGCACTGAGCGGCACCACGCGCAGACGCGGTTCGGCCTCGCCGGCCACCTGGTGCTCCACCTCCAGCTGCGCGGCCGCCGGCTCGCCTTCGCGGCGGGTGCGCACGCACCACTGGCGATCGGCGCTGCAGTAGCGCGGCGAGACGTCGGCGTCGGCGTCCTGTGCCGCACCAGGCTGCTCGATCAGCGCTTCCAGCCGGTTGCCGCTGCGATCGCTGGCCGGCTTGGGCGCTGGGGCGCCGCTGGCAGCGGCGGCCAGTGCCACCAGCAGCAGCGGGGTCAGGCGGGTGTACAACGGGTAACGCTTCCCTGGCATGGATCGCATCCTGCGCGCCGCATGGCGCCTGTCGACAAAGGCGGCATGATAGCCCAGCGCAGCGCGCGCTCAGCGCACCCCGTCCAACGGACCATCGGCGCCGGTCAGCGCCGCGCAGGCGTGATCCTGCAGCTCTTCGCCACTGGCCTGGTTACCGTCGGCGGCGTCCTCGCGCGTGGCCAGCAACACGAACCCCGGGGCACCGTCGCGGTCGTGCGCGCCGCTCACCACCAGCGACCAGTGGCCGATGTCCTGCGCGCCGGCCAGGTCCCGGGCCAGCAACTGGATCGGATCGACCTGCAGCGTCTGCCCGGACACGCGGCGGGCGTAGTAGACGTGGCCACGCAGGCGCTCGGGCAGCGGCCGCCAGTGCGCGTCGATGCCCTCGCCCATCCGCGCCAGTTGCGCAAGCACGTCGGCGCGGAGGCAATCGATGTGGATGTGCAGCTGATGCTGCGAACGCCCCTGCGGCGAGTTCAATGCCAGGCTGGCCACCTCGCGCGGCAACGGTCGGCCCAGCGCCCGGGCCGTGCGCCAGCGCGCCTCCCAGGCGCTGGCGAAGTAATTGGGCGCATCGGCGCGCAGCAGTGCCGGACTCTCGATCCCGCTCACCTTGTCCAGCGGCATCAGCAGGAACTGGTACTGCCCGTGCGCGTCCTTGAACAGCACGTCGCGGCGACCGGGCGCGGCATCCACGGCCAGGCAATCGCCGCGCGGCGTGCCCGGCCCCACGCAGTCGCGCTGGATCAAGCCCCACAGCGCATCCGGATTGGGCGGCGGCGGGGTTGGCGCGGCCGCGGGTGGGGTGGCACAGGCCGCCAGCAGCAGGCAGGCGCTCCATGGCAACAGACGCAACATCGGCACCCCTGCGATCAACCGCTCAGTACGTGCTGAACGGCACTTCCACCACCAGCGCCGGTGCGCTGCCGGGGGGCTGCAGGGTGTAGCGGTCCAGCGCGCCGTTTTCATCGGCGAACGGCAGCGACTTGAACTGCAGGCGGTAATTCTCCCCGCCCAGCCGCAGCAGGCCGGCCGCGTCCATGCCGGCATCGGCCGGCAACAGCAATCCGCCCAGGTCGCTATAGGCTTCCGGCGCATCGCTGTAGGCGTAGTCGACCAGGTCGCCGTCGCGCGTCATCTGGTAGATGTGGGGCTCGCCGCGGCGCTGGTTGTACGCCTCCTCGCCGCTCAGGTCGGCGATCCAGACACCGGGCAGGCGGTAGCGGGTTTCCAGCGCGATCGCATCCAGCCGCTCGCTGTCCACCACCAGGCAGCACACCACGCGCCGGGACTCGCGGTCCAGGATCGCGAAGCGGTCGCCCTTGGCCGCCGCACGCGGCAGTACCGCGAACGGCACATCGCGCAGCATCGGCTCGGCACCACTGGCCGAATGCAGGTTGCGCCAGCCGCCCAGCAGCGGCTCGGCCGCCGAGGCCGTGCTGGCGACCAGCAGGCCCGCGGCCAACAGCATGGCCCAACGGCCTGCAAACCTCCCCTCGTACATCGTCTTTATCCCTGGGCCTTCACATGGCGCGACACTATGCGCCAGCCGCTGCAAGGGAGCAATCTCTACGCACCGGCCGCGACGCATGCCCACCCCGGCGCTCGCCTTTCCACCGTCGGCGCGCCATCATTGCCGCTGCCAAGCAACGGATTGCCCATGCCTGTCCCCCCCCTGCGCCGCGCGCCCCTGCGCACCGCCTGCCTGTCCCTGGCCGCGTGCCTGCTCGCAGCCTGCGCGCCCACGCCCACGCCCGCCGACGACGCCACCCGTGCCGCGCCGGCGCGTGCGCGGCTTGAGATCCTGCCCGAACCGTCGGACGCCCAGGCACGGGCCATGGGGCTGGCCGGCGCCGTCAAGCGCGTGCATTTCCGCGACCGGCATGGCGAGGGCCTGTTGGTGCTGGACCGCCACGACCGCCAGGAGACCGATCCGGACGCCCCCGAAGACACCCTGGACGTGGCCGTGCTCACCGCCACGCTGCTCGGCCGCACCGACGGCGCCGCCTTCCAGCCGCGTTGGGCGCGCGAGATCCGCGTGCCCTGCCCCGGCCTGGACCTGGACGCCGGCTGGTTTCTGGACCAGGTGGGGGCCACCGACCTGGACGGCGACGGCCAGGCCGAGATCACCCTGGCCAGCCACACGTTCTGTGGCGGCGGCGTGGACCCGCAGGACATCCGTATCACCCTGCTCGACGGCGCGCAGCACTACACCATCAAGGGCGAATCGCTGGTCAGCATCGAGGGCGAGGCGCCGTTCGGCGGCGAGCGCCAAGACGAGGCCGCACTGGCCACCGCACCGGCCGCGTTCCGTCGCCACCTCGACGCGGTATGGGAGGCGGTGCGGGTGCTGCCGGCGCTGGAGAGCGAGGGCGCGCCCTGAGGGCGGCTCAGCCGATCACGATGTAGTCGCTGGCCAGGGCGATGCCCAGGTGCGGCCCGGGCAGCAGCTGGACGTAACGGCCGCCCACCTGGTCGATGGCGATGCAGTCATCCACCTCCAGCAACGCATCGGTGTGCGGCTTGATCCAGCTCGCATCGCGCCGCTGCCTGGCCTGGCGGCGCGCATCGTCGGCATCGGTGGCCACCAGCAGCAGGTAGTCGTGCACTTCGCCCAGCGAACGTGGGACATAGCCGCCCAGGTTGACGAAATACAACCGCGGCGCGCCCGGCGCCGGTGCCACATCGGCAAACCGCACCTGGTAGCCGTCGATGCCGTCCACGGCCAGCCAGCCGTCCACGTGCAGGCCCTTGGCTTGGCCAAACCAGTCGCGGCGCAGGTGCGGGTAGGCGTCCTCGATCCGGGCCACATTGGCGAAGGCCACATCATGGACTTCGATCCGCGCCTGCGGATGGCGCCCGCCCAGCATGAACACGTGCAGCACTGCCAACTCCCGGAGAATGCCCAACCGCGCCCAGTGTAGCGCCGTGGCTACGCGGCACCCACGGCGGCGATGGTATGGTCCAGCCCTTGACCCGCAGGAGCGACCGCATGACCTTCCCGACCCGCATCCTTACCCCGGCGCGCCTGGCACCTGCCCTGGCGCTGGCGCTGGCTGCCAGCCTCACCCTCGGCGCCTGCGTCAGCACGCCCGGCCCGGAGGTCAAGGGCAGTGGACTGTGCAGGGCCGACGGCCTGGACTGGGCCGTGGGCCAGCCGGCCGATGAAGCCAACATGCGCAGACTGGCACGCCAGAGCGGCGCCGGCCTGGTCAATCCGATCGGCCCGGGCACCATCACCACCCGCGACCTGCGCCAGGACCGCCTGCGCGTGTTCATCGACAAGGACAACGTGATCACCGCGGCCCGTTGCGAGTAATCGAGCGCATGCGCCACGCCACGCGCGGCGGCGCGCTCAGCGGTGGCCCGCATCCCCGGCAGGGGCGCTGCACGCGCAGCCGCCCCAGCGGTGCGTCTTCGGCGTCTGGCCGATGCCCGGGTTGAAGGTATTGGTGGGATCCAGCCCACGGTAGAACGCCGCCAGCGCCGGCTTGGCCGGATACAGGTGGCCCACGTTGTGCTCGGCCGGGTATTCGGCACCGCGCTGGTCCAGCAGGGCCCACATGGCGTGTTCGATGGCCAGGGGGTCTTCGCCCTTGCGCACGATGTAATCCTGGTGGAACACGTGGCAGAAGAAGTGCCCGTAATACAGCTTGCCGGCCAGCCTGGCATCGATGGCGGCCGGCAACTGCTCCACCCACTGGCGGTCATCGCGGCGCAGCGCCACGTCCAGCGCCACGATGTCCTGCACGGTGTCGCGGTGCACCTCGCGGTAGCGCACCGCCGCACCGGCCACCGCGAAACGATGCAGGAACGCCTTGCGTCCTTCTTCGGCCGTGCACGCGAAGAAGTCACCTTCGCGGCCAGCGAAGAACGCGCGCAGGTACGCGGCGGTCGCCTCGGCATCGCGCGCGCCCACCTTCAACAGCAGGTGGTGTTCGTAACGGTCACGGAACTGCCGCATGCGCGCCGGCAGGTGCCGGGGCAGCCAGCGCACCAGCGCCTGGATGACCCGGTCGCTCACCCCGCGCAGGCCGATCGACTCGAACACCCCATCGATGCGGCTCTTCAATGCAAAGGCGGCCGGCACCCGCGCGGTGCCCAGCCGGTCGATCAGCAGGAAGGTGTCCTTGCCGTAGCGCTCGCCGATGTCGTATGCCTCGCGGTGCAGGTACTCACCGGAAATCGGCAGGCGTTCGAAGGCGGTCAGCAGGTGGCGGCGGATGTCGGTGAGATCGTCCATCGCGTTGCTGCCGATGTAGAACACCGCCGCCGGCTCGCGCGCGAAGGTATCCAGGCGCACCGCGAACACCGCCAGCTTGCCGGCCGAGCCGGCTGCCTCGTAGTGGCGCGTGGGATCGGCATTGAAGCGCGCCGGCGTGGGCGCGTCCACCTGCCGCACCTGCTCGGCGTAGCGCGGATCGGCGCCCGCCCGTCCGCTGCCGTTGTCCACATCCTCGGCGCGGTAATCCCCGCGCTGCAGGCGATCGAGGACCTGCTCGGGATCCTCGCCCAGCGCGATGCCCAGGTGGTTGACCAGCTGCAGCCGGCCCTGTGCATCGACCTGGGCGAACAGCGCCAGTTCGGTGTACGCCGGGCCGCGCCGCACCAGCGCACCGCCGGAGTTGTTGCACACGCCCCCCAGCACCGAGGCCCCGATGCACGAGGAGCCGATCACCGAGTGCGGCTCGCGGTCCAGCGGCGCCAGCGCCTGCTCCAACCGGTCCAGGGTGGCGCCGGGCAGGCACACCACCTGGTGGCCGTCATTGATCAGCTGGATGCCGGTCAGCCGCAGCGTGTTGAGGATCACCACCGGGCGGTCGTAGTCGCCGCCATCGGGCGTGGAGCCGCCGGTCAGCCCGGTGTTGGCCGCCTGCATGATCACGATGGCATCGGCGGCCACGATCGCCTGCAGGGCGCGCCACTGCTCCACCAGCGTGCCCGGGCGCACCACCGCCAGCACCGGCCCGTCGCCGAAGCGATAGCCTTTGCGGAAGCGCCGGGTCGGCTTGTCGCCCGACAAGACGTGTGCGTTGCCGACGATGCCGCGCAACCGCGCCAGCAGCGCGGCCGTATCGGCGCAGGCGCCGCTCACGGCGCGCCCGCCAGGCGGCGGCTGGCATCCACCAGCGCGTCACCGCTGATGTCGGCAATGCGCCGCGCGCCGGTGAGCGTCATCGCCACCCGCATCTCCCTGGCGATCAGGTCCAGCAGGTTGGCCACGCCGGCCTCGCCCTGCGCGGCGAGCGCATATACGAAGGCGCGGCCGAGCAGCACGCTGTCCGCGCCGAGCGCGATCATGCGGACCACGTCCAGGCCGGTGCGGATCCCCGAATCGGCCAGGATCTTCAGTTCGCCCTTGACCGCATCGGCGATGGCCGGCAATGCCCGCGCCGTGGACAGCACCCCGTCGAGCTGGCGTCCGCCATGGTTGGAGACCACGATGCCGTCGGCACCGAAGCGCACCGCATCGCGTGCGTCGTCCGGATCGAGGATGCCCTTGATCACCATCGGGCCGGTCCAGAATGCACGGATCCACTCCAGGTCCTTCCAGGAAATGGACGGATCGAAATTGCTGCCGAGCCAGCCGATGTAATCGGCCAGACCAGTGGGATTGCCCCGATAGGCGGAGATGTTGCCCAGGTCGTGCGGCCGCCCGCGCAGGCCCACGTCCCACGCCCAGCGCGGGTGGGTCACGGCCTGCAGCATGCGCCGCAGCGGCGCGTTGGGTCCGCTCATGCCCGAGTGCGCATCGCGGTAACGTGCGCCGGGGGTGGGCATGTCCACGGTGAACACCAGCGTGGTCACCCCGGCCGCGCGGGCCCGCTCCAGCGCGTTGCGCATGAAACCACGGTCCTTGAGCACGTAGAGCTGGAACCACATCGGCCGCTCGATCGCCGGCGCCACTTCTTCGATCGGGCACACCGACACGGTGGACAGCGTGAACGGAATGCCGCGGCTGGCGGCCGCACGCGCGGCCTGCACTTCGCCCCGACGCGCGTACATCCCGGTCAGGCCGACCGGCGCCAGCGCGACCGGCATCGCCAGCGACTCGCCGAACAGCTCGGTGCCCAGGCTCAGTTCGCCCATGTCGCGCAGCACGCGCTGGCGCAGGGCGATCCCGGCCAGGTCGTCCACGTTGCGGCGCAACGTGTGCTCGGCGTAGGCGCCGCCATCGATGTAGTGGAACAGGAACGGCGGCAGCCGCCGCTGGGCGGCCGCGCGATAGTCGGTGGAGGCGGAGATGATCATGGCGGTCAACCGTGGGCAGGAGGAAGCCGCGAGGCGCGTGCGCGCCGGGCGTCGTTGTCGTCGAGCGTGCGCAGGGAGGTGTGCACGAATTCCAGGTGCGCATGCGCGGCGGCGCGCGCGCGCTCGGGGTCGCCGGCCAGCACCCCCTCCATCATTTCGCGGTGCTGCACCGACAGTGGCTCGAAGGTACGTGGCGAGGTGTACAGCTTCTGGCGGCTCTGCGAGATGTTGGTCTGCAGCAGGTCGAACAGGCCGCGCATCACCTGCAGCAGCACCAGGTTGTGCGAGGCCTCGGCGATGGCCAGGTGGAAGTCGGCATCGGCGCGCGCCTCCCCGGCCGGATCGTCCTGGCCATGCGCGGCCATCATGGTCTCGAACGCGGCCCGGATCCGGGCGCGATCCTCGTCGGTGGCGCGCAGCGCGGCGTGCCAGGCCGTGGCACCCTCCAGCGCGTGGCGGATCTCCAGCACGTCGAAGCGGTACTCGGGGTCGCCCTGGAACAGCGGCAGGTACGGCACCAGCGGCTCGTCGATGGCGTGCCGCGCACGCGCCGCCGGCGCACTGACGAAGGTGCCGCCGCCCACCCGCGCGGTCAGTACGCCCTGGCTGGACAGCTGGGCGATGGCCTCGCGCAGCGCGCCGCGCGAGACCCCCAGCTGCACGGCAAGCACGCGTTCGGCGGGCAGCCGGTCGCCCGGCTGCAACTGCTGTGCATGGATCAGCGCACGCAGCTGCGCGGCGACCCTGTCGGACAGGCGTGGGTTCTTCATGCTGCCAGTGCCGCTCGCAGGATTGGCTTGGCGCCGCGCCCGACCCGCAGCGCGGCGCTGATCGCCACTGCCGCGCCACCGCCTGCGGCCCTTTCCAGGCACGCGCCCAAGGCAACGCCGACCAACAGCATCTGCAGCCGCTGGTCTTCGGTGACGGACAGGACCCAGGCGCGGATGCTCTCGACCTGACCGGTCATGCCCAGCACGGCCAGGGCGACGAAGAAGAGGCGATCGGCCGCAGCGCGATCAGACTGGACAACCCGAGGTTGCCAGCGGGGTCATACCGTTGGTGCCAGGCCTGCATCGGCGGATCTCATCAAGAACGGACGGACGGCCACGCGCGGGGCGCTGGCCAGCATGCACCCCGGCGCGGGCTATTGGTTCTACCAATGTCCCGACATTACCCGGAAATCGTCCACAGTGAACCGTGGATCGCGCACTCCGCCCATTAGACCATAGGTCTACGCTGGATGATTGGTCCTACCATCAACTACAGCCGCACTCGCTGGCAGGGCCCTTGAGCTCCACGCCATTGCCTTCCGGGTCGCGCAGATACACCGAGACCCCATCGCCTTCGGCACCGTAATGACTCTCCGGTTTGCCCTGCAGCGCCACGCCATGCGCCTGCAGGTGCGCGCGCAGCTGTTCGACGTCAAAGGGCTCCACGCGCAGGCACACATGCTCCAGGTTGCGGCCCTGCGCCCCCGGCGCCGCCCCGCCGGGCGTGCCCAGTCGCCCGGCCACGTCCACCAGGTCGATCATCGAGGCGCCCGCATGCAGGTGCACCATGCCCAGCGAGGGGCGCTCGCGGGCCACCGAACAGCCGAGCACATCCCGGTAGAAGGCTACCGCGCGCGGCAGGTCCTGCACGCGCAGCACCACGTGGTCGATGCGCTCGATCTGGAACGGTCGTTCAGTGCTCATGAGGGCTCCAGTTTCTTGGCGATCCGGCTGAACACCGCCAGCACGATCAGGCACAGAATGCTGACCCCGATGGCGATCACGTACTCACCGATGCCCACCGCAATGCCGATCGCCGCGGACATGATCAACGAACTGGCCGTGGTCAGCCCGCTGACCTGGTCATCGCGGCTGCCACGCAGGATGGTGCCGGCCGCCACGAAACCGACGCAGGCCACCACCGCCTCGATCAGACGCACCGGATCGACCTGCAGCAGGTCGCGGTAGCGCTCTTCCTGGAAATGCTCGGCGATGCTGTCACCCAGGCCGACGATCAACGCCGCCGCCCCAGCGATGAGCATGTGGGTGCGCAGGCCGGCCGCATGCTTGCCGATCTCGCGCTCGACCCCGATCAACCCGCCCAACACCATCGCGGCGGCGATGCGCAGCAATATCGATAGATCCTGTTCCCATCCCATC
>RCUK01000345.1_pt1 | contig 45969 bp, 44 predicted proteins | sample 2166381 | NCBI WGS metagenome assembly RCUK01 (sample SAMN09932809, study PRJNA488358) | compost metagenome | isolation source: compost soil in an enriched community | place: Germany: Experimental Botanical Garden | reverse complement strand
AGGTGGCTTATGAATTAGGATTTAAATACCCACAGCATTTTACTCGTTTTTTTAAGCAGCATGTTGGAAGTACTCCTAATGAATATAGGATTTTGAATTAGGAAAAAAAACTCCAAAATCATCAATCTCTTATTTATTCAATCATTTTTCTAAATAAGATTTTCATTGATTCTGGATCTATTTCTTTCATGTCAACCAACTTTAATGATTTAACCATTTTAATCGTGGTTGTTTTATATTTTTGAAAATGAGGTGTTTTTAAATGCGATTGATAAGCATTATTGTCAATGTATATTTCGATTATTCTTACCTGAGTTGAATCATTTTTTTGATACATCGGGAAAATTGCCAATACGCCAGGTTCTAATTTTACTGAAGCTGAAGACTCCTCTTTTAATATGGCTTTATATTCTGATAAATATTCAGGGTAAATTTCAATTTCCGAAAGGCGAACCATCATATCTTTTTTTTGAGCTGACATAGTGTTATAAGTTAAAAACATCGTTGCAAATATTAAATACATCAATAACCTATTTAGAGAATTACTCTGAAAATTATGAACTAGCTTTTTCATTTATAGCTTCAATTTAATTAATGTTTTTTATTGATTTGGATGACATTGTTCAAGACGCTTTTAACTATTTCTGACTGCTCTTTTCCAATTTGCTTTTCAATAATAGCGCTCAATTCAATAATTTGTCCTTCTGTAATTCCTGTATTTATTCCCATGGAAATGTGAGCCTGCAATTGAGGTTCTACACCTGACATTGCTGATAATATAGAAATAGTTACAAACTCACGCTGACGATAATTGAGTACGTCACGACTAAAAATATCCGCAAATAAATGCTCTTTCAAAAAAACATCAATTACAGGTGCAAAAGCATTTGCGCCAGTTTTTGGTCCTTTTTCTTCTCGTCCTGTTAATTTCTGTAATGTTTCTTTTCCTACACTATATTTGTCATTTGCATCATTAATGGGAGATGCTTCTCTGCCTTGTAAGTCGATAATTCCATCCGTTTTTCTCTTTTCCAAAACCTCCATAAAAGCGTTAATTGCATTAAGGCTTCTTGGAAAACCACAATACGCATACAGCTGTACTAATGCTTCCTTAATCTCGTTAACGGAAAGTCCAGAATCAAGACCTGCATTTAATTCTGTTTTTAGTTTTTGAATATTCCCTATGGCAGACAATGCAGAGATACTTGCCATGTTTTGCTGATGGGTATTCAAATTTGTACTTCCTGTATTTTTATCTTGTGCGATCATTATATTGATATTTAATAAAAGAATGATAAGCAAAAGCTTTCTGAAATTATTTGCTTCTTTCATTTTTTGAAATTATTTATTTGCCTCTGAATATTCTAAATCTGTTACTGGACTTAACCAAACAGCATTTACTTCTCCTTCGTAATTTGTTATAGCAATATGAACCATTTTAGAAGTTGCCGAAGCGCCATGCCAATGTTCTACATTTTCCGGTATATTGGTTATATCCCCTTTTTTGATTGATTGTGCTGGTTTGCCTTTTTCCTGATACAACCCCAATCCTTCTGTAACTATTAAAACCTGTCCTTTTGGATGTGTATGCCAATTAGTTCTTGCTCCTGCTTCAAATGTTACACTTCCTATTACGAAGTCGTTGTTTTTATCTTTTGCCAGTAGCAATTGTAAATATGCGTCTCCGGTAAAATATCCGTTTGTCAATTTTTCGCCTTTAGAAAAAGCGGTGCAGTGTTTTCCGTACTCATTTTTTGTTGAATTATTTTGTTATTACACGATGTCAGTATTATAATCGCTATTAAAGTTAGTCTTTTCAATATTTCTTTCATCATAAATTTCATTTGTATTTTGAAGTTCTTACTATAAAATTTATCTGTAAATGTTTATAAATTAACTACAATGCAAATTTCGCCAGTACACTTCTCTTTAAACGTAGACAGAATACAGATTTATTTACCACTTTTACTGATATTGCTTACAAGTCACAATCAGGTAATTTAGTTTCTTTAAATTTGTGTAGCAATTTTTAAATTATGGAAAAGGTTGAAAGAATAGATACTGTGAAACAATACAATGACTCTGTTGGGGTTGATACCTTACATCCTTTAGTAAGTGTTGTTAATTTTGATGAAATACCAACTTATCAATATTTCAGAAGATACATGGGTGTTTACGCCGTTTTTCTTAAATATATAAACTGTGGAGATATGCGCTATGGATGCCAGTCTTATGATTATGAAGATGGGACTTTAGTTTTCATTGCACCTGGACAGGTTTACGGAATTGACAGCAATGGTAAAGTTATAAAACCTGCCGGAAGAGCGCTTATATTTCATCCCGATTTAATTATGGGTACTTCACTTGGGAAACATATAAAAGAATATTCTTTTTTTTCGTATGAAGTTAATGAAGCGCTTCATTTATCAAAAAAAGAAAGAGCAACAATAAATGATTGTTTAGAGAAGATTGCTACTGAAATAGATTTGAATATAGACAAACACAGTAAAACATTAATTGTTTCAAATATTGAGCTTTTCCTAAACTACTGTATGCGTTATTATGATCGCCAATTTATTACCCGAAATAATGTAAACAGAGATATTTTGGTTCGTTTTGAAGATTTACTTAATGACTATTTCAATTCTGATTTACCAGGAAAGTTAGGATTACCCAGCGTAACATGGTGTGCAGAACAATTACATTTATCGCCCAATTATTTTGGGGATTTAATTAAGAAAGAAACAGGAAATACTGCATTAGATTACATTCAATCTAAACTTATTGATGAAGCAAAGGTTAAAATATTTGATCCTTTTAAATCAATAAGTAAAATTGCAGATGAATTGGGATTTAAATACCAACAACACTTTACCCGTCTTTTTAAACAAAAAACCGGAATGACGCCAAATGAATATAAAAATGCAAATTAAACCAATTTGCAAAATTGGCTCATCATTCTTTTTAAAAATCTTGCAAAAGAGATGGTTCATAAAGAGCTATTTAAACTTGAAGTTATTGCAAATATTTTTGTTATATTAGTCTTATGAGAAACTAATTTCTATTATATAGGCATAATTTTGTTTTATTATTGCAATTTAATTTCTACATACAATTGATCTGAAGTTTTCCTCTGAATCAATAAACAAACTACAAATGAAACTTTTTAAAGACTTCAAATCATACAATGATTATCTTGGCTTAAACAAACCATTGGACAACGACATTGACGTGGGATATTACGACCCGCCAAACATGCTTTCGAAATCTGAAGCAGTTATGGTTGATTTTTACAGAATCTCTATTAAAATAAATTTTAAGAGTAAAATTACACCCAAAGAAAAACCAATTAATGCTGTTTTCTTCAATAGTCCAGACTTGGTTTTGACAACAGGTTGGGATGTTGAACCAACTTATACTGGAATGTACTTACAGCTTTCCAAAAAAATAATTGAGGAAAACCGTTTTTTATTTAAGACTTATTTAGATTATGGACAACATGAGGCATTATATTTAACAGAAGAAGAAATAGAAGAAATTAGTGCCGTTTTTAAATTAATGATAAAATATTATCAAAGCGATAAAAAGCATTTTGCCATTTTACTTTCTTACGTGAATGTTTTAGTTTCATTGGTTGAAGCATTTTACAAAAGACAGTTTTCAACCGATCCTAAACAATATAATCACATCATATCCGATTTTCAACAAAGTTTAATTGATTATTACAATCAGCCTGTTTCTCAAATTCCAAATGTTCAATATTTTGCTGATAAATTAGGATTAACCGCCAATTATTTAGGTGATATTGTAAAGCATTTTACCCAAAAATCAACACTTGAAACTATTCATGAATTTGTTATCAAGAAAGCGAAAGATCTTTTAGAACAAAATCCTCAAATGAAAACTGCAGAAGTAGCTTATGAATTAGGTTTTGAATATCCCAATTATTTTTCGAAATTTTTTAAAAAACAAGTAAATCTTACACCAAAAGAATACAGATTACAACTCGTCCAAATCAATAGTAAAACGCCTTCATAAGAAGGCGTTTTTTGTTATCGGTAATTTGTTTCCTTTTTACTAGTGATCCGTTTCCTTCAATTCTTTATACGAAATCTAAATTTGTATCATTAAAAATTTAAAGTATGAAAGGCGAAGAAAATTCAAGAAGAAAATTTATTCAGCAGACAGCAATTGCTGGTGCGGGTTTGCTAATTGCTCCAAATTTATTGTCTGCGACAAACACTTCTTCATATTCAAAACAAATCAACGATAATAAGACAAACAATATGAAAACAAGAAAACTTGGAACTCTGGAAGTTTCAGAAATTGGTCTTGGGTGCATGAATATGGTCGGTAATTACAATCCACCTGCAAATCATCAGCAATCTATTAAAACTATACGTACCGCATTTGAAAATGGAGTACGATTTTTTGACACAGCAGAAGTATATGGTCCTTATACAGATGAAAAACTGGTTGGAGAAGCGCTTGAGCCTTTTCGTAAAGAAGTTAAGATTGCTACAAAATTTGGATTTGCAATTGATGGTACTGTTGGATTAGACAGCAGACCAGAAAGAATCAAGAAAGTTGTTGAAGAATCGCTTAAGCGTCTGCGAACCGATTATATTGATTTATATTACCAACATCGAGTTGATCCTAATGTACCAATCGAAGAAGTTGCTGGTACAATTAAAGAACTTATTCAGCAAGGTAAAGTTTTACATTTCGGACTGTCTGAAGCAAGTGCAAAAACAATTCAGCGCGCTCACGCTATCCAAAAAGTTTCAGCAGTACAATCAGAATATTCATTGTGGACACGTAACGTCGAGTTAAATGGAGTTCTTAAAACCTGTGAAGAGCTAGGCATCGGGTTCGTGCCATGGTCACCTGTAGGTGCTGGTTTTTTGACCGGTAAATACGATACAACTACTAAATTCGATAAAGAATCAGATTTCCGCGCCGGCTTTCCTCGTTTCTCAAAAGAATTTTTACCATTGAATATGCCAATGATTGAGTGGCTAAAGGATTATGCAGAAAAAAAGAATGCAACACCATCTCAAATTGCGCTTGCGTGGTTACTTGCTAAAAGTCCAAATATTGTTCCAATTCCTGGCACTCGTTATGAAGAACATTTATTAGAAAACCTAGGTGCATCAAAAATTCATTTATCAAAGGAAGAGATACAAGGCATAGAAATTTGCTTTACAAAGTTTCCCGTTTTTGGTGACCGTATGGGAGAAGCACATATGAGTTCAATTGATTACACAATTTAATAACAAGATATAATAAAAAATGAAAAAGGTATTATTAATCAATGCACATTTAACTTATCAAGGCTGGTCAGAGGGAACATTAAACAATTCTTTTATTCAAAAGGCTAAAGATTTTTTTATAGCAAAAGGATTAGAAGTATTAGAAACCCAAATAGAGAATGGCTACAACGTAGATGAAGAAGTAGAAAAACATCTAATGGCTGATATTATCATTCTTCAAACCCCTGTAAATTGGTTTGGTGCGCCTTGGATTTATAAAAAATATGTAGATGAAGTCTTTAATAGTGGATTGAACAGTCAAAAGTTTCTTTCAGGTGATGGAAGAACAAGAGAAGATTTAACAAAACAATACGGGACTGGCGGAAAGATGCAAGGCAAAAAATTTATGATTTGCGCTACTTTTAATGCACCTGCTGAAAGTTTCGACAATCCTAGACAGTCTTTAATGCAAGGAAAAGGAACCGAAGATTTATTTTTAAATATTACAAGCAATTATCGTTTTTGTGGTGTAGAAATTTTAGAAGGTTATAACTGTTTTGATATTTTTAAAGATGGTGATATTGCTAAAGATTTAGAAAATTACCCTAAACATTTGGAAAAAGTAACCTTAAGATCAAAAAATAGTAGTGAATAATAATTTTAACATTTAACCTTGACAATACATACAAACGGTTATTTAATAAAAATAACCGATAATTACCTTACAAATTGACTTGAAACTAAGCTAATTTCTTTAAATCATTTATAAAATGATTTGTAAATTGTGAACTAAACTCACTAAAGGAGACAACTAGCAATAAGTTGTCTTTTTTTTATACACAAACATATAGATTTTTCAAGCCTTTACAGTCTAATATTTGTGGTTCGATTTTTTCACAAGAAATTTTTAGTCTGTTTAAAAGAAACAGTCTTACAGTGGTGCTATTAGAGAATTAATCGAAGCTGAAGTTGGTTCGAAGTCCCGTTAAGGATAAATTGAATAAGATATCTTTTATTGTTTTTTTACTGCTGGCACATTCCATTTTCCGTTTGTCATTTCTTCCTTTGGCCAGTAAACACGAAGCATAAAATTAAAAGGAGCTTTTGGTGCAGGCAGCCAATTATTTATTTTTTCTTTTGCAGGCGTTTCATTTTGAATATAAATATCTACAGAACCATCTTTATTTATCTTTAATGGATTTCTATCTCCAATTGAATAACGATTCAGTGCATTATCATAAAAAAAACCAGTTGAATCATAAAGAGTTAAACTCCAGAAAGCATTACTTGGCGGAGTTTGTCCTTTATTAAAATGTAAAACATATTTGTACTTTGAACCATCATAAGAATCGCCATCCGCGTCTATTGATGAAGAAGGATACATAGCATCTTTATCAAGGTTGGCTCCCCAACCAGTATATGCTACGCCTGCGCGAAATTTATAATTCGTACCATAATCTCCCAGTCCGTGTTCTAATGTCCAGCCATTTATAGGTTTGCTTGAACCAAAACCCGTTTTAGCCATTTCAGTTTTAGCCCAATTAGGAATAGCAATTATTGAATCCTGAACCGCTTGTGAAAATTTAGAAATATCAAATTTTCCACCTGGTGCTATACCAATAACTGCCAAACGTTTCATTATGGCGGAATCGTTACTTAGAGGAGGATTAACAATTAAAAGTTTGTTGAAAGTATTAAAAAAATCTACAGTTGACATTTCAATTACAGCATCTCCGGGTGCTTTATGAGGAACAGTAGGATCTATTGTTCCTTTTGGGGCAGAGTATGCTTTTCCATAAGAACTTAAAGGAGTTATTTTATAGCCTTGCTGAATTTTTCGCACCGTACTCTCGCCATCTTCTTTGCTATTTACTTGTGTCCGTCCAAGAAGTACAATCATATTTGTGGGCGCTTTTACTTGTTGCAAGCCAGCTGGAACATCTCCCTTCCATTTTGGACCACTTATAAGATATGTTTGCGCCTCGGTTCCAGTATTCCTCTTACCTGGGCAAAAAAATACGTTTGACCAAGCATCAAGCATTGGCATAAGATAATACCTGCCATTAGTATTTGGAATTTGCAATACTAGTGGCTCCTTTTCTAAATTCATCCAAGATGATGTATAGTAAGTGTCAACATTCATTCTGATTACAGTATGATCCTTAGCATCAGGAAAATGACTTGCACTTACTAATTGATTGACAGGAGCTCTCATTGATCCACTATTTGTAACAACGGTTTCCGTATTAGTCATCGCTCGCTGTGTTGAATTAAATAGAATCATGGGGTAAGCAAACTCATAAGCTTCTTTTGCAGTTTGAATGATTTCTTTATCACTTAAAGTTTCATTATTTTTTGTTGGAGAATCTTTTTTCTTATTACAAGCAAAAAGCGCGAGGGTAAATACTATTAAAATGATTTTTTTTTGCATAAATTTTATTTTAATTGTTGCTTTAGTTAGTTTAAATTATTTCCTTACCTCTTTTAAGCGATCATTTATTGCATAATTTTTTAAATTAAAATTACTTTTAAAAAAAGATACAGAATAAAGATAAAAAATAATTCAAAACTATCCTTTAAATCATGTTAAAATCAAACGCTTACATTTTTTTCTGGATTGCTAAATTTCTAAAATTAAAACATTCAAAAAAGAACGCTTTTATTTAAACTATATAATTAATCATCGGAAATTAGAAAATATGATCATTGAATTTTGACCTGAATAAACTCAAAACTATTATTTAATTTTACTAAAAAATGCCCTGATTTCCTCATCCGCATGCCAACTTGTAAATCCTGATGTAATATGTAAATATATCCGCTTTTCTAAATTGAAAAAACTCTTATGTTTTAAGTTTTTTTAACATTTAACCCTTACGATACATATAAACCTTTTTGAAATAAAATTTAAAATAATTATCTTACAAATTCACTTGAAAATAAGCCAATTTCTTTAAATCATTCATAAAATGATTTGTAAATTGTAACTAAACGTCACTACTAAAAAAGCGTTAAAACTTAGGTTTTAGCGCTTTTTTTATGCCCTGTTTTTTTACATGCTCAAATCTTTACGACAAAAAAACAAGCAACTTAAGCATCTCATTGAGATGACTACCCCAGAGCTCAAACCGATTTACCTCACTATACAGGCAGATCCAAACAATACAACTGCATTATTTTAATAGCTTTAAAAAAAACATTACCCTCTAAATGTCTTATACTCTGAAAATAAAAGCAAAAAAGTTTTGTCTATTAAATTCATTATCGTAATATTGCAATATAAATATAAGACGATGGGAGCAACAAAAACAGATCATTTTACAGAAAGCCAGAATGAGCTGGCTATTTTAGCCAAAGCGTTAGGACATCCTGCGCGTATTGCTATTATAGAATATTTACTAAAAGTAGATGCCTGCATCTGCGGAGATATTGTAAACGAACTTCCCCTTTCACAGCCAACCGTTTCCCAGCATTTAAAAGAATTAAAAAATGCAGGACTGATTAAAGGAAGCATCGAAGGAAATTCAATCTGTTATTGTATCAATGAACCAGGACTCGAAAAGATAAAAGGATTCTTTGAGCATATATCAAATCATTTAGCAAAAAAGAAAAATGAATGCTGTTAATTTTAAACATATGGAAATCAGAAAACTTTCGACCAAAGATTGGGATCAGGTAAAATTAATTTACCAAAAAGGAATCGATACAGGCAACGCCACTTTTCAGACCAACGCCCCTTCGTGGGAAGACTGGGACCAATCGCATCTTACCTCTTGCCGAATTGTGATGGAGGAATATGGCAAAGTAATTGGATGGGCTGCCCTTACTCCCGTTTCTTCCCGCTGCGTATATGCAGGGGTGGCAGAAGTAAGCGTATATGTAGATTCTGCACATTCAGGAAAAGGAGTTGGCCTTGCTCTTTTAAATGAACTTGTAAACCAAAGTGAAGCAGAAGGCATCTGGACGCTTCAGGCTGGTATATTTCCTGAGAATATAGCAAGCCTTCGCATCCATGAAAAAGCTGGTTTCAGGATACTTGGAATAAGGGAAAAAATCGGGAAACAAAATGGCATCTGGAGAGATACAGCGCTTCTTGAAAGAAGAAGCTCTGCCATTATTTAATAAAAAATATAGTTTAACTAAATATAAAAAATCATGAAACTTTCAGAAATTAAAGAAGTACTTAAAACAGTTGAGGCTGTAAATTTTGAACTGCCTGACGGCACATTTGTACCAGAATATTTTCACGTAACTGAAGTAGGCTTGGTTACCAAAAATTTCATTGACTGCGGAGGAACAGTTAGAAAAGAAACTGTTGTAAACTTTCAGCTTTGGGATGCCAACGACTACGAACACAGGCTTAAACCACAGAAACTAATCCATATAATCGAACTTTCAGAAAAAGTGCTTGGAATTGAAGACCATGAAATTGAAGTAGAATACCAGAACACCACTATTGGGAAATATGATTTGGATTTTGATGGAAAAAACTTCACTTTACTCAATAAACAGACAGCCTGCCTTGCACAGGAACAGTGCGGTATTCCATCAGATAAACCAAAAGTAAAACTATCTATGTTAAATTCTGATAATGGTGCTTCATGTACGCCAGGCGGAGGATGCTGTTAATCATCAATACAAATAATCAATAAACCATAACAGCCAAAAACTATGTTATACTCAGAAATTGAGAATACAATTAAATCATTTGATTTTAAGAAGATCTCTGAAGAGCGCAAAGCAGTCCTGCAACCATTAATAGAATTCATTCAGACAAAAGCAGACAGTAAGCTGGAAACCAGATTAAACCTAATTTGCACGCATAATTCTAGAAGAAGCCACCTCTCGCAGGTTTGGGCGCAGACTGCGGCTGCCTATTACGACATCAAAAACGTTGCATGCTACTCAGGAGGAACCGAAGCCACGGCTCTGTTCCCTATGGTTGCAGAAACTTTAAAAAATTCAGGATTTAGAATTAAAACTCTTTCAGAAGGATCGAACCCGGTTTACGCAATAAAATATGCAGCAAATGAACTTCCTGTAATCGGTTTTTCTAAAACCTATGATGATGATTTTAATCCTGAAAGCGGATTTGCAGCAATAATGACCTGCTCACAGGCCAACGGCGGATGCCCTTTTATAGCAGGCGCCGAAAAAAGAATCCCAATTACTTTTGAAGATCCTAAGATTTCTGACGGAACCCCTCAGCAGAAAGAAACCTATCTAGAACGCAGCCTTCAGATAGCAACCGAAATGTTTTATGTGTTTTCACAAATAAAGAAATAAAATGTCAGCAAACAACTGTGCACCAGTCACCGGACGCAAAAAATTAAGTTTCCTTGACCGCTTCTTAACACTTTGGATTTTCCTTGCTATGGCTATAGGCGTGGCAGTCGGATACTTTATTCCTTCCAGCGGAGATTTCATCAATTCTTTTTCCAGCGGAACAACCAATATTCCGTTGGCAATAGGACTTATCCTGATGATGTACCCGCCTCTGGCAAAAGTAAAATATGAGCAGATGGGGCAGGTTTTTAAAAACACAAAAGTCTTAGGTGCCTCTTTATTTCTGAACTGGATTGTTGGCCCTGTTTTAATGTTTTTATTGGCTCTCCTGTTTTTGAACGGATATCCTGAATACATGATCGGGGTAATCCTAATCGGTCTGGCACGCTGTATTGCAATGGTCGTGGTATGGAACGATCTGGCAGACGGAAATCGTGAGTACGCAGCAGGACTTATTGCCCTGAACAGTATTTTTCAGGTGCTGCTTTACAGTGTATACGCTTACATCTTTATAACCATTCTCCCTCCCTACTTTGGATATGATGGGTTTGAGGTAAACATAAGCATTGCACAAATTGCCGAGAGTGTGGGTATCTATTTAGGAATTCCTTTTGCTTTGGGAATCATAAGCCGTTATACTTTGATAGCTATAAAAGGCTCTGAATGGTTCGAAACCAAGTACGTTCCTTTTATCTCGCCAATTACACTTATTTCGTTGCTCTTTACAATCATTGTAATGTTCAGCTTGAAAGGAGAATTGATTGTTCAGATTCCGATGGATGTTGTGCGTATTGCTCTTCCGCTTGTGATTTATTTTACTTTGATGTTCATCATTAGCTTCTTCATTGGTAAATATTTCGGAGCTGACTATTCAAAATCCACCTCTATCGCTTTTACAGCAACTGGGAATAATTTTGAATTGGCCATTGCTGTGGCAATCGGTGTATTCGGAATAAATAGTGGCCAAGCTTTTGCAGGCGTTATAGGTCCGTTGGTAGAAGTACCTGCTCTTATTGCATTAGTAAACCTTGCATTCTGGTTCAGAACGAAGTATTTTTCAAAATCTGTCACAAGCTGAACTGATTAAGAAATTGCACAGATGCCTTTATTTTTTTAAAGGAAGTGTAAGCAGAACAATAGTTCCCTTATTATCAGAAGTAATTTCTATATTAGTCTTTACTTTATTCTCGCGAGCCAGAATCTCCAAACGTTCTCGGGCTATAGCACCAGACAAAGACTGATGATTAGTATCTATACTCGCTTTATCCTGATATCCTTTTCCGTTATCTATAATTTTTGCCAATACCTGATTTTCATGCAGCACAATTTCAAGCGTTATAAATCCTTTATCTGAATGATTTCCAATACCATGAATTATTGCATTTTCAACAAAAGGCTGAATAAGCATTGGCGGTATTAACAAAGTTGAGGTATCCGTGTCTGGCGAAATAATTTCGTAAGCAAATGAATATTCAAAACGCATTTGCTGCAAGCTTAGATAATTTTCAATTGCTTCTAGCTCTTGATCAAGTGGAACGTAATTTTTACGGCTTAACTCTAAACTGCTTCTCAATAATCTGCTAAACTGGTTTAAATACTTTATTGATTTTTCTTTTTCATCAAATCTGATAAAACTTTGCAATGCTGATAAAGTATTAAAAATAAAATGAGGTTCCATTTGCGTTCTAAGCAATTGCTGCTGCAATAAAATTTTCTCTCTTTCCTGTTTTTGTCTTTTTTGCCTTTGGAAGAAATAAAGTAAAAATACCCACGAAACCGCCAAAAGCGCCAATAATCCAACAATCAGCAGCAGCAATTTATTTCGTTCCAAACGATTTGTTGCTGTATCTATGGTTTTATTAAGTCCATAAATAGATTTATCTTTTGCCTGAAGTTCATAAATAGTTGCCATTTCTTCTGTTGCCTGAATCCCAGCATTTCTAAGAATATTATCTTTAAGCTGCAATACTTGGTCGGCTTCAATCTTTGCTTTCAGATTATTCCCAGTAGCTAAATAATAGTTCATTTTTGCCTTCTTGTTTAAACACTTTTCATAATAAGATAATAGTTGCAAATACTGTTTTTCTATTCTATCAGCCTGTTCAATTAAATCTTCTGCTTCAGAAAACTGTTTACTCAAAACATGCAAATCAATCAAATTTGCAATTGTCGTATAAAAATTTTTAATCGCTACAGGGCTCTCAGGATCTCTTACTAAGTTTTCAGCATCATATTTTTTTACTAAATTATAATGATGTATTGCCTCATTGTACTGATTGCTTAATAAATAATAATGCGCCATATGCTCATTAGTAAATCTAATCTGAATTGGATCATTTGTTTTTGCAGATATCTCCTTTAGCTTTTTAATATACAAAAGAAGCGAATCTGCCTTATAAATAGTACCTTCTTCACAAGCAGTAAAAAGCTGCGAATAGGCTCTAAAATTATACTTATAATGATCCTCTGACTGCTTTTTTAAAATTTTTAAGGCAAGCTGGTTTTGCTCTATTGATTTTGCATATTGGCTAATTTTATTGTTGTCCTGAGCAGCGTTTAATAGACCGATCACTTTTGCCAATGGTTTACACTTCAACGAATCATCGTTCATGATTATCGCCGCCGACTTATTGAAATAATACACCGATTGATAGTACTTCCCTTCAAGTTCAGATATTAAGCCAGCTCCATTATAAATGGTAAATTTAAGGGCATTAAATTCTTTTTCTTTTTCGATCAGACCTAAAGCAATATTGATATGATGTTTTGCGCTATCAATATCTTTTTTTACTGAACTTTTAGCCAAATTATAATGAATATACGCTAAAGCAGAACCTGTTTTTGAGAATTGTTTTTGTTTAAGTGTACTAGACCAAAAACCAAGTTTATCCGCTTGTGGGTCTTGATCTAAGCTATCACTAATAATCTGTAAGCTATCCAGCATTTTTTCTGGATGAATTTGGACTTTTTCGTTTTTTTTATGACAAGAAATTACAATGAACAACAGAAAAAACAATGCTTTCTTCATTATCTCAAGGGATTTATATGATTCATAACAAACTCTTTCCTCCGACTTGCAACAGGAATTTCTGCGGAATTTTTCATAATGATCACACCTGTTTTCATGTATTTATCAATAAAATCTTTATTGATAATATAAGACTGATGCGTTTTTATAAAAAAGTCTTCAGGCAAAATATCTTCGTAATGCTTTAAGGGTTTAGAGGCTGTTACTATTTTTTTATTTTCCAGATGAATTTGAGTATAAGATCCTTCACCTGAGAGATATACGATTTCAGAGAGACGCACAATCTGCATACAGTCTAAAGAGGTAATACAAATTCTGGAATTCATATCGATAGTTTTGACTGCATTGTGTGCTTTCAAAAGATTAATCTGATTTTGATAATCTGTCTGTTTTACTTTTTTGATTTTTTGTATTGCAATTATAAATTCATCATTATCTATTGGTTTTAAAAGATAATCAAGCGCACCATATTTAATTGCCTTTATAGCGAAATGATTGTATGCAGTTATGAAAATGATTTTAAACGAAGGCTCTTCCAATTGATTCAAGATATCGAACGCCGTACCGTCTGTAAGCTGAATATCCATCAAAATTAAATCAATCTCTGTGCTTTTTATAATTTGCAGCGATTCCTTCACTGAACCTGCCATTGCTTCAAGCTTTAATGATTCTTCTTGCGAAACCAACCACTGCAATTCTTTTCTAATCGCTGGTTCATCTTCTATAATTAATGTTCTAATTTTGTCCATGTATGGAATAACAGTTTTACAAATTATCTTTTGTCCTGAATGACAGCGGTTAGAAATTACTCCTTATTAGGAGTAAATTGTGATACGAATATATAATTTTTTATTCCAATCTTCTTACTAAGATGTTATCTCTGTCTCAATACAAATGATTGTTTTGTTTTAGACAATTATTAAAATATTTTCTAAACAATTCATAAGCTTAATGCACATCAAAAAAAGAGTGCCGCAAATCTCGAGAAATCTCCAACGAATTTATATTGGTCTTCATTTGTAAACCTTTTATCACCAAATTTGCATCTAGTATGTAACTCTTTTAGCTGTATAATTATGAACTATAAAAACTTTCTTCTTTGCGTTTTTATGAGCTTCTCTCTATTGGTCAACGCTTTCCAAAAACAGTTGCCTTCAGCTTTATTTTATAGTGGCGATCCCGAAATTACTGGTGTATATGTTTTGAAATCTTGCGAAAATTCAAGATTTAAAATTAAAATAGAAAAGAAAACTGGAGAATATTTGTTTCTGATTTATGACAGGAATAAAATAATTTCAAAAGGTAAAGTCAAAAAACAAAAAGACGATGAAATTCTCTATTTATCTTTTGGAAAAATTGGCGGAATGTATGATACAGATAAAATTCAGATTCAGAATTATGGAAATGCAATGAATGAATTTGTACATTTTACACAGTGCGATGAAAAGTATCTGACATTTGTAAAATCAAAATAATAAAATGCGGCCACAATACTCTTATATGGCAAAATCTCTTATAGGCACATTTTTAATCGTAATATTATTCTCGTGCGGCTCGGCAATTGACAAGCAAGAAAATTTGGAATATGATCAAATTAAAATTGATTGGATGAAAAATCTATCAGGCAGTTTTTCATTCAAAGAAATCTGGGATTATCCCGAAGGAATTTATCGAAATGATTTTGGTCAATTAAGCTGTGATGGTCTGTGTCCAGCCGAAACAGACAAGATGAAAGATGATCAAGGAAGAATATTTAAAGATTCACTGCCTCGATTTTATCAATTGGTAGATACGACACATCTTTTTCATTCTATTAAATCGCATTCTAATAGTTATGAATGGTCTGGAACAAATTTTCTAACAGCAGAGAAAATGGACAATGATACCATTCATTGCTTTACAGATAATAATGCATCTACCCATAGCAGTTTAGACCTCATAATTACAAAGAATAAATGCATACCTGTAATCAAGCTCAGCTGCATTACTGGAACTGCTAAAACGGCAATGTATATATGCAAAAAAGGACACATTGAGATTGATGAAAATTTATGGAATAATGGAATTCTGAAGGCAAAATTTGATTTTACTTTTGATTCTAAAGAAAACCTGGAAAAATCGATATTTTGGAAAGGCAAAATCTATGCGCCAATCCAAGCAGAATAAAAAGTTACAATTTATTATGCCGTTGAAATGCTAAAATTAAAATTTCATCTTTATTTTTAATCTAAAAATCAAACGCAATTCATCTATGAAAAACAATCCTTTTATTACAGTAATACTATTGTTTTGCATAGAAATACTACTGTACATTTATATAGATTATACAAATCTGATAGTGCCTTCTTCTGAATATGCGGGTTTAATTATGCCATTTTTTTGCTTTACAGTTCCTTCTGTTTCGGTTTTAATTTCGCTTTTCGTTAGCGATATCGAACACAAAAAAGAGTTTAGAAACTTTTCTATATTTCTCGTTGTTGTCTCCGTTATCGTTTTTCTGATATTGTCTTATTTATCAGCTTTAGGAAGAGCATACCAACATTGATTGAAAAATTATGAGAAAAACAAAATTAGATTATATCAACATCTTCTTAGCCGTAATTTTGGTTGCATTAGTTATTCTTAATTTTGCCACAAGATTTAAAAATAAAGAACAAGATAAGATATTTTGGAATGCTGAAATTTATAGTCATATTAAAAATTCAGAAACAGAAAATTCAAATATTATCCAAATTATTGATGCTTCTTTATATAATAATTTCAATCAATCTGTAAGCGATATTGATTCTGAATCAAAACGGGTAACGAGCGCAAAAAGCGAAGACTTTGTTTCCTTTAAAATCTGGCAAAAAGAACTTTTGCCTGACTCTCTCAGCCTGAAATATTTCTCTATCGATGAACGCAAATTTTATCTGCTTCAAACTTCTTTTCCTTATGAGAAAATGAAGAATTTGGTCAATGATAAAAATGATGTTCCATTTCTAATTTTAGAAGTTCACCCGAAAGGAAAAATACTTTTAAAAATACGTCCAAAAGAAGAAAATTCGGAACCCAAACTGGTAGAAACATTTATTTCTAAAGAAACCACAGGAGATTTGGATATGCTGGTTTATGAAACATCTTTAGGCGAAAAGTATAATCGCTATCCAGGTATTGAAAGTATTACTGACTATGCAGACTTGCTTCAAAATCAGTTCAAATGGTCTGTAAAGATTGAAAAGGAAGATGGGGATATTATCAAAAGCGTTTACGCAAATTCTTTTAAAAGGGAGAATATAGATGTTCTCGAAGACAATGATACTCCATCAATTCGAAGTATTCCATCAGTATTTTACATTGATTGGAAGAATAAAAGAAATTACAGCATACAATATACTTTCTCTCCTATTGAAATTTTAACGGCCTTCAGAAAATTGAATGCAAGTGATGCTTCCGGTGATATAAATTTGACTTTTAAAGTTTATAGAAATGCTTATACTAAATGTGAAATTTCTAAGAACAGTATCGTTATTCCTTTAAAAGATGCATATCCTGAAAAACCATAATTCTATTATTTTGATTTAATAATATACAATTCATTTGGGCCGTACGCTTTGTGTCTCACGAAAAAGCTAACACTTGACATCTTTTGAAATTTAGCTGGCAACTGATAAAGACTTATATTTAATTCATAATCATTTCTTTCAACTTTATTCGAAAAAAAATTTTCGGCAAATACTTCTTCTATTTTAAGTTTTAAACTTTCTTTTTTCAATTTTAAATCGACATATGCAGTTCCCTCCCAAGTCATATTTCTGCCAGAACCAGTGGGACTGCCAATTCCTCTAAAAGGATTCCAGCTGTAACGATAATTCTCTTTTAAGAAATAGGCAACGCTAACCCATTTGCTATTGTCGAAAAGAATATCCTCTAATTTCACGCAATCTTCCAATTCGTTTTCTTGTTCGCTTTCCTCCGCAGATTCTGTTTTAGAAAGCAAAACGCCGTTTTTATCAAATATGTAAGTGCAGTTAGTTACAGTAGCTTTTCCCTTTTGTTCGTCATAATACTGATGTTTTAGCGGAAGAATAAATTTATGGCTTAAAGTATCAAAATTGATATTTCCAGATATTAAATCTTGCGGAATAACTTTTGAAACTGGCAGTAGAACAAAATTTTCAGCATTAATGCCCTCTTCGTAGTTTTTGTAACTAGTATCATAGTGCATTTTATTATACATCTGTGATAGTTTGTTCGCAGCAAAAAACAATAAGAAGGGTAGAAAACTCACTAAAAGTATAATTGTAATTCTTTTTGCCATATTAAACCGCTTAATTAGTTAGGATTTATTCTAAAACTATTATCTATTGCATTAATTTGGACCATCAATTGTTGGCTTCGGATCTAGTTTAAATTTATTGGTTTTCGAATCAAACTGAATAGTTAGATAGCCTCCCATTCTTCCAATATCATTCCAAACAATCAGTTCTTTTTTCTTATTATTAGTTATCTCAACATTATCAAAAATTATGGTTCTTATGTTACCTGTTAAAGTTTGTATTTTTGAAAAATCAATTGTTTGAAAAACGGCATTGTCTTTTTTATTTATAATTTTCAGGCGATCCATTTGTGCAGTATCATGATTCCTCTTTTTTGAATAAACGCCAATAAAATAGAATCCGTCTAATGAACTTGCTTGCAAAATGTCAATATTACTGAACTCATTTTCTTCTATTTGATCAATTAAAATCGAAGTATTGGTTAATTGTAAAGGCAACCGTTTATTGGTTAAGAGGTTTGTCCAAACTCCAGCACATTTATCTTTTGAGAAATTAAACTCAAATGTGGCTGTGTATTTATCATTATTGATTTCGTACAGTAAAATTTTGTTCTTTTTATAATCAAAAGTTCCTTCAAGTCTAATTGGATTATTATGGCTATCGTACTTATAAACCCCAATAACGTTGAAATCTTTTTTGCTCTTTTCGCCAAAATACCCTTCTTTTATTTGAAAAGATAGTGAAATGGAGTATTTATCAATTTTACCTTTATAACTAAAACATTCATACCAACCTGCATAAGTATTTGTAACGGCCAATACAAATGTCAAAATTGTAAATAGTGATTTCTTCATAACTTTGTTTCTATTTTTTGGGCTATTCTTAAATCGTTCTTAATCGTAGCTTTTTCTAATTTTGTCTATACTCCTATTGAATTTATCAAAAATAATATGTTCATCTATTCCATTGCTTGGCTTCCATTTTTCAACGGTAGTAATCTTATTTTTCCCGCTATAAGTTTCACTAGAAATCAATCTGTTTTTCATTAAATCTTTAGCATCAATTTCTACTTTGGTGTTTAAATATTTCGTTACAATTTTCGGCATTTCGCTAAAACCTCTTGTTTCGTTATTTATGTCAATTATTTTGCTTTTAGAATCTTTTGGAAACAACCTATTCAACCAAAATTGCTTTTCGTATTTTGTATAAATGGGAACTGCGTTCAAATAGAGTTTATAACCTACATAATGCTCTGTGAAATCACTATTGACGATATAATTATAATAACTAATAGCTTCTATAGACTGCCAATTTATAAAACAGTTTTTGTCAAATAGAGGCATTTCAATTGTTATTCCTTTATCGTCAGCAAACAATTTATTTTGCCTTTCCTCTATTTGTTTTTGTCGCTTTTCTGAAATTGAAAATCCAAATATCAAACCGTAAATTAAAACTAATGGAAAAAATGCGAATGTAGAAACGATTATCCAGCCTAATAAACCAACATCCCATTTTAATTTAATAGCAAAAAACAGCAATAAAAATCCAATTATTGAGAATATTGAAAGCGGCAAAATAAAAAAGCCTAAAAACGAAAATTGCGACATCAATCTTCTTGATTTTACAACTCTTTTTTCATTAAGCCATCTTGAAATATTTTCTTTTAAAATAATTGATAATGAAACGACAACAAAAACAACAGGAATTAAGTATAAACCAAATGACTTATATCCGCTTTTGATATAAAAAGAGATTACCCCCAGCCCCACTATTAGTATAAAAACACCAACTAATTTTGCAATTGCTTTTTCATTCAAATTCATACAAACTATTCTCAATGAGTGCTTTATTTTGAAACTTCATATAGTATTTCAAAATCATCAATTTTCCATCCGTTTTTTTGCTTTACCAAAACAAAAATAGCATTGTATTTTTCTGTTTTTTGGTCTTTAAATGTAATTTCCCAGTCTTCATTAATAGTCACTTTTTCTTCAAAACTGCCAGTGCCGCCCATCCATTTTATGCCACTAATGTTTTGATACAGATTCAAATTGTCTTCTATCTTTTTTACCATTTTTTCGTTGCAATATTCTTTGGCCGTTTCAATTTGCTGCTGTGCAATCGCATAACGAAAATAGTCTGCAGTATCATTTGCACTTAATTTAGAAATCGTTCCAACTGAATTTTCCTCTCTAACCAATTCACACACAATAGTCCCATTTTCAGTAGTAATAATTGGATTTTCATCTTCATATTTTATTGCGATTACAACTTCTGAGTTGCCTTTTTTATCGCTATATTCTGTACGTTTTATAATTTTGATGACTCTATTACGATTATCATATTCATTGGCAATACTTTCGGTACGATTGTAATTTTCTCCCACAAAATATTTTTTCTCGTATCGCAAAACGAAACATTTCAAATTGTAAACTGTTTCTATTTCTTTTCGCACATTATAGCTTCCAAATTCAACAACCGTTTCAATCATTGCATTGTCTTTATAGGCATACTTTGCACCTTCCTTTTTTACATATGAAGCCGTATCTTCTTTTTGAATTTTCTCCCAATCTTTTTTAAAATCGAAAAAATTATTCAAATCGGTTTTCTTGTAAACGGCACCATCAATTTTTTCGATAAGAACATCTTTATCTTTAAAATTTAAAAATTTATTGGTTCTAAAAACTTCATAAGCAGCCGTAGAAAGTTTTTCTTTTTTTGAAAAAGAATACACCTCTGAAACCCCCATCGGTTTAGAAGTTTCTTGACCTTGACATCTAACTGCAAATGATAAAAACATAAGAATCAGAATGTTTTGCATAAACGCTATGTTCATTTTTTTTAATGAAATTACGACTGTTTTTTTTAATGGATTTATTTCATATTTAAGTTAAAACATCATACAACAGTTTCAGTTTGAAGAAGTTTTTCTATCGCATATGCATTCCAGAAAAAAGCAACTCTTCGTTAAAAACCAATGATACTTCATATTGGCCGTTTCCGATAATGATATAATTTGCAAAACTCAATTCGCCTTCATTTTTTATGGTCTTTTTTACTGTTTTTTTGTCGAGTAATTTTAAGACCTCTTCAAACTTCATTCCCGGTTTCAGACCATTTTCAAATGAAATTTCGACTTTTTTCAAATTGTCCAATAAAAACCCCTTTATGACATTTGCCTTTTTATTTTCTGGATTTTTTAAATTCGTATTAAAATAGAAATAGAAATCATGATATTCATTTTGATACATGATTTGATTTACACTTCCTGAACTTCCGTTGATCTCCTCTACTCGCTCAAAATCTTTGCTAGTTTGAGATTTTAAAAAATCTTCTTCGGTAGATTTACCAATAGTTAGATCATTTACATTCCAGTTTTTATCGATTTTTACAACGGGTTTATTTTTAACATCTTCGGGTTTGGTGCTGTTTTTAACCAAATCTTTGGTGTATTGTTCGTTATCGCAACCTCCAAAATCAATTAATCCATTAAAAATGTCCCAATAGCAAGTTTTAGATAAATTGGTGCTGTTTAGAATAATAAGCCTGTCATAATCTGGCGCAAAGAAAATATACTTGTTTTCTTTTTTTACATTCCAATATAAACCATTATCTGTATTCGGATTTTTGGTTCCCTTGCCATATTTTAATTCTATTTTCTTTAGAATTTCTGATTTTAAACTTGCATTTTCTACTGCAATTCTCACGCCGTAAATTTTATTCTCGGCATTAAAATCTTTTAAAGTCTTATTCATTTCGTTCTCATCTTTGATTAATTTTAAATCAACATGAGCACCGCCAAATCTTGTAATGCTATCTGTTTTAAGCTTTTCTGAATGTATCTGAAAAGTAACTTTTTGTTCTTCTAAATCAATTCCTTCAAAAGTATATTTGGGAGATTTTTCTACTTCGACTAATAAACAAAACGGATATTCTACAGTTTCAACGCCAACAAACAAGCTGTCATTAAAACTTACCACATTCTTTATCGGTTCGTTTAGTTTTAGTTTAAGCAAATCTATTTTCTCTTGTTTATTGCACGAAATCATAAATGGAAAAAGGACAAGCACTAATAAAAAATTCTTCATAAATAAGTTTAATTGTAAAAATCGTAAAATCATTAAATTATATTTTTGTTCCATAAGTTTAAAGCAAAATCTTTAAAGGTTTTTGGACTCTTTTCAAATGCAGTATCAAATTTGTAATTGCCCCCTTCAAACAATTTTTCTCCGTCGTCGCCAATTCCTACTTGAACTTTGCTTTCGCCACGCATCGCAAACTTTTGCTTTCCTTCATACATGATAATTTTCATTTCGCAAGGGCTCACATCGCCATGACATATTGTTTTGTACATCAGCCAAATTTCTGCAATTCCGTTATTATCCAAATCGGTAATTTCAAAGCTGTTTTTTACAAAAGATGCCACAATATCAACCGGACAATCTTGAATATAATCGTATACTTTCCAGGTTTGAATTGGCTCGCCATTTTTTACTAAAAAATGATATCCGAATAATTCGGCATCTCCGCTTTCGTCAAATTCATGCTGAAATTTTTCACTTCTGTAGTTTCCAGTTTCTGTAGTTATTACAATATTGCCACCTAGTTTATCTTTCCAGCGAACAGCATTTTTTACAAATCCCTCATATTTCAATAATCTCGGAAATTGGGTAGAATCAATATGTTTTACTTCCAAACTTTGAATTCTCGGCTCAATTGATGTTTCATTTCGAGAGTTTGTTTTAAGTTGGTTAGCCTCTTGTTTGCAACTGACAAGAAAAGCATTGAAAAGCAGTAAAATCGGAATTAGTTTTTTCATTTGCTTGTTGCTTTAAATCTCTTTTCAGGAAAATGTTTATTGTTTTGAGCTTCTACTTTCTAGTTCTTTTTGCACTTCCTGATACAATATTTCATTATTTTTCGAATTTCTAATGATTACATACCCCACTATTAAAGGAAAGAAAACAGAAAACCCGAAACCTTTAGTGACAACGCCATAAACCGTAATTCCAATTGTAACTCCAATAATTGCAGCGTCAACTATTTTATTGTTTTTTAATTTCTTCATTTTCTGCAAAAGCTCTTGATTACTTAATTCTCTTAAATGTTCAGGTTTCATATTTTGGTTGTTATTTTAAGTACTTTTTTTAATTTCTAATAATGGATCTGCACCTGAGAAAAACAAAACGGAATACAAATTTTAAAAAAAAGAGAATAAGAATGTAAGCCAATATAAATTCGTCTTAAATAATAAAACATTCGCAACCCTTATTTATAAATCCGCAGTATTATCTCTGCTCAAAGTGCAATTCGTTTTAAATGCAAACCGGTTTTAAACTAAAATTTCAAAATAAATATCTTACAAATTAACTTAAAAAAAGTCCAAATTCTTTAAATCATTCCTAAAATGATTTGCAAATTATTTTGTATGAGCATAAAAAATTAAAAATCCCATTTCTACAGAAATGGGATTTTTATCTTGATAGATTGAGTTGTACGAGCATATGTTGAAGGAGAAAGATGAAATGATGGTTAGGCTTGACAAGTTGATTAGGAAATAAATTATTTGTAATGATATATTAATTTTAGGAAGGGACTTTTTGAGTCTCTTTTTTATTGAAAATAATTCAATATAATCTGTAATTGTTTATTTCCAGATTTCTTTAAAAATCACTTTTCCAAAGAAATAATCCCCATTAAAATTACCCATAATCATTTGTATCTGAGTTCCTGCTTTCAGCATAAGATTTTCTAAATTTTGGGGAGATAAAATGGAAACGAGTTTTAAATTTTCATTAATTACACTTTTATAATCTATTTTTAGTTTGAATAAATTTTGATCACTTGAATTAACTTCTTCTATCACAAAATCTAAATTTTTAAATTCTTTTCTGTAACCATGTAAAGAACTTGAAATAGGGTCATTAATTATTAATCCTTCAAATAAAGGTATGCTAATGTTAACTGCGTTTATTTCCAATTCAAGATTAATTTTCGTTATAGTCTTAGATTTAAATATGCTTTTTTCAGTTTTATGATTTGTACCAATGTCAATTTTATGCCTGTTCGTGAAACAATCAATACCTGTGTCAGTGAAACTATATATTTTTTGGTAATTTGTATTTATAACGTTAGACCACATAAATGACTCATTAATATATTCTTCAATAGTGTCTTTTTCCTCTTGGGTGGTATTGAGTTTTATATCATTTTCTTTTATCATTAAACCTGAATCATCAAAAAAAATCAAATCAAAGGCCTTTACTTTTAAAAATGAAACAGTATAATAATGAACTTGAGTTAACTTTTTTATAAAGTTTTCATCTATTTTAGTAGATTCCTGAACAACAATCCCATAAGCTTGCGCTTTCAAAATCGCAGGTTTAGTAAATGAATTTGTTGTTGTTGCTATTGTAATATCTATTCCTAAATCATTTTTTTTTGTTGCAAGTTGCTCAATCCAAGTGACATCCTGCACTGTAGTCGGTCGATCCCTGCATTCAATAGAAATCTTTCTTTCAATATTTTCTTCATCCTTAAAGCTAATCAATATATCAACCTCTCTTTTACTTCCTGTAATTTTGTCTATTAAAAAACTAGGAGATTCAACTTTATAGATTGAAGGATCAAGCATTCTGTAATATTTTTCATATTCAATCTCAAATTCTCTTCCTTTTCTACTCATTTAATTATTCTTTTTAATGTTTATTACTTTAAATTAAATACATTTTTGGATTTGGCTAAATATTCCCTCTATAACTTATATAAATATTTCGCATTCACATATCCAAAATTACCTGATTGAATCACCTTCACCTGTAGCCATTCACCGTCAATAGCAATAACCATTAAGATATCATATTTTTTAAGATTTTCTATTATTTCATACTCATTTCCTGGTCCTTTACGCAACTTAAGGGTCTCAGCATTTACAGCCAATATATCTTCGGGACTATATGTAATTATAGCTTTTTTTATTACAGACTCTTTCTTGCTTTTGGGCTTAACAGAAGTCTTGGAAGCAAAAGAAACTTCTGCAGGTTTTGTCGACGAATTTACATTTCTGCTCTTTGTAGATTTAGTTGGTGCTGTATACCTAACAGGCTGCGAATATGAAGCACATACCCCGCAACTACCACCGTTGGAACAATGTGCACACCTACTGCAGTTCGAACAGGCACTACAATACGCACTTCCAGTACATCTACCCTCTTCTTTAGGTTTTGAATCGCAACAGCTTGCCACCAACTTATTGTTCTGTGCACTGGAGGTTAGAACTGTAAAAAAGAAAAGCGTATAAGTAAATATTATTCTAATCATAATAAACTGTTTTATTTCAGACAAACCTAAAGAAAGCTTTTCAAAAAAATATACGGTTTTCCGTAATTAGAGATTTACCCCCATGCTCCGCAAAGTATATCTCACAAGCGCTGCGCAAATGTCTCCGACTTTGCGCTATTTTTGCTATCGTCAATTTAAAAATAGAAACAAGTCTCTGACTTTATATTAGTCACGTCAACATTAACTATTTTTAGAACAATAAGTAAAAAGTCGGGAGACTTTTGAGTGGTTTTACAATTTATAAGAAACAAAAAAGCGCAAAGTCAGAGACATTTGCGTAGCTTTTCAGTTGAACACTTTGGAAATCTGAGAATTTATCCATAAAAAAACCAGTGAATCCAACTTCACTGGTTTTTTATTTATTCTTTATAAATCATCATCTATTTTATGATGACTTCTAAAACAAATCTATCTTGTAATAACAAACATCATTACCAATCTATCGTTAAGATAAAAATTAAGAGTTTGGTCTGCTACATCAAAACGTAGGTCTTTATTGTTTAAATAAGATAGCATTTTTTGCTCTGTTTTATTTGCTTCTTCACCAATACATGCCATTCTTGTAGACGCTACTTTATCAAAAGAAATATGATCACCGTTGGTTTCATAAGAACCTGAGAAGTTGTTGCAACCCGAATTGCCGCTTACTTTCTTTTCTGCCACATTAAACTTAATAGAAGCTTTGCCGTAATCTTGTCCAACATTTTCTAGTGCTATTAGTTTCCAATTGTTTTTTTCAATAAAACTCCACAGTTGGTCTTGAGTTGGAATAGAAAATTCCATAACCACTTTGTTCTTAGTGTTTTTAAACTGTACTGTATTGTTTTTCTTTACAATTTTGAACTTTTTGTTGGTAATCGCAGCGCTAAAATCTTGTTCTAATTTCATGCTTTCGCTGTCGCAAGCCATTAAAGTTCCCATAGGAGAATTGGTCTTAATTTGATTTTTTGCAGAAATCTTCGTGTATTTTACGTTGAAATTATTACATCCGTTTTTACCGCTTATGGTACTAGTTTCATCATTAATGGTAATAAATGCTTTTCCGCTGTTTATCTTTTTTCCGTTTAACTGGGTTAAAATCATTTTGGTATCATAAATTCCTTTTTCCTTGTTTACAGGTGTTTTAGAAATTATACTTTTCAGTTTATATTGGTATGCAGAAGCATCTGCAGGAATAGGTTCTGGTCTTTTGGTTTTCGTAACCAGTATTTCATATCGATTTCCTTTTTCAAAATTAAAACCTTCAATATGATCATAAAATAATTGCCATTCTTTGTCATTATCATACTTTACCTGCAGACATTCCATAGGTCCAACACCCGTACATGGCACTTTACTTTCTTTTACAAACATTTTTAAACTTTCCTGACCGTACGTAAATGTTGATAATAACACTACTACAAAAACATACATACATTTAAATCTTTTCATTTATTTTAATTTTTTAGAATACCGATTAAGCATTCTGATTATTTATGATTTTTTTGCAGGCAGGAATTGTGCCACTTTAAAATTAAGAATGCTTTTAACGTTTTTTTATCAGCGCTGAATTCCTTTTTTTCTTTAACAATTATGCTATTACAATACTGAGAATCAGTTTATTTATATAAACACAACAAAAACTAGCTTTTTTGTTACATTTAGGAATATTTTTGTAGTATTTTTAAGCAATTTCAACTAAACTGCCATTTGAATATTTGACACTGTTATTAAACCCTTCGATGAGTTAGAAATAAAATAATCTCTTAAGATTTTAGTGCACCACCTCGCGAAGAAAGACTAGAAAGCAGTTCTAAAGGTTCTACATAATGTGGATTTTTGCTAATTTTTCCATCTTTTATAACGTACGGATGTGTTAGCAATATATCTGTAAGTGTCTTTTGGCTGAAACTGCTAATATCGTACATGCAAATTAATGAAACTGCATGTTGTGGGGTTAAAATATTTAGTTTGGCTTCATACTCCAAGAGTTCATCAGTTCCTGGCAAATTTTTAAGAGCCCATACCATATCTCCGCAAGCTCTGACACTTTCATAACCCGCTCTTGAAGCCGACAGTAAAGTTTGTTCGAGCATAGCATACATTTTGTCTGCAGCAAATTTACCGCCATTGATATAAGTGTTTTCAGAAGCTAGCACTTCCAATTGACCGCTCGACAGTTTTTCAGCAATAGAGATTCCATTATCAGCCAGACAACGGCAGTGCTCGCTATGACGGTTTCCTTCAAGAATGTTTATGACTTTGTCATTGGCTTCCAGCCCTTCCAAAATATAGGGAATAATTACCTCATATTGCTGTTCTCTAGAATCGAAAAAACCGCAAATGTGCATTGGAGCCGACAATGATTCTCCGCATACCGAAAAAGGTGTCTGTTTGTTCATATATCAAATATACTAATTACTTTTCATCAACAAATCAACAACAACCGATATTCACCGTCATTTTCAATTGGCGCTCTATGAATACAAGGCAATACTTCTTGTTTTGGGTGATCTACAGCTAGACGCCAAAGATGTCCCAATCCTAAATTAATTGGTTCTGCATCTTCGCGCAGCTGATAATGCAAATCAAAATAGTTCTCTTTCAAAAAGTCTTCGAATTCTTCTTCTGGTCCATCATGAAGTTCTTTTAGCTTTGCTCTTATTTCTGGAATTAGAATCTTTTGTTTGGCTTGCGAATTAGAAACAATATCACTTGCTGCACCGTGATAAGTGCATAAAAAAGTATCGGTTGCAATGGGCGAACGATCTACGTGAAACGAATACACGTCGGTCGAAATGAAATCAAATTCATCGTCACGTTCGTAACATTTCAGTAAATTAAGAGAAGGAGAAGCACCTAAATCGGCTAATAATTGGAGATCATTTAAGATTATTTCTCTTGCTTTATTCCCATTTTCTGAGAGCTGGAGCGCAATTAAATCTTCGGGAAAAACTTCGGTTATATTTTCTTTTAAAGATAACTTGGCAACAATCTCGCTAAAATCACCATCCAAATTTCTGCGCCAGCAAAGTGCATTCATTTCTCCTTTGAAATTGGTTTGCACAAGTTCAGAGAAAATGTCTACTACTCCAATTTGGTCATTGTTAGAAAATGCGTTGCTCATGATATAATATTATGTAATAACGCTCTGGGTGTTATTGTTTTTAAACACATAGAAACATAGATTAAATACGTTCAAAAAAGGCATTTCATTTATGATAAATCACATAGATTGCTATGTGTTAGAAACTAGTTTTCTTTTTTAGATAAAGAAATAACGATGTTTCTACGTGTTTAAATAATATTGCTATATAATAGAATATGCAGTAAAAACTGCTTATTTGTTTGTTTTAAAAACTTTGTAAAATACAAATAGAATTCCCAGCCAAATAGGAATTAATTCTACAGATATTTTCATATTCGTCATCCACATGATGGATAAAATCCCCAATAAAAACACGAAACAGATGTAATTGCTTACTGGATAAAATATGGATCCAAACTTCGTTTTGGTGTTCTCCTTGTCTTTTGCGCGTCTAAATTGCAGATGCGTATACGAAATCATAACCCAGTTAATAACCAAGCAAGACACCACTAGAGACATTAAAATACTAAAAGCTTCTTCGGGAATTACTTTGTTTATTAAAATACAGATGGCTGCAAAACAGGAAGAAATTAAAATAGCATTAACTGGCACCGATTGCTTGTTTAGCTTCTTTAAAAATTTAGGCGCACTTCCTTGATCTGCTAATCCAAATAACATTCTTGAGTTACTGTAAACGCTGCTATTGTATACAGATAAAGCGGCAGTTAATACAATTAAATTAAGCACATTGGCAATAAGGCGTGTGAAAAATATTTTGTTGCCAAAAAGCTCAAATTCCATTCCGTTTAAGTTTTGAAAAACCATCACAAACGGACTACTATCTGTAGTAATTTGTCTCCAAGGTGACAAAGCAAACAAAATAACCAATGCACCAACATAAAATATTAGAATTCTATAAATAACCTGATTGGTTGCTTTTGGAATGTTTTTTTCTGGGTTTTCAGCCTCAGCAGCGGTAATTCCAATTAGTTCTAAACCTCCAAAAGAAAACATAATGAGCGCCATTGCAGATAATAAACCTTGAAAACTGCCATTTGCCGTTTTTTCGAAAAAGCCTTTTGGAAAAAAGCCTCCATCATTATATAAATTATGAATGGTAGCGTGCTCTCCTCCTGTTCCTCTTACTAGCAAATAAGTTCCAAAAAGGATCATCGCAATAATTGCCACAACTTTTATAATGGAAAACCAGAATTCAGTTTCTCCGTACACTTTTACTGAAGCAAAATTCAAAGCATTGATAACCAGAAAGAAAAATAAACTAGATGCCCACAGCGGAATTTCTGGCCACCAAAACTGCACATAAACGCCAATAGCAGTAAGTTCAGCCATACTCACCAGAATATACAAAATCCAATAATTCCAACCAGATGCAAAACCAGCAAAAGAACCGCAATACTTGTAGGCAAAGTAGCTAAAGCTTCCTGAAACAGGTTCTTCAACAACCATTTCGCCAAGTTGTCTCATGATAAAAAAAGCTATAATTCCGGCAATGGCATATCCTAAAATAACAGATGGTCCTGCTAATACGGCCGCAGGACCAATTCCGAGGAAAAGTCCCGTTCCTATTGATCCACCTAGGGCAATTAATTGAATGTGGCGATTAGTCAGTCCACGTTTTAGCTGATTGTCTTCTGCGGCATCATGATTATTTTTCACAAATTAGATTTTAAAGGTGTTAATTGTTTTGGAAATCTATAAACAGCGAAGATAAGTTAAAATCTGAAAATTTTGCGAAGTTGTTTTTGTATTTAAAACAATAACGAAAAGCCTTTGGTGTATTTTAGAAGTAGATCGATTGCAAGCAGGATAATTATAACAACTACAAAGGCTATCAAATACGTAACTCTTTTAGCTTTTTTATTTAATTCAAAAGTCTCCAAATTGATAAAATAATAAGCATAGACCGCTTGAGAAACCTTATTCACCTTCATCAAATTAAAAAAGAATAAATAAAAGAATGAAATTATACCGTAGAATATTGTTTTTTTTGGGGTATTAGTCAATTCATAATCATCAAATAAAAGTATATATTATTTTTAAATAAAATACTTAATTATCTGATACTGAAAAATTCATTAGAAGAAATTAAAAGGCTAATCCATAGCCATTTGTCTTTCTCCCCAAATTCGCATCTGATCAATAAACGGAACCAATTCTTTACCAGTTTCCGAAAGGCGGTATTCTACACGTGGCGGCACTTCCTTATAGACCTTTCTTATAATTAATTTATCTTCTTCTAATTCTCTTAAAGTTTGAGTAAGCATTTTAGGCGTTATTCCTTCTACAATTCTTTTTAACTCCCCATATCTCATGATGCCATCTTTCAAATACCATAAGATTCTTCCTTTGTATTTGCCACCAATTCTTTGAAAAGCATAATCAACTGGACAATAGGCAGATTTATTTTTTTTCATCATTTTTAAAATTATTACTTACTGATAATCAGCATTAATATACTTTTAGTCTGTAGGATACCAAATTGTACCTACTTGTCGTAAAGATATTGTTTAATTTACTTTGTGTAAACATTTTAAATAGAAATAATATGACTTATAACACACTAGAAGATTCAGAAGAAATTAAAGTTTTGGAAGTTCGTAATTATTTATTAAAACCAAATTTAGCCGACACATTCCGTGATTTTTTTCACACGAAATTTGTTGAACCTATGAAGGAATTAGGCGGTTACACTTTGGGAGAATTTAAAATGGAGAACTCCAATGATAGATTTGTTTGGTTTCGTGGCTTTAAAGACATGGACAAAAGAGTAAAATTTCTAAATGACTTTTATTGCGAAAGCATTGTATGGAAAGAAAACGGAAAAGCAGCAAATGAAATGATGATAAACTCCGATAACGTTTATTTGCTAAAACCTCTAAATAAGAACTCAAATCTTAAAACAAACAAAAATATTACTGCAATTGATTTCTACATCTGCAACAATACCATTGAACAAGTAATAAAGTTATTTGATGAAGAGTACATTCCGTTTCTGAATACTATAAATAGTAACGATATTTCTTTTTGGATTAGCGAAATGCAAGAGAATGATTTTCCAAGACTGCCTGTTTTTCAGGATAAAAATCTCTTGGTATCTATAACTCATTTCGAAGATAGAGATGATTACGAAGCCAAGCAAAAGGCAATTGAGGACATGCCATTTTCATTAAACTTTTCAATGCAGCAATTGGTAACAATCCATCATAAATTATTACTTTTAAACCAACAAACTAATAATCAAAGAACTAAAAATGATGCAAACTGAAAATTTAGAAATCCCAAAAATAAATTTTGATGCAAATGGAGAATTAATCATTACGGCTTCTCCTACCTCATCTAAAGATGATTTTGATTTTTTTGAAGGAAAATGGAAACTTCATAATAAAAAACTCAATTCCAGATTGTCTAATTGTACGGAATGGACAGAGTTTGAATCGACACAAGAAATGTACAAGATTCTAAATGGAATTGGCAATATTGATAATTTTCTTGCGACTTTTGACGGAAATCCATTTGAAGGAATGACGGTTAGATTATTTAATCCAAAAACCAGATTGTGGAGTATTTACTGGGCCGATTCTAATGAAGGAAAACTAGATCCGCCCGTATTAGGTTCATTTGAAAATAATGTAGGCCATTTTATTACGAAAGATACTTTTAACGGAAAAAATATTGTGGTGGTTTTCCGCTGGGATGCGAGGGACAAAAATAATCCTGTCTGGAGCCAAGCATTCTCTGAAGATAACGGAAATTCTTGGGAATGGAATTGGTATATGTATATGTCTAAGTTCGAGTAGCAAGACTAAAAAAAACAAAAGCCGTATCAAACTCTTTGTTGATACGGCTTTTGTTTTTTACATTTCTTTAAATTTATTTCTTTCTTCTCACTATCCTCATCAATCGTTACAAGCTTCTCAATATTAGTTTTATCGGTTATTCAAAAAAAAGACGCCTAATAGGCGCCTTTTTTAAGTTTATTGTTTTCTGCTGCATTAAGCTTTTAAGTCAAATCTATCCAAATTCATTACTTTAGTCCATACTGCAATAAAATCTTGTACAAATTTTTCATGTGCATCAGAAGCAGCATATACTTCTGCTATTGCTCTCAATTCTGAATTTGAACCAAAAACAAGATCGGCACGCGTACCTATCCATTTAGGCTGTCCAGTACTTCTATCATTCCCCGTATAAAGTTCTTGATCATTAGAAACCGATTGCCACTGTGTGCTCATATCCAATAAATTAATAAAGAAATCATTTGTCAAATGACCTGGTCTATTGGTAAAGACACCATTTTTACTGCCATCTGCATTAATATCCAAAACTCGAAGACCTCCCAAAAGTACTGTAAGTTCCGGAGCAGTGAGAGTTAAGAGATGCGCTTTGTCAATAAGAAGTTCTTCTGTTAAAACAGATGATTTTGTTTTTCTATAATTTCTAAAACCGTCTGCTCTTGGTTCTAGATATCCAAATGATTCAACATCTGTTTGTTCTGCAGATGCATCCATACGTCCAGGTGAAAAAGGAACTGTTACAGAAGCTCCTGCATTTTTTGCTGCTTTTTCAACAGCGGCACTACCTCCTAGAACTATTAAATCTGCTAACGAAACTTTTTTATCGCCATTTGCAGCATTAAATTCTTTTTGAATAGCTTCTAACTTATCTAAAACTACTTTAAGTGCTGCTGGATTATTTATTTCCCAATCTTTCTGTGGTGCAAGTCTTATACGTCCACCATTTGCACCGCCTCGTTTATCTGATCCTCTAAAAGTAGAAGCCGAAGCCCATGCTGTTGAAATCAATTGAGATATGCTTAGTCCTGAGTTTAGTACTTTCTCTTTTAGTTGAGCTATATCTTGGTCATTTATTAGTGTATGATTTACTTCTGGAATAGGATCTTGCCATAAAAGTTCTTCTGTAGGCACTTCAGATCCTAAATAAAGAGCACGCGGCCCCATATCACGATGTGTTAATTTAAACCATGCTCTAGCAAAAGCATCAGCAAATTCATCTGGATTTTCTAAAAATCGACGAGAGATTTTCTCATAAGCTGGATCCAGTCTTAATGATAAATCGGTTGTAAGCATTGTTGGCAAGTGCTTTTTGTTAGAGTCAAAAGCATCGGGAATAATTGCCTCGGCATTTTTTGCTACCCATTGATGCGCACCTGCAGGACTTTTGGAAAGTTCCCACTCGTAAGCAAATAAGTTTTCGAAAAAATTATTGCTCCATTGAGTTGGCGTTTTTGTCCAAGTCACCTCAAGTCCGCTTGTAATAGCATCTGGCCCTTTTCCTGAACCATAACCATTCTGCCATCCAAAACCTTGCAGTTCTAAACCAGCCGCTTCGGGTTCGGCTCCTACATTATCGGAAGAAGCTGCTCCATGCGTTTTACCAAAAGTATGCCCGCCAGCTATTAAAGCTACTGTTTCTTCATCATTCATTGCCATGCGTCCGAAAGTATCTCTAATATCTTTGGCTGCGGCAATAGGGTCTGGATTGCCATCTGGTCCTTCAGGATTTACATATATAAGTCCCATTTGCACTGCTGCAAGAGGTTTTTCTAAATTTCTACTATGAATATTTCCATCTGCATTGTCATCTGATGATACTACGCCATGATCTTTTGGAACTCCTTCAGAGCCTGCTTTATAACGCTCATCACCTCCTAGCCAAGTCGTTTCAGATCCCCAATATACAGATTCATCGGCTTCCCATACATCTGCACGTCCTCCTGCAAAACCAAACGTCTTAAAGCCCATAGATTCTAAAGCAACATTTCCTGTTAAGATCATTAAATCGGCCCACGAGATTTTCTGTCCATACTTCTGTTTAATCGGCCAAAGCAATCTTCTTGCTTTATCAAGGCTCACATTATCAGGCCAGCTGTTAAGCGGTGCAAAACGCTGTTGTCCTGCTCCTGCCCCTCCTCGCCCGTCATGTACTCTATAAGTACCAGCACTGTGCCAAGCCATTCTTATAAAAAGTCCTCCATAGTGACCAAAATCAGCAGGCCACCAATCTTGCGAATCGGTCATAAGAACATGTAAATCTTTCTTTACGGCTTCAAGATCCAGACTTTTAAAAGCTTCAGCATAATTAAAATCCTTGTCTAGCGGGTCTGACAATGCTGAATTTTGTCTCAAGATATTTACCTTTAACTGTTTAGGCCACCAGTCACGGTTTTTAGTGCCCGATGAGGCTTGCTTGTCCATGCTCCCATTATGAAAAGGGCATTTGCTGATGTCATTTGATTGATTATCCATAGTTGAAAATTTTTATTTTTTACTAAATTATAAACTAATGAAATAGAAAATTAGGGCTGTGGATTGTAAATACTTCTTTCAAAATAGACAAAATCTATTTACAAGCATTTTTCATATTTAAAATCCTTATAACTCAGCTAGTTTTACAAAAAAGACCATTCCTTTAAAAAACAACTTTTTTGATATGAAATTATTAGCTACAATAAATTTAATAAAAAGAATCTTTTCATTTATAAAAAATTATAGTCCAGATACTTGCTATAAATGTTATACTCCGACGGAACATTTCTGAAGAAAAGAGAGTAACATCAATCACTAAAAATAGACAAAAAATATAGCCTGTATTATTGCGTACGTAAAAACGTACTTTATTACTCCTCTTCCAAAATAATAATACTCAATTTTACACTTTCGGTTCCCAAATACCGTAATCTACTATCTATTATTACTAACTATTAATCGTTTACTAACCTTAAAATTAAAAAGATGAAGAAATTCTTAAAATTAACCAGTATGCTATTGACCATGGCATTAGTACTTGTTTCTTGCGAAAAGGAACAAGAAGATTTAAATGCATCCCAAACTGCTAAAAAAGAAGCCCTGCAAATTGCTAGCAAAGATACTCTTGCTTCTAATTCTGCAATTGAAGGCAGCACAACAGCAAAAGGTACAGCTGGAGCAAGAACAATCACATTGCAAACCAATACATTATCTTGTCCTGGCGGTTTATGCACCTCGTATGGTGTTTGGTCAACGGGTGTTTACACTGTTTGGTTTCAAATGAAATTTAATAACGGATTTTATTGGAGCCGAGGCGGAAAATGCGGATATGGTATTTTAATTGGTGACCAAAATACTGGCGGCGACGCAGCATGGGACGGAAACGGCGGAAGCGCTAGATTTATGTGGTACTGTCCAAGTGGATCTAACACTGCAAAAGGAAGCGGTGCTTATCTTCAGCCTTATGTATATTACAGAGATCAGCCTGGACAATATGGCAATGATTTCGGAAAAAAATATTACATACAAGAAGGTGTAACCTATAATTGTCAAATATCTGTGAAGCTGAATACAGGGTCAAATACAGACGGGTATGTTAAATATTATGTGAATGGCACAGAAATATTAAATGAGAAAATTCGCTGGGTAACCAACGATTCTAAGCGAAATGTAAATGCTGTAAGTCTTCATACTTTCCGTGGCGGTAGCCAAAGTTATTGGACAGCTCCGGTAACAAGTTCTATTTATTATCCGAGCGCTTCTTGGGATGCTCTATAATTTATAGACTTTAAAACAATTTGGGCCGGAAAAAATTAAATATACAACTTCGATGCTTTTTATTATTTCCTAATAACAACATCGAAGTTGTTTTTACTTAGAGTTAAAGCTCTAATTCTTTTCTAAAACAAATGCTGGTTTCTATACCTGCATATTGTCCGTAATTTTCAGTAATGGCATAACCACTTTTAGAATATAGTCCAACTGCTTCTATTTGCACATTACTAGTTTCCAAAACAGTTGAGGCATAACCTAATTCTTTTGCCCAATTTTCAAGTTCATTCAAAATTTTGCGCGATATGCCTCTTCCTCTAAATTCTTCCAAAACAAACATTCGTTTTACCTCAACAGATTTGTCATCAAATTGCTTTATGGCACCGCAACCTACAGCAATGTCATTTACATAAGCTATAATAACATGCTTAATAGCATCTACCTTATTAAATTGATTGAAATATTCCTGCATAGCGCCATTTCTGCTTGCTAAATTGGCATCTAGTTCTACAATCAATTTTGAGAAATCTGTATTTTGGGAATTAGTTCTTTCGAGTTTCAAATCTTCTGTGTATCCGTATAGATTCATATCAATTAAATTTTGTTCACGTTTTCTGTAGTCTTTCTTTAAAAGTCCTTCATATATAAATCCAGAACGTTCGGCCACTTTAATGCTTGCTGTATTTTCTCCAGCGATTTTCATAAAAAGTCTATTAAACTTCTTTTCTGCAAAACACCAATTTTTAAATGCGATTAAGGCTTCGGCAGCATAATTATTACCGTTATGCTGTTTGAAAACAAAATAAGCCAATTCACCTTTGGGTATTCTCCAATCAATTTCTCTGACCGATATATGTCCAATAAGTTCATTGCTTTCCTTTTTAAATATACCACAAGCATAACTTTTATTCTCTTTCCAATCCAAATCTTTCTGCTCGAAATATTTTCTGACTGACTCCAAGCTATCATTAACTTTTATCATATTAGCGAAATAATCATTTAAGTGATCGCTGTTATCAGTCAAAGCACTTAAAAAGCCTTCTGAATCTTCTTCTTTATAAGGTTTTATTATAAGGCGTTTGGTCGTAATCATTATTTGGTATTTAGTCAATTAGAAAGTATCAAATGCATTTTTGAGGATAAAACTAAACAAAAACCTTATTCCTAAAAATGCTATTTTTTAATTTGTTAATGCTTTTTTTGCATTACTATTTTTTATGTCTTTTTTAGATTATCCCAATCAAATAATTTCTATGCAAAAAATGCTCGCTATTAACTTGCGTAGGATCAAGTTTCTTTTACGAAACCTCATCTTTTAAAGAAAAAAGAACCACAAAAAGTAATCTGTATACAAAAGGTAAATAAGATTCTATTTATGGCCTCTCTTTCGTTTTAGTTTTGTTTTATAATTAAAGCAAGAGCTGTTTTTAAAAGAAACTCAATATGACTGAAAAACCAAAATATACATTAAGAGAATTAATACTATATTTTTTTAAACTTGGCACAATTGGTTTTGGAGGCCCTGTTGCGCTGGTTGGTTACATGTACAAAGATTTAGTAGAAAACAGAAAATGGATTTCTGATGAAGAATATAAGGAAGGTCTAGCATTAGCTCAATTGGCTCCAGGACCTTTGGCAGCACAGCTTGGCATATATGTCGGTTATGTCCATTACAATATTCTCGGGGCTACTTTAGCAGGTTTTGCTTTTATTGCTCCTTCTTTCCTTATGGTTTTACTTCTTGGAATGATCTACCAAGCTTACGGCGGACTGGTATGGATTCAGTCCATTTTTTATGGCGTAAGTGCAGCTGTTATCGGAATCATTACTCTAAGTTCTTATAAACTCACCATAAAATCAATCGGGAAATTAAATCTGAATTCTTTTAAAGAAAAATGGATTTTATGGCTTTTATTTGCCTCCGGCATTATAATAACTTACATCACAGAAAAGGAACATATTTTATTATTTGTAGCCGCAGGACTTGTTTATATGCTGATTAAGTCTCGTCCGTATTTTAAGATGGCCAAAACCACAAATGTCTTAATAGTCATTTCGTCTGGCTTTTGGAATTTTGAAAGTTCTACCTTAATGAAAATTGCCATTTTCTTCACTAAAGCGGGCGCTTTTGTATTTGGAAGCGGTCTTGCCATTGTTCCTTTTTTGCATTCGGGAGTAGTTGTTGAAAATAAATGGCTGACAGAACAGCAATTTCTAGATTCGGTAGCCATAGCCATGATAACGCCTGGACCTGTGGTAATAACTGTTGGCTTTATAGGCTATCTGGTAAATGGTATTTTAGGTGCTATAACTGCGGCTTTAGCAACATTCTTGCCTTGCTATCTTTTTACAATCGCTTTGGCTCCATTCTTTAAGAAAATTGTAAACAACAAACCTGTCAAAGCATTTGTCGAAGGAATAACAGCTGCTGTAGTTGGAGCTTTAGTTGGTTCTGTCATCATTATTGCCAAAAGAAGCATTGTAGATGTTTCCACAATACTGATAGCTCTTGCAAGCATTCTTTCTTTAATTTATATCAAAAAAATTCAAGAACCATATATTATTTTAATCGCTGCTGTCTTGGGCGTCTTAATTAAATTATCTTTTTAATAGACATAAAAATTCAATAAAAAAGCCCTCGTTTCATCAACAGAGGGCTTTTCTTTCTTTATAAAAACTTATCGCCAACCCAATGCTGGTGCAACGTGTTCTAATATAGACGATAAAATGTGTATGTTGTATTCTACACCTAAAGTATTTGGAATAGTCAGCAACAATGTATCTGCTTCTTGAATGGCTTCGTCTTGAGCTAATTCTTCAATCAGTTTATCGGGCTCTGCTGTGTAGCTTTTACCAAAAATCGCTCTTTTGTCTTGTTCGATATATCCGAAACTATCATTGCCTTTTGCCTGTCCGCCAAAATAATATTTGTCTTGATCGTTGACTAATGCAAAAATCGAACGGCTAACTGAAACTCTTGCTTCACGCTGATGTCCGGCTTTTTTCCAAGCTTCTTTGTATAATCTTATCTGTTCTGCTTGTTGAACATGAAACGGCTTGCCATTTTCGTCATATTTAAGCGTAGAACTTTGAAGATGCATTCCGTTCTCGGCCGCCCAAATAGCCGTTGCATTTGACGCCGCTCCCCACCAGATTCTTTCTCTTAATCCTTCAGAATGCGGTTCAATGCGCAACAATCCCGGTGGATTTGGAAACATCGGATACGGATTTGGTTCTGCAAATCCTTCTCCGTTTAGCTTTTCTAAAAATTCCAAAGCTTTTTTACGGCCCATATCGGCATCGGTTTCACCAGATTCTGGTTCGTAGCCAAAATAACGCCAGCCATCAATAACTTGTTCTGGCGATCCTCTGCTTATTCCGAGTTGTAAACGTCCTTCTGATATCAAGTCGGCAGCTCCAGCATCTTCAACCATATACATTGGATTTTCGTATCGCATATCGATTACACCTGTTCCGATTTCTATTTTGCTTGTCTTAGCGCCTACAGCCGAAAGCAGAGGAAAAGGTGAAGCTAACTGCTGTGCAAAATGATGCACGCGAAAATAAGCTCCATCTATTCCTATTTCTTCAGCCGCAACTGCCAAATCGATAGACTGCAACAAGGTATCTGCTGCTGTACGAGTCTTGTATGATGGATGATTAGACCAATGCCCAAATGATAAAAATCCTATTTTCTTCATAATGGCTTTTAATTTTTTATTCTCTCAAATATACGCATAACTAACAAGAAAAAGAAAACCATGTCTTTTCTTGAAAAGCACAGGTTTTTCTCTTTTTGCAAAATTACTAAAGCAAATCATATTGCTTTTCTTGTTTTAAATTGTTGAAGTTTAGAAAAGTATGCCGAAGAGATTTTTTAAACAGGTATTGTTTTAGAGTTAAACAAGTGAAAAAAAAACGATGAATGAAAAGAAAGTTAATCTTCCTCCCTTAAGCGTATACTTCATATTGATTTTCCAAAACTCTAAAAAAAAACTAACACCTATTAACCAAAATCACTAATAATCAAAATGTTAAGTTGCAAGTTTTCTTGTTTCATATTATAACTTGGAACATGTCTGCCTTACATTTTATGCAATTATTCTCACTTTATAGCATATTTTTGAAAGACTTAAGCAAATCGCTGCTACACGCCTCTCCTTACTTTTTTTCCTGCTTCTGCGGTTTTCATAATCAATTATTGACATATCTAAACTAAAAACAACTCATTATGGATTGGATTATTACTACATTAAAAGATTATCCCGAACTAGCCATTTTTCTCACGCTATCATTAGGTTATTTTATCGGAAAATTTAAAATAGGAAGCTTTTCTTTAGGGACTGTGACCAGCGTTTTACTTGTGGGAGTACTAGTAGGACAATTAGATATTGTGATTTCTCCCAACGTTAAATCTGTCTTTTTTCTCATGTTTCTTTTTGCTGTTGGATACAGTGTTGGACCTCAATTTTTTGGAGGTTTAAAAAAAGATGGACTGCCTCAAATGCTTTACGCAGCGGTAGTATGTGTTTTGTGTTTAATCTGTCCTTATTTAATAGGTAAAATTATGGGCTACGATATGGGATTAACCGCTGGTATGCTTGCTGGTTCTCAAACCATATCAGCCGTTATTGGTGTCGCGTCAGATACTATCAATCAGCTTGGTATTCCTGCTGATCAAAAAGCAGCATTGATTAACAAAATTCCAGTTGCATACGCTGTAACTTATATTTTCGGAACTGCAGGATCTGCTTGGCTATTGGCTTCTATTGGTCCAAAACTATTGGGCGGTAATTTAGTAGAAAAAGCAAAAGAGCTTGAAATTCAGCTTGGTGGAGATGCCATTGGCGATGATCCAAGTATTGCTTCTGCTTATGATCGTGTAATATATAATGCCTATGAGATTGCTGCACATTCTTATGCCAACAATAAAACAGTTGCAGAGGTTGAAAATGAGTTAGAAAGCAAAGGCAGACGCTTATTTATACAGCGAATTCGAAGAGGAAAAGAAATCATAGATGCTACTCCAGAATTTGTAATTCAAGAAAATGATGTTGTTGCTCTAGGCGGAAGAAGAGAATACATGATGAATTACGTTGCTGTAAATGAAAAAGAAGTGTTAGATATCGAACTTCTTAATTTTCCAGTAGAAGTTCTAAGCGTCCTAATTGTAAAAAAAGAAGTAATAGGTAAAACACTTGCAGATTTACGTCATTTAAAATATATGCATGGCGTTGTAATCAGGTCATTAAAAAGAGCTGGAATTCAGATGCCAATATTACCCAATACAGTCATGCAAAAAGGAGATATGATCGAATTAGTCGGCATCAAACGAGATGTAGATCAAGTCGCTACACATATTGGTTATCCAGATCGTCCAACAAATTCTACAGATATGGCTTTTGTTGGTTTAGGGATAGTTCTTGGCGGATTGCTTGGTGCATTAACCGTTAAAATTAGCGGAGTGCCAATAAGTCTAAGCACCAGTGGAGGTGCTTTAATATCTGGCCTTTTCTTCGGATGGCTAAGAGGTCAGCATCCTACTTTTGGACGAATTCCAGAACCTGCTTTGTGGATTATGAATAATGTTGGTTTGAACATTTTTATAGCCGTTGTGGGTATTACAGCGGGACCAAGTTTTATTGTAGGTTTTCAAGAAGCTGGCTGGGGGCTTTTCATTGCGGGTGCAGCAGCAACAGCCATTCCGTTAATACTAGGACTTCTTATCGGAAGGTATATTTTCAAATTCCATCCTATCATAAATTTAGGATGCGCTGCTGGGGCAAGGACTACTACTGCTGCCCTTGGAGCTTTACAAGATGCTGTAAAAAGCAAAACTCCTGCATTGGGTTATACCGTAACCTATGCCGTTGGCAATACGCTGCTCATTATATGGGGCGTCGTCATTATTTTAATCATGAGTTAGTCGAATTTTTTATATAATCTCTAAACATTTTAGCCATGGCAATTGATATTTCAAAAATAAAAACATCAAGAGAGGTAGAAAAAACACTTCAGACCCTCAGCCCATTTGAAATTAAAAACGAATTAATTCATCTGGCAGAAGAAAGTGCGCTTAAATCTACAGCGATAACACTTAATGCTGGAAGAGGAAACCCGAACTGGATTGCTACAGTTCCTAGAGAGGCTTTTTTCCTTTTCGGACAATTTGCATTAGAAGAATGTCGCAATGTTATGGAAGAACAAGGCATTCTAGCAGGAATTGTACAAAACAAAAGCGGAGTAGCTTCTCGTTTCGAAGCATTTTTATTGAAACATAAAGATAGTCCTGCAGCATCGCTTTTAGAAAAAACATATCATTATGGTGTAGACAAACATGATTTTGATGGCGATGCATGGATTCGCGAATGGATTGAAGCTGTAATCGGGTTTAACTACCCTGTGCCAGATCGCATGCTAAGCCATATAGAAGTTATTGTTCACGATTATTTGGTGCAGGAAATGTGCGGTGCAGGAAATGACAAGGGCAAGTATGATATTTTTGCCGTTGAAGGCGGAACTGCAGCAATGTGCTATATTTTTGATTCGCTTATGCAAAATCACCTTACCGAGCGTGGTGACAAAATAGCATTGCTTACTCCTACTTTTACACCTTATATCGAAATTCCAGAATTAGATCGATACAAATTTGATGTCGTTTACGTAGAAGCAAGCGGCGTTGGCGAAAACGGATTCCATACTTGGCAATATCCAAACTCTGAATTAGACAAGCTTAAAGATCCAGCGGTTAAAGTGGCTTTTGTGGTAAATCCGAGCAATCCGCCATCTTCTGCAATGAGTACCGACACACTCAATTATATTGCTGACATCGTAAAAAATCATAACCCAGGATTGATGATTATTACAGATGACGTTTATGGCACTTTCGTTAATAATTTTAGATCGTTAATGGCTATTATTCCGCAAAATACCATCACGGTATATTCCTACTCAAAATATTTTGGCTGTACAGGCTGGAGACTTGGAACAATTGCCATTCATCAAGACAATATTTTCGATAAAAAAATTGCCAATTTAAGTCCAGCTCACAAAAAAGAACTGCACGATCGTTATTCTTCTCTGACATTAGAGCCAGAAAAAATCAAGTTTATTGACAGACTTGTAGCCGATAGCCGACAAGTAGCTTTAAACCACACAGCTGGATTATCGTTACCTCAGCAATTTCAAATGATGCTTTTCTCTGCGTTTTGCTTATTAGATACACAAGATGTTTATAAAACGCTTACACAGTCTATTATTCACAAACGTCTTAGCTTATTATGGGAAGGACTAGAAGTGCCAATTCTTGAAGATCCGATGCGTGCAGGATATTATTCTGAAATTGATGTCATGGTAGCGGCAAAACATTTTCACGGTGACGATTTTGCCAATTGGCTGAAAAAGAATTTTGAACCTGTTGATGTTTTATTCCGCTTGGCAGAGAAAACAGCTATCGTCCTTTTAAATGGTGGCGGTTTTGCCGGTCCAGAATGGAGTATCAGAGTTTCTCTAGCCAATCTTCCAACAGACAGTTATTTAATTCTCGGAAAAAATATCCGTAAAACGTTATTGGAATATGTAACCAGCTGGGAAAACTCAACAAAATAATAGAATCTTAAATTAAACACATCAAATGCATGAAAAATTTATTTACATTATTATTATCGATTTTACTAGTAACAGGTATTTATGCTCAAAAATTACCTAGGATCAAGATACTTGCAACTGGAGGAACAATTGCAGGACAAGGTGCATCTGCAGATCGTTCTGCTTATACTGCGGGACAATTGCCTATAAAAGATTTAATCGCCGCGGTTCCAGGAATTGATAAAGTTGCAGAAATCTCAGGAGAACAGATTTCAAATGTAGGAAGTCAGGATATGACGGTAGATATTTGGATTAAGCTGAATAAACGAATCAACGAAATTTATAAAAATAACGAAGCTGACGGAATCGTAATTACACACGGGACTGATACGCAGGAAGAAACAGCTTATTTTTTATCGCTGACAGTACGATCTGATAAACCTGTAATTATTACTGGTTCTATGCGTCCTGCAACAGCCATAAGCGCAGACGGGCCAAAAAATTTGTATGATGCCGTAACCTTGGCAGCGTCTAAACAAGCAGCGCATAGTGGAGTTTTACTGGTATTTAATGAATATATCTTTACGGGAAGAAATGCTGTAAAAACCAGCACAACGCACTTAAATGCATTTACAGCTCCAAACAGCGGTCCAATCGGACAGGTTTATGACGGAAAAGTTTCTCTTTATGAAAGTCCGATAAGAAAGACCAATAAAAATACTCCGTTTGATATTACAGGTTTAACCACTTTGCCAGAAGTGGCTGTTGTCGAATTATACGCTGACGCCTCAGCAACTGCAATAAATGCTTATGTAGCTTCTGGAGTAAAAGGAATTGTAACTGGCGGTTTGGGTAACGGAAATCTAAATAAAGTAAACTCAGATGCTGCGGCAAGTGCTGTTAAAAAAGGAATTGCTGTTGCAAGAGCTTCTAGAGTGCCATCTGGAAGAGTTACTTTATTTGACGAAACCGATGATCAAAAGCTTGGTACTATTGTCGCAGATGATTTAATTCCGCAAAAAGCGAGAATTCTATTGATGCTTGGACTTACCCAAACCACTGACAGTAAAAAACTGCAGGAGTATTTCTTTGAATATTAAACCATTGAAATTGTAAACTATGCGTGTCTTAACTTTTATAATTTTGAGCGTTTTTCTGTCAGCAGGTGCCTATGCACAACAAGAAAAACAGACTGATACCGTCCTAAATCATAAAACACCATTAATAAAAGCAACCAAAGTTGATTTGCTTAATAATGTTGATTTAATTTTCAATACTCAATTAGGTTTTAACACCTATCTGGAAGATGGAAAATATACTGGCAGTAAATTTGAAGTGAACCAGTTTAGATTGGAAGTAAAAGGGAAAGTGTATAAGGACAAAGTATTTTTTAGGTTCAGAGACCGATATACTAAAGAAACTGAACCGCAATCTACAGATAACATTAGCAGTTCTACTGACTTGGCTTTTATTGGGTATAACATATCCAACAGAACCAGTATTGCTGTTGGAAAAATGACAGCAAACTGGGGTGGTTATGAGTTTGATATGAACCCAATTGATATCTATCAATACAATGACATTGTCGAAAATTCAGATAACTTTTTAACTGGAGTTCAGGTAAACTGGAAACTAAATGCCAATCATGTTTTTTCGGGGCAAATTTTAAATTCTAGAACCAAAACTTTTTCTGAACTCTATCAAAATGTACCCGATGTTGAAGAGGCCAAATTTCCTGCCGCTTATGTAGGAAACTGGAACGGAAGTTTTTTAGATGGAAAATTTAAAACTATTTACAGTTTCAGCATTTTTCAGGAAGCTACAAAAAATGGAAAACCTGTAAATATGTATTATACTGCATTGGGAAATCAGTTTCGAAGTAAAAAATGGCTCTTTCAATATGATTTCAAATGGAGCAGCGAAGATCTAGACCGAACAGGAGTTGTGAGTTCTTTGCTTCCAGAAACGGTTTTAGATCATGCGGCAGAAAATGTGTATTATATAGAACATTGGCTAAGAACTGTATATTCTCTAAATGAGCAATGGAAAATTTCGGCTATCGGAATGGTCAGTAAAGCTTCATGGAAAGATATACCTGATCCAAATGTCAGTTCAAACCGAATTCGTACAGCTTGGGGCGTTATTCCAACAGTAGAGTTTTATCCGATCAAAAACTTTAATCTAAAGTTTTTTGCCACTTATGTAGCAAGATTCTACAATTACAGCGATTATGCTAAAACAGATTTGGGACAATCAAATAACAATACGGGAAGAATTATGCTTGGCGTAATTTCTCCTTTGGTTGTATTATAATAATTTAAGTAACTAACTCAATGAGAAATGCTGGAGCAAATCGTAAACTCGATTTATTCCAGCATTTTATTTTTTGTTCTCTCGCAGATTGAGTAGATTTATTTTATACTATATCTTGATAGCTATCGATCGAGAGTGGCTATTTTTTTCACGCAGATTTAAACAGATTTTAGCAGATATTTTTATTTATTCTCTCGCAGATTCGGCAGATTTTAAAAGCTCTCTTTATTCTTTATTCTTTATTCTTTATTCTTTATTCTTTATTCTTTATTCTTTA
>RCUK01000341.1_pt1 | contig 46547 bp, 44 predicted proteins | sample 2166381 | NCBI WGS metagenome assembly RCUK01 (sample SAMN09932809, study PRJNA488358) | compost metagenome | isolation source: compost soil in an enriched community | place: Germany: Experimental Botanical Garden | reverse complement strand
ACTGCCGAACCTGCCCATAAGCTTCTCCTACGGCTTGTCCGGCTAAAGAGCGGTCCAAGATAACCTTTTTGGCGATACGATCGTATTTCAATACTGTTTTCTCGCTGCCGCCGGCTCTAAACTCTATTCCGAACTGCTCTGCATCGTGTGCAGAGAATTCACAGATCATCTCGTAGGAGGTCCCGCTGAATCCTTCAAACATTTTGGTCTCATTTCGTAAGATATGCCGGGCTGTGAATTCCTCTCGCCTTAGCTTGCTGAGCTCTTTAACCGGCTGCTGAATCAATTTCCCTTCACGAATGGATAGCTCCCGCGGTAATGTCAGACAGTGTGCCCATCCGCTATTATCAGTCGGATACTCGATATCCGGCAGCCCCATCCAGGCAACCAGAAGACGGCGTCCATCCGGGGCTACCATAGTCTGTGGAGCATAGAAATCAAACCCCTGATCTAGCTCTTGAAATTCGCCGTGCTCGAATACTCGCGTCTCGGTGTTTAGCGGCTTGCCCATGAGATAACCTGACTGGTAAATATTATGGAATCGATCCCCTTCCGGATTTATTCCTTGGGGTGAGAATATGAACACTCCCTGATCTTGAAGTTCGAAATAATCAGGGCATTCCCACATGTAACCGAAGTCGCCAAGACCGGTAATTATCTCACCCTGGAACTCCCATTCCTTCAAATCGGTAGACCGATACAATACTGTACATCCTGTATTATTGGCCCGCTGAGCTCCTATAACGCAGTAATAGTAGCTTCCTTCTGCCCAGACTTTAGGGTCCCGAAAATGATCTGTATAGCCGTCCGGAACCGAGTGAATAACTGGCTTCTCTTCCTTCATGATTCGTCCGTTCTCGTCCATAACCGCAATACATTGGTAAGGGTGTCTTATCCAGTTCTCATCACGTGTCTGTACATCCTGTATTATTGGCCCGCTGAGCTCCTATAACGCAGTAATAGTGGCTTCCTTCTGCCCAGACCTTAGGGTCACGAAAATGATCTGTATAGCCGTCCGGAACCGAGTGAATGACTGGCTTCTCGTCCTTCATTATTCGTCCGTTCTCGTCCATAACAGCAATACATTGGTAAGGGTGTCTTACCCAGTTCTCATCACGTGTGTTACCGGTATACATCAGATACAGCTTATCGTCCTTCTGAATGGCACTTCCCGAGTAAGCTCCGTGGGAATCATAGGGGCTCCCAGGCTCCAGGCCAATCCCAACATTCTGCCAATGTACCAGATCTTCGGACTTGGTGTGATACCAATACTTCAATCCATGCTCCGTCCCAAGCGGGAACCATTGATAGAACAAGTGGTATTCCCCTTGATAGTAAGCAAATCCATTAGGGTCATTAAGAAGTCCTGTGCTCGGCTGTATATGGAAGGTCTGTCTCCAAGGACAACGGCTTACCTGTTCCCTTAGCAGGTCCAATTCTCCGGGCTGCGCCTGCTCAATCCGCCTATACTTTTGCTGCCGTGTCATTTTCATGATTGTCTCCATCTTAATCAAAAATTAAATCCGCCTTGAACGGAACCGGTTCCAAAACAAGTTAAAAAAATAGAGGAACCGGTTCCACTTCGAGGTAAAAAAATTTTAGGATCGGTTCCACGATTTCTCTCGTAAGCAGAACAGTGCGGAACCGGTTCCAAAAGGATTATAAAACAGGATTTTAGACTTTGTCAACGCTATCCCGATCCAACAGTTCATTATTCAAAATTGTAATTTTATCCACCAGCTCGTCGTTAACCAGCTTTATCATACTCTGAGCGGCAATCCTTCCGGCCTGTAAGTAATGAAACTTCACCGTAGTCAGTGCCGGATGGATAATCTCGGTAATTTGATATCCTCCAAAACCGGTGACGGATAATCCTGATGGGATGGAAATATAGTTCGAATAGGCGGTTTTGAATACTCCCAGAGCGATATTATCTGTTGCACATACGATGATCGTCGGGTCATAATCCTCAAGAATTCTGGAAGATGCCATCACGGCATCCGACATTTTGAATCCCGTTTCAAAGTATCGCACCTCACAATCTTCCCTCTCGCTTATAGCGTGCTGGAATCCTTCCTTCCTACGTATGCCTACGGCTACATCTTTCTCAGTCACACCCAAGTATGCAATTCTCCGGTGCCCTTTCGCCAAAACATGCTTGCCCATCTTGTAACCTGCCTGAAAATCATCATGGATCAAGCTATGAAGCGCGGGATGCTGCTGCCCTACCAGCAGAACTGGAATTTCAATCTCCCCGATCGCTTGGAGATGAGCTTCGGTTACCTGAGCAGCCAGCAAAATAATGCCGGATATTTTTTGTCTAGCCAGATCATAGATCGCTTCAATTTCTCTCTGTATATCCTGACTTGTATTTGAGATCAGCATCTGATAATTAAAGTCCCTAAGCTCTTCATCAATTCCCATCAGCGTTTGTGATGTTGCAAAAGAATCTAATCGCGGAACAACCGTGCCGATGATATTGGTCTTCTTTGCTTTCAAGCTCTGAGCGAATGTATTAGGGACATATTTGTTGTCCTTGATAATCTGCTCAAGCTTGTGTCTTGTTCGCTCACTTATCGATCCCCCGTTCAAATAACGGGATACCGTGCTTTTGGATACGCCGGCCATTTGAGCTATATCTGAAATTGTTTTTATCATTTGTTCACCTTCATATGAATATTAGCCATGCATTAGGTTTGTCCAATACAATTATACTTTGTTTTATTGAAATACAACTACACATCCTCGTCAACAACAATTGTTTATTGTTCGGTAGAAATTAAGCATTTTCTTAGTGCTTGGATTAGGATAGTTTCTACTGAACTAACGGGTAAGGAATGAATAATTATTGAGGATAAATGTTTGCATTGAGAAAGTGGAAATACTAGAAGCTTTATCGATAATGATATAATAAACATACAGATTCCGTTTAATTAACAGCAATTGCCGAACGGCGGAAGGCGAAATGAAAGATACTGAAGAGAGAATGAAGCAAATGTTAAGACTAATGCTTTCAGCTCATTTAGATTAATCCAATTAGGAAAGAGGTTTCCGTCAGATGATTTCATTACGAAATGTTCACACTACAGATTTAGCACAGCTTCTACTTATTGAGAATGAAGGTTTTTCGATAGAAGAAGCTGCTACAAAAGGAACATTTATGGAGAGGATTCGGCTGATACCTGACACCTTTATTGTGGCGGAAAAGGAAGGGAAAATACTTGGTTATATTAATGGCCCTATTATTGATCAGCCTTATATCACTGATGATCTTTTTAAGGAAATCACTGAGAACCCAAAAAGTGGAGGATATCAGAGCATTCTGGGATTAGCAGTGTCCAGACAGGCTAGAAACCAAGGAATTTCAAAGATTTTGGTGAGGAATATGGAAGAGCTTGTAGAAGAAAATGAAAGGAAAGGAATCACATTAACTTGTAAACAGGAATTGGTTCCTTTTTACAAAAAACTTGGATTTGTTAACCATGGCATTTCTGAATCTACACATGCTGGTGTATGCTGGTATAACATGGTCAAGTTAAGAGAATTATGAATCAATACATTTATCAGCGCTATTGGTGATATTGAACGTTTCTCAACATATTTAGAGCTTAAAAGGTACTTTGGTGTAGCCATTAACAGAAAATAAAGTCCCGGACAACCGCTGTTTTAACTATCGTTCACTGTTAGTTGAACAATCCATATACTTCTGATATTGTCTAAACCAAGGTAAATGTTTAATAATACCTCATCCTTGTAAATAAACAGCGAAAAGGTGAAACAATGTCAATCGTTATATCAACAGATGATTTAGAGCTTCCCTGCCCTAGCTGCAATGGTCAAAAACATGTTATCGTTAATGATAAAGAGATACCTTGCCCTAACTGCAATGGGAAAGGTGTAATTTTAACTGCGTTAGGACAGACATTACTGCACTTTATAAAGAAACATTCTTAATTCTTTCCTTGCCGTATTAAGGCGGGCGTATTACTCTGCTACAGTTTCACTAAATTAATCTGCCATTAGTTGAACAGGCTGCCGATTTAATCGGCAGCCTGTAGTTATTATGCTAACACTCCCTGTTAACATAACAAAAGGATTCAGCAATTAATTTTCTGATTTTCTACTGTGGACTGATAACACCCGCATCAGTATGAGAACGACCCCTTAGCTTTATGAAGTGTTTTTAAATTTATTGTTATGGTGAAATTTTTGAAAATTGTGGAAGGAGATCTTGGATTGTATAATTTATCCTCAGAATGTGACTCAGGTACTGTTGAATTTCTTAGTGCTTTAGGCATGCAACGTGAAAATATTAAGTAGGTGAAACAGAGTCATGAAAGCTAATTTGATTGGTCCAGCTTTGGTAGTTCTATTTCCGTTTATCTTATGGGGATTATCTGCTGTAATTGAGAATAGAGATCTGCGGGTCTTCTCCTTCCTAGCAATGGGGCTTGCCCCGGGATTTGTAGTGGTCGGATTTATACTAATGTTCATAGTTCACGTCAAGAATCAGAAGGAGGAAGAACAGGAATAAGTATCCGTTTTAACAGGCACAGCTAGATCAAATGGCTTCCTTGATTGCACTATGCTTCGTCGCCCTTGAAACATACCAGAAACAGGCGACGCCCAAGACGGCACTTAACGTACATATTCCATACATTAATGTCGGCCCTCCGGCATGCAGCAGATATCCGTTGAACAGATTCCCCAGAATACCTGCGAACCCGGCGCTGACCATGCTGAACAAGCTTTGGCCTGTAGCCTGCAGCTCTTTTCTAGCCTCTACTGAGACATAATTCACCGCAGCAACATAATAGAATCCGAAGGAGATTCCATGCAGAACCTGTACGGATATCGCGACAAAAGGATACGGGAATACGGCCTGCAAAGCCCAGCGCAGTGCATATACGACCGAGGCCAGAACCAGAGTCCTTTCGCGTCCGTACTTGTTCATCACCTTGGCAGCCACGAGCATGGCAGGCACATTCGTAGCTGAAGCGATAGCAAAGGCAATGCCGGTCATTCCCAGTGACCCACCGATGGACTTAAAGGCTAGCGCAAAATAGGTATTGAAGGCCGTCAAGGTCTGACTAACCAGAAGACATCCGCACAAGAAAATGATAAACCGGCGATTGCGGAGCAGCTCCTGTAGTCCAGATCTCATGGAAGAGGCTACACCGGCATGAATGCTCATCGCAGGTCTTGGCATAGAGAACGCGACAGCTGCGCCGATCAGACCAAGCAGGGCATAAGGAATCCATAAGCTTGAGAGCGGATAATGGACCAGATAATATCCGCCCAAGTATCCTCCGACCGAGAAGCCGATACTTCCGAAGCAGCGGATCGTGCCGTAGGAAGTATTCGCAGCCTTAGCTGCTGTGACGGCATAGGTATCCGCAATCGCCGATTGAGGTGTGGAGAAGAGGGCGGTTGCACCGCTGATCACAGCGAGCAGAATCAGACTGTGCGAGTTATAGCCCATGGCAAGCACCGCCGGGATCGCACAGCTGACAATCAAGGTAAGACGTGTAATCTGGAAGCGGTCTACGGTAAGCCCCCAGATGGGCTGCACCAGCACGGAGATGAACATTCCGAGTGAGGTGACAAACCCAATCTGGCTGCTGGTAAGCTGATTATTTACAAGCAGCAGCGACAGGTAAGGGATGAATATCCCCCCAGAAAGTCCTGTCGCCAGATAGAAACCGCGAATTTTCGTAAGTTCCGCTTTCACCTGCTGTTCACTCCCAAAAATGAGGCAATTTAGATTGTCGATTGATAGCGTTCACTATACTCATGTATCAGTATAGCAAGCCTCTCTCCAACTTTAAATCTCAAAGTGCAATAAACTACCCTGCCCGGCATTGTCGTGCCTATTCCCATTCTGGAGAGACGAATGACCCCAGCCTTCGGTAGATTTCTACAATCTCATCCATAGGCATTCTGACCAGACCGCTTGAGGAGGGGGCTACAAATTCATGAATCCCTTCCAAGAAGGAATCCGGCTGGAGGCCCCAACTCACCTTCGTCCTGCGGGTGAGCTCGGTATACACCCCTTTGCCGACAAAACAGGCAATCTGCGGCCGGAAATGCTCCAGCTTGCTCTTCAGAATCTCCCGGCCAGCGCGGTATTCCTCCCGGGAGATATCCTCCACACCACGCGTCGGCCTGGCTACAATATTCGTGAAGCCATATCCAAGCTTAAGTAACTCCCCATCCTCCGAAGCCTCATATAGCCTGGGGGTTAGCCCCGACTTATGAAGAATTCTCCAGAAGTTATTGCGGGGATTGGCATAATGGTGCCCAACTTCACCGGAACGCAGACTGGGATTAAAGCCAATAAAGACAATTTGAAGACCATAGTCAAGATGATCAGCAACTTCGTTCATGGAAGAACTCCTCCTCTTCTTAAGATAATTAACCATATGAAATGATGATAGAGCTGCACATGCGATTCATGAGAGAAATCTCATTTACAAAATTGATGACAACAAGTAAAATAGGTTGTTTTTCCTGAAACTTAGGACACTTTATTACTATAAGCTTAATATATGGAATGACAAATGAATGCTTCATTCATAGCTCAATCTGTATTCCAGAGGCTTAAATAACTAGAGGGAGGGGTTGTCGTGGCAGGTTGATGATTCCGATAACTGTGATCCATGCCGGTCGTTATGCCATAATGAGCTTGGCCCGATTCTCTGAAGTGCCACCGCTATTCGCCGCCCCTCTCCCAGCTAAAGTCCTTCTATTTGCCTGATATTAACCAGCCTATAGACTCATGCCAATTAATTCCATTTATGAAATAATCTATATCTACTGGCTTTTTATTTTTTTCTCCAAACAAGAACATATGTTCAAAAACAGGTTTATTTTGGATATAACGCTAATATCTTAATTAATAAGGATCGAACGCAAGAGACGATGCTTGGTCATTCATATAACGAAGGGGGTTTAGACTTATGAAAGTAAGAGCTTTAACCCGCGATGAGCTAAATGTTTTTGAGAAATATGCAGCCGTTCATGAAGCCGCCTTCCGCAATCCTGTCATTAAGTCCTTCTTCAGCCACACGCCCCATGTCGCCATTCTGGTAAACGCTCTCAAAGGTCATATAGAATGCTGGGATCGGATCCAAGATGCCTTTCGGCAGCATTTGTTCCAGCTCCGTTTCGTAAGATATATGGCTTCTATCGTCCAGTTGTCTACTCTTTCCTTTATCCGCTCCACCCATAGGATTCATCAGCGCAATCCATTAATTATTGACCAGCCAAGCTCCGAGGAGAGCCACGGAAATGATTCTCTCCTATTTGATTATTGCCCATCTGTTGATTACTATTTCAAAGAATATTCGGCCTTTGCCGAGAACATTGAAGACGAGAAGCTGTACGGCTCCTTTCGTCTATTAACCCACAAGCAGCAGCAGATTGTGCTAATGTCCTATGTTCTATGCTACAGGGATACGGAGATTGCCGAAAGCCTTCAGGTCAGCCCGCAAGCGATATTCAAGACACGCCAGACGGCGCTGAACAAACTCCGTTCCTCCGTATTAGTAAAGGAGGTGAAGAAAAGTGGATGAAGCACTGCTGAGTTTCCTGATGCACGCCATTAACAATGTCGGTTTTCCCATCGTGGTTAGCGGGTATTTGTTCTTCCGGTTTGAAAAGAAACTGAGTTCGCTAGATCATTCTATCCAAGAATTAGATGCAGATTTCCACAACACACAACGAGCAAAGGAGTAGCACCCAATGGAGAATGATACACTGCTTGATCTGGTGGTCAAGGCCCAGCAAGGAGACCGGGACGCGCTCTATCAAATCCTTCACCAGTTCGCTCCACTGATTAAGAAGCACAGCAGGATGGTAGGGCCCTCCGATCAAGAGGATCTGGAGCAGAGTATACACGAGAAGCTAACCGAGAAGATTCTGTCGTACGACCTCAGTCGTATCCCAAGCTTCACGGATTTCATAAGTTCACTAGATAGAGACGAGACGAAATAGAACGGCCAGCTATAACAGAAAGGGGGACCGGCCTAGGCCGGGTCCCCCTCATTTCATTCGATTATGGCTTAAGCACAATGTAAGTCCCCAAAGTACCCAGTGTGGCTGACTTCAGCTTGTCCTTGGCTACCTGATTCAGCACTTTCCCGGCTTCCTCGAACACCTGGTCCTCGTTCAGCTTGGCTCCCATCCGGATGGCGATCACGGACTTTCCTTGCTTCAACTGATCCGCAAGCTTGGAACCGTATTCGGATACTGTCTTCACTTCCAAGCCGTTCACTACATAGTAATCCTTCGAGTTGTCTGTTGACTTGAACTTGGACAGCTCACTATCCAGCCAATAGCCCTGGTCGGGCACATATTCTATAGATTTGGCAGTGGCATCATTAGAATTGTATAAAAGATACGGTATTCCTGAATTCGTGGCATTGTTCGTTGTATCCACATTAACCCACTCGTTCCCGATCTTTACCTTGTTCCACGCATGAGGCACTCCACCCATCAGGCCTGTTACCGTGATAGCCTTAAGACCTGACAAGTCACTAAGCATCTTGTAAGTGGAGGCATAAGATGCGCACACGCCTACTTTTTTGACCATAATGCCATAGGTGTTGAAGGAATCATTATATTTCGGGTTAACTTCCTTGAATCCATTTGCCTTGGCGCTCTTCAACGCTTCGTCATCGTACTTGGTGTTATCGTTAAGATAATCATAAATAGCCTTACGTTTATCGTCATCGTTCATTTCAGGTTTGATGACTGAGGCTACGATTTTCTTGGCTTCCGCCATGATCTCTCCCTGCTTCTTCTTGATCACATCCGCGGATTCCTCGTACGTGACGCCCAAAGTGAGGGATTTATAATCATATTTATACTGTTTAACACCCAGAATCAGCGGGTTCTGATACACAACCTTCTGAAGTGCATCGGACAGTGTCTCGAAGTTCTGTGCCTCAGGGAATGCGCCGAGCGGAATCTCTGTCTTGGCATCGATCATGCTCAGGGCCAAGTACTCCTCTAAAGCAGAATCTGCATTCACCTTCACGTCTTTGATTACATCTGGAGTTGGAACCTCTTGATTATTCCCTTCTTCCACCTGCTTCTTCGTATTGTCCTTCTGCGCATCAACCAAATTATCAGCCGGAGCCGCGGACTCCTCTTTCTTCGGTGCATCCTTGCCCTGCGTACCGTCAATAATAGTTGGCACATCCGGTGCTGGAACATATTCTGTGTTATTCTCAGGTTCAACATAGCCGCTGGTATCCTGCGCCGGATTGGCATTTTCCAGCAATTTGATATCTTCCGGGGTAACTTTCCTAACCAGTACATACCCTTTCAGAGCGGTTCCCTTAACCGTAAAATGAACTTCTGTGGAGCCGTACTGCTGGATGTTGATATTGTCCGTATCGAATACCAAATTCCGCAGGCTGACATAGCCATCGATATATTCAACCTCTACGGATTTCGGGATATCCGACACTCGATTGTAGACCTTGAAGAAAATATTATCGGATTTGGCTAGTCCCGAAGGCAGCTGAGGAGATAAGTCAGCCGTACTCACCCCAGCGCTGAAATTGGACTCTTTGCCGCCCCCGATCGCGGTGACATAGTACTCTCCCTTAACTTGCATGTTCTGCAGGGAGACGGTCACGTCACTGCTCTGTCCAAGCGCTCCGCGTCCATCTTTCATGAAATCATCAAATTCAGTCCCCGTGACCGTAGCTACAAGCTGGGGAATATTCCCCTTATATGCTTCTTCAGCACCTCTCAGGGGTCTGTTCTCCGTCTCCAGCAGAGTAATATGGCTGCGGTTATAGACCTTATAGCCTTCCGCGCCCTCTACCTTATTCCAGCTGAGCTTAAATCTGCCGTCCTGGCTGATTTCATACCTGACATTAGGTGCCGGAAGATCTGACTTCACAGTAAAAGGAATAATCAGCGGATGCTCCAATCTGGTTGGTGTGGCTGCATTTAGATCGTAATTAATTCTTATGTAATAAATAGGTGCATTGCCCCAAGATTGATCAAAGCCCCTTGCATTGTCATCTGTAGCGAGTACACCGACTGTAGGTTTAACTTCAATCGTATCTTTATCAGCTGCAGGGTCTTTAAAGTCAGCAAGCGTGAATATCTGACTGTCTTTCAATGCTTTACTATCTGTATGAACGGAAATGACATCCGCAGCGATCTGATCTTTGAATTTCGTATTGAATTTGAATTCAAATACTTTGTTGTGCTCCACATTATACATGGGCATAATGGCTTGATCTGTTGAAGACGATCCATATTTCTTCTTCAGGTCAACGATCTTGGCTCCGCTGGCAAGCCCTGAACTTACACTTGAGCTAGTCTTAGCCTTGTTAGCTGTATCTTGACCCCCCGTTCCTGCTTCACAGCCGGATAACAGCATTGCTGCAATGACCAAACAACCTAGGATTCTCCTCATATACTGTTACACCTCTCCCACTTCATTCTCTTTTTTAGACCAAATCTTCCAAAAAGTAACATAGAATTTAATTCCAATCTACTTTACTATTAGTTAACATCATAAATCAAGTATAAATTCTGATATATTTAGACAAAAAAACCGCCGGTGCATGATGCACCCGCGATGAAAAACTAAACCCTATTACCACAGCTATAAGCCCATAGGAATCAAGAATCGAAGAATAACACAAACCTTTACTCCCCCAGCATCGTATACATCCAGCGTGGAGGTGAAAGCACTTCTAAGATCCAACGTCCCAGCAGGCTGCCCGAACTCGTCCATAATTGTGGTTGTTCCGGTATTTAATAAATTTTATGTAAAGCTCCAGATAATCTCCTTCTTAGTCCTGTTCCTTTTGCCGGCTTGAGGTTTTGATCCAATTGCGAATGGCCTTGAAATTTTTCTTGATCAAAAGCCCTACTATCACCACAATCACTCCCGCCACAATAGCGACTGAGGAATACTGGGAGATGAGGTGAAGCAGCAGCTCTATTTTCTGGCCGAATATCTTGCCGATCATTACATATGTCAGAACCCATAGAATCCCGCCTGTGCAATTATACAAGATGAAGGTACGCAGCTTAACTCTTAGAATACCGGAGAGATAGCCTGTAAAATGCCGTAATCCCGGTACAAAATAGCTGATCAGAATGAGCTTGTCACCATATTTGTCGAACCAGCTCGTTAGCTTGGCCATACGGCCCTCATTAAGAAAAAAGAACCTTCCGTACTTCTCAAAAAAGGGTGTACCCAGCTTATAACCTAGAAGATAGGTTAGCATCGTACCCAATATAGCTCCGCCGTAAGAATAGGCAATAATTAATGGGATGCTGAAACTTCCATGCGTAGACAGGTGACCCGAAATGGCCATCGCCAGCTCCCCCGGGAAGGGGATAGCCAAGGACTCCGCAAATAATCCGAGAAATAGAACGAAATATCCATATTGTTCAAAAAGATTGCTGATCCACTCCATACATACGCTCCTAACAAGCTGCAATTGCTCCAAATTTTACATTTATTGTATCGATAATTGTTCGGCTCTGTAATTGGCTATGGTTTAGTCTTTGAACTGGACTTTAGTCTTGGGAGTTGCCAGACCTCTCTTACCATCCCGGCTAGAAATAAGGGCTAACCTATACAAAAAAGGGTTGTCCCTCGCACGCATCCTCCGCGTGGGGACAACCCTTATATCTTAAATGGACAACGTCATCTTAGTATTAATTTAAATACGATATACCGGCTTATCATACTCTGCCTTACGTTCAAAAAGAACCGTGAACGCCTCTTCATCTTCCCCATCCAAGGTAGGAGCCAGCACGATCTTCAAGTGACCAGGCAGCAGAATTGGACTCTTCAGTCTGTATCTTCTAAAAGTCATCCTTGGTCTGGATTTCATGTCGTTTCCCCTCCCAGCAAATCATGGATTGAATCAAGCAGCGTCTTATTCACATAACAGATCGTCTCGAACAGTGTCTCATTCACCTGGACGGTACCTTTCAGATGGATAGTGAATACATACCTCTTAGCTAGAGGATAACATAAGATATATTCCTTCACAATGGATTTACGGTTACGTTGGCTAAAAGATACATTTCCGCTCAGATGGACATCTACCACATGAATGATCTCGTGCGCTGCCTTCTTATCCTGATTCACTTCGAGTGAATATTCGCGTCCAAGCTCGCCGATCCCGTCACTGCCTACCTGGCGGATCAGCCGCTCCTCCGCCTTGAACAGCGCCGAACCACTGACGGTATATGGGGCTGCTACGAAAGACAGACGCAGCGCACGGCATATCCGGTTATATAGCTCGGTTCCCATGGAGGGTTTATGGTTGAGCTCTTCGAAGAAGCCGATAATTCGCAGCAGGCGCTCGCGTTCTTCCACGGATTGTCGTAGAAGCTCCGCAGGGTCTGTGTTCTTGGAGCCCAGCTCCGTAAATCTCGCGCCCATCTTACCGCAAGCTACCCCAACAGAAGAATTCCAGTTCTTAGGATTGAACTGATAAGTTAACGTGGTCATGCCAAGAAGATCAGAAGGTGTGCGGAAACCATCTATCTGTTTCTCCTCATCTGCCTCCTGGACCGGAATATTGGCCGGAAGGAGGAAGAAGACCCGCTCTCTGCCCAACTGGCTCCAGAACAACCCCATCTCAAATATCGTATTATCTCTTGCCGTATAATATAACTTTCCCCTAATCATGGTGACATCGTCTGGATGAAAAATAAATACGGCGAAATCGCTCTCATGAATCTGGATTTCCAAATCCTCCATTGTATAACGCCCCGCCTGAAAAACACCCCTGTGCCATGGGGTAACCAATGCGAAATGTTCCAGCTCTTCTTGAACAGCATTAACAATTGGAATGGCTTCCTTTGATGAACCGATAAATACAGACGGTCTATTCATGATATCCCCCAAATCACCATAATCTTCCTATTGGAATATTATAACATGCATGGGTCGTCCAGAGACACGCCGACCACGACTATTACCACTCTTCAGGCAGGCCCAAAGACTCATCGTCCGGACGTTCGTTCATAGCCTCCTCATCCGCAATGCTCTGGATATCTTCTGAAGTGAGGCTTAGGTACAGGTAGCCTTCTTCTTCATGCTTCTTCAAAGCTCGCTTCTTCATGAATTTGGGGCTGGCCTCGCCAGCATCCTCGTCATAGAAGAGCAGAATACCTTCCGTCTTCCGCAGCAACAGATTATCCCTTGCCGTGAGCTGCCATACTCCGTCATAGGGCTGGTTGCTCACCGATCCATAGTAATCCAGTTTCCTGATGATCTGCTCATAATACTCCTTCTTGTCTTCCTTCCAATTCTCTTCCGGATTCTTGTAGGCCGTGATGATCGAGCATTTCAGATGAGGATACTCTTTCTTAAGTTCAATCGCCGCTTCAGCGGCCCATAGATCGACACCATACTGGCCAGGTGTAATCACCCACTCCAGTCCTTCCTCAATCAGTGGAATCAATTTTCCCGTAATTGCCTTGCGTATATAAGTAATCCCTTCGTGCTTCTGATTGTAGATCCCCAGTTCATGGGCACGGTAACCGGTCACGAGCAGATTTTTGATAGTCATACCATTTCACACCCTTATACTATATAAGCCCATAGTAAAATTATTCACATTTCTAGGTACGGTCGTAACTACGAGGAATGCTTGGACTTTCGGCCGCTGCCCGTCTCCAGATTTCTTGAATTACATCGCATTGTATGGTTGAAGTCCGGTCACAAAGAATATGCTTCCGATGTAGCTTTCTTTCAGAAAGCTTGTAGGCGAACGCTTCGCTTCTCCAGAATCATTTCACACTCTTGCCTATTGATAATTCTTAAGTTCAACTTATGCAAGCCTAATCTTACTCTCCAAAATCCTGTGAAGGAATTATATCATGCAGGCGCAAAAAAAGGGACGTTCCCCAAGGTCCCACTGACCCTGATGAACGTCCCCACTCTCTAAATGGATTACTCTGCCGGTGTTGACTGCTGAGGCTGAACGGGCTGTACTGCTTTAGGAGCAGCGATCCGCCAAGCTGGTACAACCGCTAGTGCCAGGAACAGAATATCCATAGCATCAAATATTTCTCCGCTCAATTCCTGGAACATCTTAAAGGTATAACTGTCAAAAATGCCATCATATCCATCATTAACGGCATAGGCAAACAAGAAATACTTCCCTAACAGGACCCCGATAATACTGGTGATTACTGCAATAATTTGGTGAACTCTTGTCGTGCGTCTGTTCGTCAAGAGTTGTACCGCGAAACCAGTTAATGCCCCTACTCCCAAAGCGACATAACCTACTTCACGGTCGGTGCTTACGCCAACAACGGTCCAGAGTACGGCACCCAAGACTGCTGCAATCAGCGCTCCCAAAATCGGCAAAACTAAATTGTTCCCTCTTTCCACCAAAAACTTCCTCCTTGAATAAACAATTAGGTACAATATACCATTTACATATTGTCACATAATTCACCTTTATTCAACAAGAATCTACCTTTTATACCCTAATTTGGTTGAATTTCAGTGGCGATCCGCCTTATATTTCAGACCCATTTGCCGTCTAGCCTCTTCCATAATCTCCGCCACAGCCAGCGAGGTAACATGGGAGTTAATCTCACTGTTCCGCTCACCGCTTATTATCAAGTCTATAAATTCACGGGCTTCATAGTACATGGATTCATGCATCTGAGGCTTGGTGAGATCCTCGATCGTGCCATCCCGATAATGAATCTTCACAGAATAAGGCTGATTGATCTTATCAATCACCATGGTTCCGTTCTCCCCCTGAATTTCGGTCGGCAAATAGGAGTCGCTAATCTTGGAGTGCATAACCACGCCCTCCATTTCATCATACTTCATGATCATACTGCCTTCCCCGTCCACACCTGATGACAGCATGACCCCTACGGCCTGAATGGAATCCGGCTTACCGAAGAGCGCCACCATCGGATAGAGGCAGTAAATCCCCAGGTCCATCAGAGATCCGTTGGAATACTCGGGATTAAATGCGTTAAGTACAGTTCCCTGCTTGAAAGCATCATACCGGGAGGAGTATTGACAGTAGCTCGCCGTATAACGACGGACCCGGTCTAATTTATACAGGTTATCTTTGATCACTTTGAAATTAGGCATGAGTGTAGACTTGAGTGCTTCCATCAGGACCACATCGTTCTTCTGTGCAGCATCAATCATTTGCTGTACTTCTGCTGCGTTAGATGCCATAGGCTTCTCGCAGAGAACATGCTTCCCATGATTCATGCAGAGAATAGCTTGCTCCGCGTGAAAAGAATTCGGACTCGCGATATATACCGCATCCACTTCATCGCTTGAGACCATATCCGTAAGATCCGTATACACCTTTGGATCGTTATATTTTGCCGCAAAGCAGCCGCCCTTCTCTCTAGTGCGTGAATAGACTGCCTTTAGAACAAACTGGTCATTCTCCGACGCAGCCTGTACAAATCGTTCTGTTATCCAGTTCGTCCCGATAATACCGAATCGTACCACCATATCTCATTCCTTCCCTCAGAATATCGATATGATTATTCTCTCACTCTGTAAAGTCGATGTCTACCTCGTAAAGTAAGTTCATAAGTTTGGAAATTAATTACCATAAGTCTCGTTTAAAAAAGAAAGGACAGGGTATATTTCAACTATCACTACTTAGGAGGCCAAAGCAGATATGAAAGCTGTTACTTTTCAAGGAGCCAAAGACATTCAAGTAAAGCAGGTGGAAGATCCCAAGCTGCAGAAAAAAGATGATATTATCGTGCGGATTACTTCAACAGCCATTTGCGGATCAGATTTACATATTTATCTAGGCGCACTTCCTGCCGCCAAGGACTACGTCATTGGCCATGAACCTATGGGGATTGTTGAAGAGGTTGGGTCTGAGGTGACTCGAGTCAAAAAAGGGGACCGTGTCGTTCTCCCGTTCAATATTTCATGCGGGCATTGTTACTACTGTCAGCATGATATGGAGAGTCAGTGCGACAATTCCAATCGTAACGAAGAAATTGATACGGGCGGCTATTTCGGATTCACGGAGCGGTATGGGAATTACCCTGGTGGACAAGCGGAGCTTCTGCGCGTTCCCTACGGCAACTTCATGCCTTTCGTTATTCCCGAATCCTGTGAACTTCCAGATGAGGCGCTGCTCTTCATGTCCGATGTGCTCCCAACCGCCTATTGGAGTGTGGAGAATGCAGGTGTGAAGCCTGGTGATACCGTAACCGTTCTGGGCTGCGGACCGGTTGGCCTAATGGCCCAGAAGTTCGCCTGGATGAAAGGCGCCAAGCGGGTCATCGCCATTGACAACGTTTCTTACCGGCTGAATAAAGCCAAGCAGATGAACAACTCGGAAGTGTATAACTTTGATGAGTTTGATGATATGGGGCAATATATTAAGGAAATTACACATGGCGGAACCGACATTGTTATCGATTGTGTGGGGATGGACGGAAAGAAGAATGCCTTAGAGGCCATTGGCCAGAAGCTGAAGCTTCAAGGCGGTACACTAAGTGCCCTGGACATCGGTATTCATGCTGTCCGCAAATTTGGCACGATGCAGCTTACCGGAGTGTACGGTTCTCTGTACAACATGTTCCCGCTAGGAGATATTTTTGAACGAAATATCACCCTGAAGATGGGCCAAGCTCCTGTCATCCACTTCATGCCGAAATTGTTCGAGATGATCACTGCAGGAGAGTTCGATCCTACAGAGATTATTACGCACCGGGTTCCGCTTGATCAGGCCAGCGATGCTTACAAGACGTTCTATGAACACGAAGATGAATGTATCAAAGTCATCTTAAAGCCCTAATCCTGCAAGCACAAACAAGGGGGGGTGTCCACAAGCCATGAAATGAAATGGCTGCCTGGGACACCCCCTTGTTGACACTTAAGCGCTTTGGTGTGAGCACACCACGGACGGACCGACTTTTCCCTATACTTTTAGCGGTAATCCCCAGACCTCTTGCAGAGCCCCAACAAACAGCTTATCAAGCTGTTCATCCAGTCCTCCATCTGCCTGCTTTTGCTCACTTATCGTCTTCTCATAGTAGGCAATTCTCTCATGCAGGTACTCGTGAATTAGGCTGAGCTTCGGCTCGTAATCAAGTTCATCTCCCGCTTTCTTCCGTTCAAGCAGATCCCTGATCTCCTTGTTAAGCTCACTATTCGGTGGAATAAGCTCTGTAACCAGGTGATCAAATTCCATCGGCGGCATCGTGCCCTTACGTTCAATCCAGCCGCAGGCAAGAAGCGGCCTAAGTACGTAGAAGTATTTCTTAATCCGCACAGTATCCCCTGTTAGATATTCCCTGAAATTCCCCCTCGCCATATTGAGATAATGATACATACAGGATCTTGGGGAAAAGGTGAGTGGCGATATCTGACGAATTTGTTCCGCCACAGTTGAGGTCTCCAGATATTGAATCGGGGATTGCAGCCATTCGAGCAGAGGCGGATTGGATTTCCGGAATAAATACAAGGCTTTCTTAAGGTCCCAGCCGTTAATATCAAGCATATCGCTGATCGGACGTTCGATCACATCCCGCTTCTCTTGGATGGATAAGTACCACTCAACCTCACGTATGTAGATGAACCGGACATCATAATCGCTATCTTTGGAAGGAAATCCCCAGGCCCGGCTTCCAGATTCGCAGGCGTACAGAATACGCACCTGTTCATCCTGTTCGAGTTTGCGCAGCTCTTTCCTAATCTTGTCATCCATCATCCCAGAACACCTCCTCATATATTCACAAAAAAAGCCATGAACTCCAACGTCCATGGCAGTATGTATGGCAAATCGAAGTCGCGTTTAATTATTAGTGAATTATACATACTGTCCTAAAATTTGTAAACCGAACAAGCTGCCGAGGAATCATATTAAACAGGGAAATGAACAGTTAAAACCAGATACAACAAAGCAGCGATTCTCCCATAACCGGAGAATCGCTGCTTTGTGATTTTGGTAAAGGGCCCACTACTGCCACACTCCCAACCCAATGACTTGGGAGCACCCTCACCTGCCAGGCTAGTTAATGAGCCTGACCCATACCTTGGTTCCCGCCCATAGATGGTGCGAAGCCATTCATCATAGCATGCATATCCTGACCGGGAAGCTGAGGAAGCTGGTAATAGCCGCGAACATTTTGATATTCGAACAACTCGTAGGCCATTTCAACAAAATTCTGAGATTGGGAAGCAAGCACCCGTCGAACCACAGGATTAACCACTTCTGTAGCCGATTTGGCCAAACCGGAAGCATGCGGCTTAATGATATTAAGCATCAATGTACTGATCACCGCATCATTAATCTCAGCCTGTGAAGTTGCCGGTTTCTTAGGCTGGCTTTGCTGCTGCATGCCATATACGGGCTGTTTCATTTGCGGAATCAGGTAAGGTTCTGTCTCCTGACTTGGCTTTTGCCCTGACTTGAAACACTCCACCGTCAAATTGTACTGGGTCCGAATATAAGCCGATTGACGGTCCAGGATACCCATAAGCTCCTGGTCCTTCACAAATGGTCTGTAGATGGTATAGTTATCGAGCAAATTGATGGTGCACTGGATAATTTCATGTGCTTCAAACATCTCATGCCCACCGCGATTGAACTGTGGAATACTCTGACCTTGGCTTTGCTGCTCTGATCCATATTGTTGCTGCTGCATCGGTAGATTCTCCTTTGGAGTTAATGTAGTGAGTGAACCTGAATTAGTATCCATAAAAAACAGATCTATTATTCAGGTGCCTACAGCCCTCACTACAAATCCTCATTCCTGAGTTGATCTTGATACAGCTTGCTGTAAAATCCATTCCCGGCAAGCAGTTCTTCATGTGGTCCCTGTTCAAGCAATCTTCCATCCTTCAGAACAAGGATCTTGTCCGCCTGCCGAATTGTATTCAGCCTGTGAGCAATCACAAAGCTGGTTCTTCCCTTCATCAGGCGCTGAAGACCTTCCTGAATCTTGATCTCGGTAATCGTATCGATGCTGCTCGTTGCTTCATCGAGTACAAGGATCGAAGGACTCGCCAGAATGGCCCGGGCAATGGCTAATAACTGCTTCTGGCCCTGGCTGATGCCGCTGCCACCAGTCTCCAGCACTTTGTCATAGCCGCCGTCAAGCCGCATAATGAAGGAATGCGCATTAGCAAGCTTGGAGGCTTCCTCCACTTCCTCATCGGACGCATCCAGACGACCGAAGCGGATATTCTCACGAATCGTTCCCTGGAAGAGAAAAGAGTCCTGCAGCACGAAGGCCATATGTGATCTCAGGCTTTGCCGCTGAATTGTGGTGATGTCACGTCCGTCCACTGTGATAAGCCCCCCTGAAGGGTCGTAAAATCTCGACAACAGCTGGATTAACGTGGTCTTGCCCGCGCCTGTTGGGCCTACCAGTGCAATCATTTCGCCCGGCTTCGCCTCAAAGCTGATATCAGCTAGCGTATCTCCGTCCTTCTCATAAGAGAAAGCAACATGGGAGAAGGTGACGGCACCATCCACATGATCCAGCTTCACAGAAGAACCTTCATCCTTGATCTCCACTTCCTCATCCATGACTTCAAATACCCGTTCCGCTCCCGCAATCGCTGACAGCAGGGTATTCCACTGGTTAGCCAGGTCATTCAAAGGTCTTGTGAACTGTCTCGCATACTCCACGAAGACAATAATGATCCCGATCGTGACCGCACCGCGAATCGCAAGAATCCCCCCGATGCCTGCCACAATGGCAAAGCTCAAATTGTTAAGACTGTTCATCAGCTTGGGGATGAATCCCGATATCGTCTGAGCCCAGAAGCCCGAGCGGCGAATGGCTTCATTACGATCTTTGAAGCCCCGGATTACCCTCGGTTCCTGGGAGAATGCCTTAATGATCCGCTGCCCGGACAGCGTCTCTTCAATATACCCGTTCAGCTCCCCCAGATTGCTCTGCCGCTGCTTGTACAGCGGACCTGTGCGCCGGGTAATCCAGCGCATGCCCAGGATCATAAGTGGCACGACCAGGAAGGTCAGCAGCGTCAGCAGCGGACTAAGATACAGCATGACGCCAAGCGTACCCACCAGGGTGAGTATACTTGAGAAAATCTGGATCGCAGAGCTGTTCAGTGTGGAGCTGACGTTCTCAATATCGTTAGTCAACCGGCTCATGATCTCGCCCTGCTGCCTTTTGCCAAAGAACGGAATCGGCAGCTGGTGCAGATGGGTGAACAGATCCGTACGCATCCGGTATACCGTCTCCTGAGAAATTTCGATCATCCAGATGTTCTGCAGCCAGGAGGTTACGGAATATAGCGTATATACAAGGCCAAGCCCGGCAAGAAATAGACCAAAGTGTCCGCGGCTGCTCTCCAGATAATCATCCACGGCTTTCCCAATCATGTATGGGCCGAGAAGGGCAAGCCCAGAGCTTAGAACCACCATGAACAGAACCAGGATAAGCTTCGCCTTGCGGCGGGCAAGATAAGCCCAGATTCTTCCCACCGTTCCGGAGACGTTTCTCGCTTTTGCTTTCGGCTTCCTTCCTCCGCCCCCATTCTGCAATTCAATCTCGGGAAAAGGATGCCTAAACGGTTCAGCTAAAGCTTTGAACATGGTGTGATCCCTCCCCATACTGAGATTCATAAATTTGCCGATACAATGAAGACGTCTGCATCAGGTCTTCATGCTTGCCGCTGGCAGCAAGCCGGCCTTCATCCAGGAGCAGAATCAGGTCAGATGACCTCGTAGAGCTGATCTTCTGTGTAATCAGAAACGTCGTGCAGGACAAAATCTTCAATGCGTCAAGGAGGGCCGCCTCGGTAGCTACATCAAGCGCACTGGTGCTGTCATCCAGAATCAGAATCGACGGCTGTCTTACCAGTGCTCTGGCAATAGACAGCCGCTGCTTCTGCCCGCCTGACAGATTGACCCCTCGCTGACCAAGCCTTGTACCGTACCCTTCGGGCAGTCGTTCAATCGTCTCATGAATCTGGGCCTGTCTGGCAGCCGTCTCAATCTGCCCGGAAGAAGCATCCTCACGGCCCCAGGCAATATTATCCCTAACAGAGCCTGTGAACAGCATCACCTCCTGAGGAACATAACCGATCGATGCCCGTAAGCGGGAATGGGGGATATCCCGGACATCCACTCCATCGATACGGATCTCCCCCTCCGTAGGCTCATGAAGACGGGGAATGAGCTGAATAAGTGAGGATTTACCTGAACCTGTCGCTCCCAGTATGGCCACCCGCTGACCAGCCTCCACCTTGAAGCTGATCTCACTCAGGACAGCAATATCACTGCCAGGATAACGAAAACCAACATTTCTGAATTCAACCTGTCCATGAATAGGCTTAGCCCATTCGTGTGATTGCCTAGGCCCGCTCACAGCATCAGGAAGAGGATCTTCGGCATGATCTTCTGTATCCATCACTTCCTGTATCCGCTTCGCCGAGGCGATAGCCCGGGAATAGTTCATAAGTATCCATGACAGGGCCGAGAGCGCGCCGATAATCCGCAGGGAGTAATTCGCAACGGCGACGATCTGACCGACAGTGGCATCCCCCGCAGCGATATCTATCCGGCCGAACCAGAGTACCGCGATGATTGCGCAGTTAACCAGCAGGAGAATGAAAGGCACCGTGGATTCCATCAGTCTAAGCGACTTGACGGTGTCCTTCATTAGGGCAAGGCTGAACTTTGCGAACCGTTCAACTTCATGCCCGACCCGTACGAATACCCGGATCAGCCGGATTCCTGTCAAATTCTCCTGAATGACTTCATTCACCTTATCGAGTCTTCTTTGGACTTTACCGAAATTAGAAGCCGCTATCCTCATCATCCACACTACAAACATAATCAGAAATGGAACAGCCAGAACAAGCAGCAGCCCCAGCTTTACATCCACAATAAGTGCCATCAGGATGCTGCCAAATACGACAAGCGGCACCCGGGTTGCGAACCTGAGACTCATGAAGATCATATCCTGCAGCTGGGTAACGTCCCCGGTCAGCCGCGTGATCAAGGAGGAGGATTCGAACCGGCTAAATACGGAATAGGTAAAAGACTGCACCTTGTCATACAGCTTGTCCCGCAGATCGAATGCAAAGCTTTGGCTGGCATGGGAAGCGAAGAAAGAACTCGAGATTCCGGCGAAGAAAGCGATGACCGAACTTCCGAGCAGCACGCCGCCCCACAGCCATACGACGGATAGATCCTTCACTCGTATTCCGTTATCAATGATTTTGGAAATCAGGTAAGGCTGCATCAGCTCCACGGACAATTCAATCAGCATCATGAGCAGAGCTGCAATGGAGGCCGCACGGTATTTTTTAAGAAAAGACAAGACCATCCCCATAGGTGTATTCCTCCAAGGCCTGGAAGGCATCTAATTCATTCACTTGCCAAGTTCGTTCATTCCATACAATTTACTAATCTCTTCGAAAGTAGACACGATATGATGAGGCTGATGATCCGACTCCGGCTTCGCCCCGCGGTGATTGAACCAGATGGAGGTCCAGCCTGCACCGAGACTGCCTACCACGTCATTACGCCAGGAATCTCCAATATAATGGCAGTCCTCCGCAAGTGTCCCCGTGCTTGCATTGACATGAGTGAACAGACGGGGATCGGGCTTGGCAACCCCGACTGCACCGGAGATGAAGATGTGACTTTCCGGCACAATCTTCTCGATTTCCATCGCCAGAATTTTGCTCATTTGATGTTCCATTGGGCCATTGGTGATCAGCCCAACTACATAACCCGCTTCACTTAACCAGCGAATTAGTGAAACTGCACCTTCAAACGGTCTAATCTCGAACTGACCCTTTAAATAGGCGCTCTGCAGCCTGCCAGCCTGTTCCTCCGTCACGTCCACACCAAGCTCAGCCAGGCTCAATATGAACCGTCTCTTACGCATACGCTCCATTTTGGCCTTATCAGGTACCGCTGAAAGTCCTTCCTCATCAGATAAAAGATCACTATAATAGCGGAATAAATAGTAGGCCTTCTCATACGGGAAATCCTCTGGCAATCCAAGAATCTCCATTAACGCACTGCGCAGAGGCGATAAATGATCGTAGAGCGTGTCATCCACATCGAAAAATACAGCTTTCTTGTTCATAAGTTACACCTCATCTTACTTTCCATTTAAATATTGATATATATTGATGTAAATATGATTTTAATACTTCTGGAAAGGTTTATCAAAGAATTCTCAGCTGGGTTCTCAGAATTAAAGGAATATCCGGAACGAAGCTGCTTCGCACACGATTCATATTAAAAAGAGGGGTCCCACTAGCCATGAAATGACTGCTTGGAACGCCTATAATTTTGAGAAGGATCAACGTCAGTGCTTAGAATGGACGCTACGTGAACGGACCGTTGTTCCAATCGCTGTGCTCTCCAGATTTTTTTCCATTTCCCTTTGCGGTGAAAATCTGGAGACCAAGGCGACCGCTGCCGCTTTTCCACAATCAGTCCGTCCTCTCCGCTGCTTTAGCAGAAACAGTCCACACTCCCTCTAAAATCAATCTGGACGCTTCCTAAGATCTGCTGCCCCAACTTACCGAATACGAATATCAGAAGAACAACCAAGTATTCCGGCGCTTTTTGCTTCGCGGTATAGAAATTGATGCCTGAAGTCGGTTGGCTTCGCCTTACCCACAATTTGCTGAAATCAAGCCACAATGACCAAAACGCAAAACAGCGATCCTCCAATAACCTGAGAATCGCTGTTTTGATACCTTTTTTACAGTTGTAAAATGATAAACGTGCCTCTACCGCAGAAATATCTGCTTATGCGTCGACCCCTTTACCTATAATGTCATTCAAACGGGTACTTGAGTCCCCACTGCGCACGCACTTCATCAAGCAGCTTCATAATATTCAGAGATTCATCCAGGGTAATGACCGGACTCTCCAGGTGTCCTTCACGAAGATACTGCCCGACCGCCTCCGCCTCGAAGTTGTAACCTGCTGACTCACGATCATCGGTGAACACTTCTTCTTCTGCCCCGCTTGCATACAGGGTAGCTGTCTTCGCATTTAGGAAGGAAGGAATATGAATGTAGCCTTCAGTTCCATGGATATAGGCATCGTTGGTCAGTCCTAGTGAGACGGCACCACTGAGCAAGGCAGACCTGCCGTTGCCGTAATCCAGCAGAAGAGAGAATTGTTCGTCCACTCCCGTGGTCCCAATTCGGGATGTACTTGAAATCCTGTTTGGCGCTGCTCCAAAAATCATGGAAGCGAAGGATACCGGATAAATCCCTGTATCCAGTAAAGCCCCTCCGCCAAGTTCCAGATTCAGCAGGCGATGCTCCGGGTTCCATTTGGTCTTGAAGCCGAATTCCGCCTTCACCAGCTGCACCTCGCCGATTCGTCCGCTCTTGATCCATTCTCTTACCTTGACGATAGGCGGCAGGAACCGGGTCCACATCGCCTCCATCAGGAACAGCTTCTTCTCTCGGGCCAGCTTAATCATCTCTTCGAGCTCAGCGCCATTCACCGTAAAAGGCTTCTCGCACAGTACGGCCTTACCCGCATGGAGAGTGGTCAGTGTATTCTCCTTGTGAAAAGGATGCGGCGTTGCCACATAGATCACATCGACATCTGGATCTTGTACGAGCTCCTCATAGCTGCCGTAAGCTCGGGTGACCCCGTGAGCCTCAGCAAAGCGTGACGCGCTTTCGAGTGACCGCGAGCCTACAGCCAGACACTCGGCGTTCTCTACAAAGGCCAGATCGTCTGCAAATTTCTGAGCGATCCATCCTGTACCGAGAATGCCCCATTTTACTGAAGTCACCTTGTTCTCTTCCATCATGTAAGCCTCCCTTAAATTTCCGTTGTCCCGGTTAGTCTAACACGTTCTCCTCCTCAGATCATTTCTTTGGCAACTTATATTTAACATTAACCTTCTTCACAGAACGGTTGCCTGCCAGGTCCTTCGCTTCGATCTCAAAGTTATTCTTTCCCTCTACCAAGGTAAAGGACTTGAGGAATATTCCGCTCACCACTTGAACTTGTTCGGGTTCTCCGCCGTTAAATCGAACCGTAACCGCATCGTTCTCCAGGTCCTCGTTCACCTTACCGGTCAGAACATAAGTCTCCACACGTACGGGGTTATTTGCGCTAATCATATCAATCTTCGGCGGCGTTCTATCCGTGTCAGCGGACTTTCCCGCAGGATTCCCGATTACGATTCCGAGCCCGTTCGTACCTACATATACTCGCCCATATACTCTTGGATCGCCGGTAATCGTGACATTCGCAGACCCGAATTGATGCTGGTCATCATTGATCCGAACCCAGCTTCGCCCATAATCATCGGAACGGTAGATTCCAAATTTGCCGCCTATGCTCGCATAAGAATATAAAGCCATATTCTTCTTGCCCGGTGCAGCCTTGCCAAAGCCAATCGTAGCGGCTTCTTGCACTTGATCCAGTCTCTTGAATGTACTGCCCGAATCGGTGGAGTGCCACAATCCGAATACACCTGTTCCGTGCTTGTTATCCCCTGCGGCAGCAATCCAGATATCTCCCTCTATTCCAGGCATAGCTTTGAAATTGCTCGTGAGCTGGGTTGGCAGTCCGGCGGCATTAGTTGCCGTAAAGTTAGCTCCCCCATCCGCACTAACATAGAATTTCCCCTCGGCTATTCCGTAAAATTTGGCCGGATTGACCCGGTCGGAAGAAATTCTTGCTCCACTAGGAATCCCCGAGGAAGCCATCCAGGTAGCTCCCATATCTTTTGAATAACTAACAGGACGTGGCGCTTTGTCATAGGATGGGCTCCAGACAAGCGATGAACCATCAGCTCCAACAGCCACATGCCCGCCCCCGGTCTCATCTTCCTTCGCTGCTGGCCATGCATTAGCCACCGGCTTCCAGGTCTTGCCGTTGTCTATGGATACGCCCATTCGCGGCGCTTCCCCGCTCGCATTTCCCACGCGAACCACAATATTCGGATTTAGCTCGGCATAGTCAATGTCCGTACTTGTACCTATGGTTGGATTCGTGATCATACTTGGAGCCTTATTCAGATTCTCATGGCGGAACCCGCCAATATCACCCATGGCACTGAGCAGAGGCGCTCCCGATGGTGGACTGATCAAGCCAAGGATAGCAGTCTCTTCAATGCCTTCGGCCATCACGGAAATGTTAACGTTCTGCCCCTTGTCAAGCTCGGTAACATTGTTTGAGCCATACAAGGTGGCTCCTGTTCCGTACATGATACGGTCTGAATTGAACGGATCGATCTCCAGATCGCCAATCATCCAGCCGAGCTTAGGATTCTGCTCAGGAAGATTCTTGGTCTCTCCCCAATCCAGCCAGGGTGCAATCGAATAGTCAATCGTGTAATGATTCTGTCTTACCGGATCTTTCCCGTAATCCAGTGTCCAGAACGGCTTCCAGGTCTGACCGCCGTCTGTACTGCGGTAAATGAACTCGTCCGGCCACCATTTGTTCATGGTTGCTACCATAATTGTATCCGGATGCTGGGCGTCTACGGCCAATCCACCATAAGGGCTATCTGTCGCACCGGCTCCGGTTGGGCTAATATCTGTCCATTTACCGCTATTGGTGTTGTATTTCCAGACAGACCCCTCACCGCCATTATATGGGCCGACCTCCTTGGTATAAGTTACATATAAATTACCATTCCCCGACAATACGCCGTGATGCGGGAGGAATCCCTGTGTCGGTTGCCCAGGCAGCACTTCCCAGGTCTGTCCGCCGTCCGTACTTCTGTAAATGCTGTGCTCAGTATCCGCAACTCCGACATAGATCGTCTGTGTATTGTTCCCCCGGGTTCCCGTCCCCGGATCAAAGGTCACCCAGACTACACCCACCAGATCATTATAGTAATCCTTCACATTGCCCACTGCGGTAAAACTGGCCACCTTGCTCCAGGTTGCTCCGTAGTCGGTACTGCGCCACAGTCCATTGCCGCTCCGGGCCCCCATATAGATCACACGGTTATTGTTCGGATCAACCGCCAGCCGTTCGCCCATCGAGCGGCCCGGCATATTTCCGCCCAATTTGAACGGCAGTTCCGTCCGCTTCCAGGTGTTCCCTTTGTCCGTAGACCGCAGCAGGACACCGTTCATATCCGTCCAGTCGTTCGTATACGTCCCTGATGCGACATAGAGACGATTCGGTTCCACCGGGTCTGTAGCGAGACTCTCAACCCCGAGCATGTTCCACTCCTTGAAGCTGACCGAATCAAGCAGCTGGACCCAGGAACGGGTCGCCGGATTCCAGCGATAGGCACCGCCCATATCTGTACGGGCATAGATCAGGTCTTTCTCCTTCGCATTGTATACAATTCCCGGAATGAACCCTCCACCCACCACCTTGGCACGTCCCCAGTCATAGGTCTGGATCTTGACCGCAGGCTGGTCTTCCTTGGCCTGTGCGCTGGATGGGGAGCCCCCCATAATGGGCAGAGCTACTGCTGCGACGATAGCGAGACTAAGAACTTTTTTGAACATAAATTCCCTCCTGATCTCGATTTAAATTTTGTAAGCGCTTACCAAAAGTTGCTGTTTAACATTCTAAAGGGCTTGCCTCGATAAGAACACCCTCATAATTGGCACAATTTTCATGTGAAAATTGGACATGGCAGTTGGTGAATTAAGAAATCGGGAGTAACAGCGACCTTAATCAACCAACTTATATAACAAACTCATTTTCCGTATCTTGGATTCTATCAAAATTCTGCTTGGCCCGGCAAAAACCATTGATTCCATTCGTGGACGACTGTTATTATTCGTATAGACTATTTGGTAAAACCTAGGAAATCAGGAGGGCTGTTATGGAGGACTGGACTGAAGGAAGAACGTTTCATCCCGGCTATAGAATGGGATTATCCTGCCGCATGGAGGAGATCATACCCAAAGAGACTCGAAGACTGCCACCCAGATATCAAATGATTCTGATAGAAGAGGGGAATGGAATGGTAGAAGTCGGGACACAGGTGTATCCGATCCTCTCCCCTGCCGTCTACTGTTATCATCCTCAGGAGCAGGTTCGTCTTACTGCAGGTAGCCCTCTCCAGTATCATCTACTGTACTTCTCACCGGGCGTATTAAATGAAAGGCTAGGAAATCTTCTTCCGGATGTTCAGGATGAAGACGGACATGAGCTTACAGGCACGGACTCTCAAGACTTATGGCTGCTTGAGCCTTTTACAGAACGGCAAGATGGCTACTGCGGCTCTGTTCCACTTGATCCTACATCGGCAAGGCACGTGGCAGAGCTTCTTCAAGAGATGGGTACTAATCTGCACCATCAACCAGATTACCATTGGCCCTGCCGCAGCAGGTCCTATCTGATGGAATTGTTGTTCCTCATCCGAAGATCTTATCAGAAAGCCGTCTTTACCCCTGCCGCAGTTCCCTATAATGTCTCTGACTCGGTGAAGCCCATCCTGGAATATCTGCATACCCATTATAGAGAGAAGATTAAGCTGGAGGATCTGACTTCTACCTTCCACCTGAATAAGACTACACTCGGGGAACAATTTAAAAGATCCACAGGTCTCTCGCTGATCGCCTATGTGAACAAGATCCGAATGACCATGGCGGACTCCATGCTTCGCAATACGCTCCTGCCCACTACAGAGATTATGGAGAGAATCGGATTCCGTGATGATGCTCATTTCATCCGTCATTTCCGCAAATACTCCGGATATTCACCTGCAGAATACAGGAATAAATACTGCTGGATGCTTAACGGCCACAACTGACCTCCCATCACTACTGCCGATTTGCAGGAAGAGCCTGCCGATTCTCAGTACACAGCTTCATGTGCCGCCTGCTAGACTCAGGATAAGCCTTACTAATCTTGATAAGAAAGCAGGAGATAACGGTATGAAAATGATTAAAGGTCTAATCCTGACGCTGTTCCTTGCTCTGCTTGTAGAGCCCCTTGCGGTGGCTTCAGCAGCCAAGGACCGTTCCGCTTCATCCACCATGAAAGTGAATTTCTACAGCGATTCGCTCCAGAAGAAAATGCACCTTAACGTCTACCTGCCACCGAATTATGAGGCTCAAAACAAGTATCCGGTGCTCTATGTGCTTCATTCTTATAAGCTGAATGAAGACCATTGGTGGAATAGCCTTAAGGTCACGGAGAAGGCGGATGAGCTGATTGCCAGCGGCAAGATTGAACCCCTGATTATCGTAGCTCCAATGATTGATAACAGCTTTGGCGTGAACTCGGCGGAGCAGACGGGTACAGTTCCCGAGAGCGGTAAGCCCGAAGATGAGGGCGTTCTCTACAAAGGTAAATACGAGGATTACATTACCAAGGATGTAATCAATTACATCGACACACATTTTAAGACGAACAAATCCCGCAGCAGCCGTTATCTCGGCGGAACCTCCATGGGTGGATTCGCAGCCCTGCACATTGGATTCTCACATCCCGAGTTGTACGGCAAGGTAGGCGGTCATTCCCCGGCTCTGTTCGTTGGCCCCATGTGGGATGTGCTGGAGAAAGTCATCTATCCGACTGAAGCCGCACGCAAGCTGAACGATCCCATTCTTCTTGCCGGAACACAGAAGCTGAACAAGCAGCGGATCTACCTGGATATGGGAGATAAGGATGATTTCCTTGGGGCCTTGAAGACTCTGGATCAGGTACTGTCCAAGCGCCAGACCAAATCTTACGAGCTGCATGTGAATCCGGGCGGGAAGCACGATGATGCCTACTGGAGCAGCCAGATGGAGAATTACCTGCTCTTCTATGCTGGGCTTGATCGGGACTAATCAAGCAATTCTGTATGAAGCTTTTGAGCTGCAGCCCTCCCAAAAAGCGCAGCTATAATGAAGCAGGGTGTCTTGCAACCATACTCCCGGTTGAAAGACACCCTTCTTTTTGCTGATGTTTTAGCGGCTTTTGACCAACAGTTCAATCGCTTCCTGGACTTTTATATTGGAATCCCTGCCTGCTTCTTGTTCATCCAGGATACACTGCTGAAGATTCTCAGCTACGATCTGGGCAAGCGCCTTGTCCGCTGCATTACGGATCGCAGACAATTGGCTGACGACTTCCTTACACGACTTTTCCTCTTCCATCAGCCTAAGAACACCACGCACCTGGCCTTCAATCCGGCGAAGCCGCTTCTTAATATCACCATGATAGACATAACCCATAATTAACTGCTCCCTTCAGGCATATACCTATACACGTATTATATCACCTCATGATCATAGGCTGCTGCTCCACTGGCAATAATGAAAGCGGCAATGAGTTTATTACCGATCAGCCCATCATCTTCTCAAAAGAACTAATAACTTCGCGCGCGGAGTCAGGAATTGGAGTGCTCTTGCCGCTCTTCGTATCCATCAATACAATGGCGCCGCGCCCAGCTGCCTTCAACTCGTCATTCGCAACCAAGGCGTATTCGATATCCATAGAAGAACGGCCAAGCTTCGCCACTCTGATGTGCAGCTTGAGCGGATCTCTTAAATAGATCTGTGCCAAGTACTGGCATTCCAGATCAGCAACGACGGATACCTGATCTTCACTGAACAGATCGTCCGTTAATCCCAAATTCTCGAAGTATTCAATCCGACCTTGTTCAAAATACATGAAATAGCTCACATTGTTCACATGCCCGAGCAGATCCGTTTCGCAATAGCGAACCTTAATCGGGATGGAGAATTGAAATTGACCGAGCCAGCTCTGCGGATCAGGCTGAACAAAAGATTCTTTTCGCATAAATAAACCCCTCTTTATTGTCATCATTGTATCCGTCACTTCTGACACAGAAATAGGAACATCCCTCTGCAACAAGGAACGTTCCTCTTCATACTGGATTTGCTATTTATCCATTACCGTGAACATCCCAGTCATGCCCGGGGAATAGTCCCTGAACCCATACTTCTCGTAGAACTTCTCCTTGCCTTCCGAAGCGAACAATCCAATAAAAGCATTTCCGCTAGGGCACCTTGATGTCCCGATGAAAGCCAGGATCTGTTCCAGAATGCGGCTCCCCACACCAGATGCCTGGTGTTCCGGCACAACAGCAACATCCTGAATGTAGAAGTACATCGCCCCATCCCCAACAATCCGGCCCATACCGACCGTGATGCCCTGGTGAACGGCGACTACGCCATAGATCGAGCCCGCAATCGAGGCCTTTGTCATCTCGGTATCCACATCTCCCCAACCTACCGATTCCCACAGGAATTGATGTTCGGCAACTGTTGGCAATCTTTCTATAATCTCATATTCATTCATTGTCATATTGGGTGACCACCTTTAAATAGATTTAAGGGTGGCTGTATCTTCTGAGACAACCACCATGGTTATTTGCCGGTTGTGAATGTCAGCTCCATGTCGTTCATCTCCTCTCATCTATTCACTGATTATCATAGTACGGATTCCAAAATTTGGCCAGATGGCTTGATAGTTAGAAAGGTAGGTAGCAGAATCAGTATCCAATGGTGCTCCGTGCGACGCTCCACGAACGGAAGGTTGCTCCCCTCGCTGTTGTTTCCAGATTTATTGAAATAGTTCTAGAGGTGTAAATCTGGATACAAAGTCGACCGCTGCCGCTTGCCCGCAATCATTCCGTTCGTTCCGCTGCTTTCAGCATGACCCGGCCTCTAATTTCTTTAAAAGCGACTATTTATCAGCAGAGACCTAAATAGTTTGCAAGATCACATGGACAACCTCACCAATTTCAATTATAGAATTGTGTACAAACAGAAGATTCTCGGGAATGAACAATAATAGAAATCCAACAACGAATCCTCTTAAAAGCGCATAATCTGCTTTAGTCATTTGACCTCTCCCTTTGTATCATAAAATATAACTAGGTTTTTTTTACATATTAACCTACTTTGACCATGTTGTCGCGGCGAAATGTACAATAAAAGACATAAAAAGCCCAAGCCTACATAGGCTTGAGCTAATATATAAGTTGAACTTAAGAAATACCCCTAGGCTTACTACATAGGAATATATTCATCCTTGAAGAGTCCCATCAGGATGTTGTCATAATACTGACCCTCGAAATACAGGTCTTCCCGGATGACCCCTTCCCGGACAAAACCTAATTTCTCGTAAGTCTTAATCGCTCTCTCGTTGAACGCATATACATTGATATTGATCTTACGAAGGTTAAGCGTATCAAACATATATGGAATGATAAGATGCAGAGCTTCACTTCCATAACCATGGCTCATATACGCCTCATTCGTGATTGCAATACGGAAGCTGCCCTTTCTCTCCCGGTGATCCACATCCAGAACGGCCAGGTCGCCGATTACTTTGAAGTCGGACTTAAGGCAAATGAGCAGATCCATTCGGCTGTCATCCAAACTCCATCTCTCAATGGCCTGTTCCAGCTGCTTCCTCGTGAAGAATGAGGTGGTTCCGGTAAGCTTCCGAATCACTGGATTTGACACAGCCTCCAGCAAATAATCCACATCGGTCTCCGCGATCCTCCGAAGGAACACTCTTTTCCCATCTAAATATCTAAGCGCTTTCAGATCTTCGGCCATAGTCTGCTTCCTTTCTGTGTGTCATGTATTTATTGCTCAAGGCTCAGCCCTGCATAGGAGATGACCCGGGCTAGACGGGGCTGCAGCAGCTAATAGACTTGGCAGCCCCATACAGTCGGCCCTTAGCCGGTTACAGATTGTAGATCCGGCTGTACTTCTCCTCTAAATAATTCACCAGGTAATCCGCCTTCAAATCCTCACCAGTAACTTTACGGATTAATTGCTCAGGCGTGTACAGCTTACCGTAGCGGTGAACGTTCTCCTTCAGCCAAGCTTGAATACTTGCAAAGTTACCTGCTTCAATATCGGAGTAGAAACCCGGCAGTTCGCGTACAATCGTATTCAGCAGCTGTGCAGCGTACAGATTGCCGAGAGAATAGGACGGGAAGTAGCCGAAACCGCCAAAGGACCAGTGAACATCCTGCAGCACACCTTCCGTATCCGTAGCCGGGGTAATACCCAGATACTCCTGCATCTTCTGATTCCAGATCATAGGCAGGTCTTTAACTTCGATCTCTCCACCGATAACCGCCTTCTCAATCTCATATCTAAGCATGATATGAAGGTTATAGGTCAGCTCATCCGCTTCCACACGAATCATCGTAGGCTCTACCGTATTCACGGCCCTGTAGAAGTCCTGCTGGCTCACGTGCCCTAGCTGCTGCGGGAAGTGCTCCTGAATCTTCGGATAGAAGAACGTCCAGAACTGTTCGCTCCGGCCGACCATATTCTCCAGGAACCTTGACTGGGATTCATGTATCCCAAAGGATGCACCTGTAGACAGGGCTGTGCCTTCAAGCCGCGGATCAATATTTTGCTCATAAATGCCGTGTCCGGCTTCATGGATTGTCCCAAACACCGCAGAACGCACATTATCCTTAAGGTATCTTGTCGTAATCCGGACATCGCCGGTATTCATCGTCTGGGCGAACGGATGAACCGTCTCGTCAAGCCGGCCGGCCTGCATATCGAAGCCGATAATAGGCAGGAAGTAGGTATTGAACTTCTTCTGCTGCTCCACATCGTAATCCTGCTCAAAAATCTCGTTAGACGGCTTACTGCCGGACTTCTTAATTCTCTCAAGCAGGGCAACACTCGTCTCTCTCAGCTTGGCGAACAGCGGGTCCAATACGGCTACACTTAGGCCCGGTTCATATTGATGAAGCAGCGCATCATAAGGATGCTGTTCATATCCGTAAATCTCGGCAACTTTCCGGTTATAATCAACGATTTTCTCCAAGAAAGGCTGAAACACACTGAAATTATTTGTCTCTCTCGCCTCTTCCCAGGCATCATTCGCCTTGGCCGTAAGGACGACATAGTCGCGGTACATCTCTTCAGGAATCTTCCTGGAACGATTGTATTCCTCTGATCGTTCCCGGATCTGCGCCTGCGTAATTTCGTCTAGCTGCTCATACACGTTATCTGCGGATAAAGTATGTAGAAGTTCTCCCATCTCCTGTGAGATGGATAACTTGAATTCCTCCGTCCTGAAAGTACCGATCGCTTTGGCGAATATGCCTCTGCCCTTCTTGGGAGCAGTTACCTTCTGATCCCACTCAAGCAGACCCCCGATCATAACAAAATGAGCGATCTTTTCTTCCAGAGCTTTGTACCGTTCCACAGCCAACTGAATCTTGGGGTCAAGAGTTTTAGATTCCATACGATAAGCCTCCCATAAGGAAATATTTTTTATTCCTGTTCGCTCAAATCGACTGATTAGTCTATTTCATTTAATCACATTTTTTTCCTGCTTTCAAACTAAATCCAGTCTCTCCTTTACGCAAAAAAACCTACACCGGGAAGTCCGGCAATAGGCTTTAGTCGGCCTTATCTTATTCTTCTTAACTTAAATAGGCAAGAAACATTCGTTTCATTTGGGTTAGTGCGGCCTCATAGGGGTAATCCGGGTCAGTCACCACACAGATGGAAGCCCCGTCAATCAGCCCCCAGAACGTATGAGCCAGAATTCCTGCATCCAGATCAGCCCGGATCTCCCCTCGACCTTGTCCATCCGTTACAATATCCCGGATCAGGTTAATGAACAAATCCTGTCTCCGCTTCTTCAGAAAGCTTGCAATCTTCTCGTCCCGGCAGGACTGCAACCGGAATTCATAATACACCTGAAACAGCGCCTTCTCCGTCTGGTCCTGGTGGTCATTGCTGAGGTAAGTATCGAACAAGAAAGACACTTTATCTATGGATTTAGGCAGCTGCTGAAGCTGCTCTTTTACAACACTTTGAAGACTGGACGTGTTCTCATTCACGGCTTCGAAATAAATCTCATCCTTGGATCTGAAATAATTATAGATAGCCCCTTTGCTGAACCCGGATTGCTCCACGATATCATCCATCGTAGCCTGCTGGTAGCCCTTCTTGGCGAAGCAGATCAGTGCGCTGGATAGAATATCCTGCTTCTTCCGCATTTTATAATCTTCCGACACTACTGGCGCCACATGCAGCAACCTCCTTCTGGTCTTGAACCGTTCCTGCGTCTCGAGTTCAATTTAGCATATATTGCCTGTGTGTACAAACGCGGTAATTAACGGGCAAAATCATGCCTATATGTATATACTGCTATTCGCCTTAAAATAAGGCTATGTTAAATTCTAATGTTGATATTTAACCATAAGAAAACCGCCTTGGTGAAAAGGCGGTTCATTGAGCTATCGTCCCCAGTGTCTTCGTCGCTTGTATACTCCAAAATATCACCTGACTGACAATCAAAAGTCTTACATATCCGTTAATCATTCATTTTTCGACTTAATATCTGGGGCATTTTTTAATGGCTTTTGAAGTGCGTCCACAATGGCTGCGATGATACTTGTTGCTAAAATACCCATTAGACATAATGCTCTAGGACCTGGTCCATCATCACTGTCTATAACCTTAGCAAGCACCGTGAAGTTCACAAATGCTAAGAAAATTACGAAAATGACTGTAAAAGCACATTTCTTTATAATCTTTAAAGATTTAAGGGATAATTCAGAGAAAGCATTGTTCTTTTCGATGTAAGTTAATAGTTTATATGCTTGATACAACGCAACAGAAAACGCAATAAAGAATCCGTATGCACATACCAAAAAGGGTATTAGGAAGTAAGCCGTTTCTGGATGCACCCTTGCATCTTTAATAGCCATCGCAGGCATACAGAGACACAAAGCAAGTACTGCAATACCAGCCAAAAAGATAATGACCTTTAAGAAAGTGGTTGAACCTCGTTTAACATTCATTTAAGACACCTCAATTATTTAATAACAACATGATATTATCATAAAAATTATCGTTATACAATAAATTAGTATTGTTTTTAATTATATTATTGTTGATATTTAAACACTTGTAACCAGACAACTGACTAAGCCAATCTATAACAAAGATCTTGAGATTACTGCCCTGTTACTCCATAAAAAATTTAAATCCCCCTATGAATCACGCTTCACAGGGGGATTTGTTCATTATGACAGAACCGATATTACCAGCCAATATCTAGTTAACAAGGAGCTATCCCTTCACAGATCCCGCAGAGATGCCCTCCACGATCCGGTCGCTCAGGAGCAGGAACGCGAGCAGAATCGGCAGAATGCTGATCATCAGCGTGGCCCCGATCGCTCCCCAATCGGTTGTATACTGTCCGATGAAGTTCTGAACCCCGACGGTTAACGTCTTGTATACATCTGAACTGACAAAAGTGTTCACGAAGATAAATTCGTTCCAGTTATAGATCATATTGATAATTCCCGTGGTAGCCAGGACAGATGAGGTCATCGGCAGGATGATTCTGAGGAACATCCGGTTGACCGAGCAGCCGTCCATGATTGCAGCCTCCTCAACCTCCTTCGGCAGAGCATAATAGAAGCCCAGCAGGACCATAATGGTCGTCGGCAGATTGAAGGCCGTATACGAAAGAATCAGCGAAAGGGGATTATCAATTAAATGCAGCTTCTGGAATGTGCTGAACAGTGGAATCAGTGTGGAATGGACCGGAATCATAAGTCCAACCATGAACAATCCCAAGACAAATGACTGTCCTCTCCACTTCATCCGGGTTACTGCATAAGTCACAAAGCTGGCTAATAGTACAGTCATAGCCAGAGCGCAGGCAGTAATCCACACACTGTTCAGGAAATACACTCCGATGTTCCCGCTCGTCCATACATTCACATAATTGTCCCAATGCGGGTGCAGCGGAATCGAGAATGGGGGCTCTCCTAATACTTCCTGATTGTTCTTCAGTGAGAACAGGATCAGCCACACCAGCGGCAGGATCTGAAGCACTGCCACAAGAATAAGCACGAGATACATGAGCAGGGTTCCGGTTCTGCGTCCGATTCGCTGAACAGCACCGGAAGTTCCAAGTGGGTACGCAGGCATTGCTTCGGTCTTCACAGGTATCCTTCTCCCTTCTTAATGAAATTGAACCGTGTCCTTGGAGGCCGTGGCCTTCCGGATCAGGAACGTCGCAATCAGACAGATCAGGAGCAGGAAAAAGCCGATGGCACTGCCGTAGCCGAAGTCAAAACTGCGAAATGCTTTGTGATACATATACGAAGCCATCACTTCACTGGCTCCATTCGGCCCGCCGTCCGTCATGACATAGATCAGGTCAAAGTATTTCAAGGAACCGACAATGGATAGTACGATGGTTACTTTAATGATTTCGGTTACGAGCGGAAGCTTGATCCGCGTGGCACTCTGCCAGCTGCTGGCCCCGTCTATACGGGCAGCTTCCATCAGCGATTCCGGGATATTCTTGAGCCCGGCATAATAGATGAGAATATAGAATCCCGCATACTGCCATACAATAGGCACGAACAAGGAGAACAGCACAATCTTGGGATCGGCCAGCCAGGACGGCGGGTCACTGACTCCGAGTGAGCTAAGGAACGCATTCAGGACTCCGTTCGTCGGATGATAGATTTTGATCCACAGCTGGGCGATCGCCACAGAGGAGAGCAGCATCGGAATCAGGTATATTTTGCGCAGAAGGTTAGCTGCTCTGATCTTCCCGGATAGTACCAGCGCAATTCCTAAATAACCGATCAGACTGACACCTGAGAACACCGCCAGCAGCAGGGAATGATAGGCACTCTGCCAGAATGCTGAGTCCTTAATCAGCGCCTGATAATTATCCAGCCCAATGAAGGTCATCGGACTGATTCCATCCCATTTATTAAGACCATAGTAGCCTGTCAGAATGATAGGAATATAGACAATCCCGAGGAGCAGCAGCAGCGAAGGCACCACATACAGCGCAATCACCCGCTTGTTCGACATCACTTTATCCATAAAGTCTTCACTTCTTTCTTACGAGACTCGGCCAGAGCAAGGACGGGCTATTTGCCCGCCTGCACCGCCTCTTGATGCTTCTTCGCGAATTCTTCAGGAGTGACAGCTTTACCGAACAAGGCCTGAATCATGTCCAAATGCGTCTGTGCGGCATCCGGCTTTAGCTGTACATCTGCGAATAAAGTGATGTTGCTAGCTTTGTTCAGCTCCCCGAGCAGATCGACATACATCTGAGGCAGCTTCATATTAGCGGTGTCCACCTTAGTGGCCGGGATAACGCCTGCATCCTTCACAGACTGCTCACCCCATTTGGCAACGAAGTATTCCACGAACTTCTTGGCTTCCTCTTTGACCTTGGAATTCTCAGCAACGAATAAGCCTACTCCAGGTCCGCCAACCCAGCTGTCCACGTTTCCTTTGCCGCCATCCACGGTCGGGAATTTGAAGAAGCCTACCTTATCCTTGAAATCCTGAGGAATGTCCGGGTTCGTCGTGAAGTTCGGAATTTCCCATGTTCCCATCAGGTACATCGCGGCTTTCCCGTTCATGAATTCAGATTTGCCCTCATCGTTGGAGAGCCCGTTAAATCCTTTGTTAAAAGCATTCATACCCACCAGATTCTGTACTTCGGTGGCTGCCTGAATCAGACCTGGATCTTCAAAGCTGCCTGATCCATCCATGGCTTTCTTCAGCGTATCGCTGCCGGCGATCCGGTCAGCCAGATACATATACCACAAGGAGCCGGTCCATCTGTCCTTGTTGCCAAGCGCTATCGGTTCAACTCCTGCATCTGACAGGGCCTTGACCACTTGCTTAAATTGTTCGTAGGTGGTGGGAACCTGCAGATTGTGTTTAGCAAATAGTTCTTTGTTGTAGTAGATTGGCGTAATATTCAGTTCAATCGGCAGAGCATAAGTCTTGCCATTAATGGCGTAGGCTTCGGCAGTACCTGGTACGAATTTGTCCTTAAGCTGGTCTCCACCCAATATATCATCCAAAGGAGCGAACAGATTCCCTTTTACATAAGGCTCCAGGAACCCTGCGGCCCACGTAATTCCGACATCCGGAAGTTCATTGGAGGCAGACAAAACTTTGAGCTTGTTCTTGTACTGTTCATTCTCCATGATCTCTGTCTTAATGGTGACATTCGGATGATCCTTCTGGTATTGATCAATGATCTGGGTCACGAGCTTGTTCTGCTGTGCCGAGCTTCCCGCCGGCCATAGATGCATCATCTTCAGGGTAACCTGCTTGTCCCCAGCCCCACCTGCTCCGGAGCCTCCGGAACCTGAGTCCGCAGCCTCGTTATTCGCCTTAGAACCTCCGCATCCCGATAGGACCAGCATCATGGTTAAGGCAAGAAGCAGACTGGACATCGTCATCTTTTTGAACATGAATAGACCTCCTCATAGATTAACGCCGTTTATGTAACCGCTAACAACTTGATTGTAGCAAAGGGAGCCTCTCCCAATAAGGGCACTATGATTAGGAATAATTCCACTTTGATTGGATCACCCGCGAAGAGGACTATCGAGGAGGCAATATACACACTCAGCTTGCTAAGGCGTCTTGAACTGGGTGAGATCTAACTAATCGGGCCGGAATTTCCGCTGATCTCCTGTCTGTAGCGGCTCGGACTTATATTCTCATGCTGCTTGAACACCTTGATGAAATACTTATCCGTCTGATACCCAACACGTTCCGAGATTTCACTGACCGGAAGACGGGTCTGCAGCAGCAGCTCCTTCGCCCGCTGTATGCGTCTGCGTGTTAAATATTCGGTGAACGGAATTCCGATCTGTTCTTTGAACAGAACACTGAAATAACTGGCGTTCAAATGCAGGCGTTCTGCAAGAAATGCCAGAGTCAGAGGCTCGTCCAGGTGGCCCTCGATATACTCCGCCGCCTCTTTGACCTGCTGGCCAAGTCTCACATTCTGCTCTTCAAGTGCAAGCAGCTTCGGATCCACCAGCTTCTCCATTCTCTCGATCCGGTGCCTGTCTTCCTCTTGCTTGAGCGCCTGCATAACCACCTCCAGCAGTTCCTGCTTCTCAATCGGCTTCAGCAAATAATTGACCGCTCCATAACGCAGTGCAGCTTGAACATACTCAAATTCAGCATGTCCTGAGATGACGATAGCGACGGGTCGCATTGGGTGATCTCTCAGCGCATGAATCAGATCGAGGCCGCTGACCTCCGGCATACAGACATCTGTAATGAGCAGGTGGGCCGTCTCCCGTGAGAGCCATTCGAGTGCCTGGACCCCGCTATCCACACACTCGATCCGGTAATTCCCGGCTGCCCATATATCCAGAGCTTTCTTGATGCCAAGCCGTGTCCTCGGTTCATCATCCACAATCAATATGGTTCGCATTCATTCGTTCCCTCCGCTTCCTGTCAGATCATGTTCATCCGGGATCTCGAAATACACCCGGGTCCCCTTATGAAGCTGGCTATCTATCCGCAGCCCCTTATCCCTTGTGCGCTCCTGGCCATAATAGAGCTTCAGCCGCTGCTGTACATTCACAAGCCCAACCCCTGTGCTCTTGGATACAAAAGAGTTGCCTTCTTCCAGCCCCAGACGCAGGGACGACAGCGTCTTCTCATCCATCCCGGAGCCATCATCCTCTACGGAGATTAAGACTTCTCCTGGATTCGCAGACAAACCAACGCTTACGGTCACCGAGCCATGGCCCAGCTTGTTCTCCACCCCATACCGGATCGCATTCTCAACGATAGGCTGAATTAACAACTTTGGAATGGGGACGAAGGCTGCTTCGGGTGAGAGATGAATGTGCCAGGATAATCTCTCTCCGAGTCTCATGCGGATAATTTTCAGGTACCGTTCCACCTGTTCCAGCTCTTCCTGTATCGTCACCCATTCACTGCTCTGCGAGCTGCTTATGTTGTACCGGAACAGTCTCGACATCGCGACGACCAAGCCCGCCAGCTCCTCCTCCCCCTTGTCCTCGAGCGACCAGTTGAATGCTTCAAGTGTATTGAACAGGAAATGCGGATTGATCTGCGCCTGCAGCGCTTTGAGCTCCGCCTTGCTCTGCAGCATTTCTTTCTCATATACAGCCCGTATCAATTCATTGATATGATAGACCATTTCATTATAGGAATGGTTCAGTTCGCGCAGCTCGATCGTGGAGACCGGTTCAGTACTCGGCGTCAGCACACCGAGCCGGGACTTACGCATCGCCCGAATAAGATGAATGATAGGTCTGGTTAGCATGGTCGACAGGATGAAGGACAAGATGAGGAACCCCAGAACAGCGAGCCCTCCCGAGACAAGCAGTACGGTTCGCAGGACTGATATTCCCTTCGTGACATAACTTACCGGGGTCAGGATGATAAGTGTCCAGTTCGCCGATTCCGAATACTGCTTCACCATCACATATTCCTTGCCCTGGAACATGACCGTCTGCTCGCGATGGGGCAGGAGCTGGGACAGGTCAAGTCCCGATGGGACGTTGCCGATACCAAGCAGCTGTCCCCGGTCATTAGCCAGCAGAATGGATTCGCCGTTCCCGCCCCCAGGCGCCGGGTCATTGAGCTGGAAGTAGCCCCGCTGGATGCGGGCTATCAGATAACCACCCGGAGAGAACCAGCGATCGAACAGGTTAACCCGGCGGATGGCCAGTACCGACTGGGCATTATCCGGGTCGATTCCGATCCAGACCAGGCGTCCCTTTTGCACATTCGCCTCATGGATGTAACGGGAGTCAATCCTTCCGTCCAGACTTCCTTCCCGAATCGGAAAGACCTGCTTCCCATCATTGGTGTAGAGCTCGAGTGCTTCAATCCCAGGTGTGTACGCCTGGTAGCTCCCCGCAATCTGAAGCAGGGACTGCCTTTGATTGAAGGTGATGTCCTGACCGTTCACTTTGCTCAGCAGCAGCTGCTGAACGAAAGGATGCCCGGCTACCTGGGCCGTCATGCTGTCAATCTGGGTCATCAGGGCATCAAGCCGTCCGCTCGCCTGAACGGCTGTCTGCTGAATATGCTTCTCGGCATTGTTCTTCAGTAGTGAAGATACTTTGTCAAAGATGAAGAAACCGGCCACACTGAAGATAACCAGCATCACCAGGAAAAACCCGATAAAAATCTGATTGCGCAGGGTATTGAACTTTTGAAGACTCCGCATCCCTCTATGCCTCTCCCTCTATTTGATCAAGCCGTCCTTTTTCGGTGGGTGAACTGGATACTTAGATGTGATTACGCGCTCTGAACTTGCCGGGCGGTTCCCCGGTCCAGCGTTTGAACTGGCGGCTGAAATGGGCAATATCTCCGTATCCGAGCAGCCGGGATACCCTCTCCACGGACAGCTCGGGCTGCATCAGCAGCAGTTTGGCCTTCTTAAGCTTAAGCTGGGATAAATACTGGCGCGGCGATATGCCGTACACGCCCTGGAACATCCGGGCACATGCGGAAGGGCTGTATCCGAGACCCGTCATCACGGATTGGACTGTCTCTCCTGAATCTTCGTTCACTTGAAGCTTTCCTTCTGCTCTTTCCAGCACTACACGCTCAAGACTTGCTGCAATTATCTCCGCAATACGGGAAGCGCGTGTGTTCGTCAGAGGCGGGCCTGACTGTTCGGACAGAGAGCCGGTTAAGGCTCCGAAGAGTTCAAACACCGCGGAGAGTGTAATCATCTTCGTCTGGAGCTTCCATTCATCCTCGTTCAGAGCGAGAGAGATCAGCTTATCCAGACTTGGCCGGATAGCCAGAGCGAGCTCGCTTTCCTTCGGGAAGCAGCGCTGCTCACCCTGAAGAAGGAGCTCCCTCAGTGCCCGCTCGTCGGAATCGAAATGAATGCAGTAGTACGTCATCGCCTTGGCTCCATCATTTCGGCTCTCATGTGTATCTTCAGGCTTCAGGAGCATGATGTCCCCGGGATGCTGGTCATAGCTCTTCCCGTTGATCATCATCTGCTGCTTCCCTTCCAGCAGCAGATTAATCTCGAATAAGGGATGTGTGTGCTGTGGATACGTCCATTCCGGGGTTACCTTGCGCCAGTGGGCGGCAAAAATCCGGAAGGTCGATTCCATGTCCGGCAGCATGACTTCCTTAATTTTAAATTCTGATCTTGTGTCCATTACACTCCTCCTAAAGTCATGACGTCTTGTCCATCTCACTTGCTGAATTTGGATAAATAACATCCAAGTCTGGACATGGGAAGCGCTTTAACTCCTTGATAGTATGAAGATATCACATTCCATTCGGTAAAGGATAGGAGGCAGTTAAATTGGATAAAAAAATATTTTTCAATGCTCACCACGCTCCCGTCGGTGCCTTTGCGAGCTTTACGTTGGGATTCCCTGGAGGCAGCGGGGGCTTCGATCTGGAGTTCGGGAGACCTCCCGAGCAGAATGTATATATCGGTCTGCAAGAGCTGGATGGGGACACCTATCAGGCTCTGCCCTTCTACGATCAGGCCGGGGACGAGTCCACAAGGTATACTGCCGGGACTGGCGAAGAGGCCAATGAGCCAGCAGCTTCAATCATCAGACCCTTTGCACAGGAGGAGATTCGCCGGACATTCGGCCCGGCTACCGATACATGGGAGGCCGGGGATCTGACATTCCGCGTATACTCCCCGTTCGATTCCGTACCGGACCCGGAATCCGCAGACGAGGAAGAGCTTAGGTTCGCTCTGCTGCCGGCGGTGCTCGCCGAAATTACGGTGGATAATACCGAAGGCACGTCATCCCGCCGGGCTTACTTCGGCTTTCAGGGCACCGATCCTTATACCGCCATGCGCAGACTCGAAGATGCGACGGATGGTACACTCTGCGGTGTCGGACAAGGACGACATACGGCTATAGTCTCGAATGACCCACGCGTCTACAGTGCAGGTCATTTCACGATCGAGAACATTTTGCAACCCAAGGTGCTGGAGAATTTAAGATTCGGACTAGGCCCTGTCGGAGCCCTGCTCATGGATGTTCCTGCCGGAAAACGGGAGACTTACCGTTTCGCCTTGTGCTTTTATCGGGGAGGTGAGGTGACGACGGGAATGGACGCGGCTTACCTGTATACCCGTTATTTCGCCAATATTGAGGAGGCTGCTTCTTACGCGCTCCAGAACTATGACCGTAAGGTAGAGGTTAGCCGGAGAAATGACGACTTGATCGCCTCATCCGCCCTGTCGGACAATCAGAAGTTTATGCTGGCCCATGCCATCCGCAGCTATTATGGCAGCACCGAGTTGCTGGTAAGCGGGGATAAGCCGCTGTGGATTGTGAATGAAGGTGAATACCGGATGATGAATACATTTGATCTAACCGTAGACCAGCTGTTCTTCGAGCTGAAGATGAACCCCTGGACCGTTCGTAACGAACTGGACCTCTTCACCTCACGTTACAAATATGAGGACACGGTCCGCTTTCCCGGTGAAGAGACCGACTATCCGGGCGGTGTAAGCTTCACCCATGATATGGGTGTGGCGAATTCCTTCTCCCGGCCAGGCTACTCGGCCTATGAACAGCATGCCATCGTAGACTGCTTCTCTCATATGACACAGGAACAGCTTGTCAATTGGGTGCTAACCGCCTCGGTGTATGTTCATCAGACCGGTGATCATGAATGGCTGGAGCATAATTTGGACCTGCTTCAGCAGTGTCTGATTAGCATGGTGAACCGGGATCATCCCGATCCTGCCGAGCGCCGCGGCCTGATGAGTCTGGACAGCTCGCGGACCATGGGGGGCGCCGAGATTACCACCTATGACAGCCTCGATATCTCGCTAGGCCAAGCCCGGGGCAACATTTATCTGGCGGGCAAATGCTGGGCGGCTTATGTGGCGATGGAGCGGATTTTTGCAGAGAATGACTTAGACGACATGAAGACTTTGGCTGGAGATCAGGCCGAGCGCTGTGCACAGACCATTACAGCTCACGCCACTCCTGAAGGCTACATTCCGGCCGTGATTGAAGAGGGCAATGATTCCCGGATTATCCCTGCCATCGAAGGGCTTGTGTTCCCGTTATTCACCGGATGTGAAGAAGCTTTGGATTCAAACGGGCGCTTTGGGGAATATGTATCTGCTCTGAAGCGGCATTTCTATGCCGTGCTGCAGCCGGACATCTGCCTGTTCCCGGACGGAGGCTGGAAGCTCTCCTCCACCAGTGATAACTCGTGGCTGAGCAAGATTTATCTGTGCCAGTTCGTGGCCCGCCGCATACTCGGACTGGAACAGGGAGAACGGGAGCACGCAGCCGATGCGGCTCACGTGGAGTGGCTAACTCGGCCGGAGAATGCGTTCTGGAGCTGGAGCGATCAGATGATGGCCGGTACGGTCTGCGGCAGCCGTTACTACCCCCGCGGCGTTACCGCGATCTTGTGGCTGGACGAAGCTGCGGCGGAGACCGTGTAAGGCAGCAAAGCCTCTGATGTTTTACCAAAGCGCAAGCCTCATCATCTTAATTAGCTAGACAGTTCCTTCTACAAACAAGAAAGACAGTGAGTCTCGTATTTAAGAGGCTTACTGTCTTTACTGTTTAATTTCCCATGCAGGCAACAAACTTTATCTTTTGTACTCTCCCTTAAGCAGGCTATATATCTCCAGATCAACGATACCCTTGCCCGACCACAAGGAGGCCTGCCGCAGGGTTCCTTCGTACACATAACCGTTCTTAAGCAGCACCTTCTTGGACACTTCGTTTGCTGGCATCACTTCCGCCTGTATCCGGTTCAGATCCGCTTCCTCAAACAGGAAGCGCGTAAGGAGTCCCACCGTTTCTGTAGCAAGACCTTTCCCCCAATAGGACTCCGCCAAAAAGTATCCGATCGTGACCATATTTACCTTCTGATTGAAATTAGAGGCTTCCGCAATGCCAACCAATCTTCCGTTGTCCTGACCGCTAAAGATGCCCCATTTGATAATAGACTTTTTCAAATAGTCTCTCTCGAAATGCGGGATCATCTTCCTCACCGTGTCCTTGTTATGCTTCGGGATGATTCCGCAGTAATCAAACACCCGGTCATTGCTATAAATCTCGAATAATTCCTCGTGGTGTTTCTCTTCCACCTTGGCTAGCCGCACACGGTCAGACTGAAGCTCCGGTAACACTCCAAACAGGGCATCCACATTCATCTTTATCCCTCTTCCGATTCATATTCTTGAAATCCATTCGTCCATTCTAACTACTTCTGCACAACGAGCAGGATTCCTTGTGCCAGTCCTTGTTCAATCCCAGCCAAAATATAAAAAAAGCGCAAAGTCCCTCATGGAACTTCACGCTTAATCGTACTCCACGCTTCAACTCTGCTTCCCGGTTCCACTACTCCCGATCCCAGGTCAGGCGATAAATCAACCAGATGTTAATCTATCAGCTTCTTACTCTGCTAGACAGTCTAACCTTCTTGGCCTCACCGGGGTGATCGTCGTCGATATCCAGAATCAAATCCGGCTCCTCCTCAATCAAATCCATAACGAGCGTGTGCTTGCTGGATTTAAATAGATCAATCATATCGATAAGTTCGGATCGGTCGATTAACCTTACCCCATTGTAGCCGGCCAGGATCTCGCAAGCCTCGGTATACCGGCTTGAAGCAATCACAATGGACTTACTGGCTCCGTAATATCTCATAGAGCTGTAGATCTCCTGAACGGCACTGAGTCCCACAGGATTGGACTCCGCATAACGCTTGGCCTGAATCACATTTCGTTCCCCGTCCCTATCGGTAAAGACCAGATCAGCCCCAAAATCACGGCTGCTGACCGTCTTGTAGGCATCCTCATACCCAAGAGCCA